>Ga0315912_10005933_pt1 | contig 11082 bp, 8 predicted proteins | sample VfabasoilMG_FD_204469 | JGI IMG/M metagenome (GOLD analysis project Ga0315912, IMG submission 204469) | Garden soil microbial communities collected in Santa Monica, California, United States - V. faba soil | ecosystem: Environmental > Terrestrial > Soil > Garden | place: USA: California...
GTGTTCGTCGTGCTCGTGGTGTTCTTCGGGCTCACGGTGTTCCTGCTCGATCGCGTGTTCCAGCGCATCGCCGAGCGGAACATGCGCGACCTCATCGACGCGCAAATGGTGGCGCTCATCGCCGCGGCGGATCCGGATAGTCCCGAATCCGTCACGCCGACCGCGGTGCTCGAGACGCGCTTCGATACGCCGGGCTCCGGCTTGTATGCCGAGATCCGGTCGTCGAGTGGCGAGAGTGTCTGGAGATCACAGTCGACCATCGGAACGGCCGTGCAATTCGGGCCGCCTCTAGAAGGAGGCCAGCGCAGCTTCTTTTATACGGAGATCGCGGGGACGCCGATCCGGCTTGCGGTCGCGAGTCGCGGCATTGTCTGGGACGACGTTCATGGCCGGCCCGCGCGGTTCACGTTCAGCGTGGCGACCAGCCTCGAGTCGTACGAAGCGCAGCTCGCAAGTTTCCGGCAACAACTGGTCGGATGGTTCGCCGGGCTCGCGATGCTGCTGGTGGCGACACTGGCGTTGTTGCTGCGCTGGCTCCTGAAGCCGGTGCGACGCCTCGAGCGCGAGATCAAGGACGTGGAAGCGGGCAAGCGGGAACATCTCGGCGATGCGTGGCCGCGTGAGCTTGCCGCCGTCACTAGCAATCTCAATGCGCTGCTCGACGGCGAGCGTACGCGCATCCGGCGCTATCGGGACACGCTCGGCAATCTCGCGCACAGCCTGAAGACCCCGCTCGCGGTCATGCGCCAGTCGCTCGGCGCGGGTGATGCGCCTGGCAAGAACGCGTTGAATGCGGAGATCGACCGGATGACCGGCATCATCGAACACCAGATGAAGCGTGCCGCGGCAAGCGGCGGCGTGTTGTTAGGGCAGGCGCCGGTGGATCTCGCGCCGATCGTCACCGAACTGCGGGCCGCGCTGCTCAAGGTGTACGGCAACAAGGACCTGCTGTTCGAGAATGCCGTCGCGGCGGAGGCGCAATTCATCGGGGATCGCGCCGATCTCACCGAGCTCCTCGGCAACCTGCTCGACAACGCCTGCAAGTGGGCGAAGGGACGAGTGCGCATCGAGGCGACGGTCGACGCCGAAGCGGGTTCCCGTGCCGCGCTGCGACTCACCATCGAAGACGACGGTCCGGGGATCGCCGAAGCCGATCGCGCCAAGGTCCTCGAGCGTGGGGGACGTGCCGATGAAGCGACGCCCGGTTACGGCCTGGGGCTCGCCATGGTGCATGACACGGTCGCGCTTTACGGCGGATCGTTGCGCATCGGCAGCTCGGCTCTTGGCGGAGCACGCTTCGAGCTGTCGCTGCCAGGCAGGACGAGTTCGACCTAAAGCGTCCGACCTGTAAATGGGGTCAGGCCCCATTTGCTAGGAAATGGGGTCTGACCCCATTTACGGGCCTTCTTTCACTTCGAAGGTGATGCCTTGCGCGAGCGGCAGCTCGCGGCTCCAGTTGATGGTGTTCGTCTGGCGTCGCATGTACGCCTTCCAGGAGTCGGACCCGGACTCGCGTCCACCGCCGGTGTCCTTCTCGCCACCGAATGCACCGCCGATCTCGGCGCCCGAAGTACCAATGTTTACGTTGGCGATGCCGCAGTCGCTGCCCGAGGCGGACAGGAACGCCTCGGCGTTCTGCAGGCGGTCGGTGAAGATGGCGGACGACAGGCCATGCGCCGACGCGTTCTGCATCGCGAGCGCATCGTCGAGCGAGTCGAACGGAATCAGGTACATCACCGGCGCGAAAGTCTCGTGCTGCACGATCGGCCAGTCGTTCTCCGCGCGAATGATGGTGGGCGCCACGAAGTTGCCCTTGCCCTCGAGCACCTTCTCGCCCGTGATGACGGTTCCACCTGCCGCTTTCGCCTGCGCGATCGCCTGCGAGTAGCGTTCGACCGCGCCCTTGTCGATCAACGGGCCCATGAGCGTCGCCGGATCGATGGGATTGCCGATGCGAACCTGGGTGTAGGCGTGCGCGAGTCGCTTCGAGAGCTCGTCGACGCGGGAGCGATGCACGAGCACGCGCCGTGTCGTCGTGCAGCGTTGGCCCGCGGTGCCGACGGCGCCGAACACGATCGCGGGTACCGCGAGTTTCAGGTCTGCCGTTTCGTCGACGATGATGGCGTTGTTGCCGCCGAGCTCGAGCAGGCTCTTGCCGAGACGACGCGCAACGCGTTCCGCCACGTTGCGACCGATGGCGGTGGAGCCGGTGAACGAGACTAGCGCCACGCGGCGGTCATCGACGAAGCGCGTCGCGAGCTCGGTGCCCGCGTCGATGAACAGCTGGAAGATGGCGGGTAGTTTGTGCTCGCGCATCACCTTGTTGCAGATGTGCTGAACGGCGATCGCCGTGAGCGGTGTCTTGGGCGAGGGTTTCCACACCGAGGCATTGCCGCAGATGGCCGCGAGGAAGGCGTTCCACGCCCACACCGCCACCGGAAAATTGAACGCCGAGATGATGCCGACCACGCCGAGCGGATGCCATTGCTCGTACATGCGATGCTGCGGGCGCTCCGAGTGCATCGTGAGGCCGTACAACATGCGCGACTGACCGAGCGCGAAGTCGGCGATGTCGATCATCTCCTGGACTTCGCCGAGGCCCTCCGCCTTGATCTTGCCGTTCTCGAGCGTCACGAGCGCGCCGAGATCTTCCTTGTGTGTGCGCAGCGCGTCGCCGAGCAGTCGAATGGCTTCGCCGCGACGCGGCGCCGGAACCGAGCGCCAGGCGAGCGCGGCCTCGACGCTCGAGCGCATGACGGCTTCGTAGTCCGTGACCGTCGCGCCGCGTACTTCCGCGAGCGTCTCGCCAGTCGCCGGATTGATGGAAGCAATGGCAGCACCCGCGGTGTCCTTGGACCAACCGAGAGAACCCGACCATGCGCCCGGGTTGATCGAATCGATGCCGAGCCGCTTCAGGATGCCGGCGACATCGACACTCACCTTGGAGGCGCTCACTTCTTGCGCCTCGCGGCCTTGGGCTTGTCAGCTCCGGCCTTCTTCCTGCGCTGGTGTCCCGCCTGGCCGCTCACGACCACGGTCGACGAGAGATCCTTGGTGCCGCCGGGCGCGTAGTACTGGCCGAACCGGTTGGCGAGAATCTCCGGCAGGTCGAACTGTTCCTGCGCGACGAAGCCCTTGTACTTGCGCGGATTCGCGAGCACGAGATCCACCACCGCGGTAATACCTGCTGCGGTCGTCACCTGGATCGCCGACCAGAGGCGCCCGGCGATCATCTGCGGGTAGACCTTGTTGACGTAGTTTTCCTCGCGCAGCTCGCCATCCTGGTAGCCGGCGACCGCGGCGTACACGATGACTACGTCCTGCAGCGTCTGCGGAACGGCGTGTTCGAGCACGCGCTTCAACGTGGCGCGATCGGAATTGAGCTTGAGGTCGTTCATGAGCAGGCGCATCTGCGCGCAGTGCCCCGGGTAACGCATGGTCTTGTAGTTGATCTGTTCGCACTGCTTGCCGTACGACTCGGCGAGCGACCCGAGTCCGCCAGAGGTGTTGAACGCTTCGTACAGCGTGCCGTCGATTTCGATTTCCTCGAGACCTTCGAGTGGCGCGGCGCTCACGATCTTGCCGTCGACCACCGACTCGCACGGGTTGCCGTATTCGTTGATGAGGCCCTCGGTGGACCAGGTCAGCGAATACTTGAGCACGTTGTTAGGGTGCTGGGGCAGGGCGCCGACGCGCAGCTTGATCGAGCGCAGGTCGTCGAAGTGCTTGGTGAGCTCGTTCGCCGCGATGCTGATGAAGCCCGGCGCGAGTCCACATTGGGGCACGAACGCTTTCGATGCACCACGGGAGATGCGCCGCACAGCCTGGGTGACCGCGACGTCTTCGGTGAGATCGAAATAGTGCGCGTTGCCTTTGCGCGCCGCCTTGGCCACCGCCGGGTTGCAGTAGTAGGGCAGGCTCGAAATGACCGCGTGCGGTTTGTGAACCGCGAAATGGTTTTCGAGTGCCTTGACGTCGCCCGCATCCAGCGCCACGGCGCGCAACGAGCGGGCGCCGTGAGCCTTGACGACCGCTTCCGCGGCCGACGCGTCGACGTCGGCCAGAGTCACGTCATAATCCTGCGACTCGGCGAGCAATCCACTGATGAGGGCGCCGATCTTCCCGGCACCCAGGATCAAAACTTTGTGCATGAAATACCTCGATTAACCGTAGTGTGCCGTAACCTGCTGAATTAGAATACTTCCCACCATGCGTACCCCCGACACTTCCTCCTGGCATCCAGCGAGCTGGACCACCCGAATCGCGGCTCAGCAGCCGACCTACACCGACCTCGCGAAGCTCGAAAGCAACGTGGCCGCGCTCTCGCGCCTGCCGCCGCTCGTGGTGTCCTGGGAAATCGAGCAGCTGCGCGAACGCCTCGCCGAGGCGCAGGTCGGCCGCAAGTTCCTGCTCATGGGCGGCGACTGCGCGGAGACGTTCGAGGAGTGCGAGTCCGACAAGATCGCGAAGAAGCTCAAGATCCTCCTTCAGATGAGCCTCGTGCTGCTGCACGGGCTCAAGAAACCCATCATTCGCGTCGGCCGCATGGCCGGCCAATACGCCAAGCCGCGTTCCGCGGACACCGAGACTCGCAACGGGGTAACCCTTCCGGCATTCCGCGGTGATCTCGTGAATCGCTCGGAGTTCACGGCCGAAGCGCGCGAACCCGATCCCACGTTGCTGCTGCGCGGTTACGAACGCGCGGCGCTCACGCTGAATTTCGTTCGCGCATTGTGCGACGGTGGTTTCGCCGACCTTCACCACCCGAAGAACTGGGATCTCGGGTTCATGAAGCATTCGCCGTTAATAGAGCAGTACCAGAAGATCGTGGATTCCATCGGTGACTCGCTCGACTTCTTCGAACGCGTGAGCGGCGGCCGCGCGCCGCACGAAGTGACGTCGGTCGACTTCTTCGCCGCGCACGAAGGCCTGCTCATGCCTTACGAGCAGGCGCAGACCCGGTACATCGAACGCCAGAAGCGCTGGTACAACCTCTCGACGCACATGCCGTGGATCGGCATGCGCACGGCCGCGCTCGATGGCGCGCACGTGGAATTCTTCCGCGGCATCGCGAACCCGATGGGCGTGAAGATCGGCCCGGCGATGACCGCCGAGTGGCTGCAGGGTCTCGTCACCACGCTGAATCCGCAAAACACTCCTGGCCGCCTCACCATCATCCACCGCTTTGGCGCGAAGGATGTCGAAAAGGGATTGCCCAAGATGATCAAGGCGGTTCGCGAGACCGGCCAGCAGGTGCTGTGGGTCTGTGATCCCATGCACGGCAACACCGAGACGAGTTCGGGCGGCCTCAAGACGCGACGCTTTGAAAACATCCTTCGCGAACTCGAGCTGTCTTTCCAGGTGCACGAGGCCAATGGCTCGTTCCTGGGCGGCGTGCACATCGAGCTCACGGGTGAAGACGTCACCGAGTGCACGGGAGGCGCCCGCGGACTCACGGATGCGGATCTCGCACGCGCCTACAAATCGACCGTCGACCCGCGCCTGAACTACGAGCAGGCGCTCGAGATGGCGATGCTGATCGGCCGGCACGGTCCGGCACGTTAGTTGCTGGTCTCCGGGACATGCAGTACGAAAAAATCCTGGTACCCAAGGCTGGCCAGCGCATAACGATCAATCCGGACGCGTCGCTGAACGTGCCGGACAACCCATACCTTGCCTACATCGAGGGCGACGGCATCGGCATCGACATCACGCCGGTGATGTTGAAGGTCGTCGATACCGCGGTCGCCAAGGCCTACGGCTCGCGGCGCAAGATCTCCTGGGTCGAAGTCTTCGCCGGAGAGAAAGCGGCCAAGGTCTACGGCACGGGATTTCCCGACGAGACGCTGACCGCGCTGCGGGATTTCGTGGTGAGCATCAAGGGGCCGCTCGGTACGCCGGTCGGCGGTGGCATGCGTTCGCTCAACGTGGCGATGCGGCAGAACCTCGATCTCTTCGCCTGCGTGCGCCCCATCCGGTACTTCCCGGGCGTCTCGACGCCCATGGCCGATGCTTCGCTCACCGACATGGTGGTGTTCCGCGAGAACACCGAAGACATCTACGCGGGCATCGAATGGCCCACGGGCTCGGCCGAAGTGCAGCGGCTCATCTACTTCCTGCAGAATGAACTCAAGGTGAGCGGCATCCGCTTCCCGGCGAGCTCGGGTCTCGGCATCAAGCCGGTATCGAAAGAGGGCAGCCAGCGTCTCGTGCGCAAGGCCATCCAGTACGCCATCGAGAATGATCGCGTGTCGGTCACGCTGGTGCACAAGGGCAACATCATGAAGTACACCGAAGGTGCCTTCATGCAGTGGGGCTATCTACTCGCGAAGGAAGAGTTCGGCGCGCAGCCCATCGGCGCGGGTCCGTGGCTCTCGTTCAAGAGCCCGGCCAACGGCAAGGAAATCGTCATCAAGGACGTGATTGCCGACAACTTCCTGCAGCAGGTGCTGCTGCGGCCCGAGGACTACGACGTCATCGCCACGCTGAACCTCAATGGCGACTACATCTCCGACGCGCTCGCGGCACAGGTGGGCGGCATCGGCATCGCGCCGGGTGGAAACATCGGCGACGGGCTCGCGGTGTTCGAGGCGACGCACGGGACCGCGCCGGGTTTTGCCGGCAAGGATCGCGTGAATCCCGGTTCGCTGATCCTCTCAGCCGAAATGATGTTGCGTTACATCGGCTGGAAAGAAGCCGCGGATCTCATCATCAAGGGCGTGGCGGACACCATTGCCGCGAAAGAGATGACCTACGATCTCGCACGACTGCGTGAGGCGATCCGCGCCACCAAGCGTGACATTGCCGCCCGCAAGAACGTGGAAGAAGATCTGCAACGCCTGATTCCCGGCGCCACATTGCTCACGTGCTCCGGCTTCGGCGACGCCATCATCCGCCGGATGAAGTGAGCAGAGGTGCGTTGCGCGCCTTCCATGAGCAGGGGCGCGCCAGCCTTTTGCCCTGATTGCACGCTGTGCCCGCGACTCGCGAGCTTCCTCACGGCGACGGCGCGCAAGTTTCCCGACTATCACTGCAAGCCCGTCGCGCCGTTTGGAGAAGCCAAGCCAAGGCTGCTGATCGTCGGCCTCGCGCCCGGTATGCATGGCGCCAACCGCACGGGCCGGCCATTCACGGGCGACCACGCGGGCATCCTCTTATATGAGTCGCTGCATTCGCTCGGCCTCGCAAGCGCGCCGATCTCCGTGGATCGTGGCGATTCGCTGCGACTGATCGGCACGCGCATCACCAACGCCGTGAAGTGCCTGCCGCCGGAAAACAAGCCGCTGCCCGCGGAGATCAAGACCTGCAATCGGTACCTCGAGGCCGAGCTTGCCGAACTGCACTCAGTCAAGGCCGTGTTGGCGCTCGGCACGGTGGCGCACGACGCGGTGCTGGTGGCGAGCGGCCTCAAGCGCAGCGCCGCGAAATTCGGGCATGGCAACGAGCACGAACTGCCTGACAGCCGGCACCTGGTCGATTCTTACCACTGCAGCCGCTACAACACCCAGACGCGCCGCCTGACCGCCGAGATGTTCCAGAAGGTCCTCAAGCGGGCCGCCACGCTCGCGGGTTTATGATTCGCGGGGTGACCGACGCCCCCAGCCAATTCGACCCCAAGGACTTCATCGCGAACCTGCCGCGGCGGCCGGGCGTGTACCGGATGTACGCCGAAGGCGGCGAGCTTCTCTACGTGGGCAAGGCCCGCAGCCTGCGCGATCGCGTTGGCAACTATTTCCTGGCGAGCAACGTCGACCCGAAGGTACAGGCGCTGGTGCGCCACATCGCGCGCATCGAAGTCACGCTGACGAACTCCGAGACCGAGGCGCTGCTGCTCGAATACAACCTCATCAAGGAGCACAAGCCGCGCTACAACATCGTGTTGCGCGACGACAAGAGTTTTCCGTACATCTATCTACCGTCGGGCCACGAGTATCCACGTCTCGTGTTCTACCGCGGCGCGCGCAATTTGCCGGGCAGGTACTTCGGGCCGTTCCCGAGCGCGGGCGCCGTCAAGGACACGCTGCAGAGCGTGCAGAAGATCTTCCGCATCCGGAATTGCCGCGACACGTTCTTCGACAATCGCAGCCGGCCCTGCCTGCAGCACCAGATCGGCCGTTGCTCGGCGCCCTGCGTGAAGCTCATCGCGCGCGAGGACTATGCGCGTGACATCTCGGCGGCCGTGAAAGTGCTCGAGGGCCGCAACGACGAGGTCAACGCGGAGCTCGCACGCGCGATGGAGCAGGCGGCCGGCAACCTTCAGTACGAACGGGCGGCGGCGCTGCGCGATCAATTGGCCGCGCTCAAGCAGGTGCAGGCCCAGCAGATCGTCACCGCCGACGGCGATCGCGACATCGACGTCTTCGCGCTGGTAGGCGAGCCCGGCGAATTCGCGGTGACGGTGATGATCATTCGCGGCGGCCGCAATCTCGGCGCCACCAGCTACTTTCCGAAGGGCGCGCTGGCGGAGCCGAACGAAGCGCTCGCCTCGTTCCTCATGCAGTACTACGCGGAGACACCGCCACCCGCGGAGATCCTCGTGAACCTCGAGCTCGGGGAATCCGAAGCGCTCGAACAGGCGCTTTCAACCCGGGCAGGCACGGCGACGCGTGTATGGCGGCCGTCGCGAGCGTTGCCGGCACGGTGGATCGCGATGACGGTCGAGAACGCGACGCAGGCCCTGCGCATGCGCCGCGCACGGCGCGCGGATATCGGCGAGATGCTCGTCGACCTCGCGCAGCTTCTGAAGCTCGAACGCACCCCCGAGCGCCTGGAGTGCTTCGACATCAGCCATACGCAAGGCGAGGGGACGGTGGCCTCCTGCGTCATCTATGGCCCGGAAGGCCCTATAAAGAAGGAGTACCGCCGCTTCAATATCACCGGCGTCACGCCCGGCGATGACTACGGCGCCCTTCGGCAGGCGCTACGACGCCGCTACGAACGGGTGAAAGCCGGAGAAGTCCCGGCACCCGACGTATTGCTCATCGATGGTGGGCTGGGGCAGATCAACGAGGTTTACACCGAACTCGAACAGCTGGGATTTGCCGGTCTCAAGCTCGTCGGGGTCGCCAAAGGGCCGGATCGCAAGGCTGGCCAGGAACGATTGTTTGTTCATGGTGACGCCGGTGCGATCGTCCCGGGTCCGGATTCGCCGGGTTTGCGAGTGATCCAGCGTATCCGCGACGAAGCACACCGCTTTGCAATCACCGGCCATCGCAAGCGCCGCGCGCGCCGGCACAATGAATCGGTGCTGGAAACGGTGCCGGGATTGGGACCCGCAAAGCGGCGCGCATTGCTACGCCACTTTGGTGGAATGCAGGGCCTGATGCGTGCCGGTGTCACCGACTTCGAGGCCGTCAGCGGAATAGGGACAACACTGGCGCGCACCCTTTATGATCATCTGCACCCGGGGGCATGAAGCTTCACTCGATGGTCTGGAACCTTCCAAACACACTGACCTGGCTCAGGATCTTCGCGATACCGCTGGTCATCGTGCTCTTCTATCTACCATTCACCTGGGCGGATCCCGCCGCTGGCCTGCTGTTCGCGGCCGCGGGCATCACTGATTCCCTTGATGGCTATTTCGCGCGGCGCATGGGCCAGACATCGCGGCTCGGCGCCTTCCTCGATCCGGTGGCGGACAAGCTCATCGTGGCCGTGGCGCTGGTGCTTCTCGTCAGCAAGGACATGCCGAAGATCATCGTGCCCGGACTCGAAGGCATCGACGGCGGGCACGCGACGCTGCGCGCCGAAACCGTGAGCGTGATCCTCGTGTTGTGCTCCGTCGTCATCATCGGTCGCGAGATCGCCATCTCGGCCCTGCGCGAATGGATGGCGGAGATCGGCCAGCGCGGCAAGGTCAAGGTCAGCCAGCTCGCGAAGTACAAGACCATCCTGCAGATCGTCGGGCTGTCCTGCATGTTGTTCCGCTGGAACCTGCCGATCCTTCCGGGCTTTTCATTGCCCGTGTTCGAGATCGGCCTGATCCTCACGGTCGTCGCGGCTTTCCTCACGCTGATCTCGGCGATCTCGTACATGCGTGCCGCCTGGCCCGATCTGCGTGGCACCTCATGATCCAGTCCGTGTGCGTATTCTGCGGTTCCGCGCCCGGGGCGCGGCCTAGCTACTCGCGCGCGGCCGAGGAGATGGGTGCCGCGCTCGCGGGTGCCGGCCTCACGCTGGTGTATGGCGGCGGCAAGCTCGGCCTCATGGGGCTGGTCGCCGACGCGGTGCTCAAGGCAGGCGGACGGGTAGTGGGCGTGATCCCGCGAATGCTCATCGAACGCGAGTGCGCGCACCCGAATCTCACGACGCAGCACGTCGTCGACACGATGCACGAGCGCAAGACGCTCATGGCCAACATGTCCGATGCCTTCGTCGGATTGCCCGGCGGCATGGGCACCTTCGATGAACTCGTGGAAATCGTCACCTGGGCGCAGCTCGGCCTGCACGCCAAACCCGTAGTACTCGCAAACATCGAGGGCTATTTCGAGCCGATGTACGGCATGCTCGATCACGCGGTGCGGGAGAAGTTCGTCACGGCCGAAAGCCGGGCGCGCTGGCGCAACGCGGATTCGGTGACGGGAGTCATGCAAATCCTTCACGGAGCGGGAATTTCTTGACTTGCCGGGCGCTGGCCCTAGAATCTGCGCCCTCTCCAGGAAGCGGGAATAGCTCAGTTGGTAGAGCACGACCTTGCCAAGGTCGGGGTCGCGAGTTCGAGTCTCGTTTCCCGCTCCAATCTCTCGAGTCCTCGTCCGTTCGGACTGTGGCTAGGTGGCAGAATGGTTATGCAGCGGCCTGCAAAGCCGTCTATGCCGGTTCGATTCCGACCCTAGCCTCAAATCAACATGACCAAGCCCCGGTGGCGGAATTGGTAGACGCAACGGACTTAAAATCCGTCGGTCGCAAGGCCATGCCGGTTCGATTCCGGCCCGGGGCACCAAATCCGATGTCCAGTCGATGCTGACCGTCCGGGGAATCCACCTGTGGCGGGGCGATCGCCATGTACTTCGCGGTGTGAGTTTCGAGGGAACCGCGGGCAAGTGTGTGTTGCTCACCGGAAAAAACGGCGCGGGCAAGACG
>Ga0315912_10005934_pt1 | contig 11080 bp, 9 predicted proteins | sample VfabasoilMG_FD_204469 | JGI IMG/M metagenome (GOLD analysis project Ga0315912, IMG submission 204469) | Garden soil microbial communities collected in Santa Monica, California, United States - V. faba soil | ecosystem: Environmental > Terrestrial > Soil > Garden | place: USA: California...
CACCTGCAGGAAGATGAGATCCTCGATTCCTACCGTGGATGTGCCGCCGCCGCCCGAAGGCCTGGCGTTCCGGTTGTCCCGGCCCGCTTGAAGCCAGGTACCGGGGGGCAGTTCCACGGTCAGGCTCCCGACGCGCACCGATCCGGAAACCGGCGCGCCGGTTTGCGCCGCCGCCGGCACGCCTTGCCCCAAAAGCAGGAGTACGAGGGCGATGAGCCAATTTCTTGCATGGGTCATGCTGATGGCCTTTCCGACTGCCGGATCCGACGGAAAATGCTTGAGACCAGTCTAGTCCGGAATGATCATTGAACGCAATAAAATAGCCAATCCCTCTCGCAGCCGCCCCTTCGCCTATCCTCGCTCCCCCTCCCATCGTAAAATCCCGCGCCACATCAAGCCGGAGCGGCCCCATGCCCGATCCCACCCTATTCCTCACCTTCGTCGCTGCCGTCATCGTGCTCATGGCGATGCCCGGCCCCAACGTCGCCCTCATCATCGCCAACTCGGTGGCGCACGGCCCGCGCTACGGCCTGCTCACCGTCGCCGGCACCTCCTCGGCCATGGTCTTCCAGCTTGCCCTCACCGCCATCGGTGTCACCGAAATCCTCGCCACGCTGGGCACCTGGTTCGAGTACATCCGCTGGCTCGGCGTCGCCTACCTGCTCTGGCTCGGCATCGCCCAATGGCGCGCCCCGGCGGTGGACCTCACCCGCACGCAGCCGGAGCTGAAATCACCCCGCGCGATCTACCTGCGCGCCCTGTTCGTCTCCCTCACCAACCCGAAGACGCTGTTCTTCTACGGTGCCTTCTTCCCGCAATTCCTCAGCGCGGATGCCCCGCTGGCCCCGCAGGTGGCCATCCTGTCCGCCACGTTCCTCGCCATCGCCATCCTCGTGGACGGCAGCTGGGCTCTGCTCGCCGCCCGCGCCCGGGGCGTGCTCGGCGCCAACGGCAAGCTCCGCAACCGTCTCTCCGGCGGCTTCTACATTGGCGCCGGCGCGGCGCTGGCCATGGTGCGGACGAAGTAGTGTACCGGGTGTACCGCCTGTACCAGCCGTACCAAACCCGGTGCCGCGTAAAACGGTACACCGTTGACGCCCCTGCCCCGTGGCCCACAATCCACCGGCAACAACACCAGGGGGAAACGCCACCATGACCAACTTCGTTCTCGTCCACGGCTCCTACCAGGGCGGCTGGATCTGGCAGCGCGTCGCCCAGCGCCTGCGCGCCCGCGGCCACACTGTCTTCACCCCCACGCTGGAAGGCTGCGCGGAGCGCCGGGAATCGCTCCGCCCCGGCATCGACACCACCACGATGGGCGACGAGATCGCCGGCCTGCTGTTCTATGAGGACCTCCGGGATGTCGTCCTGGTGGGCACCTCGTCAGGCGGCATGGTCGCCTGCCGCGCGGCGGAGCGGATGCGCGATCGCATCAAGCACCTGGTCCTGGTGGATGCCCTGGCCCTGTTCCCCGGCGAGAAATCCCGCGACATCGTCAACCGCACCGCGCCGCCCCCCTACGGCATCGCCTGGGCCCCGGCGCGGGATGATGCGGCCAAATCCCTGTTCCCGGACCTGGACCCCACCACCCTGGAATGGGTGCTGGACCGCTACACCCCCCACCCGGTCGGCACGTCCATGACGCCGGTGCGCCTGCACGATTTCTGGAACCAGAGCTGGAACGCCACCGTCATCTGGTGTCGCCAGGCGGAAAACCCCGGCGAAGCCCACCAGCGCCGCGCTTGCGCGAAACTGAAGGCAAAGTGGCTGGAACTGGATACCGGCCACTACCCCATGCTGACCACGCCGGACGAACTCACGGCGATGCTTGTGGAGGCTGGTTAGTGAGGGGGCATCCCCCTCACAAATGCTTCCCCGAATCCACCAGTATCGTCGTCCCCGTGGTCTGCCGCAGCGTGACGATGGCGCCATACACGGAAAGCGCCACATCATCCGCCTCCGTCAGCCGCTTCAACGGGGACGTCGCCGCCGCCCGCGCCACCACCTCCCGGCTCCGCCCGGGCACGAAATCCGTGTTCACCGCTGACGGCGAAATGCCAATCACCCTGATCTCCGGCCCCAGCACCCGGGCCAGCGAAACGCCCATCACATCCATCGCCGCCTTGGATGCGCCATACGCGATGGAACTCCCCGTGCCGGAAATCCCGGCGAGGGAGGAGATGTTGATGATCACCGCATCCCCGCTCGCCTTCATCAGGGCGCGGAAGGCGCGGATGGTGGCGAACGGACCGCGCACATTGGTGATCAGCACCTGGTCGAACAGCGCGTCGTCCAGCCCGTCCAGATCGGCATGCGGCACCGCGCGCGTCACGGCGGCGGAATTCACCAGGATATCCACCTTGCCATGCGCCGCGCCCACCGCCGCCGCCGCGCGGGCGATGGCGGCGCTGTCGGTCATCGGCAGATGCACCGGCTGGTGGCCGCTGCCCGGCAGGGCGGCGGCCACGTCTTTCGCCCGGTCCAGCCCAGTGTTGTATCCCACCCACACAATGGCGCCGTCCGCTGCCAGGCGTCGCGCGATGGCCGCGCCGATGCCGGAGGAGCCGCCGCTGATCACGGCGATGCGGCCTTTTAGGTTGTATGGCCCCTGGTTTCCGGGCAGCGGTTTGGGTGCGTCACTCATCTGGATTTCCTATTCTGTTACGCGCAGCATGGGTTGCGCGCAGCATGGACCGCGCACGAACGGCACCACAAGCGGGGATAGGGTATGTTCGCAATCGTCGGCGGCTACACCACGTCGGACCGGGACGGCCGTGGCGATGGCGTGCGCGTCTACCAGGTGGACGGGCCGCAGGCGCCCTGGCGGCAAATCCAGCATATTGGCGGGCTGGAGAATCCCTCCCTGTTCACCCTCAGCAGGGACAAGCGGCGCCTCTATGCCGTGCATGGTGCCCGCACCCTGATGAGCGCCTTCGCGCTGGACCCCGCCACCGGCGCGCTCCGGCTAATCAACCGGGTGCCGAGCGGCGGCATCAACCCGGTGGAAGCGGCGCTGGACCCGACGGAGCGACATTTGGTGATCGCCAACTACACCGCTGGCAACGTGGCGGTAATGGACCTGGCGCGCGATGGCGCGCTGCGCGGCATCGGCCAGGTGTTCCCGCTGCCTGGCAAGCGCGGCCCGCACCCGACCTCGCAGCCGCACGCGCACCCGCATGGCGTGATCTTCGATCCGTCGGGAAAATTCGCCATTGTGCCGGACAAGGGGTTCGACTGCGTGTTCGTCCTCCGTTTCCGGGACGGGCGGATCTCCCTGAACCAGATCGCCACCGCCAAGGCGGGATCGGCGCCACGGCACTGCGTGTTCCATCCGCGCCTGCCGGTGCTGTATGTGAACAACGAGCTGGATTCGACCGTGACGGCCTGGAAATGGGACCCGACGGTGGGCACGCTGTCGGACCCACGCATCGCCAGCACCATCCCGATGATGTTCACGTCCAGGAACACCACGGCGGAAATCGCTGCCAGCCCGAACGGGCGGTTCGTGTATGTTTCCAACCGCGGCCACGACAGCGTGGCGATCTTCGCCGCGGACCAGAATTCCGGCGCGCTCTCCATGCTCGGCTGCATCAACACCGGCGGCAAGACTCCGCGCTTCTTTACCCTGGACCGCGACGGCACGGTGCTGTTCGCGGCCAACCAGGACAGCGACACGATCACCCGCTTCCGCCTGAACGAGCGCAACGGCCTGCCGGAACGGCTGCAAGGGGATGTGGAGGTCGGCAGCCCCTCGGCGATTACCTTGGTGGCCTGAGCAGGACTCGGGTCCTGCCCGCCCAGGAATATGTTCATCTTTTGTTCTTGACTCCGGCCAGCGGCTTTGCTCGACTGGCGACAAGAACAGAAAGGGAACATGACCATGGCGGAGCGGTGGCAGCCCGATCGGGATGAACTCGCGGCACTGGACCGCGCTGGCATGGCGGAGCCGGCGCCGGAAGCGGTGATGCCGGGCCTGGCGCGCAAGGGGCGCGGGGCGACGCTGAACCCGCCGGTGCGGTTCGAGAGCCAGAGTGGCGCGGCGTTTGACGACGGCTGGGACACGCTGGAGGCGGAACCGCCGCCGCCGCTGGCGACGACGCTGACGCGGGATGCCACCAAGTCCGTCATCAGTTGGAACGACAGCCCGGATTTGGGCTTCGACCGCGCGGTGAACCCGTATCGCGGCTGCGAGCATGGTTGCGTGTATTGCTACGCCCGGCCGACGCACGCCTATCTCGGCTACTCGCCGGGGCTGGATTTCGAGACCCGGCTGATCTTCAAGCCCGAAGTGGGCGAGTTGCTGGAGAAGGAACTGCGCAAGCCCGGCTATGTGTGCCGGCCGATGGCGCTGGGCACCAATACCGACCCCTACCAGCCTGTGGAGCGTACGCTGAAGTTGACGCGGACGGTGCTGGAAGTGCTGGACCGGTTCAACCACCCCGTGACTATCGTGACGAAATCCGCCGGCGTGGTGCGGGATATCGACATCCTGGCTTCCATGGCGCGGCGGCGGCTGGCGCGGGTGGCGATTTCCGTGACGACGCTGGATGCCGGGTTGGCGCGGCGGATGGAACCGCGGGCGGCATCCCCGGCACGGCGGCTGGCGGCGGTGACGGAATTGTCCCGCGCCGGGGTTCCGGTGGCGGTGTTTGCGGCACCGATGATCCCCGGGCTGAACGATTCGGAGATGGAGAAGATTATCGAGGCGGCATCGCGCGCCGGGGCGCGCGGCGTGCAATACATCCTGCTACGCCTGCCGCACGAGTTGCGGCAGTTGTTCGAGGGCTGGCTGAACACGCATTACCCGGACCGGGCGAAGCATGTGCTGAACCTGGTACGGGAGACGCGGGCCGGGGCGTTGAACGATGCGCGGTTCGGCAAGCGGTTTTCCGGAACCGGGGTGTACGCGGAACTGCTGCGCCGGCGGTTCGAGCGGGCGGCACGGCAATGGGGCCTGGATGCGCCGATGGATGCGCTGGATACCAGCCAGTTCATGCCGCCGATGATGGCGGAAAGGCAGGGGGAGAAGCAGCTTTCCCTGTTCTGATCCGGAAAAGGTTGAGCCGGGCGGGGGAATCGGCCATGTTCGGCCTGTCCCCACCACCCGGCGCGGGAGATAACGGCTGGCAACAGCCGTCGCCGAAGGCGCAACCGGCCCCCGGAAACGCTCAGGCAGAAGGACCGCGAAGGGGTAAGGGATCTCTGGAAAGCCGGCAGCCCGAAAGGGGTGTCGCACCGACGGAGTAAGGGCACGGCCAGTCCTGCCCGAATCTCTCAGGTCCACAGACAGAGGGGGGTCGCACCGCGAGCCCGCGCCGGCATTCCGCCGGGGCGCGCGCGCATGATGGAGCGACCCGTGTGACGGATTCTTCCGGACTGCACCAGACCCCGCTCGATGCGCTGCATCGGGAACTCGGCGCCCGTATGGTGCCGTTCGCCGGCTATGCCATGCCAGTGCAATACGACTTCACCGGCGACATGGCGGTGCGCTGCAAGGGCGGCGTGCTGGGCGAACACCTGCATTGCCGGGAGCACGCGGCGATCTTCGACGTGTCCCACATGGGCCAGGTGACGCTGCATGGCGCCGGCGCGGACGCGGCGCTGGAGGCGCTTGTGCCCGGCGACATCATCGGCCTGAAGCAGGGGCGGCAGCGCTACACGCTGCTGACGAACGAGGCCGGCGGCATCATCGACGATTTGATGGTGGCCCGGCTGGATGCCGAGCGGCTGTTCCTGGTGGTGAACGCCTCCCGCAAGGACGTGGACCTGGCGCATCTGCGCGCCGCGCTGCCGCCAAGTGTGACGCTGGAGGCGCACGACGACCGCGCGCTGGTGGCATTGCAGGGACCGAAGGCGGCAACGGTGATGGCGCGGCTGTGCCCGCCGGCCGCGTCGCTGCCGTTCATGGGCGTTGTGATGGCGCCGGTGGCAGGTGTCGCGGCGTTGATCTCGCGCTCCGGCTATACCGGGGAGGACGGGTTCGAGATTTCCGTGCGCGCGGCGGATGCCGAGGCGCTGGCGCGCAAGCTGCTCGCGGAGCCGGAGATAGTACCGGCCGGGCTGGGCGCGCGGGATTCGCTGCGGCTGGAGGCCGGGCTTTGCCTGTACGGCAACGACCTGGACGAGGTGACGACGCCCGTGGAGGCCGGCCTGACCTGGGTGATCGGCAAGCGGCGCAAGATGGATTGGAACTTCCTGGGCGGCATCGCGATCCGCGACCAGCTGGACCATGGCGCACCGCGGCTGCGCGTGGGCATCCGTCCCGATGGGCGGGCACCTGCCCGCGCGGGGGTGGAGATTGTCGCCGCCGACGGTACCGAGGCCGGCGTGATCACCTCCGGCGGATTTTCCCCCAGCCTGAACGTGCCCATCGCCATGGGCTATGTGCGCCGCGACCTGGCGGGGGACGGTACCGCGCTGGACCTGCTGGTGCGCGGCAAACCGTTGCCGGCGCGGGTGGCGCCGATGCCTTTCGTTCCCCATCGCTACGTTCGTTAGAGGAATTACCCGATATGTCCGACATCCGCTATTCCAAGGACCACGAATGGGTCCGTCTTGAAAACGGCATTGCCACCATCGGCATCACCGAACACGCGCAGGAAGCACTGGGCGATGTGGTGTTCGTGGAACTGCCGGACGTCGGCCGCGCGGTGGATGCCGGCGAGGCCTGCGCCGTTGTGGAGAGCGTGAAGGCCGCTTCCGACGTATATGCGCCGCTGGCCGGCACTGTCACCGAGACCAACCAGGCCATTGTGGATGACCCGGCCAAGGTGAACGCGGAAGCCACTGCCGGCGGCTGGTTCTTCCGCATGGAGGTAACCGATCCGGGTACATTTGCCGAATTGCTGACCAAGGAGGAATACGATGCCTTCGTGGAATCCGAAGCATGAGCGATGCGCTGCGTGAACTGACCGAACTGGAATCGGCGGACAGCTTCGTCGCCCGGCATATCGGACCGGCGCCGGATGAAATCGTCGCGATGCTGCGTGCGGTGGGCGCGGCAAGCCTGGACGATTTGGCGGGGCGCACCGTGCCGGGGTCCATTCGCATCAACAAGCCGATGGATCTGCCGGCGGCGATTGACGAAGCGGCGACGATCGGCGAACTGCGCGCACTGGCAAGCCAGAACGTCATGAAGAAATCCCTGATCGGGATGGGCTACCATGGCACGGTCACGCCGCCGGTGATCCTGCGCAACCTGCTGGAGAATCCGGGTTGGTACACGGCGTATACGCCCTACCAGGCGGAAATTTCGCAGGGCCGACTGGAAGCGCTGGTGAATTTCCAGACCATGGTCTGCGAACTGACGGGCATGGAGATCGCCAACGCATCGCTGCTGGATGAAGGAACGGCCGCGGCGGAAGCGATGGCGATGGCACATGCGCTGTCCAAGTCCAAGTCGGACGTGCTGGCGGTGGAAAGCGACGTGCACCCGCAGACCCGCGCGGTGGTGGCGACGCGGGCGAAGCCGGTGGGGATCACGCTGGTGGATGTGCCGGCGGGTGATGCGGCGGCGATTTCTGATGCGAAGCCGTTCGCGGTGCTGTTGCAGTACCCCGGCAGCACCGGCGCGGTGCGGGATTTGCGGACGGAGATCGATGCGATCCATGCGGCGGGAGGGATGGCGATCGTCGCAACCGATCCGCTCTCGTTGGTGCTACTGACGCCGCCGGGGGAGATGGGGGCGGACGTGGTCGTCGGCTCCGCGCAGCGCTTCGGCGTGCCGATGGGGTTTGGCGGGCCGCATGCGGGGTATCTGGCGACGAAGGACGCGTTCAAGCGCGCGATGCCGGGGCGCCTGGTGGGGGTGAGCGTTGATGCCGCGGGCCATCCGGCGATGCGACTGGCGTTGCAGACGCGGGAACAGCATATCCGCCGGGAAAAGGCGACATCGAACATCTGCACCGCGCAGGTGCTGCTGGCGGTGATCGCCTCCATGTACGCCGTATGGCATGGCTGGCGGGGGCTGACGCGGATCGCCCGGCGGGTGAATTTGCAGGCGCGGTTGCTGGCGGATGCGGCGCGGCAGGGCGGGTTCGCGCTACGGCATGATGTATTCTTCGAGACGATCGCGATCGAGGCTGGTGGGCGTGCCGATGCGTTGATGTCAGATGCGCTGACGGCAGGGTTCAATCTGCGGCGTATTGACGCCACTGGCATTGGCATCGCCCTCGACGAGACGGTGACGCGGGAGGATATGGAGAAGCTCGCGGCGGTGCTGGGCGGGTCGCTCAGCGCGGCGGCACCATCCATTCCCGGTGGGCTGGAGCGGCTGAGCGAATTCCTGCGCCAGACGGTGTTCAACACGCATCACTCGGAACACGAGATGTTGCGCTACCTGAAGCGGCTGGAAGACAAGGATGTGGCGCTGAATCGCTCCATGATTCCGCTCGGTTCCTGCACCATGAAGCTGAACGCGACGGCGGAGATGATTCCCGTGACCTTGCCGGGGTTCTCCGAAATTCATCCGTTCGCGCCGGCGAACCAGACGGAGGGGTTCCACACGCTGATTACCCGGCTGTCCGACTGGTTGAAGGAAGCGACCGGGTTTGCCGCAGTGTCCTTGCAGCCCAATGCGGGGTCCCAGGGTGAATATGCGGGGCTGTTGGCCATTCGGGAGTATCAAACGGCCAACGGGCAGGGGCATCGGGATATCTGCCTGATCCCGTCATCCGCCCATGGCACCAATCCGGCTTCGGCCGCGATGGCGGGGCTGTCTGTGGTGGTGGTGAAGTGCGATGCGCGCGGCAATGTGGACCTGGCGGATCTGCGCGCCAAGGTGGCGCAGCATGCGGAGAAGCTGTGCTGCCTGATGATTACCTACCCTTCCACGCATGGTGTGTTCGAGGAGGAAATCCGCGACATCTGTGCCGCCGTGCATGCGATGGGTGGGCAGGTGTATATGGATGGCGCCAATATGAACGCGCAGGTGGGGCTGACCAGTCCGGCTGCGATCGGTGCCGATGTTTGCCACCTTAACCTGCACAAGACGTTCTGCATCCCACATGGCGGCGGCGGGCCTGGCGTGGGGCCCATCGGTGTGGCCGCGCACCTCGCCCCACACTTGCCGAACCATCCGTTGCGTGCCGATGCCGGGCCCGCCACTGGCATGGGCCCTGTCTCCGCCGCGCCGTTCGGCAGTGCGCTGATCTTGCCCATCTCTTACGCCTATATCCGCATGATGGGGGCGGCGGGGTTGACCCGCGCGACGCAGGTGGCGATCCTCAATGCCAACTACATCGCGCAGCGGCTGAAGGATGCCTACCCGATCCTGTACACCGGCCCCACCGGCATGGTGGCGCATGAGTGCATCATCGACTGCCGCGGCTTCCAGGAGGAGGCGGGCGTGATGGTGGAGGACATCGCCAAGCGGCTGCAGGACTATGGGTTCCATGCGCCCACCATGTCCTGGCCCGTTGCCGGCACGCTGATGATCGAGCCGACCGAAAGCGAATGCCAGCCAGAGCTGGACCGGTTCTGCGATGCAATGCTGGCGATCCGCGCGGAAATCGCTGCCGTCGCCGCCGGGCAATTGGATAAAGCCGACAACCCGCTGAAGAACGCCCCGCACACCGCCGCCGAAGTGATGGGTGATGCCTGGCCGCATGGTTATTCCCGCCAACAGGCCGCCTTTCCGCTGCCTTGGGTCAGCCGCGCGAAATACTGGCCGCCGGTGAAGCGGGTGGACAACGTGTACGGCGACCGCAACCTGGTGTGCACCTGCGCGCCGCTGGAGGAATTCGCCCAGGCGGCGGAGTAACGCGCGGTCAACCCCTGTTCATGCCACCGCGGCGCCATTCCTGCGTGGCCATGAATAGGGGCGCCAGGGTGCGGTAGGTGGTGGCCATGCGTGGCCAGAACTGGTCGTCCATGCCGTCGGGCGCACCTTCCCAGGCGGAGAACAGGGGCACCAGTTTGCGTTTGGTGCGGTAGAGCCAGTCCCGGTCGGCACGGATGATGGCGCGGCAGGATGCCGGATCCCGCACCATGGCGACCACGTTCGCGCAGGTGGCATCCAGCTGATTGAGGCGCTGCGCGACCTGGGCGATGGCAGCGCGGAGCAGGCGGCGGACCTGGAGGCGCATATCGCCGTGCTGGCGATCGTTTCGCAGGCCGTGGGTGGCAGTGTCGATGGCGCCGGCGATGGCGGCCAGGCGATCGTGCAGCCGCTCCCGCAGTGCTTCGATGAAGGAGAGTTCCCAGGAAATCGCTTCCAGTCGGGCGACGATTTCCGGGCCGTCCGGCAGGCCGGGCTCGCACTGCGTGCGCCGGATGGCGGCCAGGATCAGGTGTGGCAGGTCGGGGTCCCGTTCCAGGCGGTCCAGGATCGCGTCGCCTTTTGGGCCAGGGTCTACCTTGCCGTGGCGGTGCCAGGCGACGAGGCGCAGGCGCAGGCGGGTGCTGGCACGCCGCAGGTGGGCAGGTTCGGCGGACCATGATGCGTCCCCGGTCTTTACTTCGGCGGGCAGGCTGTCCCCGGCGCGGAGCACGCTGACGAAGTCCAGGGCCTCGGCGATCTTGTCCAGCATGCGGCCGTCGGCGGAGGCGGCGGCGATGCCGAGTTGTCGCCGCAGGGCCGGCAGGGTGATGGAGTAGGCGGTGTTGCCCATCGGCACGGTGATGATGGGTGCGCCATCGCTGGATGCGCGCTGGAACACCGGGCCGGCCAGCGTGGCGAATTCGGGATTGCTGATGATGAGCGTTTCCGGCGGCGGGCCGCCGGCGATTCCGGTGGTGAGGCTGCGTGCGATCTCGGACATGCTGCTTCCCGCTGCATATGGCCCGGGTACGTTGGCGACTCCGGGCGACAGGCGCATCAGATGCGGAACTTCTTAATTTTCTCTTGTTCTAGGGACGCAGCCTGGTCTCGATCAATACAGCCAGTCGGGTGGGATGATTCCCGAATTAGCGCCGGTCTTTACCGTTTCCACAGAGATTCCGTGAGATTTTGGACCATCGAAGCGCCGTGGAACAAAGTCATGCTTGATGAGATGGTTCTGACCATGCCAGCCCGACCGCGCCGGCGGGCACAAGCGGATGCGCCGGCCGAGGTGGTGGAGCGGCGGCGGCTGGAGCAGGA
>Ga0315912_10005936_pt1 | contig 11079 bp, 9 predicted proteins | sample VfabasoilMG_FD_204469 | JGI IMG/M metagenome (GOLD analysis project Ga0315912, IMG submission 204469) | Garden soil microbial communities collected in Santa Monica, California, United States - V. faba soil | ecosystem: Environmental > Terrestrial > Soil > Garden | place: USA: California...
CCACACCGAGGCAGACAGCCGCTTTTCCACCTTGTGCGCGCTGGCGTACGGCATCCAGGGGTTCATCCTGTACATGGCGGTCGAACGCAGCCGCTGGATCGGGGCACCCATCGATCACACCGGAACGCCGCTCAGAGAGGCGGAGTTTTATCGGCAGCTGGTCGGCGCCATACGGCGCACGCGCCTCTTCGAGCTCGAACGGCACACGGCGGTGACCATCGTGGTGCCCCGCGTGCTGCGGCGCCTCGCGCGCGTGCTGCATGTCTTCGATCCACTGAGCCCCACCATGCTGGCTGCCATGACTGGTGATCAGCGCCTCGGCCCCGGCGAGCAAGACCTGGGTTTGCCGAGCTCGCTCGCACTCGACACGCTCGAGTTTCTGAGTTTGCTCGAACACGAGCTCGATCGACGCCACATTCCCTACACGCTGGCCGCTGGTGACCAACTGGCAGCAGCGCTCGCTAGCGAGGGCTGGACCATCGTGCTGTCATGCTCTGCGTTCGGTGCAGCCGAGCTCGAGCTGATCGAAGGCGCGCTCACGCAAGGCCGCCCGCTGACCCTTGGACCCCACGCTCCTGAACGCGACCTCGCCTTTCAACCTCTCGAGACGCGACCACCCCTCGCGGACACGGCAAGCGTACCCGCGCTGGTGGGCGTAAACTCGCAGGCGATCGAGCGCGCCATCGAGGCCGCCGACAGCGCACTCGGGCTGCCCCGGCTCGCGATCGATCACGCGGACGTTCACGGTTGCCTGTTCGAAGCGCGGGACAGCCGCGCGCCGCGTGTGGCGTTCCTGATCAATCCAACGCCACGGGATCTGGAGGTTTCGTGGAGTTTCGCCCCGCTCCTCGAAGCCCGTGACGCGATCACCCACGAGCAGTTGTCCGTGGTAGCGGGAGCGCTCAGGGTCCCGATTCCGTGCCGGAGCGTGCGAATGCTGGAGCTGTTCGGCAATTCATAGTAGAGCGCTCGCGACCTTCCAACCGCGAGACCTCGATGTTACTTGAAATCAACCCCGTCAATCCCGAACCGCGCAAGATCAAGCGCGCGGTGGAGGCGCTCGAGGCGGGGGAAGTGATCGCCTACCCCACGGACACTTGCTACGGCATTGGTTGCGACCTTTTCAACAAGCGCGCCGTCGAAAAGCTGTACCGCATCAAGGGCATGGACAGCTCACAGAAGCTCTCGTTCGTCTGCCACGACCTGAGCCATGCCTCTCAGTACGCGGTCATGCACGACCACATCTACGAAACACTGAAACGGTTCCTGCCGGGGCCGTACTGCTTCATCCTCGAAGCGACGCGCGAGGTTCCGAAGATCGTGCACTTTGCGCGCAAGACGGTGGGGGTTCGCATCGTCGACCACCCGGTGACACAGGCGCTGACGCGAGAGCTCGGGCGTCCCATCATCTCGAGCACTGCGTCGCGTCACGGCGAACCCCCCGATCCGGACCCGAAAGAAATCGATCTCGAGTTCAAAGGTTTGGGCCTCGTGCTCGACGGCGGACCCGGCGGTACGGTGCCCACGAGCATCGTGGACCTCACGAAGTCACCTGCGGAAATTTTGCGCGTCGGCGCTGGCGACGTCACGCCCTTTCAAGAGTGAATCACGCCGATTTGCTTCCGGGCGAGGCTCGATTGTTGATTTGGATGGCAAGCCGGATTATGTAGGGCCCATGACTTTCGTCGTCACTGACAATTGCAAGGGCTGCCGTTTCACAGACTGCGTCGCTGTCTGCCCCGTCGAGTGTTTCCACGGGGATGACGAGATGCTCTATATCGATCCCGAGGAATGCATCGACTGCGGTGCGTGCGTGCCCGAATGCCCGGTCGAGGCCATCTACGACGAAGCGCAACTGCCCGATGACAAGTCGCAGTGGTTGCAGCTCAACGCTGACCGCGCCAAAGATCTCCCCGTCATCGCCGAAAAGGGAGATCCTCTCCCCGGCGCGGATGCGCGCAAGGAAGAGCTCGGATTCTAGCTCGCAAGAGCCATGCGCTGCCGGCGCGGAGACTCCGTTCATCCAAGTCGCCGCGCCCGAGCCCGCCCGGTGCAGAACTAGGGCGGGCTGACTAGGGAGCGGCTGGAGCCGCGGGTGCGGGTGCTGCAGCGGGGGTCGGCGTGGTGGGGGCAGTGGGTCGTGTGGGGGTACCGGCAGCGGGGGCTGCTGCCGCAGGCGTCACCGGCTTGCCCGCAGGATCTTCGAGCTCGTCGAAGCTGAAGCGCGCTTGGCCCTGAACGATCACGCTGCCCTGCTCGTCCGGTTTGTCCTTGTTGGTCACGCCAGCAATGAAATTGAGCTTGAGCAACCCCTTGAAGGGGAACGGCTGCCCGTGGGCGATCATCGCCGTGCCATCGGCGGCCGACTGGAACTCTCCCAGCGTCCAGTTCCCCGGAACCAGAGCGAAGTCGGCGCTCGCAGCGTAACGTTTGGTCTCGAGGGTGAGCGTCACTTGCGTGGGTTCCGCGCGCTGCACTCGGATGAGCCGGTACGTAACCGTGTCGAGCCCCATCACGCTTTCGCGCGTCGTTGCCATCCAGAACGCCCCGGTGCCGAGGGGCTCCGCGGGAACCGGCACCGTGATCGTCGCCAGCGCGTCGCCCAGCGCGTTGAAGACGTTCTTGAGCTCGCTCGCGTCGGCTTGTTTCGTCAGCACCGGAGTGAAGTTGCTGCCCGCGCCGTTCGCCGCGAGATCGTACTCGACACGGCTGCCCTTGAGCATCTTCAGGTGGTCGGTCACCTCCGCGGGCAGGTCCACCGCCGCTACGGTAGCGGCCGTTACGGTCGCAACCACGTGCGTCAGCGCGGTCGTCGGGGCTCCCGCCGCTGGGGGTTTGCCCTCGAAGGCCAAAGCGAAATCGACCGGCAGTGCGCCCTGTCGCGGATCCGTCTGGACCGCCACCTGAATCGTCCCCTTAGTCTTCGAGCCGGGCTTGAAGGTCGCCCCTGCCAACGTATAACGTGGTTGCTCCCCTTGTCCTCCGAGCGTGATCTTGGCGGGCGCTCCGACCGGCATCTCTTTGTCTGCGGCGCCCGGTCCGAAGATGCCGTTCGGAGGGGGTCCGGAAGCAGCTCCAGCTTGGACTGGAGCTTTGGCGTTGGCAGCCTCGACTGCCTTCGCCAAGCTCGGATCGAGCTGAGCCGTCTTGTCGACGGCAGCCGCGTCCGGTTTCTCTGCTTCAGTCGAAGCGTGCTCTTGTTCCTTTTGACAAGCACACACTGACGCTAGGAGACCCACCGTGAGCAGCCATCGGGCGATTGTTTCGTGACTCCGCATGTTGGACCCCGATCTACCCAAGTAATTCGGGTTGTCTAGGGTGCGGCGGCCACAGCCGATGCAGGCTCGGTTTTGCCCTCGGATCGTGCCCCATCCTTGCCGGCCCGCTGGTCGCACACATCGTAATTGACCCGCCCCGTCCCAGTTCGAGTCGCGTGCTCGCCTCACTCCGAGACGAGCGCCGTGTCGCCATTCGCATGACCGATGCAGCATCTCAATCCTCTCACGGCGTTACGCGCCCACCGAGCGTTGGAATGCGGCTTGCAATCCGCTCGCCCATGCTCTCCCCCAGGAGCCTCGAACGGCTCGCTGAAATCTACGAAGGTATCCCGATTCTCGGTAGCTTGCCGGGCACGCCCGCCGCTCATCACGGGCTTCGCTACGGCGACATCCTGATCAAGGTCAACGACATCCGCACGTCGAAGGTCACCGACTTCTTCCGCGCCCGGGCGCTCGACTGTGAACACATGCGCGTCGAGTTCGTGCGCGACGGCGCACACTGCACACTCACACTGCCGCTCACCTCGGGCAGGCGACCCCGGCTCGAGGACTTAAAGAGTTACCTGGCGCCGCTGCGGCGTGAGCGTTCGGAAGACCCACCCGCCTCTTAGGCGACAACTAGTCGGCGAGAGGCAAGCCGTGCGCCCGCAGGTGAGCGCGCAGCTGCACGGCCGTGTCGCCGAGCGGATCGATGGTTTCCGCCCGCCAGCCCTGGCCCCGAGCGGCGCGCACGTTGGGCTCGAGGTCATCGAAGAACAGGATTTCGTTCGGCTCGGCCCGGATATGCTGCTGAAAATCCAGGAAGATCTTGGCGTCTGGTTTGCTGGCCCGCATCAGGTGCGAAGCGAACCGCTGCCCCAGCGCCATGATCGACGGGTACCGTGGCGCGCCCTGCACGGGGGCCAAGACGTCCCAATGCCGCTCGTTCGTGTTGGAGAGGCACGCCGTCGTCACACCCGACAGCCGAGTCAGTTCGGTCACGAGCTCATCGACGCCCGAATATTCTTCCAACAGCCAAGCGTCGTGGATGCGGGCGATTTCGTCCTGGGTGTAGCGCCGCTCGAGAGCGCCCAGCATGCCGTGATAGTACGCCTCCGTGCTGAGCTCGCCGTTCTGGTACGCGCTCATCACGGCAGAGCGCGCAGCGATCGCCTGCTCCCCCGCGAGCCACTCCGGCGAGTGTACGGGCACGCCCGCTGTCTCACAGGCCTCGGCCCAAGTGCGACAGATGCGTACTAGGACTCCACCGATATCGAAAACGATGACACGTGGTGCGGACATGGCGGGCAAGGCTAACTCAGCGCGCCATCCCGAGCAACCGCTGCGCTACTCAGCGGCCGCTACGCTATTCAGCGGCCGCTGCGCTATTCAGCGGCCGCTACGCTATTCAGCGGCCGCTGCGCGGTGCACGTCGAAGTCGAAGCTCTTGTCACCGCCGGACACCGTCACTTTGATGGTCGTGTCGTCGACCCGATCGAAAGCCAGCGTCACCTGCTTGTCGAACGGAGTGTCTAGCGAGTACGAGCCCGCCTGCGGCACGGGGTCGACCCAGCGCATCTCGACGTCGTTGATGCTGAGGTCCCAGGTCCCGCTCTCACCGCGCCACTGGCGGGTACCATCCACCGAGAATCCGGTCTCGATACCGTCCGCGAGTGGCCGCTGAATGCGATCGCCCGATCCGACGCCGATGCGACCGTCGCTGAGCCGCTCCCAAGACAGCTCGTGCTGAATGTGACGGCTGGGGTCGTCGAGGCTCCACGTCACCGTAGCGGTGCCGTTGACTTCGACCTGTTCGTTCCGCAAGTGCTGCCAAACGTGGTCCACCACCACCTCGTTCTCGTCGTTGCGCGAGATCGTGACGGAGTGGCTACCGCGGTACACCTGTCCGCGGTACAGGCAATCGCCGTTCACGCCATAGTCGACGGTGAGGGTGCTTGCTTCGAGCGACACGGCGGCGCAGGGCAGTTGCTCGGCGTAGAAAGTCCTCAGTTCGTCGGCTGCAGCCTCGACCGCAGCGCCAATGGTGAAGTTGGTGGTGATCTCCACCGTGCCCGAGGTCAACGCCGCTGCCTGCGTCGACAACTGTGACTCCTCGAGCGCCTCGGATGCTTCGGCTCGGGTCAGACCCTGCTGCTTGCAGCCGAACGCGCTCAATGCCAGCACCGTAAAAGCCAAGTAGGACCGCTTCATGATTTCTCCTCGCGACTGCTCGCCGCTTGATCTGCGCATGCGGCCCACACGGCCGCAACGTGCGTGTCGCCGCTACATCGGCGCCTGTCCGGCGTCGCAACGTAGCGAGACTCTGCTGCTCCTCGCTGCAAGAGGCGTGCACCGGTCGAACCGGACAACCCGGACAGCGAGAGCGTTAGGCCGCGGACGAGAGCGAAGTTAGCCCGACGCTTCGACTTCGGCGAGCAAGGCTTCGGCGCGCGGCTCTTCGGGCTCGGGGCTGGCGGCCTGGGCGGGCGACTGATCGTGTCCGGACGCGCAACACCGGAAACCAATCTGGTAACCGGAGTGCCATTCATTGTGGTCCACCGTCATCGGTCGACAGCGGTTGCGCACGGGTCCCCAGTACCCACCCTTCAAGCCGCTGCTGTAGGGACGTTCGTTCTGCGAACCGCCCTTGTTATACACCCACTCGTCGACGTTTCCGGTCATGTCGTGCACGCCGTAGGCGCTGACACACTCGGCCATTTCGCCCGCTGCGACGCGCTGGTCGAGGCGTTCGATTTCGGCCGCACGGGTGCGCGGATTTGCATACGCATCGTTGTCGGGCATCCGATACGGCTTGTCGTAGTTGCAAGCCTGTTCGTCGCGCCGTAGCCCCGTGGGGTAGGGCAATCGCTCGGGCCCTTCACAAGCCAGAGTCCATTCCTCGGCCGTGCACAAGCGCTTGCCCTGTTCGGCGCACTTTGCCTCGGCGTCTTCGTAGGTGACCGCGACGTCGGGCTTCACTCCGGCGGTGTTGGGGTATTCGAACTGGTCGACGCAGAAGCGCATTGGGACTGGGGTACCGACGCAGCGGCTGCCTTCGGCGAATTCAGCGCAGCGATCGCGTTCCACGTTGAGGTAGTCGAGGCAGCGTTGCACGACGCCCGGGCAATACTGACCTTCGACCAACACCATGCCCTGCGGGCAAGCTGCATCGGCCTCGCTGGCAACTGGCAGCGGGGCGCTGGAGACCGATGGATCGGGCTCTGGAATCACCGCCGGCTCCGTCTCGATCTCGCTCGCGAGCGGCCACTCCGCCTCGGGAGGTAGCGACTCGAGGGGTACTGCGATGTCGGGGGGCGACGCCATGTCGGAGCGCAACGCCATGTCGGGGGGCGACGCGGCGTCGAGGGGCAGCGCGACCGCGGGCAACATCGTGACGTTGCGTTCTTGCGCGCGCGCGACTTGGCCGTGCAAAGGCGGCGGGACTGGAGTCGTCGCAACGGCTGCGATGTAACCCGTCAACGCGGAGAACCCCAGTATCGCGGGGGCCTGCCAGCTCGAACGTTGTTCGGCTCGGCTGGGCCGCACGGTATGGCTGCTTGAGAACATGAAAGTCGCCCTGACCAGACTACGCGGTTCAGCCCCAATGGCCTACTTTCCGCACCCTAGTGTGAACACTAGGCAGTACGTAAGCAAGCACTGTTCCCTTCCATGTGGACGCGTCGGAACCTCCTGCGACCGCCGGAATGGGGCCCGAGCAAGGTGACGAACGGGCGACATCGAGACGCACGTCGCGATACGCGATGGTGTGTGTCGGGGCAACCCTGACATTCCGATCGTAGTGTCAGGACGATCAGCGGCGCTCTGCGGCTTCCCGCGCACCTTTCCTTTCTGGCTTCCTTTCCGGCTTCGGGCCGCACCCGAGGAGCGGGTCACGAGGTGGGAAGCGTCAGCCGCCTCGTTCCGAGACAGCCCGGGGTTGCCAACAAGGAGCTGACGAAGCGCCGGCTCTGCTTGCTGGCAGCGCACGGGGATAGGGGCGGGCTCAGGCAGACAAACTGTATGTCCTGGGCGAACTGTATGTCGGGGGCGAGTGGGTCAGAGCGCCCCGCTCCCGCCCGAAATCCGATCGAGGACCGCGTTGGTCATCGACCGGAAACGGTGCTGGGGCCTAGTTCGGCTCAGAGGAGCTGGCGAAACCCGGTCATTCTGGGTCTATGACGCAGCACGTCACCTCGACGCCTTGATAGCTGTCCGCGCCGCAGGCCTCCGTCGGTTCGACGGAGCTCAGGCTTTGTCCCATGTCGGCACACACCTGATCCGCAAGCACGGACAGAACACCCTCGCCGACGCAGGATTCTAGCGAGACTTCTTCCGTAGTGCACCCGCTCATCCCAGCCAAACAGCATTGGTAGTCCACCTGTTGGTGTCGACCTGAGCAGGAGTCTTGCAAGACGAAGTCCGACAGCTCCAGCCCGTAGTCAGCGCACCCCTTCGCAGCAACATCGACGAGGGTGTCGACACTGCAGCACGAATCCATCTTCTGGACGCCCCACAGACACCTATCACCGTCCGGCAACGGATTGCAGTCGTCGCAAGAACCGGCCGCTCCCGTCGTGTCCGAATCGTTGCCAGCAGAACCGCCGGTAGCAGCCCCGCCCGACGCAGTCCCGCCGGACGCATTTCCGCCGGACGCAGTCCCACCGTCGCCACTGCTGCCCGAACCGCCGCTGCCCGAGCCGGACGACCCGCCCGAGTCGGACGGCCCACCGCCAGTGTGGCTGGAGCTACCCGAGGAGCCGCCACTGCCGGAATCAGCACTGCCGGAATCGGCACTGCCGGAACCAGCACCGCCACCGACCGTGCTCACCGTGGTCGTCGTGGACCCCGTGTCAGAGTGCACGTGCGTCTCGCACGGCTGCTCGTCATCGTCGTCGTCCCAATCATCGTCGCCGCAGTCGTCGACGTCGATGTTGCAGCCCATCGCCAAGAGCGACCCGAGAAATGCGATTGCGTAAGCCTTCATTGAAACCTCCTCCGTTGTAGTCTCCGAAATGTGGGCAACCGATCTGCGAAAAGCGGATCAGCGCACGCGTTGAAGCGAGCCCGCGGTTGTCGGCGGCGCTAGTGGCGCAGCTCGCCAGTGATAGGACAACACAGCGCTCACGACGAGCGACACGGCAGCTAGTAGCGCGAGCACCGACCACTGAGACATGCGCGAGCGAAGCTCACGACGTTTTGCAAGCCTGCATCCCTCGTGGTCGTCCCGCGCGCCATGCCCCTCTCGATCGCCCAGGCCGATCCAGCGCGCCCGCACTCCGGACACTCGACCCCGAGTCCGTGAATGAACCTTGGACTCTAGCTCGCTCGCGCCCGGCGAAGCACAGAGTGTCGCAATCGTTCGCGCGAGCGACGCGCTCGGGGGACGCTCGACCGTTCCAGACTCCAAGAGCTGCCGCGCGAGCGCGCTGCCAGATGCCAACAAGCGTTCAGGTTCACTCACGAGTCACTTCCTGTCCGTCGCGACGCTGTGACGGAAGTAGGCGCTGTGACGGAAGTAGGCGCTGTGACGGAGGTAGGCGCTGTGATGGAGGCAGAACTGCGCTCGATGCGCTGCACGCGGCGCTGAAAATCCTCGCGACCGCGCCGCAACCTCGACGCCACGGTCCCGCGCGGAAGCCGCAATGTTTCCGCGATTTCAGTGAGATTCATGCCTTCGAGCTCGAACAACACGAAGACCGTCCGCACCGCGAGTGGCATCGCCCCGAGGATCTCGTCGAGTGCGACTCGGGCCTGGCGATGCAGCAGTAGTTGATCCGGCGTTGGAGATGACCCTGCCTCTTCCGCGATGACCGGCGAGAGCTCTTCGCGCCGACGTTCCAAGGTGCGCCGAGCGCGCCACGCGATGCGCACGGCCGTTCCGTAGAGAAACGCGCGTTCTTTGCCTGGGGAAAGATCGTTGATCTTGCGAGAGAGCACGATGAACACCTGTTGCGTGGCATCGTCGGCGTCCGAGGGACTCAAGCCCAGACGGCGCAGGAGTCGCCAGACGAACTCGAAGTTGTCACGCACTTCACGCTGCAAGCGGCGGTCGGGGTCGCCATCGGCACCACCTGACCGAGCGATGGGAACCGGAGTAAGTTCCACTTTCACTTGGTCTCCGGCCAGCGCGGTTTGGATCCAGAAATCGACATTCCAGTCCGGACGCTCGGGCCCAATTTCGACTTCGGTTCAAGGTCGATCGAACGCACTGCTCCCCTCCCGCGAAATCCCAGATGTGCAGGGTCAGCCAACAGAAGCGCCACTTCGCTGCTGTTTGGGGTTTGTGCCCGGGTCCGGCGGGTTCGTTCAAAAAATTTTGCGCGCGAGGCGAGCCACCCCCGGCCACGGGGGAACTAGAGCAGTGGACTCAGCAAATGCGCCATGGATTCGAGGAGTTTCCGTGTGACGGGAGCGCGATGGAGCTCTTCGGAGCTCACCGCGATCGAGTGCGACATCAACTCTTCGAACCATCGGGTGAGCTGAGCGTGCAGTGGTTTCGAAGCGAAGAAGCAGCCGACCTCGAAGCTCAGTCGGAAACTTCGCGTGTCGAGATTCGCCGTGCCCACACTGATATGTTCGTCATCCACCAAGAGGGCCTTGGCATGCAGCATGCGTCCCTGATACTCGTACACGCGGACGCCCGCATCGAGCAGGTCTTTGTAATAAGATCGCGCGGCCCATTTCACGAGCCACACGTCCGTCACTTCGGGCACGACGATCCCCACTTCGACCCCGCGACCGGCAGCGGTTCGCAACGCCGTCATCAGCGCGGCAGTCGGAATGAAGTAGGGCGTCGCGATCCAGATGCGGCGTTCGGCTCGACTCACGGCAGTGAAGTAGGCGTCGTGGATCCAGTGTTCAGTATCTGGACCGCTCGCCACCACGGCGACGTCCGTATCGCCAGGGCCTGCAGGCGCGCTCTGCGTCGGCTGGTCTTCCACCGATTCGCCGGTCGCGAAGTACCAGTCATCCAAGAAGATGTATTGCAGACTGGCGACCGCGGGGCCGCGCAGGCGCACCATCAGATCACGCCAATCGTGGGCGTATTCGTTGCCGATGTTCATGCCACCGGTGAACGCCACGCTGCTATCGACCACCAAGATCTTGCGGTGATTGCGAAAGTTGAAGCGCGGCGCGCCGAGCGCGTCGAAGGGCGTCGGGAAAAATTGGGCAATCTTCGCCCCGGCCTCGAGCAACGGCGCTTCGAACTCACGGTCGAACTTGTCGCTGCCGAACGCGTCCACCAGCACTCGTACCTGAACCCCAGCTTTGGCCCGCTCGACCAGCAAATCGCGCAGGCGCAGTCCGGTGGCATCGTTCTGCCAAATGTAGAACAAGACGTTGATGCTCTCGCGCGCGCCGGCAACGGCTTTCTCCATTTCTGGGTAAGCTTGCGCCCCGTCAATGAGGAGCGCGACTTCGTTGCCGCTGGTGGGAAATACGCTAGAGCCGACAGCGCGTCGTGGGATCAGCCGATCGAACGCCGTGCTCGGCGCCGACATCGGACCATCCTTCCGGCGGTTGAACTCGGCGGACATCTTCACACGGCGACGGCGCTTGCGCTCGAGGTGGGTGCGACCGAATGCCCACCAGAGCAAACCTCCGAGCGCGGGCAGTGCGAACAGGGCCAACAGCCAAGCCAGTGCGGCGGTCGGGCGACCGCGCCGCCGCAGCAACACCGAAGGCACCGAGCACAACGCCAAGATCTCGGCGACCATGAACATCGCCGTGAACAGCTCCGGCCCAGTCATGTTCTCGAGAAATCGGCGGAGCAGATCCATCGCTGGCGGGGAGTCTAGCGGAAAAATGGGATATGCTGCGC
>Ga0315912_10005937_pt1 | contig 11078 bp, 11 predicted proteins | sample VfabasoilMG_FD_204469 | JGI IMG/M metagenome (GOLD analysis project Ga0315912, IMG submission 204469) | Garden soil microbial communities collected in Santa Monica, California, United States - V. faba soil | ecosystem: Environmental > Terrestrial > Soil > Garden | place: USA: California...
AGCGCTCGAACAGCGCAGTGAATTCGGGCATGCCGCGCAGCGCGGCGGCGACGTAGGCATTCTCGTGGCCTTCCTGCGGGCGGCCGGCGGCGAGGTTCCAGCGCCGCGAGCTGGAAGCCTGGCGCGCGAGCAGGGCGGACAGCCAGGCGTAGCGTTCGATGCGCCCGAAGGCGAGGCTGACTTCCGGCGCATCGCCCGCTGCCGCGAGGACCGCGCGCACCGCGCCCTGCGTGGAGGCAAAACCCAGAGGGCAGGCCGGGCGCAGGCGCAGGACGAGGCGCGTTTCCTCGAAGCGCTCGAAGGCGACGTTGCATTCCGGCGCTGCAAATCCTCCGATGGCGGAGGCGATCAGGAGTTCGAACATGCCGCCAGCTCCGCCGCCGACAGGTTGTGGATGCGGCCGAAGCCGGCGACGAAGCGCGCGTCGCGCGGCGCGATGCGCCAGAAGGAGAAATCCGCCAGCTCGAAGTTGACGGCCTGTTCCGGGAAGCAAGTCAACCATTGTTCACGCAGCGCCTGCAGCCCAGGCTGCTCGCCTTGGAGATTCGTAGCATCGCCGCGGATCGTCACCCGCTGCAACGTGAAGGGATCGGCGCGGCCGTCGTCCGCCTCGGCGACGGACAGCGCGACGCGGCCGTCCTGCGCCATGTCCTGGGTGTGCCAGGCGAGGCGGCTGACGTGGACGTAGAAGCTGGTGAAGCCCGGGTCCGGCAGGAACAGCGTCATCGAGGCCATCGGCGCGCCCTGCCGCAGCGTGGCGAGGTGCGCGATGCGCTGCCCGCGCAGCAGGGCGGCGAGGTCGGAAGCGTAGTCCGCCGGGTTGGCCATCGAGGTGATTGTAGTATTCTCGGCCCACCGTGCGTTACGAACTCCTCGTTGGCCTGCGCTATACCCGCGCCAAGCGCCGCAACCATTTCATCAGCTTCATCTCCGCCACCTCGATGGCGGGCATCGCGCTGGGCGTCGCCGCGCTGATCGTGGTGCTCTCGGTGATGAACGGCTTCCAGAAGGAATTGCGCGCGCGCATTCTCGGCGTCGCCTCGCACGTGCAGATCAGCGGCGCGGACAACAAGCTGGCCGACTGGCGCGCGGTGGCGAAGGCCGCGGCGCAGGAGCCGCGCGTGCTCGCCTCGGCCCCCTTCGTCAACGCGCAGGGCATGCTCTCGGCCGGGCAGGCGGTGCGCGGCAGCGTGGTGCGCGGCATCGTGCCGGAGATGGAGGACAAGGTCGCCGAAATCGGCCGGCACATGCGCGCGGGCAAGCTCGAATCGCTGCAGGCGGGCGCCTTCAACATCGTGCTCGGCTCGGAACTCGCGCGCGCGCTGGGCGTGCTGACGGGCGACAAGCTGGCGCTGATCGCGCCGCAGGGCCTGGTGACGCCGGCCGGGGTGATCCCGCGCCTCAAGCAGTTCACCGTCACCGGCATCTTCGAAGTCGGCATGTTCGAGTACGACTCGGGCCTCGCGCTGCTGCACCTGGAAGACGCGCAGAAGCTCTACCAGATGGGCGACGCCGTCTCCGGCGTGCGCCTGCGCCTGGACGACCTGTTCGCCGCGCGCAGCGTGGCGCGCGAGCTGATGACGAGGCTGCCGGGCGACCTCTACGCCACCGACTGGACGCGCAGCCACGCCAATTTCTTCCGCGCGGTGGAGATCGAGAAGCGCGTGATGTTCATCATCCTGCTGCTGATCGTCGCGGTGGCGGCGTTCAACATCGTCTCCACGCTGGTGATGCTGGTCACCGACAAGCAGGCCGACATCGCCATCCTGCGCACCATCGGGGCGTCGCCGGGCTCGATCGTGCAGATCTTCATGGTGCAGGGCGCGCTGATCGGCGTGATCGGCACCTTCGTCGGCCTGGTGGCGGGCGTGCTGCTCGCCTTCAACGTGGACACGGTGGTGCCCTTCATCGAGAACCTGCTCGGCTTCAAGTTCCTCGCCAAGGACATCTACTACATCTCCGACCTGCCTTCCGACGTGCAGCTGGGCGACGTGACCACCATCGGCATCGTCTCGCTGGTGCTGTCCTTCATCGCCACGCTCTACCCGAGCTGGCGCGCCTCCAAGACCAACCCGGCCGAGGCGCTGCGCTATGAGTGAGGTCGTGTTGTCGTGCAGCGGCCTGAAGAAAACCTACCAGGGGCCTGCGCCGGTGCACGTCCTGCTCGGCGTGAACCTGGAAGTGCGCGCCGGCGAGCGCCTGGCGATCATGGGGCGCTCGGGCTCGGGCAAGTCCACGCTGCTGCACCTGCTGGGCGGGCTGGACGCGGTATCCGAAGGCGTCGTCAGGCTGCAGGGCAGGGTGCTGAGCGAGCTGAGCGAACGCGAGCGCGGCGAGCTGCGCAACCGCGCGCTCGGCTTCGTCTACCAGTTCCACCACCTGCTGCCGGAGTTCACCGCGGCGGAAAACGTCGCGATGCCCCTCTGGATCCGGCGCATGGATCGCGGCGCCGCGCTGTTGAAAGCCAAGCAAGCGCTTGAAGAAGTCGGCCTGGGACCCCGTACCGAGCACTTGCCCGGCGAACTTTCCGGCGGCGAGCGCCAGCGCTGCGCCTTCGCGCGTGCCATGGTGACCGAGCCCGCCTGCGTGCTGGCCGACGAGCCCACCGGCAACCTGGACGCGCAGACCGCGGACGAGGTGTTCGAGGCGATGGTGCGGCTGTCGCAATCGCGCGGCACCGCCTTCGTGCTGGTGACCCACGACGCGGACCTTGCCGCGCGCACCGGGCGCACGCTGCAGCTGCAGGGCGGATTGCTAACTGGCTAGGCCGGCTTGCCGTCGGCGGGCTTGTTGCCCGCGGCCTCGTCTTCCTTGAGGGTTTTTGCCAGCTGGTCGCGCAACTCGTTGGAGATCGAGATGTGCGAGTCCGGCTCGCTCTTGTGCGCGGCGTAGAGCTTGGAGATCACCACCTTGTCGTGCTCGGCGAACTTCTGCACCGCGCGCTTCGCGCGCTCGGCGTCCGCGCCGACCGCGGCGAGCGCCGCGCGCCCGAGCTCGAGCGCCGACTGGAAGGTCTCGCGCTCGATGATCTCCACGCCGAGGTCGCGCAGCTCGAACATGTGCCGCATGTCGCGCGCGCGCGCGATCACGCGCAGCTCCGGGAAGTGCTTTAGCGCCGTGCTGGCCAGCCGCGTGGTGGCGAGCGGATCGTCCAGCGTGATGATGAGGAAATCGGCGTGCGCGGCGCCCGCGGCCTCGAGCAGGTCCAGGCGCGTGGCGTCGCCGTAGAACACGCGGAAGCCGAAGCGGCGCGACTGCTCGACGTGGTCCGGATCGTCGTCGAGGATGGTCGGCTGGTAGCCGGCGCCGTTCAGGAGCCGCGCCACCACCTGGCCGACGCGGCCCAGGCCCGCGACGATCACCTTGCCGGCCTGCGGCGCCTCGGCCTCGCGCTGCGGCGGCGCGTCGCTGGCGAAGCGCGGTGCGAGCAGCCGGTCGTGCAGGACCAGCAGGAACGGCGTCGACAGCATGGACAGCGCCACGGCGAGGGTAATCGCCTGCGCGGTGTCCACGCGCAGCACTTCGCGCTGTACGGCCAGCGTGAGCAGCACGAATGCGAACTCGCCTCCCTGCGCCAGCAGGAGGATGAACAGCGGCCGCTCGCTGCGCGGCAGCTTGGCGACGCGGGCGATGACCCAGAGCACGGCGCCCTTCACGGCGAACAGGCCGGCGATGAGGCCGACGATCAGCGCGGGCCGCTCCCACAGCACGCCGAAGTCCACGCCCATGCCGACCGCGATGAAGAACAGGCCGAGCAGCAGGCCCTTGAAGGGGTCGATCGCGGCTTCGATTTCGTGGCGGTACTCCGACTCGGCCAGCAGCACGCCGGCCAGGAAGGTGCCCAGCGCCATCGACAGGCCCGCCAACTCGAAGCCCCAGGCGATGCCCAGCACCAGCAGCAGCGCGAAGGCGGTGAAAATTTCGCGCTGGCGCGTGCGCGCGATGTGGCGGAACACGGGCTGGGCGAGGTAGTGGCCGCCGACCAGCGTCGCGGCGATCACGCCGCCGGCGAAGGCGAAGCCGGTCCAGGAAAAGGTCGCCGGCGTGCCGGCCGCGCCCAGCAGGGGCAGCAGGGCCAGCATCGGAATCACGGCGATGTCCTGGAACAGCAGGATCGCGAACACCGCCTGACCGCCCTGGTTTTGCAGCGCGCCGCGCTCGTTGAGCGGCTGCAGCGCGAGCGCGGTGGAGGAGAGCGCCAGCGCCATGCCCGCGACGATGCCGATGCGCAGGCTGCTGCCGGCCAGCCAGGCCACCGCGGCGATCAGCAGGATCGAGCCGACAACCTGCGACACGCCGAACGACAGCAGGCGCACGCGCATCTGCCACAGGCGCTTGGGCTCCAGCTCCAGGCCGATCACGAACAGCAGGAACACCACGCCCAGCTCGGCGAAGTGGCGCACGTCCTCGACCTTGTCGACGAGCTTCAGGCCGAAGGGGCCGATGGCGATGCCGGCGAGCAGGTAGCCCGCCACCGAGCCCAGGCCGAGGCGATGCGAGACCAGCACCGCCACCACCGCCGCGGCGAAGAAGACGACGAACTGCAGGAGGAAGCTGCTGCCGTGTTCCATGACGGAGGCAATCCTAATCCAGATTGCGGGGCGCGGCGCTGCTTGCGGGGAAATCCGTCAAATGTACACGATTGTGTACATTTGAAAATGCAGGTTCAGGCTGGAATTGGCCGGCTCACGCCGGTGCGGCAATCCAGCGCTCGGCGGCGGCGAGCTGCCCGGCGGGAAAATGGCGGATCTCGGCCGCGACGAAATGCGCCGCCAGGTTTTCGGCGACCTCGCCCAGCGCCGAATCGGTGACCAGGCCGACCTTGCCGATGCGCCTGTGGTGGTCGCGCACGAAGCGGAAGTGCGCCGCCATCGCGCCCAGGCTGTCCCAGCCGGGAAAGGCCGTGATCTCGATGATCAGCCCGGCGAGGCCGCCGGTCTTCTCGATGTGCGGATCGACCGCCCGGGCGAGCTGCTCGAAGTCGCCTTTTTCCAGCGCCGACTTGGGCCGCAGGATGAGGATGGATTTTTCGGCGTCCAGCGTGTATTCGATCATGGGCGTTCCCTGATTCTATGCCGTGCGCGGGCGCGCCAGGCGAGGGTGACAGAGATGCGCCAGCCGACCTGCACGGCGAAGTAGCCGATCGCCGCCAGGGTGACGGCGAGCGCGACCAGGCCCAGCGCGAGCGGCGGTCCGAGCGACAGCGTCCAGTGCAGCAGCGCCTCGCCGGAGCCGAGCCAGTCCGACCAGTTCCAGACGAAAGGCTCGACCTTGGCGGCGTGGTTGTGGCCGATGCCCAGCAGCAGGCGGCCGTAGCCGTAGGCGAGCAGGTAGAGCGGCGCGATGGTGAAGGGATTGGTGTAGAGCGTGGTGGCCAGCGCGACCGGCAGGTTCTTCCTCAGCGGCAACGCGAACAGTGCGGCGGTGAGCATCTGGAACGGCCCCGGCACCAGGCCGGCGGCCAGGCCGATGGCGAAGCCGCCCGACACCGAGTCGCGGTTGAGCGCCCACAGGTTCGGATGGTTCAGCCAAGTGCCGCACCAGGCCAGGTACCTGCTGGAACGCACGGCCTCGCCGTCGGGAAGGTATCTGCGAAAGAATTTTCTGGGCATGGTCGGCGGCCGGGCCGCGTGCTGCGTTTGATTTTAGATGACGCCGGTCATCCTAAGTTTCGCCTCGGGCGTTCTATTTCTCCAGCTGCAGCCTGAGTTGCCGGGGATGGCCTGCTACGGGCTGCTGGCGCTGCTGCCGCTCGCGAAGTGGCGGCCGTTCCGGCTGGCGGCCGCCTTGGCGTTCGGCTTTTGCTGGGCGCTCGGGATGGCGCAGCTCAGGCTCGCCGACCGGCTGGCGCCCGGACTGGAAGGGCGCGACATCGAGCTGGTCGGCGTGGTTGCCAGCCTGCCCGCGGCCGGCGAGCGCAGCCTGCGCTTCGAATTCGAGCCGGAGTCCTCGGCAGAGAATCTGCCGGGGAAAATCCTGCTGTCCTGGTACCGCAGCCCGGATCGCGCGAACCATGAAGAGCAGCCCGCGATCCTGTCATCGCCGCTGCACCCGGGCGAGCGCTGGCGCTTCACCGTCAGGCTGCGCCGGCCGCACGGCCTGTTCAACCCGCACGGTTTTGACTACGAAGCCTGGCTGCTGGAAAGGGGTGTGGGGGCCACCGGGTATGTGCGTTCGGGAAATAGATCCTTTCCGCAAAGACTGGGCGAGCGAAACAGCGTCTCCGACCGCATCGAACTGATCCGCGAAGCGGTGCGCGACCGCTTCAAGCGCGTGCTGGGCGAGACACCCGCCGCCGGCATCCTCGCCGCACTCGCGGTCGGCGACCAGCGCTCGATCAGCGCCGAGGAGTGGCGCTTGTTCAACCGCACCGGCGTCACGCACCTGATGTCCATCTCGGGCCTGCACGTGACGCTGGTGTCCGGACTGTTCGCCTGGCTGGCGGGCTGGCTGTGGCGGCGCTCGGCTTTCCTCATGCTGCGCCTGCCGGCGCGCAAGGCGGCCGCGGTGGCGGCGATCGCGGGCGCGCTCGGCTATACGCTGCTCGCCGGCTTCGCGGTACCCGCCCAGCGCACGTTCTGGATGGTGACTGTGGTGGCGCTCGCGCTGTGGTCCGGGCGCACCGCCGCGCCCACGCGCGTGCTCGCGCTGGCGCTCGCCGCGGTGCTGGTGTTCGATCCCTGGGCGCTGTTGTCGCCGGGATTCTGGCTGTCGTTTGGGGCCGTCGCGCTCATATTCATGGTTTCAAATGACAAGGAGGCAACGGCAGTGCAGTGGCTGCGCGTGCAATGGGCGATCACGCTGGGTCTCGCGCCGGCGGCACTGTTCCTGTTCGCGCAGTTCTCGGTGGTCGGGCCGCTGGCGAACGCGCTGGCGATTCCGCTGGTGTCGGTGGTGGTGACCCCGCTCGTGCTGCTGGCCGCGTTGATTCCCTGGGACGGCCTGCTGGCGCTCGCGGCCTGGCTCACCGAATGGCTGCTGCAGTTCCTCGAGTGGTGCGCCTCGCTGCCGGCCGCGGTCTGGCAGCAGCACGCGCCGCCGTTGTGGACGGTGCTGCTCGCCCTCGCCGGCGTCGGCTGGCTGCTCGCGCCGCGCGGGCTGCCCTGGCGCGCCGCGGGCATGGTGCTGATGCTGCCCGCGGTGGCGCTGCCGCCGCCCGCGCCCGCGCCGGGCGAAGCCTGGGTCACGACCCTGGACGTGGGACAGGGCCTGGCGGTGCTGGTGCGCACCGCGAACCGCGCGCTGCTCTACGACGCCGGGCCCGCGCTGGGCGCGGATGCCGACAGCGGCGAGCGCATCATTGCGCCGTACCTGCGTGCGGCGGGTGTCGCGCGACTGGACGCATTGATCGTGACGCACAACGACAACGACCACGCCGGCGGCGCCGCCTCGGTGCTGGAGAACTTCGAAGTGGGCGCGCTGCTGAGTTCGCTGCCCTCGGGCCATCCGCTGCTGGGCAACGTCGAGGGCGCGCGGCGTTGCGCCGCGGGCGAGGCCTGGGAGTGGGACGGCGTGCGCTTCGACATTCTCCATCCCGCGGGCGCGGACGCGCGCGCGAAGAAAAGCAACGACCTGAGCTGCGTGCTGAAAGTAAGCGCGGGCGGCCGCGCGATGCTGCTTACCGGCGACATCGAAAGGCCGGCCGAGGCGGAACTGCTGATACGGGACGCTCCGGCGTTGGCGGCAGACGTGCTTCTCGTGCCGCACCACGGCAGCCGAACCTCTTCGACCGCGGAATTCCTCGCTGCGGTGGGGGCGCAGGCGGCGGTGGTGCCGGTGGGCTACCGCAACCGATTCGGCCACCCGAATGCCGACGTTTTGGATCGTTTGCGGGCGAATCTCCACCGCACCGACCTGGACGGTGCCGTGACGGTGCGGTTTTCGCGGGGGATTTTCGATATTCGAGGCGAACGGGAGGCCCGGCGGCGCTACTGGCACGACGTGCCGCGCTAGGGGGATAATGGCTGCGCGGATATCCCGCACCATCCCTCTAGGAGGACTCGTCATGGCGAAGAAGGAGAAGAACGCTGTCTATCGCGTCACCGATGTCATCGGCACCAGTTCGGTATCCTGGGAAGACGCCGCGCGCAGCGCGGTGAAGACCGCGGCGAAGTCCCTGCGCGACCTGCGCATCGCGGAAGTCACCAAGCTCGACGTCAAGGTCGAGGACGGCAAGGTGACGCAGTTCCGCACGCGCCTGTCGCTGTCGTTCAAATACGGCGCATGAGCCGTATCCTGGACGGCGGGGCCTGATGGCGGGTACGCCTGATTCGGCGGTGGTGCGCGTCACCGGCAGCGCCGGGCGCTTCGAGGAGTTCCGCGAGCGCGTCCGCTGGCTGCTGGTGCGCGACCCCGACGTCGATCCCTATACCGAGCACCACGACGGCGGCGCGCTGGAGTACCGGTTCCAGCTCGACAAGGGCCTGCCGTTTCCGACCTTCATCGCCGTGAGCGCCGAATTTCCAGAGCTGCGCGTGGAGGCGGAGTGGCACAAGTCCGGAGCGCGCGGCGGCGTGGCGATCGAGGGCGGCCGGCCGGTGGAGAAGTGGACCGGCGAACGGAGCGCGGCATGAAGGCACGCCAGCGCTTCGTGCAATGCGGCTCGCCGCGCGGCCTGCACCGCATCGCCTACCTCGAGTGGGGCGATCCGAAGAACGACAAGGTCCTGGTCTGCGTGCACGGACTTACCCGCTGCGCGCGCGATTTCGAATCGCTGGCCGCCGCGATGAGCGACCGGTACCGCGTGGTCAGCGTGGACATCGCCGGACGCGGCGACTCGTCCTGGCTCGCCGATCCGATGCTGTACCAGATTCCGCAGTACGTCTCGGACATGGTGACCGTGGTCGCGCGCCTGGATGCCGAGGGCGTGCACTGGGTCGGCACCTCGATGGGCGCGCTGATCGGCATGACGCTCGCGTCGCTGCCGGACACGCCCATCCGCAAGCTGGTGATCAACGACGCCGGCCCGGTGGTGTCGAAGGTGTCGCTCGAGCGCATCGCCAGCTACGTCGGTATGGCGCCCGCGTTCCCGGACATGGCGGCGGCCGAAAAGTACGTGCGCACCGTGAGCGCGCCCTTCGGGCCGCATACCGACGCCGAGTGGCGCTTCCTCACCGAAATCGTGGTGCGCAAGAACGCCGACGGCAGCCTGCGCCTGCACTACGACCCCAGGCTCGCCGAGCCTTTCCGCAAGTTCATGCCCGAAGGGGACATGGAACTGTGGAATTTCTGGGATGCCATCAAGTGTCCCACGCTGGTGCTGCGGGGCGAGCAGTCGGACCTGCTCACGCGCGCCACCTTCGAGAAGATGGCGACCACCGGGCCGAAGGCGAAGGGGGTGGAGATTTCAGGCGTGGGTCACGCCCCCACGTTGATGCACGCAGACCAGATCAAACTCGTCAGGGACTTCCTGCTGTCCTAGCCCTTGCGGTTCGCCGCGTCCCAGTGCATTTCGAGGTTGGCGATCAGCGCCGGGCTGAAATGGCAGTGCGCCTGCTCGCGCGCGTACACCGACATGTAGCGGCGGAAAGCGTCCAGCGGCTCTTCTGAAATGCGCAGCGCGCGCCGGTTGCCGGCGCCGCTCACCATTCCCGAGCCGGTAATATGATTTACGAGCCGGCCCACCTCGAAATCCATGGCGTCGGGGGCGACGATGTAGTCGCAGATCAGCTTTCCTTCCGGGCTCGCGCAGTCGATGCGCCGCTCGGCGAGGATCGCCTGGCGCGCGACGCGGTCGCCGACGTGGCGCGCGAGGCGCAGGTTGGCCGCGCCCGGGATGATGCCTTCCTTGCGCGCCGGCAGCGTCATGTAGGCGTCCTTGGCCGCGACGACCTGATCAATCGTCAGCAGGATCTGGCAATGGCCGCCGATGGCGAAGCCTTCCACCGCGGCGATCCACAGCTTTTCGATCGAGGCTTCCTCGGGCGGCGCTTCGGGCAGCGCGAGCCCGCGGTAGAGCTTGTTCACCAGCCCCAAATCTCTCAGGAGGTACCAGAGGAAGCGGATCTTGCCCTGGTAGAGGTGCGTGAGGTTGATGCCGGCGCCGAACAGGCGCTTGCCGGCGTGCTTGGTGTGCGTGACGGTGTCGCCGCGGATGACGCAGATTTCGGTCTGCGGATCGAGCAGCGCGAGGTCGATCGCCGTCTCCAGCCCGGCGAGGGTGGTTTCGTCCTCGGCGTTCAGGTAGCGCGGGTTCTGCAGGGTGACGACGCTCGCCTTGCCGGCGCGTTCGAGTTTCGCGCCCTGGAACTGCATCGTGCCCTTGAAATCCTTCAGCCGCTCGCGCGAATCCTCGCGCGGCAGCAGCATGGCGTGGCACAGGTGCGTGCCCGCCGCGGGTTCGGCGAGGACCTGCGCCAGGAAAATGCCCTGGTCCACTTCCAGGCCGTCCTTGTGGCCCTGCAGGATGCCCGACTCGCGTTCCAGCGCCCTGGCATCCGGCACCAGTCCGGGATATTCCTTCGCCGCGCGCTCGCACAGTTCGTCGGCGCGTATGAAGCGGGTGCGGCCGGCGGTGAGGTTGTCGTAAACGCCGCGCGCATGCGCGCGCATGAAGCGGGTGCGCGAGTCGCGCGCGAGCCCCAGGATCTCCGCCGCAGCCGCGGCTTCGTCGGCATTGCGCTTCGGCTTCGCGGGCAGGCGAGCCAGAAGGGTTTCCGACTTCAGCCAGAAATGCCCGAAGCCGGCCTTGTCCGACGTCAGTTCCGTGGTGCGCGCGGGCATCGTCCGCGCCCAGCCCTTTACCGCCTGTTCCAGTACGTTGTCCGCCATGCGTGGATCATAGCCTCGGGACACTGAAACGGGCATATGATTTGATTTGCGGAATCCGGACCGAGGAGGGAGCCCATGAAGATCTATTATCATCCCGCATCCACCACCAGCCGCCCGCTCATGCTGTTCGCCGCCGAAAGCGGGTTGAAGATCGATTTCCAGGTCGTCGACCTGTTCACCGGCGAGCACTACCAGCCGCCGTTCGCCGAGGGCATCAACCCGAACCGCCAGGTGCCGGTGCTGGAGGATGGCGACTTCCGGCTCACCGAGTCGGCGACCATCCTCAAGTACCTCGCCGTCAAGACCAA
>Ga0315912_10005938_pt1 | contig 11076 bp, 7 predicted proteins | sample VfabasoilMG_FD_204469 | JGI IMG/M metagenome (GOLD analysis project Ga0315912, IMG submission 204469) | Garden soil microbial communities collected in Santa Monica, California, United States - V. faba soil | ecosystem: Environmental > Terrestrial > Soil > Garden | place: USA: California...
AACGTCGCGCGCATGCTGGATCGCCTGGGCGTGCTGAAGTCCCTGGAACCCGCGTCGGTGTTTCCCGAGGCGCTGATATTCGCGGATGCGCTCAGCAACGAGGAAATCAGCCGGATCGCGCTCGGCAGGGCTTTTCTTGCGCGCTACGGTTTCCGCTACTTCGTGATCCACCGCCGCGATTTGCACGGCGGCCTGCTGGCTGCGTGCAGGCAGAGGGGAGAGATTGTTCTCGAATCCTCCCGGGGATTGAAAAGCTTTAGTCAAAAAAACCAGACCGTAACCGCGGTGTGCGAAAACGGCGCGGTCTACGAAGGCTCCGCGCTGATCGGCGCCGACGGCCTGTGGTCGCCGACGCGCCAGGCGGTGATCGGCGATGGCGCGCCGCGCATGGCGGGGCATTACGTCTACCGCGGCGTGGTGCCCATCGAAGAGGTCGCCGACAAGAGCCGCATGAACACCATGACCATCTGGGGCGGGCCGGACCTGCACATGGTGCAGTACCGGCTGCAGGGCGGCGCCGTGATGAACAACGTGGCCACCATCTGCAGCCGGCGCATCCGCCGCGGCGAGCCGGACCCGGGCGCGCCCGACGAACTGGAGGAGCTTTTCGCGCGCACGCATCCGGGCGTGCGCGACAACCTGCGCTACGTTTCGCGCGAGCGCAACTGGGTGCTGCACGACCGCGATCCGGCGACCAACTGGACCGAGGGCCGCGTCACGCTGCTCGGGGACGCCGCGCACCCGACCCTGCAATACCTCGCGCAGGGCGCGCAGATGGCGATCGAAGATGCCGTGGTGCTGGCCGAAAAAGTGGCCGCGGCGGGCGAGGACTACCCGCGCGCCTTCCTCGCCTACCAGCGCGAGCGCATGAACCGCAGCGCGCGCGTGGTGCTGTCATCGCGCTTTTTCGGCGAGTACATCCACGTCGACGGCGGCGCACGCGCGCTGCGCAACGAACTCGCGCGCGCGCGCGACCCGGACAATCCCTGGGAAGTGGACTGGCTCTACAAGGGCATCGAAGTCAACGGCACCCTTTAAATGGGGACAGACCCCATTTTTCTCATCAAGGCGCCAGCGACGGGAGGGACCGCAAGCGCGCATAGATCGGCGTGAAATCCGGCGCGGTTTCGCGCAGCAGCTGGTCGAAGGAATCGATGACGAAGTAGGTCGTCTGGTAGCGGTCGATCTGGTAGTCCATGCGCAGGGCTTTTTCCAGGTCGAAATCCAGCCGGCGCGGATTCGGATCTGTCACGCAATACGCAAGCTCGCCGCCGGAGGAAATCAGCCCCGCGCCGTAGGCTCGCGTGCCAAGCTCGGTCTGGATCAGCCCGAATTCAATCGTGTACCAGTACAGGCGCGCGAGCATTTTCACCGCATCGAGGCGCATCGCCTTCAGGCCGCCCTTGCCGTATTCGTGCAGGTGGTCGGCGTACACCGGGTCGAAGAGCAGCGGCACGTGGCCGAAGAAATCGTGGAATACGTCGGGCTCGACAATGTAGTCGAACTCCTCGGGCTTGCGCAGCCACACGGTAACCGGGAAGCGCCGCCCGGCCAGATGCGTGAAGAAGGCCTCGTCGGGGATCAGGCCGGGCACCGCGACGATCTCCCAGCCGGTTTTTGCGCGGAGCTTTTTTGAAACCTCATCGAATTTCGGCACGCCGGCGCCCGCATCCAGCCCGGCAATGGCGGCGATCCATTCCGCGCAGGCGTAACGCGGCACGAGTTTCGACTGGCGCTCGAAGAGGCGCCGGAACAGCGCGTGCTCGTCGCCGCCGTACGCGTTCCAGTCCTGGTCGACGGAAAAGTCGGCGGCCGCGCGGCTGTAGTCGCCCCTAAGAGCCATTCGCCTATGTTACTCGCGGAAAAATCGGGGTCAGAGCCCGATTTCCGGATTTCTATCGTCCTCGCTCTTGACTCGAAGTGCGGGTCGCCCGGCACGGCCACGTTTCGTTTTTCTTGCCGAGGGGAATCGGTGTCCACGGAGGAAAGCTTCGCTGCCTAGCGGATAGTCGCCTCTGGTCGCCTCGCGAATGACATGAAGCAGGGATTCTTCCAAAGCCTCATTGAAAAACGTGTTGTAGGCATCTCTTCGCGATGCATTGTCCAATCCCAGCGCCGTGAATTCGGCATGCGGCGTTGTCAGTCGGTCGTCCTCTCCACTGGCATTCGCGCGGAAACTCGACCAGGCATACTTTCCCGGCTCCTCGACCATGCCTGCGCGCACGGGGTTGAGCTCGATATATCGATAGCAAGCGAGGACGTAGCGCGCCGATTCCGTGACGCATGATCTGAACCTTCCTTCCCAGAGGGTCCCTGTGCGGCCACGGGTCCTGTTGATGTACTGAACGTAGCGCTGTCCAAGATCCCGCATCAACGCCGACGGACCATCCGGTGCGGTGGGGGTCATCAACAGATGTACGTGATTGGACATCAGGCAGTAAGCATGGATCTTGCAGTCGTGTTTCTTCGTGAGTTCGCGCAGGTAAAGGAGGTACAAGCTGAAGTCGCTCTCGCGAAAGAAACATTGCTGTCGATTGTTCCCACGTTGCACGATGTGGACGGCAATTCCAGGGAGCACGAGGCGCGACTGTCTAGGCATCGCTGGAAAACGAATACAGCGCTTGCCGGGTTGACCGAAATCGGGCTCTGACCCCGATTTTTTAACGCCATTCAAGCGACACGCACGGGCAGGCTGCGGAAACCGCGAAAGCGCACGCGCCGGTCGCGCTCCGGCTCCCCGTTCAATGCGATTTCCGGAAAGCGCGCCAGCAGCCGCGAGAAGGCAATGCGGCCTTCCATGCGCGCGACATTCATGCCGACGCAGACGTGGTCGCCCTGGCCGAAGGCGACGTGGCGATTGGGCTTGCGGGCGACGTCGAAGCGGTCGGGATCGGCAAACTGGGCGGGGTCGCGGTTGGCCGCGCCGATGCCGATCGTGATCCGGGTTCCCGTCGGCAGCGTGGCCGCGCCCAGCGCCATCGGCGCGAGCAATCGGCGGTTATTGAGCTGGATCGGGCCGTCGTAGCGCAGCATTTCCTCGACCGCCGAGGGCACGAGCGCGGGATCGGCGCGCAGCTTCGCCAGTTGGTCCGGATTGTGCAGCAGCGCCCACAGGCCATTGCCGATCAGGTTGGTGGTGGTTTCGTGCCCGGCGTTGAGCAGGAAGATGCACTGATGGTAAAGCTCGGTCTCGGTGAGCTTTTCGCCATCCTGCTCGCCCAGGATCAGCCGTGTGAGCACATCGCTCTCCGGGTCACCGGGATTCTTCCTTCGGTCCCGAATCAGGGTTTCCAGGAAGGAAACAAATTCCACGACGGCCCGGTTTCCCGTGTCGAGCATCTGCGGCGTGGGCGCCGGCTCCAGGCCGGTGAGGATGGCGACCGACCAGCCGCGCAGCGGACTGCGCTCGGGCCGCGGGATGTCGAGGAGGCTGCCGATCACTTCGATCGGGATCTGCGCCGCGAACGCGCCGATGAAATCCACGCCGCCTTGCGCCGCCATGTCGTCCAGCAGAGCGTCCACCAGGCGCGCCACGTCCGCTTCCATGCGCGCGATGGCGCGCTGGTTGACCGCGCCCATGATGATGCGGCGCACGCGCGTGTGCAGCGGCGGGTCGTTGAACACGAGGCTGGTGGTGTGGTGCTCGTAGAGCGGCGAGTCGCCGAGCTTGGGGCGGAATTCCTCCTTCTTGTCGGAACTCGCCTGGGGATTGCGGTAGACCGCGAGCGCGTCCTCGTAACGTGACAGGAACACGCCGCCGCCTTCCAGCGCGTGCACCGGATCGTGCGCGCGCAGCGCGGCGTACCAGGGATAGGGATCGTCGAGGAATTCCGGCGGCACGCGCGTCAGCTGAAAATCGCGCACCGCGTTCGCGCTGGTCATTCGGCTATTATGCCGCGATGCAACCGAAGACCTACCGCTACTACGACTTCATCATGGTGGCTTTCGTCACCGTGCTGATCTGCTCGAACTTCATCGGCGCCGCCAAGCAGGCCGTGGTGGACCTGCCGCTGCTGGGGCCGACGCCGTTCGGCGCGGGCGTGCTGTTCTTCCCGATTTCCTACATCTTCGGCGACATCCTCACCGAGGTCTACGGCTACGGACGCGACCGGCGCGTGGTCTGGGCGGGGTTCGGCGCGCTCGCGTTCGCCTCGTTCATGGCCTGGGTGGTGGTGAGCCTGCCGCCCGGGCCTTCGGCGTACATGAAGAGCTACCAGCCGGCGCTCGAAGCGGTGTTTGGCAACGCCTGGCGCATCGCGCTCGGCTCCATGATCGCGTTCTGGTGCGGCAGCTTCGTCAACAGCTACGTGCTGGCGAAGATGAAGCTATGGACCGCCGGCAAGTGGCTCTGGACGCGCACCATCGGATCGACGGTGGTGGGCGAGTTCGTCGACTCGTCGCTGTTCTACTTCATCGCCTTCTACGGCATCTGGGAAACCAGCGACATCCTGAAGGTGGCGATGGTGCAATACGTGCTGAAGACCGGCTGGGAGGTGGCGATGACGCCCGTCACCTACCGCATCGTCGCGTACCTCAAGCGCGTCGAGAACGAGGACTACTACGACAGGGACACGAACTTCACGCCCTTCAGGGTGAAGGTTTGAGCGGAATGTTGCCGCTGCGGTAGGCCTCCAGCACCCAGCGCAGGCGCGTGCGCTGCTCGTTCGGCACGTCGTCGATCAGGTAGGCGCCGTCGACTTCGACGAAGAACTGCCCGGCATAGTGGAAGGTCGGCTCACCGGTCTTGCTTTTGGACGCATCGGCGAGTTTCCAGATCAGCAGGCTGCGGTTGTCGACGACGATCTCGGCGGCGACGCTGTTCTTCGAGTCGAAGTATTCGGCGAATACGCGCTTGAACTGGTCGTCGCCATGCGTCTTCTTGAAGGTGGTCAGCTCCTCGTAGCGCCGGCGCGGCGCGTTGGACAGCAGCGCGGCCCCCTCGACGTCGCCGTCGGAGAGGTGAAATATGATGAGCTTGGCCGATTCCAGGGCGCTGGTCGGCGCGGGCCTGGTGTCCGGCCGCAGCAGGTGGGCATCGGCCGGATAGGTGCGCAGCCTGTAGGTGATGCTGCTGCCGTCGGCGCGCGTGAGGGTGCGGATTTCCTCGGTCTGCGCCTGCGCGGTGAGCGCAAACAGCATCCCCGCCAGAAGAACTGGGCGTGGATACCGCGGCCTCATGCGGCTGCGCGGACCGGCGCGGCGCGGTAGCGCGCGAGCAGTTCGGCGAGCTTCCTGCGCGCCGCCTCCACGCTCTTCGCCTTGATGTGGCCGTAGCCGCGAATGGACTCGGGCAGCGACGCGATTTCGACGGCGAGCGCGTGGTTGTCGCGCGTCAGCGCCGCGAGCAGCGCCGCCACCGTCTGCTCGTACTCTTCGATCAGGGCGCGCTCCATGCGTCGCTCTTCGGTGCGGCCGAAGATGTCGAGCGCCGTTCCGCGCAGGCCCCTGAATTTCGCCAGCAGGCCGAACAGCGTCAACACCCAGGGGCCGAACGTCATCTTCGCCGGTTCGCCGGTGCGCGGGTCGGGTTTCGCGAGCAGCGGCGGCGCGAGATGGAACACCAGTCGGTAGTCGCCCTCGAACATGCCGTCGATCTTCCTGCGAAACGCGCCGTCGGTGTAGAGTCGCGCGACTTCGTACTCGTCCTTGTAGGCGAGGAGCTTCGCGTAGTAGCGCGCGACCGCCTCGGCGAGCTTGGTCGAGCTGGTTTTGTCCTGTTCGATTTTTTTCACCTTCAGGACAAGGCTCCGATATTTCTCCGCGTAGGCGGCGTTCTGATAGCCGGTGAGGAACTGGGAGCGGCGCTCCACCAATTCATCGAGGTTGCGCGAGAGATGCTGCTCGATCGGGATCACCGCCGCGGGCAGCGCGATGCGCCGCACGCGCTCCAGGTCCACCGCCGCCCGCCGGCCCCAGACGAAGGATTGCCGGTTGAAGTCGACCGCGACGCCGTTGAGCTCGATGGCGCGTTCGATGGCTTCGCGCGCGAGCGGCACCCAGCCCTTTTGCCAGGCGTAGCCCAGCATGAACATGTTGGTGGCGATGGAGTCGCCCATCAGCGCGGTGGCGAGCTCGGCGGCGGGCACGAACTCGGCATTCCTGCCGCCGCAGGCATCGAGGATGTCCTGCTGCAGGTTCGATCCCGGCAGCTGCCAGTCGGGATTCTTCACGAAGGCCGCGGTGGGCGAAGTCGTGCCGTTGACCAGCGCGCGCGATTTCTGCGCGTGCATCTTGTCGAGCGCGTCGCCGCTCGCCGTCACCACCAGGTCGCAGCCGATCACCAGGCGCGCGTCGCCGGTGCCGAGGCGCGCCACGTGCACGTCCTTCGCGCTTGCGGCGATCTTCACGTGCGACATCACGGCGCCGTACTTCTGCGCCAGGCCGGACATGTCGAGCACCGATACGCCCTTGCCCTCCAGGTGCGCCGCCATGCCGAGGATCTGGCCGATGGTGATGACGCCCGTGCCGCCGATGCCGGTGACGAGAACGCCGAAGGATTGTTGGAGAGGGGGTAGTTCAGGTTCCGGAAGGGAGAAAGTTTCCTCGGTCGACGTCGCGCCGGACTTGCCCTTTTTCAGGCGCCCGCCTTCCACCGTGACGAAGCTGGGGCAGAAGCCCTTCACGCAGGAGAAGTCCTTGTTGCAGGTGGACTGGTTGATGCTGCGTTTCCTGCCGAATTCGGTTTCCAGCGGCTCCACCGACAGGCAGTTGGATTTGGCGCTGCAGTCGCCGCAGCCCTCGCAGACCATCTCGTTGATCACCGCGCGCTTGGCCGGATCGGGAAAGGCGTTGCGCTTGCGGCGCCGGCGTTTTTCCGAGGCGCAGGTCTGGTCGTAGATCAGCGCCGAGACGCCCGGCAGCTCGCGCAGTTCGCGCTGCACGGCGTCCAGTTCATCGCGATGACGGATCGTGACGCCGGGCGCCCAGGCGGTGCCCGCCGGGTACTTTCCGGGCTCGTCGGTAACGATGACGACCGGCTTCACGCCTTCGGCAGCGATCTGGCGTGAAATCATCGCCGGATCGAGCGGCCCGTCGTGGTGCTGGCCGCCGGTCATCGCCACCGCGTCGTTGTAGAGGATCTTGTAGGTCATCGTGACTTTGGCCGCGACCGCCGCGCGGATCGCCATCAGCCCCGAATGAAAGTAGGTGCCGTCGCCGAGGTTGGCGAAGATGTGCTTTTCCTCGGTGAAGGGCGCCTGGCCGATCCAGGGCGTGCCTTCGGCGCCCATGTGCGTGAAGGTCGACGTGCTGCGGTCCATCCAGACCGCCATGAAGTGGCAGCCGATGCCGGCGGTGGCGCGGCTGCCCTCGGGCACGCGCGTGGAGGTGTTGTGCGGGCAGCCGGAGCAGAAGTAGGGCTGGCGCACCGTCGTCACGCGGGGCTTGGCGAGCGCTTTCTCCTTGAATTCCAGAAACGCGAGCCGTTCCCTGAATTGATTTCCCAATGAAGAAGTCAGATTCAACTTCAAGAGCCGTTGGGCGATCGCTTTGGCGACGATGGCCGGGTTGTGCTCGTAGTGCGCCGGCAGGAGCCAGGTTCCCGCGGGCTGGCCCTCGGCGCGGCTCCATTCGCCGTTGTCGTCGAATTTGCCGACCACGCGCGGGGCGCGCTTGCCGGCTTCCCAGGTGTAGAGCTCTTCCTTGATCTGGTACTCCATGAGCTGGCGTTTTTCCTCGACGACGAGGATTTCCTCCAGCCCCTGCGCGAAGCGGCGCGCGCCTTGCGGCTCGAGCGGCCAGGTCATCGCCACCTTGTAGACGCGCAGTCCGATGTCGCGCGCGACGTTTTCGTCGATGCCGAGGTCGGCCAGCGCCTGCATGGTGTCGCCGAAGCTTTTGCCGGAGGTGATGATGCCGAGCCTGGCGTTGGGTGAATCCCAGACGACGCGGTCCAGGCCGTTGGCGCGCACGTAGGCGAGCGCGGCGTACACCTTCCAGTCGAGCAGGCGGGCCTCCTGCTCGAGGAAGCCGTCGGGCCAGCGGATGTTGACGCCATCGGGCGGCAGCGCAAAGTCGGCGGGCAGCCTGACCTGCACGCGCTCGGGATCGACGATCACCGACGAACCGGATTCGACCACGTCGGTGACGCATTTGAAGCCGATCCACAGGCCCGAATAGCGGCTCATCGCGTAGCCGTGCAGGCCGAAGTCCAGGTAGTCCTGCACGTTGGCCGGATTGAGCACCGGGATGCAACAGGCTTTCAGAATGTGTTCGCTCTGGTGCGCGAGCGTCGAGGACTTGGCGGCATGGTCGTCGCCCGCGAGGACCAGCACGCCGCCGTGCCTGGAAGTCCCGGCGGAATTCGCATGCTTGAACACATCGCCGCAGCGGTCGACGCCGGGGCCCTTGCCATACCACATGCCGTAGACGCCGTCGTATTTCGCGCCCGGGAACATCCCGACCTGCTGCGTGCCCCAGATCGCGGTCGCGGCGAGGTCTTCGTTCACGCCGGGCTGGAACTTCACATGGTGTGCTTCCAGGTGCTTCTGTGCGCGCCACAGCGCCTGGTCGAGTCCGCCCAGCGGCGAGCCGCGGTAGCCCGAGACGAAGCCCGCGGTGTTCAGGCCCGCGCGCTGGTCGCGTTCGCGCTGAAGCAGCAGCAGCCGGATCAGCGCCTGCGTGCCGGTGAGGAACACGCGGCCCTTTTCGAGCGTGTACTTGTCGTCCAGGGAAACCTTGGCGAGCATGGCGGGATCGACCGGGGCGTTCATCAGGCAATCTCCTCGAGCGCAGTCTTTCGCATATTAGACCGTGCCTATTAGACCGTAGCTCCCTTTCGGGTGCGTTTCGACTCCAGCGCAAGCGCGGGCTGGTCCCAGTAAGGCTCCGGGCCGAAGGATTCGGCAAGATAATCGATGAATACGCGTGTCTTGGCCGGCAGGTAGCGGCGGTGCGGGTAGACCGCGTAGATCGCGACGTCGGTTCCGAAATCGTAGTCGGGCAGCAGCGGCACCAGCAAGCCCTCCCCCAACTGCCGGCGTATGTCCCAGGTGGATTTCAGCGCCACGCCCAGGCCGGCCATGGCCCATTCGCGCAGCACCTCCCAGTTGTCACAGGCGTAGTGCCCGGCGACGCGCACCGTGCCGCGCTTGCCGTCGGGCCCCTTGTACTCCCAGTTCATCTGCAAGTCGGTGGTGGTCAGGCAATTGTGCAGCCGGAGGTCCTCCGGCACGCGCGGCGCAGGATGCTCCAGCAGGTATTGCGGGCTCGCGCAGACCACGCGCCGGTTGGGCGCCAGCTTGCGCGCCGCGAGGGACGAATCCTCCAGCTCGCCGATGCGGATCGCGAGGTCATAGCCTTCCGCGATGACGTTCACCGTGCGATCCGAGAGGCTGAAGGCGAGTTCGATCTTCGGATAGCGTGCCGCGAACGGCGGCACCAGCGGTGCGATGTGCTTGTGGCCGAAGGAGGCGGGCAGGGCGACCTTGAGCAGGCCCTGTGGTTCGACACGTTGCGCAGCGGCGGCCGAGTCGGCATCCTCGATCTCCGCGAGAATTCTCGCGCAGGCTTCGTGGTAGCTGGCGCCTTCGTCAGTAAGCGCTAACCGTCGCGTCGTTCGGTTGACCAGGCGGACTCCCAGGCGTGCTTCGAGCGCGGCGAGGCGCCGGCTCACGACAGCCGTGGAGACGCCGAGGTCGCGCGCAGCCGCCGAAAGGCTGCCCGCAGCCACGACTTTTGAAAACACCGACATCTCGTAAAGCGAGTCGCCCATAGGAGAAATTTACCTTTGTGATATTAACAAAGGTGTTTTTCTTTGTGCTTGGATTGTATATCGTTCAGCAAAGCCGTAGATTTGATGCACCGCAGCACTCGATACTGAATTCAGCGTATCGACAGCGGTAAGAATTCAAGAACGCGCCTTCCGCGGTCTCCTCCCTCCTCCTCCGCGGCAGGGTTCGTCCCCTCCGCACTTGCCGCAAGGCGGTGCGGAGAGGGACCGCGTCTGACCCGGGATAGCGTATCGACCATTCCGCGGTTCTGCCATTCGTCGGGTGATCCATGGGCCGAAGCACCGCCGGCGCGTCGATCTGAATCTCCTGGTGGTGATATCAGACCGCGAAGCGAACGTTCTGCCCGAGGGAAACTGTTCGATCGACCTGCGCTGGGCACCACGAACTGGCATATGAACAGCCCTTCCAGTGTCGGTAAACGCGATTGCAAGGCAACGTTAATAGTTTGAAAACAAATGCTAAACTGCGCACATTGCAACACAGCAATGCGATGATCCGCGCGTAGACTTGCAGTTATCGTTTCGTCCGATCATCGTAGTTGGAGTGGAGTGGGGGATTCCCTGAGCATATGAACACGCTTACCCGGCAGGAGATGCAGGGGCTCGCGTTCGAGCCGCAGCAGCCTGAAATCGAGCAGTTGGATCTGGTGCGCTACTGGCGCGCGATCGCGCGCAACAAGTGGCGCATTCTCGCGCTCGTGTTGCTGGTCGGCCTGATCGCGACCCTGTACGCCTACAGCCTCAAACCAGTCTATCGTTCCGCCGCGACAGTACTCGTGGAAGGATCGCGGCCCAAAGGTGCGGGCGTGTCGATGGACGAACTCTATGTTGCCTATACGGGCACTACGAGGGACTTCTACCTCACGCAGTTCGAGATCATCAGGTCACGCGAATTCGCCGAACGTCTGGTGCGCGTGATGGGGCTGACCAAGCACCCGGAGTTCGACCCCGCCCAGGCTGCGAAACCCTGGTATGCCGCCCTGAGGCCCAGCTTCGGCGGCGCCGGCGGCGCCCCCGCGAAAGGGGCCGAGGAAGAGATCTTTGACGGGGTCGTCGGCACCGTCATGGCGCGAACGTCCCTGCAGCCGGTGCGCAATACGCAGCTGGTGAAAATCAGCTTCGATTCCGGAGATCCCGATCTCGCGGCGCGGGTGCCGAACACACTCGCCACCATCTATATCGTGGCCGACATGGAAGCGCGCTCGGAATCCACCCGCCGCACGACGGAATTTCTTGCGCGCCAATCCGAGAACCTCAAGGAAAAACTGGTCCAGTCGGAGAAAGCGCTGCAGCAGTACCGCGAGCGCGAGAAGATCGTCGACGTGAAGGGCGTGTCCCTCGCCGGG
>Ga0315912_10005939_pt1 | contig 11073 bp, 10 predicted proteins | sample VfabasoilMG_FD_204469 | JGI IMG/M metagenome (GOLD analysis project Ga0315912, IMG submission 204469) | Garden soil microbial communities collected in Santa Monica, California, United States - V. faba soil | ecosystem: Environmental > Terrestrial > Soil > Garden | place: USA: California...
TTCCGCCGCCTGCGCCTCGGCCTGTTCGCGCGCGCTGCGTTCGGCGTCGATGCTCGCGGCGGCATCTTCCCGCGCCTTGCGTTGTGCATCCTCTTCGGCTTTGCGGATCGCATCTTCGCGGATGCGGCGTTCTTCCGCGGCTTCGGCCTTGGCGCGCTCGGCCTGCTCCTGAAACTCGCGCAATTGCTCTTGCATGCGAGCATCGGCTTCCTCGCGTGATTGGCGCTCGGAATCGGCACGCGTCTCTGCTTCGGCCTTGGCGAGCCGCGCCTGTTCCTGCAACTCGCGCAGCTCGGCCTTGGCGCTTGCCGTAGCTTCCTCGCGCGCTTTGGCTTCAAGTTCCTCGCGTGCCTTGCGCTCCGCGTCTTGCCGGATGCGCAATTCCGCTTCCATTTGCGCACGCGCTTCGGCCTGCGCCTTGGCCTGCGCTTCTGCGATGGCCTGCGCTTTTGCTTCCTCGAGCGCCCTCATCGCGGCTTGCACGCGCGCTTCGGCTTCCAGGCCCGCGCCGGCACTCTGTTCGCGCGCGCGTGTTTCGGCGTCGGCCTTGGCGCGCGCCGCCTCTTCCGCCATGGCACGTGCATGTGCGACAGCCTCTTCGGCGGCCTTGGCGCGTGCCTCGGCTTCGGCGCGCGCCTTGGCCTCGGCTTCGGCACGGGCACGGATTTCGGCTTCAAACTGCGTGCGTTTTTCGGCTTCGAGCCGCGCCTGTTCCTGTGCATTGGCGAGTGCTTCCGCCATGGCTTTCATTTGCGCTTCCAGCGCGCCGCGGGCCTTGGCCTCGGCCTCGGCACGGGCCTTGGCCTCGGCTTCGGCAAGAGCCGCGGATTCGGCGTTGGCCTTAGCCTCTGCTTCGGCGCGGGCCTTCAATTCCGCTTCCGCCCGTGCACGTGCTTCGGCCTCGGCGCGGGCCTTGGCCTCCGCGTCCGCGCGTGCCTTGGCTTCGGTGGCAGCGCGCATGCGCGCTTCGGCTTCCTCGCGTGCCCTGATGCTCGCGGCATGCTTGGCGTCGTCTTCGGCCTTGGCGCGCGCCGCCGCTGCAGCGCGTGCGTTGGCTTCGGCCTTGGAGCGTGCTTCCGATTCGGCGTTGGCGCGTGCCTGAGCTATCGCCTTGGCGCGGTTCTCTGCCTCCTGGCGTATCTTGGCTTCCGCTGCTGCCCGCGCTGCCGCCATCGCGCGCGCGTTGGCTTCGGCCTCGGCCTTGCCGCGCATGTTGGCTTCGGCGGAAAGTTTGGTTACGGTTTCCTGAGAGGTAAAGTCGAGTTCTTCTTCCTCTTCAAGCGCTTCGATCACCGGTTCCTGCACGGCAGGTGCGGAAGGAGCTACTGGTACCGCGGGAGTATCAGGCTTGACTTCGGGCAGAGGAACGGGCGAGGAGAAGATGCGGACATAGCCCTCGGTGGTCAACTGATCGAGGGCTATATGGCAATGGCCCTCGGCCATGCCGGTTTTGCCGACAAGCTGGGCAAGCGTCGATTTACCATCAACCGCCAGGAATACGCGACTGATCTCGCGTGGCAGTTTTACCTTGCCGGCTTCACGTATGCCCTTGGCGGTCCTGGTAAATATCGTGTCCGGGTGATAAATCATCTTGTTCTCGAATATACCGCGCCGCCGTGCCGCCGTCTTGCCGCCGTTGTATTAACTATTGGCCGTTCCTGTAACCAGTGTGACTACCGGCGCATGTCTGGCGGCGCAAGTCTCCCTTGCCCGGCAATTCGCATTTATTCTCCACCATTGCAGTTATACAGGCATTATAGTTAAACTGTTCAAATCTAACAAAATTTTGGCCAAAATTAGGGCAACCACCCGCCGGGGCGGGGCTGGATGACGGCACACCGACGCAACGAATTCGATGTAACCGACCGAATAAACACCACCGATCCCGATCAGGTGGCAGGAGAAATTTTCCGGATTTACCGGAATCTTTACCAAAAAGACCCAGACCCCGCGATGCGGCAGGCATTCGTGGATTTGGCGCGGCTGTATCGCGGCGAGACTCCGGAGTTTCACGCCTGCGACACCGATTACCATGACATACAGCATGTGCTGGATGTGACGCTGGCGATGGCGCGGCTGATGGACGGTTGCAAGCGCGCCACAAATGATCCCAAGCTGGATGAACACATGTTTCGCTTGGGCATCATTTCCGCCCTGTACCACGATGTGGGGTACTTGCGGCATCACAAAGACACGCGGCACAAAAATGGTGCGGAGTACACCAGCACTCACGTCGGGCGCGGCGTGCATTTTCTCGAAGCGTATTTGCCTACCATCGGCATGGCCGAGGACGCGCGCGCTGCCTCGCGCATGCTCCATTACACCGGCTACGAGGTGCCGGTGAGCCGGATTCGGGTGGCGCCGCGCTATCAACTGATCGGCAGTCTGCTCGGCAGCGCAGATATCGTGGCGCAAATGGCTGACCGTTGTTATCTCGAAAAGGTGCACGACCGGCTGTATCCGGAATTCGTAATCGGCGGTGTCACGCGTAAGCGTGCCACCGACGGCTCGGAGCAGGTGATTTTCGAGTCAGCGCCGGACCTGTTATTCAAGACACCGGGTTTTTACAAGGGCGCGAACAAGCGACTGACGCAGGACCTTGGGAACTACTACACCTATCTCGAAAAACACTTCGGCGGGCAGAATATTTACCTCGAAGAACTCGACAAGAACATGGACCACGCGCGCAAAATAGCCGACAGGCAGGATATTTCGCTGCTGCGCCGCGAGATGCCCGAAACGCTGGTCGATGACTCGATAGGCGCGGCGGCGCTTGAAAAAAAAATCGGCGGGGCGGAAAGCTAACGCTCAAAGCGTCAGCAGTATCTTCCCGGTATGCCCGGCGGACTCCATCAGCGCATGTGCATCTGCGGCTTGTGCCAGCGCAAAGGTGCGGCCGGTCACCACTTTTATTTTCCCGCTTTCGATCAGCGGCCATACCTGGGTTTCGAGTTCGCGCGCGACGCGCGTCTTGAACGCGGTGGGGCGCGTACGCAGCGTAGAGCCGGTGTAGATCAGGCGCTTTAACATGATCGGCATCAAGTTGATCTCGACCTTGGACCCGGCGGCAAAGGCGAGCTGGATAATGCGCGCATCGGGTGATGCCGCCTTAATGTTCTTTTCAATATTCGCACCACCAACGATGTCGAGTATGACGTTCGCGCCGCCTTCGTTGCGCGCGACCTCGACAAAATCTTCCTGCTTGTAGTCGATGACGCGGTCGGCGCCGAGATCGCGGCAGATTTTGCAGCGCACATCAGGACTGTCAGTGGCGATGACTTTTGCGCCGAAGGCCTTGCCAAGTTGTATACAGGTAGTGCCGATGCCGCCCGCGCCGCCATGCACGAGAAACGTCTCCCCGGCCTTGAGTTGTGCGCCGATGAATACGTTGCTCCACACGGTAAAAAAAGTTTCCGGCAGTCCCGCTGCGTCGACGAGTGACACGCCTCGCGGAATCGGCAGGCAGTGATTCGCGTCTATCGTGCAGTATTCCGCGTAGCCGCCACCGTTGGTCAAACCGCACAACTTGTCGCCAACTTTCCAGTGCGCGACGCCTTCACCGACCGCGGCAACTTCGCCTGCTATTTCGAGTCCAAGCAAATCCGATGCGCCGGCGGGTGCGGGGTAGAGACCCTTACGCTGCATCATGTCGGGTCCGTTAACGCCGGTTGCTGCGACTTTAACCAGGACCTCGCCGGCTTTGGGTTGCGGCGCGTCGCGCTCGGCGGATGCCAGTACTTCGGGCCCGCCGGGCTTGCTGATGACAATGACTTTCATGATTACCTTTCGTGTGATGGAGCGTTTGCAGCAGCGTTTCGATACGGATGAGTTCGTCGCTCATATGTCCGCGTCTGAGGGCATTTATAAGTTTTGTTTTTAAAAGATGTTTTTTAACACTTCGGAAGTGTGTTCACCCAGTGCTGGCGGGTTGCGATACACGCCCAGGCGTTCGCCGGACATGCGCTGAGGCGAAATCACGGTCCTGCTTGCAACGCCATTGGGCAGTGTGACGTTTTCCACCCAGCCCATGTGCGCAACCTGCGCATCTGCAAGAACTTGCGAATATGAATTGATCGGTGCGCATGGCACGCCGCGTTCACGAAAAATTGAAAGTAGTTGCGCGCAATCGAAATTTTCGAATGTTTGTTCGAGCAGTTCGCGCAGTTCGTTCTGATGCTGCGCGCGCAACGTTGGCGTTGCAAAGCGCACATCTTTGAGTAAATCCAATCGGCCCACGCCCTCGCATGCGGCTTCCCATAACTTGTTGGTGCCGGCGGCCAGCGCGATGTCGCCATCGCGGCAGCGAAATCCGGCATACGGCGCATTCATCGGATGCGCCGAACCGAGCCGCACCGGATCTCGCCCTATGCCGAACAATTCGCTGGTTTGCAGATTCGCAATACCCAGCATGCTGCCGAGCATGGACACGTCAATGAAATCGCCGTGTCCTTGATCCTTGCCGAGCGCAACCTTGTTGAGCGATGCCACTACCGAAAACGCCGCATACAAGCCGGTAGTGAAATCGGCGATCGGAATTCCGCATTTCGCGGGACGGCCATCCGCATCACCGGTGACGCTCATCGCACCGCTCATCGCCTGCATGGTCATGTCAAAGCCGCCTTCCTTCGCGCGCGGACCCGTCTGACCGAATGCGGAAACCGAGCAATACACCAGCGACGGCTTCTCTTTGCTCAGCGATGTGTGATCGAGCCCGAACTTTGCCATCACGCCGGGACGGAAATTTTCCAGCACGACATCGGCGGACAACGCGAGTGCGCGTGCAGCCTTGAGTCCTGCTTCAGTTTTCAGATCGAGCACCACCGAACGTTTGTTGCGATTGACAGATGCGAAATACTGGCTGTAGCCATCGATCATCGGCGGCCATGCGCGCATCAGATCGCCGTCTGGCGGTTCGACCTTGATCACATCTGCGCCCATGTCGGCAAGCAGGCAGCCGCAGAATGGCCCTGCCAGCACCTGACAAAACTCAATAACCTTGATTCCGGAAAGGGGACGCATCGACGGTACAGCGAAGGGAAGTAAACGATGCTTATGTTAGCATGCGTTGCACATCAGCCTTGCGCATTCACGCGCTGCTGATGAGATTGTTTGAATTCTCGTATGACGATAAAACTTCTGCAGCTTACCGCACTTACTGCCGGATTTCTGGCGAGTGCGGGCGCTCTTGCGCAGGACTATCCTGTTCGTACATTGCGCTACATCGTGCCGCAAGCGGCGGGCGGCTCGTCGGACACGCTGGCGCGCGTGATCGCGCCGCGTCTTGCGGAGGCGCTCGGTCAGCAGGTCGTGATCGACAATCGTCCGGGTGCGACCGGCATCATCGGTTCTGATCTCGTGGCCAAGGCGCCGGCCGATGGCTACCATCTGTTGCAGGCTGCGACTTCGCATGCGACTAATCCGGCGATGGGCGTAAAACTGCCTTATGACACGTTGCGCGATTTCGCGCCGATCACCTTGCTGTCGCAACAGCCTAATCTGTGGATCGTGCATCCGTCGCTACCGGCAAATGACATCAAAGGCTTGGTGGCACTTTCCAAATCGCGGCCGGGTCAGGTTGATTTTGCGTCCTCGGGCACCGGAAGTTCGCAGCATCTTGCGGGCGAGCTACTTAATGTCATGACCGGTATCACGCTGACGCATATCCCTTATAAAGGTAGTCCGCCAGCATTGGTGGATGTGCTGGGCGGGCGTGTGGCGGTGATGGTTTCCACGATGGCGCCGGCGATGCCGCAGGTGAAAGCCGGTCGTCTTCGCGCGCTGGCGATCACCAGTGCACTGCGCTCGCAGGCGGCACCGGAAATTCCCACGGTCGCGCAATCCGGCGTGCCGGGTTACGAAGCGATTTCGTGGCAGGGCGTGCTCGCCCCCGCTGGGACCCCGCGCACCGTTGTGCAAAGGTTGAATGCTGAATTACGCAAGGTGCTGGCGCAGACGGGGCCGCGGCGACAACTCGCGGAACAGGGTTACGAGCCGTTGAGCGGGACGCCGGAATCGTTTGATACGTACATCAGATCAGAAATTACCAAGTGGACGCGTGTCGTAAAATCGGCGGGTCTGCAAGCGTCTCAGACCCGATAATTTTTCAAGGACTTCATCATGTTTCAATCGACAGCCCGCGGTGTTTTGACAGCTGCCATGCTCGGTATTATTGCCGTGCCGGTTTACGCACAAAACTATCCTACCAAAACCATACGTTTGATCGTGCCGTTTACACCGGGCGGCGGCAACGATATCTCGGCGCGCTTTATCGCGCAGCGCCTGACCGAAGAGTTCAAGCAAAGTGTCATTGTCGAAAATCGCCCTGGCGCGGGCAGCACGCTCGGCACCGACGTGGTTGCCAAATCGCCGCCTGACGGCTACACGCTGATGGTGATACACAACGCCATTGCCATCAATCAGACGCTGTATCCGAAACTACCCTACGACGCGGTGCGCGACTTCGCGCAAGTGGCGCTGGTGGGTGTTACCACCAACACGCTGGTGGTGCATCCTTCGCTGCCGGCAAAAAATGTGAAAGATTTGATCGCAATGGCAAAAGCCAAACCGGGCTCGCTCAACTATGCCAGCACCGGCGCAGGCGGCACCTCGCACCTGGCGATGGAATATTTCCGTCTGTCGACCGGCACGGATATTGTTCATGTGCCCTATAAAGGCACGGCGCCGGCGTTGACCGATATGGTGGCGGGACAGACTCAAGTGATGATTTCTGCGCTACCGGGCACGGTGCCTTTCATCAACGCCAAGCGCCTGACCGCGCTTGCGACGTCCGGTAAAAAGCGCTCGTCGTTTTTGCCCAACCTGCCGACACTGGCCGAAGCGGGCGTTAAAGACTATGAGTTCGATACCTGGTACGGCATGCACGCGCCGATCAAGGTACCTCGCGACATTATCCTGAAACTGAATGGTGCCATTGTGAAAGCGCTGGCTATTCCCGAGGTCAAGCAGCAACTCGCGAATCAGGGCATCGAAGCCGGCGGCGCCACGCCAGAAGAGTTCACCCGGTATGTACGCGCCGAAATCGAGAAGATGGGCAAAATCATCAAGGCGTCGGGTGCGCGGCCGGAGTAGCGCATTTTTCTGGACAGTTTTCGACCGGAAGGAGAAATGTCATGAATACTCAATGGCGGATCCGGTATTTGTTCGGCGTGGCGGTTTTTGTCGCGGGGTTTCTTGCTTACTCCGCGCACGCCGCGGAGCCGCCGCGCCGTGCGGAGGCGCGTATCCAGCAGGTTGAAGTCGCGCTGACCGAAGCGGGGCCGGTGGTATTGCTCAAGGCCGAGAATAAAGCGATCCCCGTATTCGTCGATGTTACCGTGGCTGAATCGATACACGCCGCGCTTACCGGCGGCAGCTTGCGGCGGCCGTTCCCGCACAATCTTATGCACAGCATACTGACCGCGTACGACGGCCGCGTTACGCATGTTGCGATTACGCTCAAGGACTCAACGTACTATGCCGCGCTGACTGTCGTATTGAGGGACACGACCAAGGTGTTCGACAGCCGTGCCTCCGATGCCATCGCACTGGCCACGCATTTCAAGGCGCCCATCATTGTGTCGCGCGAACTGCTGGAGAAGCAGGGCAAGGTGATCGACGTACCGGGTGCACAGGCGCTGTAGCGCTTGCAGCGCGTTACTGCGCAATATTGCACAAGCCGGTCTTGAGATTCAGCAGCACATCGGGGATCGATGCACGCGCGCCGCACAGACAGCCGCCGCCCTCATTTTTGACCAGCACATAATCGCCGGCGCGGCGCAGGCTCATCGGGCAGCGCTGTTCCGCGTCCGCAGTACTCTCGAAAAATATACGGTTGCCCTTGGTGCTTTGCTTCAATTTGGAGTGATCCGGGTTACAGGTGTGCGCGGCGGGCATTACAACGGATTCGATTTCAAAACGCGTGACCTGTCCGCTGTTCACGCTCATGCTCAGCGCGGCGCTCGCGGTGTCTTCTACGCCGCGGCGTACGGCCTCGCACTTGAAATTGCCGCTCAAAGACGCGAAACTGGATTCTGCGGGCTTGAGCGCAAATGGCAGCGTGAATTTTTTGCGTTTGTCCATCCACGTGCCGGTGACGCTTTTGTCATGGATCATGCCGCTGAACTGTTCGGCTGCGTTGCCGATGGCGAATTTGCCGGTGCCTATGCCGCCTTCCAGATAAATCGGCATGCCGATGCGATCGTAGAAATACAGCGCCTCGGCCTTATTGCTTTTTATATCCAGAAACATATGTACTGTGTGCTTACCATCGATGGCGCCTGCCAGCGACAGCTCTTGTGCGTTTGTGCGGGCGATGAATAAATATAAAATAGTTAATAAAAACAAATGTTTATATTGTTTTTGCATGACAGAAAGCAATGCTCAGTTTTGTCCGTGACTACAGCATAAATTTCAATGCGTGCGCCCGCCTTCGATCGACTCGTAACCTGCCGCTTCCAGCGATCCAGCGCCACTCCAGCCCCACGCCAGTACTACGTCTTCTTTCGACGTGTTCTTGAAGCCGTGCCAATGGCCGCGCGGCGTGAACACGACATCGCCTTCGCTCGACGGAATTTCCTCGCCGTTGTCGCCGTACATTACGCCGCTGCCCTTGATAACAATCCAGAATTCGTCGCAATTGAAATGACGGTGGCGGTCGTGTTGCGCTCCGGGCGGCAGTACCGTCCAGCCGACCAGCAGTTTGTCGGAGTTGCAGGTTTTCTGGCTGATCAGGAATTGCACCTGCATATTGACCCAGCCGTCTTTCTCCTTGAGACCGCCGACCTTGGGCACGTTCTTCAGGCTGGTCTTATAGGGCCTCAGAGTCGTGTATTCATCAGGCTTCATTTCGATTGTCCTCCGAGACGGCGATAGGCTTCGTGTGCGATTACAAAATCGTGGTGGTCGATGCCAAGCCCACGGCACGCATTCATCATTTCATTGGCTGCAGCGGCAAGCGGCATGGGCGATCCCAGCCTCCGGCCTTGTTCGAGAACGAGCAGCATGTCTTTTTGTTGCAGCGTGACATCGGCGAGTGGCACTTTGGGCATTTTACCTTCGAGTATGAACGGACCGCGATAACCCAGCACCGGCGAAGCGGCAACGCTTTTGAGTATTGCATCGACCGCGATCTCGCGCGGCACACCGCCTTTTTCCGCCAGCGCCACGGCTTCGCCGAACGCGATCACTTCCACCATCAGCAAGGCATTGACCGACAACTTCATTTGCACTGCGAGACCGTTGCCGCCGATGTAAGTCGATTTCGGTCCAATGGCGAGCAGCACCGGCAGTACGCGTTCGTAGGCGGCCTTATCGCCGCCGATCATGGTGGATGCATTACCTTGCACCAGCGTTACCGGACTGCCGGAGATCGGCGCATCAAGCATAATGAGCCCGGCTTTGGCGAACTCGGCGGCAATCGCGCGGCTGGGTTCGGGCGCTATCGTGCTCATGTCGAGATAAACGCCGCCTTTTTTCAGCCCCGAGATGATGCCGTCTGGGCCGAGCGCGACGGCTTTTACCGCATCCGCGTCGGTGACGATCGAAAATACGATGTCCGATGCTGCTGCGACTGCACGCGGCGTATCCGCCCAGCGCATGCCGGTCTTGATCAGTCCCTCGGCCTTGTCGCGCGAGCGGTTCCAGCCGGTTACGGTGTGGCCCGCCGCCATCAGGCGCTGCACAATGATGGCGCCCATCGAGCCTAAACCTGCGAATCCTATTTGCATGATTTCGACTGCCTTGAAAAAACAACATCAATTTAGCGCGGAACACACAGAGCACGCGGAAAACATCTTATGTTGTTTTTCCGTGTATTCCGTCTGCTTGGTGGTTAAAACCTATACTAATACCCGAATGTTACCGTCACCGGCAAGTGATCCGAGCCGAGATCGGGACCGATCACGCGCTTAATCATCTGCAGCGACGGATGCGCGAAACTGTGATCGATGGCAAGGCCCAGATTGGCGTTGTCGAAAGTCACCGGCCATGTGTTGTCGAAACGGTGTGGCGTGCGCGCGTCTCGCAGTCCGCTGCCAGTAATGAAGCGCTGAAAGTACGGTGACCACGGCGTCATGTTGAAGTCGCCGATCACCACCGGCGTCATCGCGGCCTGCGCAGCGACCTTACGCGCGACATGCGCGAGTTTGTCGTTGCGATCGTTCGCCAACTCACCTGATACCGGCGGTGGCGCATGCACAGCAAACAGTGCGAGCGGTACTGCGCGCCCCGGCAGTTTTATCGTTGCTTCGATGTGAGGGAAAAACCGCGATGGCTCCTGCGAAATCGCACCAAAATCAAAAGCGTGTTTACTCGCAATGGCAATGCCAAAAGGAGAGTCTTGTAAGTGTTTGATTTGATGTGGGAAATTTTCCTTGAGTGCGTGCAGCACATTATCGAAATCATTCGTGGCTTCGAGCAAAACCACAACGTCGATATCCTCAGCGCTGCGCTGCACGTGCGACACGATGCGTTGCGGCCGTTGGTGGCTCATATTGACATTGAAGTGAAACACGGTAAAACGATTTTGCGTCGTAGCGGCAGCGGGCGTGTCTTGCAGTAATAGCCGTGCGACCGGATAGCCGTTCCACAATGCCAGCGCGCATGCCAGCGCAGCCCAGCGCCACGCGCGCAGCAACGCCAGCGTCGCTGCAAAAAGCACGGCAGCTAGCGCGTAGTGCGGCGTGAAATGGCCGAAGAGTTCGAGGAACCAATGTACGCTGGCCAGTGCCGCAAGCAAGGTTGCAATGAGCAGCAACACCGTGAACGCGATAAATCGCTTGGCGATCTTTTGCTGAATATTTGTTTGTGTTTGATGCATCGATGGCTCAAGCCGCTGTTTCACCTACTATTGTCAGGACAGCGCTATTTTATGCGCAGGCACATCGTGTATACCATGCCGGCAGACGCTGAATAATGTATCGTAGAAGCCGCACTCACAAATAACGAGGAGAAAACGTCGTGCACGCATTGTTGAAACTTGCAGTTTTTGTAATAGGTCTGTCCAGTGCCGTGTCAGGCACTTTCGTTCTTGCGCAAAACTATCCGGTGCGGCCGATACGGCTCATTGTGCCCTAC
>Ga0315912_10005940_pt1 | contig 11072 bp, 7 predicted proteins | sample VfabasoilMG_FD_204469 | JGI IMG/M metagenome (GOLD analysis project Ga0315912, IMG submission 204469) | Garden soil microbial communities collected in Santa Monica, California, United States - V. faba soil | ecosystem: Environmental > Terrestrial > Soil > Garden | place: USA: California...
TCTTGCCGCACGACACGCGCGCTTGCTTCGACGATCAGCTGCAGCCACTCAATCGCGCGTTCTTGAGCCAGCTGACCACGCCCGAGGTGCTGCAGCAGCTTCAGGAGCAATTGGTCGTGCTCGCGCGGCCGGATACGACACCCGAGCAAAAGGCGAATGCCTCGCAGATACTGGCGGGCTTCTTGCTCTCGCTGCCGCCGACCAATCCGGGCGCGGTCTTCCAACGCTTGCCGCTCCAGGCTGCCTTGGGTCAGCTCGCGTTGCCGCTCTTGGCATGCCCGAACTTGCCGCCGCACGCCGCGCTGCAGGCCCTCGGTTGCTTCGAGCTCAAGACCGGCGCGGCCTGCGCGCAGCTGATCGGACAGGTGCAAGGCTGCGCGCTGTGGGGCGCGACATTGGAGCACGTCGTGCCCAACGGCCGTCATGCCTGCGACGCGGGGGGCCTCTCGGACAAGTCGGACATGGAAGACTTCGTGTTCGCATTCGAAAGCAACCTGAAGCCAATCGTCGGGCAGCAGCTCACCTGGTCGCGTCGTGCGGGCAGCGCCGAGCAACGGCGGCTGGATCTGCTGATCACGCAAGCCGAGCAGCGCAATGCGGACCTGGTCGCGTACGCCGACGGCAGCGGCTATTTCTACACGCGAGGGCAGTTCCTGCGCGACGACGGCGCTCGCTTCACGCTCGGGCGTCTGCTCGATCGGCCGTCTTCGCCCATCACCTTCACGGCCGTGCCGCCGGGTGAAGGCCGCCGCATCGGCATCGATCGCGACTTGGACGGCAACCTCGACGGGCGAGATCGCGATCGCTTCGACGGTCGCTCCGAGCGCGACTGACGGGGTACGAGGTATCGTCCGAGGCCGGGCAGTGAGGCCCGCGCCCGAACGAGTGGTGCAGCGCCGGCGAGTCCCAATGCCGGAGCTGCACCGCCTTGTGCTAGCTTGCGCGCGTGCACAGCGACGGCTTCACTCTCTGGCTCACTGGGGTCCCGTGCTCGGGAAAGTCGACCATCGCGCGCAAACTCGCGCGCAGGTTCCTGCGCCGCGGGCGCCGGGTCGAAGTGCTCGACGGTGATCTCGTCCGGCAATCCCTTTCCTACGGTTTGGGCTTCAATCGCGAAGATCGCGATCGCAATATTCAGCGCGTCGCCTTCGTCGCCAATCTCTTGGCGCGCAATGACGTCATCGTGATCGTCGCGGTGGTGAGCCCCTATCGCGCGGCGCGCGATGCAGCCCGGCGCTCGCTCGGCCGCTTCTTCGAAGTACACGTAGATTGCCCGATCAGCGAGTGTGAGAGGCGCGACGTGAAGGGCATGTACCGCCGCGCCCGGGCGGGCGAACTGCGTGGCTTCACGGGCGTGGACGATCCCTACGAAATTCCGCTCGATCCCGAGCTCACGGTGTCGACGAACTTGCAAACGAGCGACGAAAGCGCGGAGTGCATCGAGGCGGCCTTGGTCGCATCGCACCTGCTTTCCGCCGGCGATCCCGACCTAGGTGAAACCCCGGAGCTCGAGCAGCGCTATTCAGAGCTGTTCGTTTGGCGCTCGGAGCGCGCGGCTCAATAGTCGGAAGAGCTCGGCTCAGAAATAGCCGTTGTCGCGAAACCAGCTCACCGAATCGCGAAATGCTTGGCGGATGGGCGTTGGTGACAGGCCGAGGTCTCGGCGCGCTTTGAGGTTGGTGCCATGCTTGCCACTCGTCAAAAGCCGGATCGAGTGTTCGTTGAAGCGCGGATATTTGTGCGGGAAAAAGCGGGCCTCGATCATGTCCTTGGGCACCGAGATCGCAAGCATGAGCCCCGCCGGGATGCGCAGGCGAGGCCGCGGGCGACCGGTGTCTTCGGCGAGCCAGTCGAGGATTTGGTCGAGCGACGCCACTTCTCCCGAGAGCAGGTAGCGCTCACCGCGGCCGCCTTTTTCCATGGCGAGCAAGTGACCGTCGATCACGTCGCGCATCGGGACCCAATCGAACGCGCCCGGTAGGTATGCCTTCATCTTGCCCAGCGCGAAATCGACGAAGGTGCGACCGACCAGGCTCGGGCGAAAATCGAACGGTCCGACCGTTGCGCATGGATTCACGATGCAGGCATCGAGCCCGCGCTCGATCTCGCGCTTGACCTCCAATTCCGACGCGGCCTTGCTGCGTTCGTAGTCGGTGGCTGGCTCTTCCGGATCGAGCGTGTGCTCTTCGCTGCTCGGGCCGTTCGGGTTGTTGCCGATGGCGCCGAACGAGCTCGTGTGCACGACTCGCTTCACGCCGGCTTGACGCGCGGCCGCAAGCAGGCGCGCGGTGCCCGCGACATTTGCGTCCCACAAGGCTTCGCGATCGCCGCTGCGAATGCTGATCATCGCGGCCACGTGATACACGCGCTCCACTCCGGCGACGGCGCGCGCGAGTGACGCTGCGTCGCGCAGATCGCCTTCCACGCGTTCGATGTCGAGACCCTCGAGCGGCTTGGGGCTCGATTCACGCCGGCACAGCGCGCGTACCCGCTCGCCACGCGCGAGCAAGGCGCGCACCAGGTTGTTGCCGATGTGCCCCGTGGCCCCCGTGACGAGTGTGGTCATGATTGAAACGTCAGCTTCGAGGTCACTGAGCCGCGGAAGCGTCGGACCTCGGAGCCTCTTCCAGCAAGCTGCCCTCTGCGTCTGCCGACGCGCGCGCCGCCTGCTCCGACTCCGCTTGGCGACGCTTGAGCGAGCGCGAAAGCTCGCTCTTCTGGTATTCGCGTGCTTTTTCCAGAGTGAGCTTCTGGAACTCGATCACCGCCGGATTCAGCTCAATCATCGGGCGATCGGCGTTGCGTTCGAAGCCCGCCTGTTCGGCTTCGAGGATCCATTTGTCTTCCGCCAGCAAGGGTTCGACGTACAGCAAGTTCGCCAGCTTGAGCGCGAGCGGTTTCAAGAGCCGCGGAATGGTCCAGCGCAGCAGCGGAACTTCGATCGGGCCGAACAAGAAGACGAAGAAGCAACGCGTGGTGCGTTCGTCGATCGGCAGCATGAACAGCCAATGCAAATACTTACCGAGGATGTCCGAGCCCTGGTACGGGTATTGGTACCAGAGTTTGATGCGATCGAGCCCCTTGCCGCCGTTCTCCGAGGCGAGCCGTGCGATCAAACTCTTGCCGAACGAAGTCTTGTACGTGACGTTGATGGTGTCACCCTCGCGCCCGTACGCGACGAGCGTGGGATCCACGAACGGCTCCTTGAAGCGGTGCAGGTAGGCGTGATTGAAATCACACACGTTCTCGACGATCATCGAAAAGTGCGCGCCAATCGTGATGTCGATTGGAATCACCGGCCACGGCTCGGGCCCGCTGAGCTCTGGTATCTGCGGTAGCGGCACGTCCTCGGCGAGCGCCGGATCACCCGGGAAAATCCAGATCAAGCCGTAGCGCTCTTTGACTGGATAGGAGCGGATACCGATCTTCGGGAGTTTGTCGCGCCCTTTGCCGAGCTCGTGGCTGATCTCGACGCAGCGGCCTCCGCCATCGTACTTCCAGCCGTGGTACTGACAGACGAGCCGCGTGCCCTCGACGCGCCCACACGAGAGCGGGAGCTGGCGATGCGCACAGCGGTCCTCGAGCGCGCTCACGTTGCCGGCGTCGTCGCGGTAAAGTGCGATCGCGCTCTTCCACCACGTTACGGCTTGGACGTGGCCGCGACGCAGCTTGCTCGAGAGCTCGACCGCGTACCAAAAATTGCCACTCGGCCCCGAGCGGCGGACTTCCGCAACACGCGTCTCCCGGCGCCCGGGCCCGGCTGCGTTGCTCACTGGTTCAACGTGCGGGGTTGCTTCCAAGGCCAACAACATTCCGCCCCTCCGCCGAAAGGTCAAGACCCGAGCGCGCGCTTCGCACCAAGCCCAGGGCTCTCCCGTAAACGTGCCCGTGCCCGTGCCCGTGCCCGCTCTCCTCTCCTGACTCTTTTCCCCTGAACAACGACCCCCACGAGGTGCGCTGCTGGATCGCGATCGCCCCCCTCTTCCCTTCCTAAGTGGGCTGCCTCGCAGCGGCCCGTGTGCACCAGTGCGTTACGGCGTGCGGTCTCGTGGCTCGATTTTTCGGGCACGGGCACGTTTACGGGGGTGAAGTGAAAGACAGATGCTAATCGAGTGCCAGTGCCGTGGACTCCAAATCAGCGCCCGTCACGCGCTCCCAATGCGGTCCGAGTGCATTCCGCAAATCGTCTTCCGTCAGGCCGAAACGGGCCAGATCGTAGGCGTGACGACTTTTGAAGCGCCGGCCGTCGGCGGCTGCTTGCTCGAGCCGCTCACGGAAGCGGTCGGTCACCGGCATCCCCAGCGCCTCGTAGATGAGACTGACGGTACCCACCGGATCGGCGACGAGCGACTCGAAACGCACGGTGATCCAGCTCTCGGGCGGCTGCTGTTGGTCTTCGTCGCACAGCAGGCGGTAGTGCTTCAGAAACATGTCGGCCAGCGCGCGCGTGGCTGGAGAATCGGGCGCGATCGCCGGCGAATGGGTTTGCCACATCGCATAGAAAAGGCTCACCGCAGACGGAATGGCCTCCCGTGGATCGCGCACGATGTGCACGTAGCGGGCGTTCGGGAAGGCGAGTTTGGCCACCGGCAGGCGGCTCGGTAAGAGAACGTTCTTGATCAGTGGGGTCCGTTGCCCACCGCTCACATACAAGAGACGCCGCACGGTCTCGCGATAATCGTGGGCCAAGCGGCGCAGGCTCTGCTGCGTGAAACCGCTCAGATCGATGAGCTCGGGCATCGCCTGAATGGCGGGGAAGAGCATGTAGAGGGCTGGGCTCACCAGGCTGTACACGAACAGATTTTCGTCTTCCTCGTCCGCGCGCAGCCCCACCCGATGAATGCCGTTCCAAGCCGTAAACATGCGTCGATCGATGGCGTCCAAGACGCGGCCGAGGCCGAGCCGCGCCCGTTCGTCGAGGCCACGAATAGCAGCGATCGCGCGCTCCAAAAGCACCGAGGGGGCGAGCGTTTGGTACAGCTTGAAGCTCACGAAGTGCTCGTCGTCCAGCGCGAGCAGATGATGCAAGAATGTCGTGCCGGAGCGCGGCGTGGCGATCACGAACACGGGTGGCGTCACCGGCGTCAGCTCGAAGTCCGGATACAAAAAGCGATCGAGCCAGCGCGCGATTGACACACTGCTACACATGAATGCGTGAGCGAGGGCGAACCCGCTGGTATAAAGGCCTTTTCGCAGCGTCAGACCCCCATTGCCTGCGCTTCGGCGTGTCAACCAACCGACCGTCTTCGCGTGGACGTACATGAGCCGGCAGCCTAGTTCGATTTCAGGCTGCCTCGCTCGCGTGAACGCAGCGTCGCTTTTCGTCGCAGTGTCCGCCCGGCCGGGATCCTGCTTCCAGCAAAACTGGATATGGGTATTAAACGCTCGGTTCCCTTGCGTTGCAGCGGCGAATTCGATACTCGGCAATGATGCGCGATGCACGTGGGTGCACGCGGTGCTGAAGAGGTGGCGATATTGACGGGGCCGGTACTCGGTCCAAGGGGTCTTACATTGTGAGGAAAATTCGTAAGACGATCGTGATCGGAGCAGGTCCCGCCGGCTGTGCGGCCGCGATGGCGCTCGTTTCCTCGGCGGGCAGCGAGTGTTCGTTACTCGAACGCAAGGCGTTACCGCGCACGAAGGCCTGCGGCAGTGGCCTGTCGCCCTGGACACTCAAGTTTTTGGATCAGCTGGGCGTCGGTCCAGCGGTTCGGCGGCGCGCATTTCGCATCGACGGCGCGATCATCGCTGGCGTCGACGGTCGCGGCGTGGAGCTGCGCGGCGACCACGAAACTGCGGTGCTCTTGCGCAGTGAGTTCGATGAACTACTGGCACGTGAGGCGCAAAGCCGCGGCGCCGAGCTGCGCGAAAACTGTACTGTGCAGCGCATCGAGCACCACCGTGGGCAGGTCTCCGTACAGACCAGCCAAGGGACGTTCGAAGCGGACGCCGTAATCGACTGTAGTGGCTCGACCGGTGGCTTCGATCGCGAGCGACGTCACACGCCCGCGTCGGCTGGCCAAGCGACTCTGCACACGATCATGGGCTGGTACGAGGGCCTGCAAGGTACGTCTGACGTGGTCGAGCTGTTCTTCGATCGCGAGCTCAAGCCGCACTATGGCTGGGTGTTTCCGGAGAGCGCGGGGCGCGTCAACGTGGGCCTGTGCTTTGCCCCGGATAAAACCAAGCCGAACGCTCGCCAACGCTTCGAAGCCTTTTTGGAGCGGCGTCTTTCCCGGCGCCTGCGCGGAGCCCAGCAGCTCGGCAGCTGGATCGGTCATCCGGTGCAAGTGAGCAGCGTGCCGCAAAAGCTCGGCGCTGCCGGCGTCTTGCGCGCGGGTGAAGCGGGCTGGCTCGCGGATTTTGCCACCGCGGAAGGCATTTACCATGCGCTGGTCAGTGGGCACTTAGCCGGCACTCACCTGGCAAGACTCGCCCAGCGCAGTGACGACCTCGACGCTCGAACGTACCAGACGAGCGTGATCAAAGCCCTCGCCCCGCGCATGCTCGGCGGTCGCTTGCTGATGACCGCACTCAAGAGCCCCGCGCTCGATATCGCCCTCGGCTTCAGCTCGGCGCGCGCCACCCGTGAAGTGCTGAAGCGCGCGTTCAGCGGTCTTTATCACGGATGATCGACCGATGGTGATGCCCGTTCACAGCAGCGCAAGGCCGAGCGATGTCGCGATCATCGGCGCGGGGCCCGCAGGGGCAACCGCGGCGATTGCGTTCGCAAAAGAGGGCGCTCGTGTGACGCTCGTCGAAGGCTATCCGGCAGCCGCGGCGCGCTTTGCGGGCGAATGGATCCACCCTCCGGGGGTGCGCACGTTGCGCGCGCTGGGCGTGGACATCGCAGAGCTCGCAGCCAGCCGCGGCCACGGCTTCGCGATCTTCGGCGACGACGCCGGTGATCCGGTCTGTTTGCCCTATGATGACGGCGAGGGCATCGCGCGCGTGCACGAACGACTCGTCGCGCATCTGCGTGAACACGCCAAGAGCTTGGCGAACGTGAGCTACTTGCCGAACCACGTCTTCGCTGGGCTCGCTGACAATCAGGTCGAGCTCGAGGACCGCGCTCGTTCGCGTCGCGTGAGCGTGCGCGCCGAGCGCATCATCGGCGCCGATGGTCGCGCATCGAAGGTACGCCTGGCGCTGACGGGAGCGGCCGAGAGCCAGCACCTGTCGTTCATCGCCGGGCTCGAGCTGTTGGATGCGCCGTTGCCGTTCGAGGGCCTCGGGCATGTGTTCCTGGGCGGCCCAGGGCCTGCGCTCGTCTATCGCATCGATGAGCGACGCATCCGCGCCTGTCTGGACTTTCCGGGCACGAGCTCGGGTGCGGAACGTAAGCCCGCAGCGGTCTATGCTGCGTTCCGCCAGGTTTTGCCGCCTCAGCTCCAGCCGGCGCTGCGAGCCGCCTGTGAGCAGCCGCTGTCCTGGGCCGCGACAGGCATGCGGCCGCGTACATTCTACGGCCAACGGAATGTGTGGCTGGTGGGCGATGCCGTGGGCTACGTGCATCCATTGAGCGGTGTGGGCATGACGCTCGGAATCATGGATGCCGCTTCCGCCGCGCGCGCCGCTGACCTCGAAGCGTACCGAGCGGATCGCGACGCCCACGTCGCCGAGCGGCTTGCCAGCGTGCTGTATCTCGCCTTCTCGCGAAAGGACGCCAGCGCGACACGAGTTCGACACGGACTTCTGCGCATGTTGCGGGTGAGCCCGAGAGAGCGCAGCCGCACCATGCGCCTATTGACGAGCGATGACCGAGCCGGCACGAGCTTTGCGGAGGCGTTTCTGCGCGCTTCCGGGCACGTCGTGCTGGGCGGTGCAGGCCAGGCTGCGGCCCGCCGTCAATCTTGGCGGCAATGGGGGCAGAAGCTGCGTGAAGACGCGGCTTGGCTCGAATGGCCGCTCGGAGCCTGCTTGCCCGCGGTGGATTCGTGGCGCAGGGCGGGCTTCGGACTGCGGGCGAATGAGTCGAAGTTCACTTCAAACGAGCGGAGTACATCCTGATGAGCGCGCTAACCGAGGCAGATTGGGCCTATTGCGAGCAGGCATTGCTCGAAGTCTCGCGGACATTCTCGAAGCCGATCGAGCTCTTGCCCAAGCCACTGCGGGTGGCGCTCACCTGCGGCTATCTCTTGTGCCGCGTCGTGGATACCGTCGAAGACTACGAAAAGCTCGACAGTCACGAGCGAGATGCGCTGTTTACGGCCTTCATTGCCGTGCTCGATGGTGAGCTGAGCCCCGAGAGCTTCAGCGCCCGCTTCGCGGGCTTCGCGTCAGACGATCCGGAAGTTCGCCTAGCGCAGTCGCTGCCGCGCGTGATGAACGTGTTCTCGGATCAGGATGCGAGCACCCGCCAAGCGTCGGTCAGCTGGCTGTCGGAGATGGCCAACGGCATGCGCCTGTATTGCCGTCGCGACCGCCCGGGCGCGCTCACGGACATCAATACCGTCCCGGATCTAGAGCGTTACTGTTACTTCGTCGCAGGCACCGTCGGCCACTTGATCACCGATCTGTTCACGGCCTTTCTGGGCGAAGACGGACACTGTATCGAGCCCGAACTTCGCATTCGTTGCGAATCGTTCGGGATTGGGCTGCAGTTGGTCAACATTCTGAAGGACGTAACGGACGATTTTGCGCGCAACCGCTGTTACGTTCCGCGCCAGCTCTGTCAGAGCGAAGGCTTCTTGCGGGAAAACCTGCTCGCGCTCGAGCACCGGCAGCAGGCGCACCGCGCGCTCGCGCCGATGTTCGAGCGCGCGGGTGATCACCTGGGCAAGGCTTTCGAATATGTCTTGTTGCTGCCCGCGGAGCAGGTCGAGCTCAGGTTGTTCTGTCTCTTGCCGCTGTGGATGGCGCTCGAAACCCTGGTCGTAGCCTTCGGCAATGACGCGATCTTGATCGCCGATCGCCCGGTCAAGATCTCGCGCGACGCGGTGAACGATCTGATTCAGGACTGTCTGCGCAACGCCAATGACGACGCCGCCCTGCTGCGCCGCTATGCGAGCTCGATGGCCAAGTTCAAGGAGCGTCTGCTCAAGCTCGCTCCGCCGCCGCGCTCCAACGGGGCGACTCGGGAGGGATATGCTCAGGTCTGACGCACGGCTCGCCGCGGCCGAAGCGAGGGTGATCTCGCCTGGCGCGATCGACAAGGGTCTTTCGCATCTGCAGCGCACGCAAGCTGCCGACGGTTCTTGGCACGGGGACTACGGCGGTCCGCTGTTCCTCCTGCCGCTGTACATCGCGACCTCGCACGTCACCGGGCTTTCGATCGACGCCGCTTCCCAGCGTGAGATGCGCCGCTACATCGAGGCGCATCAGAACGAGGATGGTGGCTTCGGGCTGCATGTGGAGGCTAAAAGCTCCGTTTTCCCGACCGTGCTGAATTACGTGGGCGCGCGGCTCTTGGGCGTCGAGCCCGAAGCGGGCTGGCTCGCGCGAGCGCGCGCGTGGCTGGAGCAGAACGGCGGCCCCACCCAGTCCGCCGCTTGGGGCAAGTATTTCCTGGCCGTGCTGAATCTGTATGACTATCGCGGCCTCGCGCCGGTTTTGCCGGAGCTCTGGCTCTTGCCGACGCGGCTGCCATTCCATCCGAGCCGCTTGTGGTGCCATTGCCGCATGGTTTACCTGCCGCTCTCGTACCTGTATGGGCGGCGCAGCGCGGCGCGGCTCAGCCCCGTTCTGCAGCAGCTGCGCGACGAACTCTACCCGCAGGGTTACGAGCGAGTCGACTGGCAGCGCGCGCGCGATGAGGTTGCGCCGAGCGACGAGCTGTCGCCCCGTTCAGCGTTGCTTTCGCTGGCTACGCGTTGGCTGCTCGGCTTCGAAGCGAAGAGCCCGCGCGCGTTGCGTTCGAAGGCGATTGTCTACGTCCTCGACCAGATCCGTCGGGAGGACGCGAACACGGACTACATTTGTATCGGGCCGATCAGCAAGCTTTTACACACCCTGGTCTGGCACTTCGAAAACCCGGGCGGTGAGGAGCTGAAGCAGCACGGTCGGCGGCTCGGGGACTATCTGTATCGAGCTGCCGACGGCATCAAGATGAACGGCTACGACAGCTCACGGCTGTGGGACACCGCGTTCGCCGCGCAGACGGTCGCGCGTGCCGCAACGAGTGAACGCTCGCGCGCGCTGCTGGACTCGGCCTTCACCTACATCGAAGCCAATCAGGTCTTGGACGACGTGCGCGAGCGCGAGCACTGTTTCCGGCACGCCTCGAAGGGCGGCTGGCCCTTCTCGAGTCGCGCTCACGGTTGGCCGATCAGTGATTGCACCGCCGAGGGGTTGAAAGCCTGCCTGGCCATCGAGGCGGTCACTGGCAAATCCTTGCCGCGCTGGCGGCTCGATGCTGCGGTCGAGCTCATCCTCTCGCTGCAGAACACCGACGGCGGCTGGGCCACCTATGAGCTGACGCGCGGCCCAACTTGGCTGGAGGCACTGAACGCGTCCGATTGCTTCCGCGACATCATGATCGACTACTCGTATGTCGAGTGCACTTCGGCGTGCATGCAGGCGCTCCACGCCTATCGCCAACGTTTCGTCAGTGTCTACGCGGAGCGCATCGAACGCGCCCTCGACGGCGGTCAGCGCTTCCTGCAAGCCGCGCAGCGCGTGGATGGCTCCTGGGAAGGCTCCTGGGGTGTGTGCTTTACGTACGGAACTTGGTTCGGGATCTTGGGACTCAAGGCCGCCGGCGTCGCCGATGGCGCGCCCGAAATCGAACGCGCCTGCGCGTTTTTGCTTGCGCATCAACGGGCGGACGGCTCATGGGGTGAGTCGGCGGAGAGCTGCCTGCGGCGCCACTATGTGCCAACCGCTGAAGGGCAGGCCGTGATGACCGCCTGGGCGACACTCGCGCTGATCGCTGGGGGTCATGGCCAGAGCACTGCGGTGAGCCGAGCCAGCGATTTTCTCAGCCAACGTCAGTGTGCCGACGGTAGTTTTCCCGCGGAAGGCATCGCCGGCATGTTCAACAAGACGTGCGCCATTCACTACGACAACTACCTGAAGATCTTTCCGCTCTGGGCTCTGGTCGAGGCCGAGCGTTGTCGCGAGCTCGTGCCCCG
>Ga0315912_10005942_pt1 | contig 11069 bp, 8 predicted proteins | sample VfabasoilMG_FD_204469 | JGI IMG/M metagenome (GOLD analysis project Ga0315912, IMG submission 204469) | Garden soil microbial communities collected in Santa Monica, California, United States - V. faba soil | ecosystem: Environmental > Terrestrial > Soil > Garden | place: USA: California...
GTTGCCACCCGAGTCGCTGGAGCAAGCGATCCAGAGCGGGGCGGAGAGTACTAAGATCCATCCGGTCTTCATGGGGTTCCCTCTGATTTGGCTTCGACTACACCAATCGTGAGCAAGATGTTGGCATACAGGCGTCGTTCGCCGGTGGCCACGAGCAGCGCCAGGTCAGGGCCGAGCGCTTCCGCATAGAATTCGTGACGGCCGAGCTTGGCGAGCTCGATGCCCGGTAGCAGTGCTCGAAACTCGTCGAAAATGCCCGGTTCAGCGCCGCTACTCGGAAGCATGACGTGCGCTGCTTCGATGGGAATGGCATCGAGCAAGACAGCGAGCACGTCCGTTACGCGCAGAAGATCTGCGGCCAGGTTCAGGTACACGCGCGGCACACCGGCACGCGCGCCCGTGGCGAAGGGGTAGTTGGCATCCGCGAGCAAGACTCGAGAGCCGTGCCCAGCGGTTGCGAGTACTCCCGAGAGCTCAGGGTGAAGCAGTTTGTGTCTCAACACCGATCAATCCTCCGACCAAGACGAGCACTCGAGTGTAGTTCTGCTCTTGCCCATTCCGAGGTCATTTCCGGTAGGCGAGGTACAATTTTGCTATGCGCGCTCGCTCGGCGACGAAAAAGTGCTGTGCGGGCGCCCGAAAATTGAAGCTTGCGAGCTTCCGGGCCCTCTAGCCAGGGCGCGACGCGCTCGCTCGTCGCTTCGAGTCATCGTGGTCCGCGGGAGCGAGATCAGTCATTGTGTGCCGGGAGTCGAGATGCCAAAAGCAGTCTGTCCGTTCGTGCCCAGCGTTGCCTGGGCGTCCCTCGCTTGTCTTTCATGGGCGTGCGGGCTCGCTGCCTGTTCGAACAACTCCTCGTCGAGCACGGAAGCGCACGGAGGGCAGATCAGCACCGGAGCCGGTGGCGCGACGATGGGGTCCGGCGGCAGCGCCGCGAGCAACGGGGGAGCGCCCGGCAACGGCGGCGTCAGCCCGGGGATGGGGGGTGCTGGAAATGGAGGCACCAACGCTCAGGGGGGTGCCAGCACGAACGCGGGCGCGAACAGCGCGGGCAACGTCGCTCAGGGCGGCGCTAGCAGCGGCGGCAGCAGCGGAGCTGCGTCGAGCGGAGGCGGTGCGCCCAAGGGCGGAGCCAGCAACGGGGGCAGCAGCGGAGCCGCATCGAGTGGAGGCAGTACGGCCCAAGGCGGCGCTAGCAGCGCTGGCGCGGCTTCGGGGGGCGCGGGCGGCGCCGGAGCAACGCACACCGGCAAATGGAAAGTGATGATGCTCGGGGATTCCATCACCGCCAGCACCTGCTACCCGCAGCTGGTCTACAAAGGGCTCACGTCGAAGGGCCACACGAATTTCGAGTTCGTGGGCACTCAAACGAACACGCAATCGTGCGGTGCCATGCAGGTGAAGGAGGAGGGCCATGGCGGCTACGGCGTGACGTACTTGCCGCAGGGCAATAGCCGCCCCGCGTGCACGAAGTCGAGTGGCTGCGGCTCTTATTCGGAGCTTCAGACCTGGGCGGCCGAGAAGCCCGAGATCGTGCTGATGCACTACGGTACGAACGACGTCTGGGACGGCGTCGCGACCAACACCATTCTGTCCGCCTACCTGAGCGTCATCGCCGAGTTTCGTAAGCAGAATCCGAACGTGATCTTCATGGTGTCGAAGATCATCAAGTTGAACCCGAGTGGTTGCAGCGCTTGCTCGAGCAACGTGAAGGCCTTGGCTGACGCATTGACCGACAGCTGGGCTGCCACGAACTCGACCGGCAGCTCGCCGATCTCGATCATCGACGACTACAATTCGGGGTTCGATCCCGCCACGGACGCGAGTGACGGCGTCCATCCGAGCGCCAGCGGCGCCCAGAAGCCGGCGGACGCCACGGTCGCCGCGGTCATCGCCAAGAACTACTTCTGAGCGAATTCGAGCTGAGCGCGATCAGCCGAGATCAGCCCGTTCAAGACTCTGGCTGTAGTGCTAGGGCAAACCGACGACGCCCACTGGCGTTGCGGCGTCATCGGTCGTGCCGTCGCCGAGCGCTCCCGAGGTGCCCCAGCATTTCACCGCACCCGCCGACGTGAGTGCGCAGGCATGTTCGGAGGCAGAAGCCGAGATCGCGGTGACTCCGCTCGTCAGGCCGGTCACGGGGACAGGTACCGGAGACTCGTAGCCTGGCCCCATGCCATTGCCGAGCACCAGGTAGAAGTTGTCGCCCCAGCACTTCGCCCCGGCCGAAATCACCGCGCAGGTGAAACCATAGCCACTCGAGACCATGGTGGCGCCCGCCGTGACACCCGTGACAGCGACGGGGCTCGGCTCCATTGCCTGAGTGCCCGACATGTTGTTGCCGATCTGGCCGTCCGCGTTTTTGCCCCAGCACTTGAGCGCGCCAGCGCTGGTGATGGCGCACGACACGTTGTCGCCTGCCGCGACGCTGACGACGCCCGTGGTGAGACCGCTGACGTCACCCGGAACGTGTGCGCCGTTGCCGCTCTTGCCGATCCCGAGTTCACCGTACAGATTGCTGCCCCAACACTTGGCTCCACCGGCTGCGGTCACCGCGCACGCGTGACCGAGGCCCGCAGCGATGGCCGTGACACCCGAGGTCAAGCCAGTGACGTTGACCACGGTCGTCGAATAATCGACCGTGCTGCCGTCGCCGAGTTGCCCATAGTCGTTCTTTCCCCAGCACTTTACGGCGCCTGCGCTCGTCAGCGCGCAGCTGTGCTGATCGCCAATTGCCACGGCCGATACGCCCGACGTGAGACCGACGACGGCCACGGGAACAGCAGATTCGGTGCGCGTTCCATCGCCGAGCTGCCCTTGATCGTTGCCGCCCCAACACTTCACTCCGCCCGACACCACGGCGCAGGTGGTGTCGCCGAACGATGAGATGCTGGTCGCGCCGGACGTGATTCCTTGCACTTGCACCGGCTTGGAGAAGAGGCCGGCAGACGTGGAGTCGTTGACGCCGTTGCCGAGCCGACCATGCTCACTCGAGCCCCAGCAGCGCACGCCGCCGGTGGAGGTGATCGCACAACTGTGCAGGGCACCGACCGAAATTGCCTTCGCGGTCGCCGATGGCAAACCGCCCGAGCCGCCGGAACCGCCGTTCGAGGTGCCGCCGCTCGATGCGCCGCCTGCCGACTTGCCGCCGCTCGATGCGCCGCCGTTCGAAGCATCGCCACCCGTTGAAGCATCGCCGCCTGTCGAAGCATCGCCACCCGTCGACGACGCGCCGCCCATGGTTCCCTCGCCGCCGGTCGTCCCGATGCCGCCCGATGACGTCTCTCCCGCGTCGGGATTGCCGCCGTTCGAGCCACCCTTGCCGCCTTGAGTGGTCGCACCGCCCATGCCCGGGCCACCGCCTTGTGCCGACGCGCCGCCTTTGCTCGCGTTGCCGCCGGTGCCTCCACTGTCGTCGTCGTCGTCGCCGCACGCAGGTGAAAGCACCAAGAGACTCGGAGTGAGAAGGAGGAAGATCGCCCTGGCAGACATGCGCGCGACAGTACTGCGCCCGCGTCGAGAGCGTCCAAGAGAAAGACTTGATGTGCGCGCCTTCGATGCGGTGAAATCCGCCGCGTGCGACGTTGCGAATTCCCTCTTTGAGGCATTGCGAGTTCTTTCCAAACTCGAGCGATGCGTGGGTGTGCGAATCGAAACGAGATCCGCCAGCCGTCGTTGGAGTGAATTCAGAGTTCGCTTAGCAACGCAGCGCGCGTCCGAGCGTTGACGTCTGTCAGAAGAGCAGGAGTTCGCCTTCTTCGGCGGTTTCGATGGGGGCGTCCGGGCCGAGGATGAGGTCTCGTCCCGACTCGGCCTCTACCCAAACGAGCACGTTGCCGCTGGACGACGAGAACACGGAAGGCTGCAAGATCCCACGTGGAATGGGTCGAATGTGCGCGCCCGTGAGCACGATGGGAGTCGTCAAGAATACCTCGATGCCGCGGGCGATGAGCTTGGTCTTGAGGCGACCCACCAGTTGATTGGTCAGCTCGCCGATCCAGTCACGCGCTCGACCGCCCGCCGGGCACGACGCTTCGAGCGGTCCCGCTGCGCTGGCGAGCAAACAGGTACCGCGCAGGCGGCTGCCCACGAAGCCCATCACGCCCGACATCACGCTGCCGCCCGCCTCGTCGAAGCTCGAGTCCACACTCTCGAGGGCCACCCCGTAGGCTTCGAATAATTCGTGGCAGGCGAGGGCGGCGAGCGCGCTCACTCCGGCCGAGACCGTATCGTTTTCCGAAAGCATCGCCGGCTCCGCGCCTACTGAGCGCCCGCGAGTTTGCTGACGGTGCTCACCAGCTGGTCCATCTTCACGGGCTTGATCATCCAGCCCCGGGCGCCTGCCTACTTGGCTCGCGCGATCATCGCCTGCTCGACTTCGGTGGTCAGCATCAATACCGGCAGCGTGGCGTGCTTGGGGTCGCTCTTCAGCTGCTCCAGCATCTCCAGGCCGTTCAGGCGCGGCATGTTCACGTCCAGGATTATCATGCTGAGGGTGTTCACGTTCGCACACTGAAGGCCATCGACGCCGTCGGCGGCCTCGAGCACGCCGAAGCCCGCCTGCTGGAGGGCGGCGCTGACTTGCTGTCGAATGGTCTCCGAATCGTCCACTATCAACACTTTACGTTCGTTCACGAATGCTCCATTCATCTGCCCACCTGTCGGTTGGGCGCGAGGCTCAGAGGCGGGCGCGATGGGGTCTTCGGCTCCAGGCGCTTCGCTCCGGGATTTTGCTTGGGCGACCAGGGGAAACGCAGGGTCCACTGCGTGCCGACGCCGCGCACCGAGCGCACTTCCATGCGTCCGTTCAGGCGCCGCACACGCTGCCGCACTGCTGCCAGGCCGACGCCGCGGCCCGAGACCGCCGACACGCGATCGCGCGTCGTGACACCGTCCGTGCACAGCGCGTCGAGCAACTCGGCTTCGGTTCGATGCGGCAGGTTTCGCTCGGCTGCCTTCCGCGCGATGGCGTCCCAGTCGATACCGCGGCCGTCATCGCTGATCTCGAAGCTGAGGGTGTTCTCCGAAATCGAAGCCTTCATGGCCAGCGCACCGTGCCTCGGCTTGCCATGAGCGAGGCGCTCCTGCTCGCTCTCGATGCCGTGATCCACGCAGTTTCGTACGATGTGGATCAGCTCCGAAAAGAAGGGGCCCCAGGTGTCTGGGTCGAGCCGGATGTTTCCCGACTCGACGTCGACGCGCAGGTCGTGCTTCTCGAGGCGGCTCGCCAGCTGCTTGGCCTGCTCCGCGAGGCGCTCGAGCGGTCGTGCGACGGGCTCGAGCTGCCAGGCGAGCACCTGCTGGAGGAGCTTCGGCTCGAGCGCTGCCTCCGCCGACAAGCGCGCAACCAGCGAGGTGTACTCGGTTTCGGGGATTTCGATGACGCGCTGGTTGGGGTTGCCGCCAAAGCTCGTGATGTGCTCGTTGATCGCGCTCCAGCGAGCGGAGAGCTCCGCGAGCGTCGCGTCCGACGTGCCGTTGGTTTGTTCGAGTTGCTCTTCCAGGGTGTGGCAGAGCCGCGCCACCAACAGGAATCCCATCGAGGAAGAGTTGCCCTTGAGCGTGTGAATCGTGCGCTTCAAGGTCACGAGCTCGCCGTCGAGCGTACGCGCGCAGATGGCCTTCACCAGCTGGCTGGCCTCGCGCAAGAAGATGTTGAAGCCGCTTCGATCGAGCATCAGCTTCTTGAAGCCCTGCATCAGCTCGCTTTGCTCGGCCTCGTCGCGCTCCTTGGTCAGCCGCTCGGTGATGTCGGCGATGACCAGCAGGACGCCGTCCAGCTTGCCGTCCTTGTAGAGCGGCAAATAGCGAAAACTCCAGGTCCGATCGGCCGCCGTCAACCGCTCGGGCAGCTGCGAAAGCGCAGCGTCGAGCGGGAGGAAATCGTCCATCAACTGCTCCCAGCCGAGCTGAAATGCGACGCCGAACGCGGGCGACGTGGCGGTGATGTAATCGGCGAATGGGAGCGGCTTCTTGAACTCGCCGAACCAAGAGTCGACCACCGCCGAGCGCTCGAGCGCCATGCTGGCGTCCAGGGTGAGCGTGACGAAGCCCTGGTCGACGTTATCGAGGACCAGCCGCATGTCGCGGTTCTTGTTGGCAAGCTCGCTGGTGCGCTGCGCTACCTTCTGCTCCAGCGTTCGGTTCATTTCCTCCAACACGCCATAGGAGCGATCGAGGTCCTCGACCATGTGGTTGAAGGAGGCGCCGAGCAGCTCGATCTCGTCGCCGGAGTGCACGTCGACGCGCACAGAGCGATCACCGCTGGCGAGTTTCTCCGCCGCGGCCGTCAGCTCGCCCACCGGCTGCGTGATACGCACCGCCTGAACGCGGCTGAGTAGCAGCCCGAGCAAGCTCGAAGCGCCAATCAGCGAGGCGAGCAGCCACAAGGAGCGGTGCAGGCGCGCCGTCTCGGTGCGCTCTGCCTCCGCCAGGGCGTCGTGCATGCGCCGCGTCGAGAGACCGTAGCGAATGCTGCCCAAGAGTTCGCCGTCTTCGGCGCGCACTGGAACCGCGACCTCCAGCAGATCTTCGCCGAGTCGCATTTTGCGCACGAGCTCGGCGCGCGTCGCGAGCACGTTTTGCTCGCTGAAGCCGAGCTCTCGCCACACGTCCGGCGCTGGCGCGGCGTCCGTGCTCGGCGTCGCGGCGCCGCGACGAGTGTAAGCGAGCGCGTGACGCTCGGAGTTGACGTAGAGGCCGTAGACCAGGTCCGAATCCTCGGTCACCGCGCGCTCTACCAGACGCTGCATGTCGAGGAAGGCGTTGTCGAGGGTGAGGCCGCGCAGCGCGAGCGCGTGGTTCTCGGTCAACACCTTGCCCTTGCTCGAGATGCCTTGTTCGATGAACGTCTGTACGGAGGAGACGTGCTGGGACGACGCCTGGGTGTTGGTGAACACCACCATCAGCAGCGTGGCCATGCCGACGAAGCCGCTGACGACCAGCATGGTGCGAATGAGCTTGGTGCGTAGACTCTTTAGCTCTCTCGCCGTCTGTTTCGGAGCTCCGGACATTCAGGAGTTTCGAACGGCCTGGCGTTTATCGCCGTTAATAGCGGACGTGCCATGGTCTCGAACCACACTCCAGCGCTATTCAGCGGCGTCTGACGCACGCGGTGTCCTGGCCTGCGCGCGTCGCGCACATTAGCTGCACTCAAATAGGTTACAAATCAGTTCCTTAATTCGTTTCGCGGTCAACCGTATTGATCGGCGGTGACGATTTCCGCCGTTGCAAGCAACGGGCTGGTGGTCGGTTCAGCGCACGAATGACCAATTTGTCCATCGAAAGTAACGCGACGCGGTGGCTCCTGCTGGCGAGTTTGCTCGGGGGGCTGAGCTCCGCCGCGTGTAGTGAGTCGCCCGACAACGATGCGAGCGAAAGCATCCAGGTGGGAGCCATTCTCCCCTTCACGGGCAAGGAGGCCGCGCTCGGCAGGAACCTCGAGCAGGCCATGTTGCTCGCGATGGAGGACGTGAACGCCGCCGGTGGTATCGACGGCGTGCCGCTCAAGATCGTCAGTCGAGACAGCAACTCTGGCTCTGACCGCGGCCTCAACCAGGCCTTGAACCTGATGTACGACAATCAGGTTCAGTACCTGGTCGGGCCCGAAGAGACGGATCTCGCGAACGCGCTCGTGCCCTACATCAAGGAGCTCAACGTCACCAACGTGCTGCCAGGCTACGCGGCGCCGTCGGTCGAGCGATCGAGCGTGACGGGCGCCTGGTTTCGCCTGGCTCCCGAAGCCTTCGACATCGGCTGCGCGTTCGCGTCGCACGCCGTGGACGACGGCGTGTCGTCGGCCAACACACTGTCGACTCGCGACGACTACAACTCCAAGGTCGCCAACGCCTTCAACCAACGCTTCCTGACGTTCGGGAGCGTGCTGCCGTCGGTTACGGTCCAGCCGGACCAAGGCTCGTATTCGAACTCGGTCAAGCGCGCTCTGGACTTCGGTCCGCAGCGCACGGTGCTGCTGGCGAACCCCGCGACTGCGTCGGAGATCGCGACGGAGTGGTCGATCGGTGATGGGCGAGGCTTCTGGTACATGAGCCCGCTCTTGCGCGCGGACGCCTTCCTGATCAACGTCCCGCACGGTTCGCTCGACGGCTATCTGGGGGTCTCTCCCTCGATCAGCTTGCGCAGCGAGTGCGACGCTCAGGCCGGCTTCGGTCACGGCGTCATCGCTTGCAGCACCGGCAACGCCACTCGCTTCAAGGACCATTTTGCGGCTCGCTGGGGCGGCGCTCGGCCGTTCCCCGCGGCGCATCTCTACTACGACGCGGTGATCTTGCTGGCCATGGGCATGCAATACGCCTCGGGGACGAGCGGCAGCATCCCGGCGGCGCCCAAGCTGCACCAGCAGATCCGCGATCTCAACAAGCCCGAGAATCCGCCGGGCTACTGGTACGACTTGAAGGCGGTCATGGCCGATCTGGCGAGCGGTAAAGCGCACCGATTCGTCGGTAGTGGGGCCGAGTACGAGTTCGATCGATATGGCGCCGCGCAGCACGTGATCTTCGATACGTGGACCGTCGCGGGGCAAGCATTCGTGGATACGGGCTCGTACTACGCGAGCTGCAATCCTCTTTAGTCACTAGATTACGTTATTCAACAATGAAACCCAGGGAGATGAGTATGAATTTTAGAGCGGGACGCGTGGCTTCGATTATCTGTGTCGCACTCGGGCTATCGGCCTGTGGCAGCGACGGTGGCTCTGCCGCACAAAACAAGACGGTGACGCGCACCGCGATCAAAGCGAGTGAATTCAAGCCGACGGACCTCGAGAACACGGTGAACAACCTGGTCAAGAAGATCAGCGAGACGCCCGCCGAGCACCTGCAAGTCGCGGTCGTGCTCAAGCAGCTGAGCGGCTACTACTTCCCGATGCAGATCGGCGCGAGCCGCGCGATGAGCGAGCTCGACCTGGTCGGCCAGGTGCTTGCCCCGACTCAGTCGGCCGGAACCGTCGCCGTCGACGAGCAGAATCGGATCATGAACGAGCAGCTCGCGTCGGGCTACAACGCCCTGGGCGTTTCGCCGTTCGAGATTGGCAACGCCGTGCCGATCGACGCCGCGTCCGACTCGGGCGTGCCCTCGGTCACCCTGGACAGCGATTTGCCGACCAGCAAGCGCGATCTGTACCTGGGCACGCTGAACGCCGAAGCCGGCAAGACGGCTGGCAACACGCTCAAGGACCTGATGCCGGTCACGTCCGGCACGGTGATCTTGCTCGGTCACGACGACGCGGGTTGGCCGGACGGCTTCGATCGTACGAACGGCGCCAAGGCCGTGCTCGAGAGCGCGGGCTTCACCGTGCAGGTTCGCCGGACCGACTGGTCGGAGACGGGCGAGGCCGCTGACGTCGACTTCCTCAAGGACGCCATCACCAACGCGGATCCGCCGGTCGTCGGCATGATGGGCATGTTCTCGGACGCGTACCGCTGCGCCATCGCCGCCGAAGCGCTGGGCAAGACGGGCGACGACGTGACGATCGCAGCGTTCGACTTCGAGCCTCAGACGGTCGCCTACATGCGCTCGGGCCTGATCAAGGCCACGCACGCACAGCGCCAGTACTACATGGGGTACATGACTCCGTACGTGCTCTACAGCCTCAAGGCGTTGGGCAAGGAAGCCACCAAGTCGATCTTGAAGAACCAGATGGTCGACGACTATCGCTTCAACACCGGCCTCGACGTGATTCCGTCCGACAAGCTCGACAACTACTACTCTTACCTCGACAGCCTCGGCATCGGCAGCGCCAACTGAGCGCGAACTCCCACTACCCAAGGAACGGAGTTTTACCCTAGAAAGCGTGAAAGCGGGCGTGGACGGCTCGAACCCAAACTCGGTTTGGTCCTGGGCCGTCCGTGTCTTCGTGCCCCGCAGTCGAGCGCGTCTGCCCGCGAGTGAGCAATGAAGCGACTTCTCTCAACTTTGTGCGTCTTGGCTTCGACCGCGGCTATCGCGAGCGTGGCGCGGGCGCAGGACGCACAAAAGTCGGGGTCCGAGGACCTCGACTTGGTCAAGCTGCTCAACGTTCAGGTTTCCACCGCGACCAAGACCAGCGAAAGCATGGACGACGCGCCGGCGGTCATCACGGTCGTCACTCGCGAAGAGATTCATCGCTGGGGCTACCGAAACGTCGCCGAGGTGCTGAATCGCTGCGTCGGCTTCTATTCGATCGACGACCACATCCAGCCGAACGTCGCCGTGCGCGGCGTCACCGGCGGCCTGGCGGCGGAGAGCGGCGTCATCAAGGTCATGATCGACGGCCGCTCGGTGGCCTACAAGACCACCTCCGGAAACTGGCTCGGCGCGGAGTTGATTCCGCTCGAGTCGATCCGACAGATCGAGATCATCCGCGGCCCGGCATCCGCGCTCTACGGCGCGGATGCGTTTCTCGGCGTGGTGAACATCATCACACAGAGCCCGGACGAAGCGCGACCAGTTCAGGCTCGCGTATTTGCGGGGGCCACGGGAAAGAACCCGAGCGGCCAGTTCGACGTCGTGGCCAACGGTCGCAACGGGCGCTTCGACTACCTGCTCGGCGTGGTCGGGGAGTATGGCAGCCGCAGCGGCCTCGAGATGCCGCCCGAATCACCAAGCCCCAACATTCCGAGCTATGTCGGCGATCGGCGTGTCGCCAACAATCTCGACCGGCGCTCGCTCGGGCTGCAGGCGCGGCTCGGCTACCGTGACCGCGACGTCGGCCACGTTATCGCGAGCGCGAACGCCTCGGGCTTCGGGCGTGGCGGTGATTTCGCTCCCTGGGCGCAGCTCACGAACGGCACGCTCCCGAACGGCCAGCAAACTGGGACCGTGATTTCCCAGGGACAGCTGCGGCTCAACCTCGACGCCTTGTTGCACGTCAACAAGAAGGTCGATCTGGCCCTGCAGTCCATGTACTTCCAGGGCCAAATTCTGCCTGCGGATCGGATCGAGCTGGGCAGCGAGCTCTGGTACGCGAAGCGGCGCACGTCCTATCGCGGCGTGGACAGCGTGCTCGAAACGCGCTTCATTCCTTCCTCGCGCTTCAACCTGATCACCGGCGTCGAGACCGTGTGCGACCA
>Ga0315912_10005943_pt1 | contig 11066 bp, 10 predicted proteins | sample VfabasoilMG_FD_204469 | JGI IMG/M metagenome (GOLD analysis project Ga0315912, IMG submission 204469) | Garden soil microbial communities collected in Santa Monica, California, United States - V. faba soil | ecosystem: Environmental > Terrestrial > Soil > Garden | place: USA: California...
TGGTCCTCGACACGGGCATGCCGACTCCCGGCGTGCTGCTGTACGAGAGCGATCGTCTTCCGGAGATGGGCTTCACCGAGGATGGCCCGCGCGTGCTGGTCGGCGGCGTGGGCGGGGAGGGCAAGCCGGCGGAGGCGCGCCTGGCGGACGACGTCTCGATCGCGCTGGGCGGGCTCTCGATCAGCAAGACGCGCGCGCTCGTGATACCGAGGCCCGAGGGTTTCCCGCCCGCGGCCGACGGCGTGATCGGCGGCGCCCTGTTCTTCCACTACGTCGTGCGCATCGACATGGACAAGGGCGTGCTCGAACTCTCCGAACCCGAAGGCTGGACGCCGCCGGCGGGGGTCTGCAGCGTGCCGCTCGAGCGCGAGAACGGAATGATCTTCGCCGAGCTGAAGGTCGCGCTCGGAGCGGAGGAGCCGGTGCCGGCGCGCGTGGTGGTCGACATCGGCGCGGGGCACGCGCTCGCGCTCCACGCCAAGGACGGCGGCAAGTTCGCCGCGCCCGCGAGCGCGGTCGAGATGCCCGTCGGGCGCGGCCTGTCGGGCGTCGTGCACGGCAAGACGGCGCGCGCACGCCGCATCGAACTCGGCAGTTTCGCTTTCGACTCGGTCGTGGTCGGGTTCCCGAGTCCGGCGCATGCGGGGCCGGGCCGCGGCACGTTCCGGGACGGAAACCTGGGCGAGGAGATCCTCAAGCGCTTCAACGTCACGTTCGACTACGCCGGCAAGCGCATGCTGCTCGAGAAGGCGCGCGGATTCGATGCGGCCTTCGAGGTCGACATGTCGGGGTTGGCGATCGACTGGCAGCCCGATTCCTCGGCCAGGGTACGCAGCGTGCTGCCGGGAACTCCGGCCGCCGCGGCCGACGTGCGCGCCGGCGACGTCCTGCTCGCGATCGACGGGAAGCCGCTGAGCGCGCTGGGCGAGGACGGCTTGCGCAAGGCGCTGCGAGTCGACGGCGCCGAGCGGCGGCTCTCGATCCGCCGGGGCTCCGAGACGCTCGAAAAGGCGCTCAAGCTGAAGCGCCTCGTATGAGCGCCGCAGCGCGGACCAAGCGCAACCGGCCGCTCTCCGAACTCGAGGGCTGCGTGCTGGGCTGCCTCTGGAAGCGCGGCGCCAGCACGCCCTACGCCGTGCGCCGCTTGTTCCTCGACTCGCCTTCGTCGCACTGGAGCGGCAGCGCCGGCGCGGTCTATCCCGTCCTGGAGCGCCTCGAGAATCGCGGCCTGGTCGCCGCGACGCACGCACCGCGGGGCGAGCGCCAGGCGTGGACCTACGCGCTCACGGCCGCGGGCCGGCGGCGCTTCCGGGCCTGGCTCGAGCCGCCGTTCGCGGCGGAGCTCGTCTCGGTCCCGCCCGATCCGCTGCGCACGCGCCTCTCGTTCCTCGGCGTCCTCGGCCCGGCGCAGAGGCGGCGCTTTCTCGCTCGAGCGGTCGCGGCCCTGCGCCGCGAGTTCGAGACCCTCGCGCAGCAAGTCGAGGAGGACGAGGACGAGCGCTGCGCCCACGCCGCCGCGCTGCATGCCATCCGGGCGCGCCTGGATTGCTTCGAAGCGCTCGGGCGCAAGCCGCGCAGGCGCTAGGCCGTGCTAGGATTCGCGCGAGGAGTTCCAGATGAACCTGAAATCGTCCGCGCGTCGCGAGTTCCTGCGTGTTTCCGCCGCCGCCTCTGCCGCCCTGATCCTCCCCCGCAGCCGGGCCTGGAGCGCAGCGAGCCCCTGGCCCTTCGCGCTCGAGAAGCGCAAGTTCGGCAAGACCGACATGCAGGTCGCCGTCCTCGGCTTCGGCGGCGCGGAGATCGGCTACGAGAAGACGGACCCGCAGACGGTCGGCAAGCTGCTCAACTCCGCGCTCGATGCGGGCCTCAATGTGGTCGACACGGCCGAGTGCTACCTCGACTCCGAGGTAGAGATCGGCGCGGCGATCGGCGCGCGGCGGAAGGAGTACTTCCTCTTCACCAAGTGCGGGCACATCCGCCCCGACGAGAGCCGCGGCGACGCCTGGTCCAAGGCGGAGGTGACGGCCTCGGTCGAGCGCAGCCTGAAGCGCCTCAAGACCGACGTGATCGATCTCGTGCAGCTGCACTCCTGCTCGCTCGACGAGCTCAAGAAGGGTGAGTGCATCGAGGCGCTCGAGGCGGCCAAGAAGGCCGGCAAGACGCGCTACATCGGCTACAGCGGCGACTCGCAGACCGCGCGTTGGGCGGTCGAGTGCGGACGCTTCGACGCGCTGCAGACCTCGATCAACATCGCCGACCAGGAGTGCATCGAGCTGACGCTGCCGCTGGCGAAGGAGAAGCAGATGGGCGTGATCGCCAAGCGCCCGATCGCGAACGCGGCCTGGCGCTACGACGCGAAGCCCGACACCGGCTACCACCAGGAATACTGGCGCAGGTTGCAGGAGCTGAAGTACGAATGGGCGACCGGCGAGGCGCGCGCGAAGACGGATGCCAGCGGCCCGGCCGCGACGGCGATGCGCTTCACCGCGATGCAGCCCGGCGTGTGCGTGCTGATCGTCGGCACGACCAAGCCCGAGCGCTGGAAGCAGAACGCGGAGCTGATGGAGGCGGGACCGCTCTCGAAGGAGCTGGCGGAATCGATCCGCGCGCGCTGGAAGGCGACCGCGAAGCCCGACTGGACCGGACAGACCTGAGCCTGTCCTACAACTCGCTCGCGTCGGCCCAGGGCAGCACGGCGACTTGCTGCTCGTCTTCGTAGATGGCCCGGCCCGGGCGCGCGAAGGTCTGCATCTCGACCCAGACACCAGCCTCACGCAGGTCGTGCAGGAGCGCCCAGATGTGCTTCATGCACGCGCGCGCGTCGGACTTGAAGAGGAAGATCGCGTGCGGATGATCGAGATCGGGCGAGATCAGGTTCTCACCGAACCACTCGAGTTCGTTGCGCAGACGTGAGGCGAGTCTTGGGTCGAGATCGTGCGTCCGGAGTGCGCGGTATGCCGCGGAGAAGATCCCGCGCCGCCGGCCCGAGTCTTCGTGCTGGTCGCGCGCCGAGAAACGCACGAATGCGCGCGCGCGCGGCGGCCGCCCGGGGATCACCTGCCAGGCCTTGCCGTCGACGGCCGCGTCGTTCAGCGCGCGTACGAGGCGCCGCGAGCGTGAGCGGTCGAGCTTGCGCTTGAAGTATCCCACGCGATCTCACCCCCGGAACCGGCTCTCGTCAGACGAGCTTCGCCGCGAGCGTGATCGGCGTCGCCGCGAGCGCGCGCGAGATCGGGCAGTTCTTCTTGGCCTTCTCCGCCAGCTCGGCGAACTTGGCCGCGTCGACCCCGGGCACCTTGCCTTCGAGCTCGAGCGCGATCCCACGGATCGTCCAGCCGGCTTCGAGCTTGACGAAGTCGAGCTTGGCTGCGACGCGCAGCTCCTCGGGCGGCTTGCCAGCCTCGGTCAGGCCGAAGGCCAACGCCATCGCGAAGCAGCCGGCGTGCGCGGCGCCGAGCAGCTCCTCGGGGTTCGTGCCGGCCTTGCCGTCCTCGCTCGCGAAGCGCGTCTGGAAGGAATAGGGCTGGTCCTTGAAGACGCCGCTCTGCGTGGTGAGTGCGCCTTTTCCCTGCGGGCCGTTGCCGCGCCAGATTGCGTTGCTCGTGCGGATCATGATCGTGCTCCTCGGTTCGATGTGGGGGCCCGCGATGATAGAGCGACGCGCGAAAAATGCTCGTGCAGCAGAGCATTGACCTCGGCCGCATGCGAAATCGGCGCGGCGTGGCCGGCATCGGGGACCTCGGCGTAGCGCGCGCCCGGGATCCCGGCGGCCAGCGCCCGGCCGAGCGTCGAGGGCGTGATGCGATCGTGGGCGGCGCTCAGGACGAGCGTCGGGATCGGGGCGAGTTCGGGAAGCCGCGCGCTCAGGTCGCAGCGGCGCATGGCCGCGATCTGCGGCAGCACGATCGCGGGCGACCGCTCTAGCGGGTGGCCGAAGAGCGGCGCGAGCTCGCGCGCGAGCTGCTCATGGTCCGCGGCACGCAGGTACTCGGGCGTCAGGATCAGCTCGAGGAAAGCATCGCGGCGCATGCGGGCGGTCCCGATGCGCGAGCGCATCCCGGTCCAGAAGAGGCTCGCGCCACGGGCAGGCGCGCTCCCGTCCGCGAACGTGCACAACAAGGCCAGGCTGCGCGTGCGCGCGGGCGCGAGCAGGGCGAACTGGAGCGCTACCAGCCCCCCGAGCGAGTGGCCCACGACGTGCGCGGCGGCGTGGCCGGCGGCCTCGAGCACCGCGAGCGCGTCGAGCGCCATGCGCTCGATCGTCAGCTGCGTGCCTCGCGGCTGGCTCCGTCCCATGCCGCGGTTGTCGAAAGAGATGCAGGCGTGGCGCGCGGCGAATTCGTCCAGCTGCGGCTTCCAGCCCTCGCCGTGGACGCCCGTGCCCTGGATGAAGAGGATCGGCTCGCCCGAACCGCGCACCGAGTAGTGCACCGAGCAACCTTCGAGCTGCAGGGAGGCGTTCCGGGGCGGATGCGAGCGGGTAAGGTCCGTCATCAGCGTGACTCCAGGCCATTCTAGGGAGCCGACGGGCTTGGTACCGCCAGCGGCGGGAGTCTAGGCTGTCGCCGAGGTGCTGCATGGCGAATGAGAAGTGGGAGTTCGACGACGACAAGCGGCGCCGCCTGGCGCTCGGTGTCGCCGGGGTGAAGGACGGCGAGACCGACGACGAGGCCGTCGTCCGCAGCCGGCACGCGCGCCTGCCCGAGATCAGCTCGCGCCTCGTGCTCTCGAAGAACGACCGCGTGATCGACCTCGGCAGCGGGATGGGCTACCTGGCCGAAGTGGTCGCGCCCAAGGTGCGCTCGCTGGTGTGCGTCGACATCAGCTCGTCCTTCCTCGAGCGCACGATCGCGCGCCACCAGGAAAAGGGGCTCACGAACGTCGAGTACGTCCTGACCGAGTACGCGGACTTCTCGAAGCACATCGGGGAGCGCGCGACGAAGATCTACTCGCTGCTGCTCTTCATCCACTTCAACTGCTTCGACTTCCTGTACTACCTGGTCGAGTGCAATCGCGTGCTGGCGCTGGGCGGACTGCTCTACTTCGACATGAACGACGGGGACCGCTTCCAGCTCAACAACACCGCCGACAGCTTCAACAAGCACATCCCGCTCTACAAGCCGAACCGCGTGAACTGGATCTTCGGCTGCATGCACCTGGGTTCGCTGACGATGCTGCGCAACATCGCGCCGCAGGTCGGGTTCCAGGTCGAGACGACCTGGTTCGGCTCGACTTCGTTCACGCACGTCCTGCTGCGCAAGACGGGCGAGGCGCCGGATCTCGGCGGCGGCTGAACGTGGCCGGCAAGGGGCTCGTGCGCGGCGAGGACGGCGTCGTACGCTGCTCCTGGTGCGCCGCCGACGAGCTCTACCGCGTCTACCACGACGAGGAGTGGGGCTTTCCGCAGCGCGCTGACCGGCGCCTGTTCGAGAAGCTGTGCCTCGAGGGATTCCAGTCGGGCCTCTCCTGGCTGACGATCCTGAAGAAGCGCGAGAACTTCCGCCGCGCCTTCGCGGACTTCGAGTTCGAGAAGGTCGCGCGCTTCACGCCCAGGAGGGTAGCGGCGCTGCTGCAGGACTCCGGCATCGTGCGCCACCGGGGCAAGATCGAGTCGACGATCCACAACGCGCGGCGCGCCTGCGAGCTGGTCGAGGAGCGGGGCTCGCTCGCCGAGTACTTCTGGAGCTTCGAGCCGGCGCGGAGGGCGGGCCCGAAGCTGCAGACGGAGACGCCCGAATCGAAGGCGCTCTCGAAGGACTTGAAGCGCCGCGGCTGGACCTACGTCGGTCCGACGACGATGCACGCCTTCATGCAGGCGATGGGCCTCGTCAACGACCACCTGCAGGGCTGCGCCGTGCGTCGTGCGGCGGAGAAAGCGCGCGCGCTTCTGCTCGTCTGCGTGATCGCCGCTCTGGGAGCGAGCTGCGCGAGCACGCCCGACGCAGCGCCCGCGCCGCACCAGGATCCGCCCCGCCAGGATCCGCCGCGCCAGGATGCACCGCCGACGCCGCAGGAGCCGCAGCCGGAGTCACCGATGTCCTTCATCGATCCTCAGGACGGCGCCTTCGACATCTCGCAGTTCCTGGCCAGCCGCGTGGGCTTCCTGCCCATTCCGATCATCATCACCGAGCCGGCGGTCGGATTCGGCGGGGGACTGGGTCTGATGTTCCTGCACGACCACCTCGGCCGACGGGATGCCGAGGGGAAGAGCCTGGGCACGCCGAGCATCTCGGGCATCGCCGGCGGCTATACGGAGTCCGACACATGGTTCGCCGGCGCGCTGCACTTCGGATCCTGGAACCACGACAACCTGCGCTACTTGGGAGTCGTCGGCGGTGCGCACGCAAACCTCGACTTCTTCGGCACGGGCGGCGGAGACGGAGGAGCGAGCGGCGAAGAATCGCTGCCGTTCCAGCTCGACGGCTTCGGGCTGCGGCAGGAGCTGCTGGCCCGGCTCCCCGATTCGGCCCTCTTCGCCGGACTGCGCTACGAGTACGCGAACACGCGCACGAACTTCGACACCGGCGTGCCGGCGATCGACGACCCGACCCTCGACACCGAGCAGGCAGCCCTGGCCCTCGTCCTGCAGTACGACACGCGTGACAACATCCTCAGCCCCAACCGCGGCATGAACCCGCGTTTGGTCTTCTCGCGCTACGACGAAGCCCTCGGCGGGGACTCGAACTACAACCGCATCGATCTCGATGCGCCGATCTGGGTGCCCCTGGACGAGAAGCTGATCGCGAGCGCGCACGCGTTGGCGAGCTTCTCGGATACAGCAGCGCCCTTCTACGCGCTGCCGTACATCACGCTGCGCGGCGTGCCCGCACTGCGCTACCAGGGCACGTCGGTGCTCTCCCTCGAAACCGAACTGCTCTGGAACTTCTCCGGCCGCTGGAGCCTGGTGGGTTTCGGCGGCGTCGGCCAGGCGGTCGATTCCACGTCGGACTTCGGCGCGGAGTCCGATACGATCGTCTCCGGGGGCGGCGGCGTGAGGTACTTGATCTCGCGCGTCTTCGGCCTGCGCGTGGGGATCGACATCGCCCAGGGTCCGGAGGATACGGCTGTCTACATCCAGATCGGGAACTGAAGCATGATCCTCGCCTGCCTGCTCGCCCTCGGGGCGGATGCGATCCGTCTGGACATCCAGGCGAAGCCCTACGTCGACCTGCACTTCTACGTTCGAACGCTGGTGGCTTCGAAGGACCCCGTGCCCGAGATCGCGGGGCTCGCGCCGGCCGTCGAGGCCGCGCGCGCCCTCGACTCCGAGCTCGTCGGCCCGCTCGATTGGGGCTACGTGGAGGGCCTGCTCGGCGACTGCGCGACCGCGAAGGAAGCGCTCGCGGCGCTGGCCGGCGCGCGCGAGAGCATCACGCTCCGCTCGGGCAAGGTCGTCGCGGTGCGCGCTGGCGCGCTGAAGCTCGCCGAGGCGCTCGCCCAGGCCGAGCCCGCGTTCCTCGAGAAGCTCTGGCCCGAGCATCGACGCGCGATCGAGGAGGTCGCGGCGCAGATCACGAAGGGCTTCAACGGCAAGGAGAGCGAGTGTCTGGCCTACATGGCGCGCAGCCTCGCGTGCTCGCAGGAGGGGCGCACGATCCCGGTGCGGCTGGTCTTCGCGCAGCCGTTCCCCGGCGCCGTGACGCACGTGAGTCCCGCAGGCTCGGGCGTCTGTTTCGTGAGCGTCCAGAGCAACAAGGGCACGCAACTGCTCGAGATCATCCTGCACGAGTCGACGCACGCGCTCGACATCGCGACGCCGGCTGCGGATCCGCCCGCGAACGGCGGCGTGCTCGACGAGCTGCGCGCGCGGCTGGAAAAGGCCGGCTTCACGCGCAAGGACCCCGACTTCCGAGATGTGCCGCACACGCTCATGTTCGTGCAGGCCGGTGAGACCATCCGCCGGCTGGTCGACGGCGCGCACGAGCACTACGGGGTCGTCGCCGGCTACTACGACAAGGTCCGCGTCGTCGCCGACCTCGAGCTGCCGGTCTGGAAGGACCACCTGGACGGGAAATCGACGCGTGCGGAGGCCCTGGACCGGATCGTTTCGGGCTTGTTAACGGCGCGCAAGCCGAAGTGAGACTGCTATGCTGTCCGCATGGTCATCCAACTCTTCCCCGTCGCCCTTGCGCTGATCCTCGCCTCCCCTGGTGAAGTTCCCCCGGTCGGGAAGCCGCCGCCGGAGGTCGGCGCCAAGACCTGGTTCAACAACCTCGGACCCGAGCCGAGCCTGGCCAATCTCAAGGGCCAGGTCGTGCTGATCGAGTACTGGGCGACCTGGTGCCCGCCCTGCCGGGCCGCGTGGCCGCACCTGAACGAGCTCTACTCGACCTACGCCAAGGACGGGCTCGTGGTGCTCGGCCTGAGCGACGAGACCGACGACAAGGTCGAGCCCTTCATCGGCGAGTACAACATCGAGTGCATCGTCGGCGGGGGGTCGAACTCCGCCGGCAAGTACGGCGTCAAGGGCATTCCGCACACGTTCGTCATCGGTCCCGACGGCAACCTCGCCTGGGAAGGCAACCCGGTCGACCTCCGTGAGGACCTGCTCAAGAACCTGCTCAAGGGCGCGCGCAAGCCGACGGGCGGAATCCTGGGCGTGCGCATGCTCGCCGACGTCGATCCGCGCGTGGCCAAGGCCAAGGCGCTCGCGGCCGACGGCAAGCTCAACGAGGCGTTGAAGGACCTTGCGGCGATCGAGTCGGATCCCAAGTCGACCGAGCAGCAGAAGGCCGACGCCCAGGCGGTCCGCGAGGCCGTCGAGATGCATGCCGAGTCGCTGTCTGCCGCCGCCGAGAAGGCCTTCAAGTCCGCGGACGTCGAGAAGGGCGTGGCGCTGCTCGAAGCGCTGAGCAAGGAGCTCGGGGCCACTCCGCTCGGGAGCAAGGCGAAGAGCCGCATCCAAGCGGTGCGCGCCGATCCGAAGCTGGTGGCCGAACTGGACGCCTCCAAGGCCTTCAGCAAGCTCCAGGAGCAGGTCAAGACGCTCTCGACCTCGAAGCTGCGCTCGAAGTACGAGGATTTTGCGAAGCGCTACCCCGGCACGAAGGCCGGCGAGCGCGCCAAGCTGCTCTCCCGTACGGCCGAGAAGGGCTGACCGCGGCGCTCCAATACCCCGCCAGCGGGTACCCTGCCGATGCCCCGGTCCGCTACTCTATGCGGACCCCATAACTGCCATGATCGCCGCGCTGACCTGCTGTCTCCTCGCCTTCCCCTCCTCGCCGCAATCCGCGCTTTCCGACCCTGCGCCGCTCGCCGCGCAGGATCCCGCGCTGGCTTCGAAGATCACCGCGGCCGGCACCAGCGTCGCCAAGCTGCTCGAACTCGCCGCCGCCTGCGCGAGCAGCAACGCCGAGGAGGACGCCAAGAAGGTCTACAAGCGCGTGCTCGAGCTCGACGCGAACAACGAGGTCGCGCACAAGGCCCTGCGCCACCAGTTCTACGACAACAAATGGTTCGAGAGCTTCGCCGAGCTCTCGAAGTACAAGCGCGAGGAGGCCGCGCGGATGAAGACGAAGGGCCTCGCGCGCTTCAAGGACGAGTGGGTGCCCGAGGCCGAGCTGCCGTTCCTCAACATGGGCTGGACGAAGGACGAGAAGGGCGTCTACCAGAACCCGGTCGCGCTGGCGCGCGCGAAGGAGATCGCCGAGCGCAAGGCCGCCGGCTACGAGTTCCGCGCCGACGACAACAGCTGGGTCGCGCCGGGCGACATGGAAAAGTGGGCCGCGATCCTGTGGAAGTGCGGCGACGAGTGGGTCGACATGGCCAAGGCCAACGAGTACCACTCGAAGCCCGACCAATCCTGGGAGCTCGTCGGCGAGCACTTCGAGATCGAGACCACGATCGACTGGGAGGGCGGAAACCTCGCGCGCTGGCACGCGGACAAGATCTGGCCCGAGCTCGTGCGCATCTTCGGCGTCGAGCCGGCCGCCAAGCCGCACGTGGTCGTGCTCAACAGCCTCGAGCAGTACAACCTGGTCGCGGGCAACGCGAACATTCTGCCCGAGGCCGAGGGCTATTCCTCGCTGCACGGCGCCTACTTCGCGGACCTCAAGTTCGACGACGAGGCGAAACCGCCGCAATACCTCGGCTGCGGAGTGAGCTACTGGGTGCGCAAGGACAAGAAGGGCGAGAGCTGGGGACCGCTCTGGCTGCGCTGGTCCGCGGCGCAGAGCTACGTCGATGCGATCGACCCCTCGTGGGCCGCGATCGGCGACCAGATCGCCGGATCAGGAACGATCGACCAGGCGGCCTTCAGCACCGCGTTCTGGGGCGAGAAGAAGATCCCGCGCTGGCTGCGCTACGGCGCCGCGTCCTACGTCGAGCGCTTCCAGAAGGATCCGCTGGCCGCGGACGGCGGCGATCCCTGGGCGTTGCGCGCCTTCGCGTTCGCCGAGATCAAGAAGGAGGACGAGAAGAAGAAGCCCGGCACGCTGCGCAAGCTCGACGAGGTGTTCGCCTTCGGGCTCGACATCAAGGACATTCCCGGCTCGAGCCGGCTGTACCACGAGGCGGGACTGGTCGTGGCCTACCTGCTCGACGGCGCGCCGGGCGACAAGGAGCTGGCGGAGAAGCACCAGGCCTTCAAGACGGCGCTCAAGGCGGGCAAGAAGGCTGACATCACGACCGCCGTGACGGCGCTGCAAAAGTCGCTCGTGAAGCGCGACAAGGACATCCGCAAGTTCGCCGGGCTCTGAGCTACTTCGCGAGCGCGGCTTCCGCCGCGCGCCGCCAGCGCGCCACGTCCGATTTCTCCCATGCGGCCGAGTTCCCGCTGGTGAGCGCGTTCCAGGTCGACATGCCGCGCGCATAGCACTCGCGCGCGGCTTCCGCGCGCCCGACCTTGGCGTTGACGAGGGCGCGCACGAAGTCGAATGCGGCGGGAGTGAGGTACATGTTCGCGGGCGCATCGAAGTGCGCGCCGAGCGCGCTCAGCGCCCCGCTCCAGTCCTCGGCGCGGATCCGCGCCACGGCCTCGATCTCCCAGATCCCGTCCGTGGCGTTGAAAAGGCCCGAGCTCTCCGTGAGCACGCCCAGTACGGCCTTCGGATCGCGCTGCGCGGGAT
>Ga0315912_10005944_pt1 | contig 11064 bp, 7 predicted proteins | sample VfabasoilMG_FD_204469 | JGI IMG/M metagenome (GOLD analysis project Ga0315912, IMG submission 204469) | Garden soil microbial communities collected in Santa Monica, California, United States - V. faba soil | ecosystem: Environmental > Terrestrial > Soil > Garden | place: USA: California...
GGCGATCAGTTCTACGGCGAGGATCAGTTCGAGAGCTACCGCCATCTCGGACGTGAGATCGGCAAGGAGGTGTTCGGGCCGCACAAGCACGAGCCCACGCTCCTCGCAGTCGCCGAAAAGCTTCGCAGTCAGTTCGGACGCCGTACGGACGCCTGAGGTCACGAACGAGTCGTCGAACATCGACACGCTCAACGCACGCTAACAGAGGGATTGGGCGCACGTCGCGCCGCAACGGGCATTCCGACCCGCGCTCCGGTTCGACGCCGTGGAAAAACGAACTCTTCGCAACGCAGCACGCGACCCGCGCAGCTCCGTGAGCTGCGCGGCAGTCACGCTACGAGTCCGTTTTAGGGGCTACGGGAGTGCCGGAAGCGCGTTTTTTCCGCGCCGTCTCGCGGGCTGGCGACATCCGCGCCCAACTGATCGAGGTAAGAGTGGAGGCAACTCCCAACATCCAACTCCCAACTCCCAACTCCCAAGAGGAAAGTTGGGAATTGGAAGTTGGGAGTTGGGAATTGACTGAGATCACTTAGAGAGAGGATCGGGCCGCATCTGGAAACGAAGGAGCTTGCTCGTCGTTCCCTTGCCGCCCTCCATGTGGAACGGGGCACGCGTGGCGATCGTCGTGTAGATGCCCTTGCCCTTCCATCCGCCCTTCGGATCGTCGATGCGCCCGTCCATGCCCTTCGAGAAGAACCCCATCGGATACGGCACGCGCAGCATCATGAACTTGCCGTCAACCAGCGCGAGCAGTCCCTCTGAGAGATTCCCGGTCGCGAGCGGAATGTCCTTGCCGAGGCCGAGCATGTCGAAGCGATCGACGAAGTCGTAGTAGGCGGAGTCCGCGCTGCCGTTCTCGACTGCGCCCTTGTAGTTGGGCCCAGGCAGCGTGTGGAGTGTCCAGCCCTCGGGGCAATGCTGTCCCGTAGCGGCGTTCGGTCCATTCAGCGCGCCTTTGCACTTGCTGCGATCGAAGCTCGCGAGATGTCCGCTCGACAGCACCGTCCAGACGACGTTCTTGCTGTCGATGTCCATGCCGCGAGGCGCAAAGCCCTGCACCTTGGCGTTCGGGTTGTTCCACGGCACTTCGTAGTACTCAGAGAGCGCCGTCTCCGGTGGATGCGCGCCAGGAACGAATCGCACGAGCGCGCCCGGCATGCCCTGCACCGATCCCCACACGGAACCGTCGTTCGCCGGTGAGTCGCCATAGAACTGGATGTTGAGCCGCTTGTCCTTCATCGGATCGTTGGGCTCATTCGGTTCCGTGTACGCGTCGCGCTTGCCGTTGCCGTTGTAGTCGAGCACGAACGCGCTCCAGCCCTGCGCCTGCTTCTCGTCGTGCGTCTTGTCCCAGATCCTCGTGTCGAACCAACCCTCGACTCCGGCGGGGCCAAACGATGACCACAGCACGTCGTTGTCATCGAAGTTCACGTGACCCCAGGTGAAGCACGTATCGATCGTCGTCACCTGCTTGGTCTTCGGGTCGTACATCTCCAGCCCGCGCTGTCCCTGATTGATCGGGAAGGCTTTGGCAGACGGATGATCCGATCCCGCGCGGCACCACGCGGGCGTCGCCGGCTTGCGGACTCGCGCCGCTGCCCAGACACGCGCCTGCTTATCCATCGCGAAACTGTGGACGGTCGTCTGGCTGTTCCAGATCGCTTCGTCGCCCCAGTACGGCGATGGCCCGGCCGGCGGCGTGCTCACTGAGCTCGGTGTGTCGGGCTCGCGAACGGTGAGCTTGATCATCGACGAGGTGTGAGTCTTCGGATCGACGACGGACAGATAGTCGGCGCTCTCTTCGAGCGCGCCATACACAGGGCCGTGAGCGTTGACGGTGGGATTGCGCTTGTCGCTCGCGATCTCGTCGTGCAGGTAGGCCTTTGGATCGGCCCAGTCCCACATCGTGATCACGACGTTGCGCTCCTTGCCCTGCGGACGCGCGGGCTCGGCCGATGGCAGCTCACCTGCTGCGATTCGATCGGTCCAATCGGAATACATCCCGAGCGCGCGTGCGCGGCCGACCTGTGTGAACCGGGCGCTCATGCCTCCGCCGGCCTGACCTGACTTGATTCGCTGATCCCATGCGGCTCGTGAGTCCTCCGAGCCGCCCTTGAAGCTCTCGGGTATCGTTCGCGTCGCGGGTCCGCCCATCTGATGGCAGCCCGTGCAGCCATCGGTGTTGACGACGTTCCGGATCCACTCGCCCTGACTGCGAACGCTTGGCGCAATGCCGTTGCCGTTCTCGCCGGTGCCGGGGAAGTCGCTCTTCGGCGGCATCTGCATCAGCGAATACCAGTACTGCGCCGGGTAGTACGACGCAGCCGCTTTCTTGTCTGGCGCGGCGAGCGCCTTGAGATTGACGGCCTGGCCTGGCGACGCCTTGACCTTGGGTGAGTCAACGAGCCCGTACCCGCGCACCCAGACGTCGTAATCCGCCTTCGGCAGATCAGGCACAAGGTAGCGACCCTGATCGTCTGTGACGACGCTTCTGATGAATCGTGTTGGAAGGTTGCGGGTCTCCGCGATTACCCAGACGCCGGCCTCAGGCCCTTTCGGCCCCGTGACGACACCGCCGATGTCATCGTTGTCGATGGCTACGGCCGACCTTCCTCCGGTCTGGCCGGAGATTGCGATCACGAGCGACGACAGAAGAATGCTGACGACGGCCACGGTCGTGGTCCGTGCGTTGAAAGCTCTCATCATGTGAGCTGCCCCCCTCGACAAGCACCCGAGTGTGCTCCCGTCGTCTGCCAATCGTCAAGGAACGAGGTATTCATGTTCGTGGCAGAATCACGGCGGAGGGTGGCCATGCCGAATCTGTTCAAGGTCGTGCTCAGCACTGGTGTTCTGCTAGGGCTCACGAGTTTCGCTCTCGCGCAGGGCGCTCCGCCGCCGAACCCCGCGACTCGCGCGACGATCTCCGATCCCGAAGGCCCACCACCAAATCCGGCGAATGTGCCGTTCGTTCTCCCGAAGGACATCAAGTGGACGGGCGACCCGGCGCGTCAGCAGACCGCCCTTCTGTATGGCGACCAGAGCAAAGAGGGACCGTACGGCGTGCTGATCAAGTGGGCGCCTGGGGCGTTCTCCCGGCCGCATTTCCACGATCAGACACGCTGGATCTACGTCGTCTCCGGCACGTGGTGGGTCAGCTCGAGCAACGTGTACGACGAGAAGACGACGTTTCCATTTCACGCCGGGACGTTCTCGACGGATGTCGCGAACACCGTGCACTGGGATGGTGCGCGCACTGGAGAAAAGGAGCCCGCGATCATTTTGCTCACGGGCATGGGACCGGTGAAGACGGTCCAGGTTGACGAGAACGGAAAGCCGTTGGCCGGGCGGGGGCGCGGCAACGAATAGCAGCCGTGCAGTGTCTCCGAAGCGTAACGGCCCGAAGCATGCATCACTTGTGACGGGATCGGAAGGAGAACACATCATGAAGACCGCAATCGTTACGACGTTGTTGCTGACGCTGTCAGGCGGACTGTTGCTTGCCGACAAGGCGACCGACGAGCGGCTGGCGAACGCTGCGAAGGCGTTCAGCGAGATCATGTCGGCCCCCGACAAGGGCATTCCCGGAAACGTGCTCGACAAGGCTGCGTGCGTCATCGTCGTACCCGGGATGAAGAAGGGCGGGTTCATCGTCGGCGGCTCGTTCGGACGTGGAGCCATCAGTTGCCGTGGCGCCGGTAACAAAGGATGGGGCGCGCCCGCGATGGTCGAACTCGGTGGTGGCAGTGTTGGCTTTCAGATCGGCGCGGAAGCGACCGACGTCGTCATGCTCGTGATGAATCGCACTGGAATCGAGAGCCTGCTGAAGAGCAAGTTCACGCTCGGTGGCGAAGCGTCGGTTGCGGGTGGACCGGTTGGCCGTTCGAGCGCGGCGGAGACAGACGCGGCGATGAAGTCGAAGATCCTCAGCTACTCACGTAGTCGTGGAGCTTTCGCTGGTGTGTCGTTGCAGGGCAGCACGCTGCACCAGGATGAAGATGCGAACAAGGCGGTCTATGGCAAGGAACTGGGCTCCGAAGAAATCCTCAACGGAAAGGTGACGGCACCAGCAGCTGCGAAGCCGCTGAACAGCGTGTTGACGAAGTACTCACCGAAAGGCGTGTAGGCCGGCTACGCGGGACGGAAGCGCGAGAGCTCGTCTTTGACCGCGGCCTCGTAACACGCCGGGCAGACGCCATGACTGAACGATGCCTGGCTGCGTTTGCTGATGTACGCCTCGATGCCGATCCACTCGTTCTGCTCGTCGCGGATCTTCTTGCAGTACATGCAGGTGGGCAGAATGCCTTCGAGGCGCTTGACGCGATCCTGCACGCCGATGATGCGCTCCGCGACGATCAGCCGTGCCTTGAGCTCGTCGGGATCGTAGGGTTTCGAAATGAAATCGTCAGCGCCCGCGGACATGCCCTGGAGGTATGACGACTTTCCTCTCAGGGCGCTGACGAGAATGACGTACGAATAGGTCGGACGTTCGGCGCCGCGGATTCGACGACACAGCTCGAGGCCGTCCATTTCCGGCATGAGCCAGTCCGAGATCACGACGGGGAAGTGGCCGAGGGCAAACGCGCGCCAGCCCTCCATGCCGTTCTGTGCGGACACGACGTGATGCCCGTCGAGTTCGAGCATTATCCTGAGCGTCTCGCGCGAGTCGGCGTGGTCCTCGACGACCAGGATTTTCATGGCCTGCTCACGGCAGGATACGCCTGCCGCCGCTTCATCACAATCTCAGCTACACCTTTTTGGACCGCTTTCCATCCACGTGGATCACGTAATTGCGATCGCTCGCAATTGGAGTGATTTCTCGCTGCTGCACCCGCCGAACTTCAGGTCAGCCGTTTGCTAAGTGCTCACGTCTTAGTGAGAGAACAAAGGCTCCAGGTCCTGGTTCGAACATGAACCAGAAACGTGGAGCCCGGAACACGGAAGTGGTGTTGGTGTCTTAACTAGCGGTGCGTCCTCGCGTCACAAGCGGCCGCACCGTGACTGACTGAGGACGCGATGAATCGAGCCCTGCTCGTCACGATATCCGTGTGCGCGTTATGCATCGCCACGCGCGCGACCGCACAGACTGCACCCTTACCAGTCTCGCCTGATGGCTGGGTGGTACTGCCCGTTGATGAATACCGCGCACTCCGCGAGCGCGCGAATCCGCAACCGCCACAGCCTGCCGCCCCTCCAGTCGATGCCACATTGACGCGCATCGATTACGACCTTCGCATCGAGAACGACACCGTCGCCGGCCGTGCGCTGCTGACCATCGACGTCCTGCGCGATGGCTGGACGCGCGTGCAGATTCCAGCCGGCCTGATGGTGCGCGACGCGCAACTCGACGGACAGCCGGTGCCGCTCGTCGAAGGGCCTCCACCGCACGTGATCCTCTCGCGCGCCGGTCGCGTCGTGCTCACGCTCGACATCGCGCTCGCACTCACATCGTCTGCCGGAACGGAGTCGATCGCGCTGCCGGCATCTGCATCACCGATCTCGCGCGCAGTGCTGACATTGCCACGCGTCGGTGTCGATCTCTCTGTCACCGGCGGCTTCGTGGCCGATCGCGTCGAGGCTACTGGCGAGAGCCGGTGGACAACGTTCGGGCGACCGAATCAGATGTTGATGCTGTCGTGGAAGCGGAAGGCGGACGATCGCCGTGCCGAGCAGCCACTGCGCACACGCGCGCGAGTGACAACGCTCGTCGGACTTGGCGAAGACGTGTCGCAGGTGGCGTCGGCCGTTCGACTCGAAGTGCTGCAGGGCCTTGCGCGCGACGTGGTACTCGCGCTTCCACCGGGCCTCGCGATCAATCAGGTCAACGGCGCAACGGTTGGCGATTGGGACGTCACCAACGGTCTGCTCCGCGTGCGGCTACTCGACCCGGTGACGACGGAGACGTCGTTCGTCGTGCAGGGTGAGACGCGCGCACCGCGTGAGGGCGCGGTGGCCGTGCCGCTTATCCGCGTTCCATCGGCCGAGCGCGAAACGGGTGGTGTCGCTGTTGATGTCGTTGGCGCTGGAGAGATTTCCGAGCGAATGGTGCGTGGTCTCGAGCCCGCCGATCCATCTGAGCTCGGCGAGATCGTCGCTGGTCGAGAGTCGCCGTCGATGATCGCGTTTCGACTCCGGCCGTTGGCCGGCAGCGAGGCGCGATCGCTCGCCGTGACGGTCGTCCGGTATACGCCGCAAGCCGTGCTCATCGCCAACGTCGAGGAAGCTCGCTATCGCACGCTGGCCTCGGAAGACGGCGGCCTGCTCGTCGAAGCGCGATACGCGGTGCGCAACAACCAACGCAGCTTCCTGAAGGTGATGATGCCGGCGGGCGCGACGGTGTGGAGTGCCACCGTCGGTGGGCGGCCCATTCGCCCGGGAACGGCGGAGAAAGACGCGGTGTTGCTCCCGCTCGAGAAAGGTCGTGCGGGAGAGGACGCGCCGACCTTCGTCGTTGAGATCGTGTACCTCCAGCGGATCGATAGTTGGGTTGACAAGGGGCAGACGCGCCTCGGGCTCCCGGCCGTCGATCTTCCCGTGTCGCGAACGGGCGTCGAGCTGTACTACTCTCCACGCTTCCGGATCGCGCTGCAGCCTGGTGCATTCCGTGTCGAAGACGATCCGGGCCCCTTCGCCGAGGCGCTGCGGACGCCGTTCCCTGCGCCGCCGCCGAGCGCGACCAACTCAGTTCAGAGCCGAGTCGAGGTATCCGGACTCCAGGCGCTCGTCGATCGCTTTCGGACAGAGGCCGGCGGCCGAACAGTCGGCGCACTGCCGGTGCACGTGACGTTTCCAGCATTTGGCTCTTCGACGTTCCTGGCGTCGGAGCTCACAGCCGAATCGCTGGCCCCATCGATTGAATTTGCGTTCAGGCGCCGGTAGCCGGAGGCAGCCATGACTCAATCAAAAAACCACCAACCACCAACCACCAACCACCGACTGGGCGTGACGTTCGCAGTGCTCCTGGCCTGCAGCCACGCTGCGTTTGCGCAACAGCCGCCGCGCCCGAATGAAACCCCGCGCGCGGTGACGCTCTCGCTCACCGAATACAACCGGCTGATCGATCTGGCCAGCCGTCCGCCGCAAGGCGCACTCGTCGCTCCGGTGGCCGCAGTACTGGCCAGCGCCAACCTTCGCGTTCGCGTCGAGCGCGACACGGCGCGAGGCGTGTTCGCGATCGCCGGCGACGCGTTGCGACCTGGTGTCAGTCGCGTGAGCCTGCTCTCGGGCGCGACGCTCATCGACGCGAATGCCGGCGGCAGACCGCTGCCGCTCATCGCTGATGGCGCCGCGCACACCGCGCTCATTCCTGGACCAGGCCCGTTTTCGCTCTCACTGGAATGGGGTGCGCCACTGCAATACAAACCAGGGCGTGCATCGTTCGTGTTGCCGGTCCCGCAGGCAGGCACTGCGCGCGCGACATTCGACTTGCCTGGCGATCAGGCGGACGTGCATCTGTCCTCGGGGCTGATCACGGGACGAACGATCCTCGACGGCCGCACGATTGTCGAGGCCACGCTGGACCCAGGTTCTTCGACCGAGGTCTGGTGGTCGATGCGCGACAGCGCGCCCACGGCGGCGGCACGTGAGCTGCGCGCGCTCGCCGACGTGATGACCCTCATCACAATCGGCGACTCCGACGTGCGGATGGTGGCGCTCATCGACGTGTCCGTCGTGCAGGGCGAAATGCGAACCGCAGCGTTGCGGCTGCCCGCTGGCTACGAGATCACCGGAGTCTCCGGCAGCTCGCTCGAAAACAGTGAGCAGGTGGACGGAGGGCTTGTTCTCACCGTGGCGAATCCGGCAGCGCGCGGCCATCAATTCCTGGTCAGTCTGGAGCGGCCGCACGACGGCGGTTCGTTCAGCGTAGACACGGGCTTTGTGAACGTGCGCGACGTGCAACGGGAGAGAGGCGAGGTCGCGATCGAAGGTGTCGGCACGTTGGAGCTGACGGTTGATGAGCGTGAGCCGATGCATCGCATCGACGTGCGCGAGCTCAACTCGGCGCTGCAGTCGCTCGCGCGGCTGCCCGTGCTCTCCGCATTTCGTTATCAGCGCTCCGCGGGGCCAGCGCCCGCGCTCGCTCTCGACATCAAGCGGTTTGCGGACGCCGGTGTTCTCGCGGCCATCGCCGATAGCGCCGTCGCGACGACGCTGGTGACGAGCGAGGGACGGGCGCTCACTGAGGTCGTACTGACGATTCAGAACCGCGCGCAGCCGTTTCTCAAAGTCACGCTCCCGCCGGGCGCATCGATGGTCTCGGTGGACGTAGCGGGCCAGCCGGCCAAGCCCGTGCAGGGCACCGATGGCACGCGCGTGCCGCTGCTGCGTCCAGGGTTCCGTCCGACCGGTTCGTATCAGGTCTCGTTCGTGTACCTCCACGCGGGCACGCCATTCGCGAAGAAGGGCGACATCGAGATGACACTGCCGAAGATGGATCTGCCCGTCGGCATCGTCCAGTGGGAGTTGTTCGCGCCGGAGCGATATTCCATGCGAACAATCGGTGGCAACGTGATGGACCTCAGCACAATCGAGCGATTGGTGAGCCATACGTCGGTCGCCAGCCAAGGCTACGGCGGCGGCGTCGTTGGGGGTGTGGTCGGTGGCCTGCCTGGTACAGCGGAACGAGAAACGTATCGCCCGGGACGCATCAGCGTGAATGCTGGCGACGGGCCGGCGCGGTTGATGACCGGTCGCGTCGTTGATGCGAGCGGCGCAGTCTTGCCCGGGGTGACGGTAGACGTGGCCACGATGGCAGGATTGAGAACCGTGATCACCGATGGCAACGGTGCGTTCACCGTCGGCGACGTCATCCCGGGCCCCGTGACTGTCACTGCGACACTCCAGGGCTTCGGGACAGCACGGTCGTCGTTTAACGCCGATGAACGCCCGCGCCGGCTCGAGATTGCGATGTGGGTCGGCGGTGTGACGGAGACCGTGACTGTCACTGCGGCGTCCCCACGAGTGGACGTGCAGAGCGCGCAGAGTGTGCAACGGGTTGCCGCGGCACCGCCGTCGCAGAACGTGGTGGACCTGCAACGCAAGGCGACCGGCGTGCTTCCCGTGCGCATCGACGTGCCTCGCGCGGGGACGTCACATCAATTCATCAAGCCGCTGGTGGTTGATCAGGAGACGGTGGTGAAGCTCAGATACAAGAGGAAATGAATCGAATCAGGGGGGCGACCCGGTCGCCCCCTTGACCGTCTTCCAATCGAGGTCGAACCGCGCGAGATACTTGCGGAGCCGATCCGCATCGTTCGCGGCGGCCTTTCGCGTTCGCGACACGCTGAACAGCCGTCGCCCAGCCTCAGACAGGCTCGAACAGGAACGGCACACCCGTACGACCTCCTTCAGTTGAAGGCGATCGAATTCGTCGAACTCGGCGAGTCGTTCGGGCGGCAGCAGCGATTCGAGGAGGTCGATTCCAGGGTCGGTCTCTTCCATGTCGCGCCACGCGGAGCGCAGGCGGAGGATCTCTTCGTCGACGATCTCCGTGGTGATTCGTCCCCCGGCTGCGAGCGTCGACATCCTGAGGATCGCGCCGTTGAAGTCGCGGAAATTCCCCGGCCACGGTGTAGTGCTGGACATCGCGAACCCTACGAATCGCGCCCGCGCTTCGCGGCTCATCGACACGCGAGTCCCGACGACCGCGGAACTACTCGCCAACTCGTGCTCGAGATTTGGTTCGATGTCTTCGGCACGTTCAGCAAGCCCGGGAAGCCTGAAGGTCCAGAGGTTGATCCGCGCCAGAAGATCCTCTCGAAAGCGGCCACGGCGAACGAGCGCCGCGAGATCGGCGTTGGTTCCTGCAATGAGCTGGAAATCGCTTCGGACCTCGCGATCGGCGCCAAGGGCGAGAAACTGCTTTTCCTCGATCGCGCGAAGCAGCACACCCTGCTCGTCGGTTCCCAACTCGCCGATCTCGTCGAGGAAGAGCACGCCTTTGTCGGCCGACCGCAGGAGTCCAGGTCGATCGCGTACGGCACCGGTGAATGAGCCGCGGACGTGACCGAACAGCGTCGATGCAGCGGCGTCGCCCCTGATCGTCGCGCAGTTGACCTCGACGAACTCACCTGGCAGACGCTGCCGGTTCTTCTTCAGCTCGAAGATGCGCCGGGCGAGCTTCGACTTGCCGGCGCCGGTCGGGCCTACCAGCAGCATCGGCGCTCGCGAGGCCACGGCCACCTGTTCGATGCGGGCGATCACATCGTTGAAGGTGCGGCTCCGCGTGTCGATGCCCGCTTTGAGAAATGACAGGTCCTCGCGTTGGCGCTGCTGAAATCGCGCCGCCAGGCGGTCGTACTTCGAGAGGTCGAGGTCGATGATGGTGAAAGAGCCAGGCTCCGTCGAGTTGTGCCGGCGCGGCGGTGCGGTCTGCACGAGACGCGCGGGGAAGTGCCGGGTCTCCGTCAGGAGGAAGAGGCAGATCTGCGCGACATGGGTGCCTGTCGTGACGTGCACGAGATAGTCTTCGTGCTCGGTGTCGAACGAGTACGCCTCTGCGAAATCCTGAAGCCTTTCGTACACCTGGCCGAAGTCCCAGGGGTCGCCAAAGTCGACGACATGCGTCCGGGCCTCAGTCTCAGGCGAGATGGATCGAATGTCACCAGCCACACCCTCGGCGAGCGTGCGATCCCGACTGCCGTGAAGCAGTTCAAATCGGCTGATGATCAGATCATCGTGTCGAACGAGGTCCACCGTCGGACGCCACTGATTCCAACGGCCGGGCCCGCTGCCGCGATCGAGTGTCGAGCCCACCAAGCCGATCACGACGAGCTTGTTCACTATCATTAAAAATCAGTTCGTATCTTAATATATACATAAGCATCCATCGCATACGCCGCTTCTCGCCGAAACATTGGCGTTTCGGCCAACTGCTCCGATGGCACCTCGTCTGCTCTCTCCATCCACGAGCCCGCCGACATGAGCGATGGCGGGTGTGCGGATGGCCGGCGTGGCGCGCGTCAGCGTCGGGGTGGCAGGTGATGATCGAGATGCGTTCGAGTGTCGGCGAGATGATCAGCATCGACGGATCGATCGGTGAGGGTGGCGGACAAGTGCTGCGAACGG
>Ga0315912_10005945_pt1 | contig 11064 bp, 14 predicted proteins | sample VfabasoilMG_FD_204469 | JGI IMG/M metagenome (GOLD analysis project Ga0315912, IMG submission 204469) | Garden soil microbial communities collected in Santa Monica, California, United States - V. faba soil | ecosystem: Environmental > Terrestrial > Soil > Garden | place: USA: California...
GCTTCCCGGCCAACCCGTTCGGCATCCACGACGCCACCGGCAACGTGGCCGAGTGGGTGCGCGACTGCTGGCACGACAATTACACGGGCGCGCCCGCGGACGCGACGGTGTGGGAAGGCGGCGACTGCGCCTACCGGGTGGCCCGTGGCGGCGCGTTCAGCAGCCCCGCGCAGTCGATCCGGCATGCCAAGCGTGATCGCTACAAATCCGACCAGACCTACGACCACATCGGCTTCCGGGTGATCCGGGAAGAATGATCCCGGCCGGCCGGGCGTCAGCGATCGTCGCTGTGGCCCAGGTCCATGCCTGGAGCGATGCGGTCGCGGATCCGCTGCTTGATCTCCTTCGACTCCGGGAAGCGCCCCGCCTCGCGACGGGAAAAGACCGGCTCGCCGTCCAGCAGGACCTCGAAGACCCCGCCGGAACCCGGCACCAGGGCGACCTCGCCGAGCTGTTCCCCGAACGTGGCCAGCAGTTCCTGGGCCAGCCACGCGGCGCGCAGGCCGAACCGGCACTGCATGCAATAGCGGATCTGTACCCGGGGCCCTCCTTCCATCGCAACCATCCGTGCCCTGCCTTGTCTTAGGCTAAAGTACTCCTATCGAGGGAGATGCCGCCATGAGCCGATTTGCCGCCATCCTGCTGCTGACCTTTGCCGCATCCGCGGGCGCCGGCGAGTTCGGCAGGAATTCCGGCGGCGCGGGCATGAGCCTCGCCTCGCCCCGCGGCGCCTACCAGCATGCGCCGCAGCCTGCTTACCAGCCGAACCTGCTGCCGCAGTCGAACTACTACGGCGGCATCAGCTATTACGGCGGCTCCGTTCAGTACTATTCCGCTTACCCGGCTTACCCGGCGTACCCCGCCTATCCGGTGTATCCCGCTTACCCGGCCTACCCCACCTATCCGGCGTATCCCGCGCAGGGTTACTACCCGGGCTATGCAGGCGCCGGCTACTACCGGTCCGGGCAGGGCAACTATGGACACGGCTACAAGTGCGCCTTCAACTGCTCCGATCGTGAGCGTTCCGGCGGCGGCTATCGGCACGGATACCAGGACGGTTACCGCGACGGCGTACGCGACCGGCACGATACGAACCGCGACGACGATCACCGCTGCCGCGGCGACTGTTAATTGATAAGGATGCTCTGAGAAAGGTCCATCCATGGCCTTTTTCAGAGACGGATAAGGTTTCCCGGCGTCTTCCCAAATGCCGTTGCGGTGCGCCTCAGTGGCGGCCGCGGTGTTCGATTTCCGCACGCAACGGGAACAGCAGCAGCAGTCCCGGGATCGCCGCGATGAAGGTGGCCAGGAAGAACAGCGGCCACCCGGACGTCTCGACCAGCATGCCGGCCGGCGGCCCGACGAACACGCGCGCGACTGCCGACAGCGCGGATAACAGCGCAAACTGCGTCGCCGTGTACCGGTGATCGCAGAGCGCGATCAGGAACGCGACGAACGCCGTCGTGCCCATGCCACCGCTGAGGTTCTCCAGCACGATCACGGCCACCATGCCGGCGTAACTCTTGCCCGACAGGGCCAGCAGCATGAATCCGAGATTGGTGATGGCCTGCAACACGCCGAACCCCAGCAGGCATTTGAACAGGCTGAAGCGCATGACGAGCAGTCCCGCAAACAGTCCGCCCACGATCGTCGCCGCAAGTCCGATGCCCTTGTTGACGACACCGACGTCGGTCAGTGAAAACTCGAGGCCGCGCAGCAGAAACGCCGTCGTCAGCGTACCCGCGAAGGCGTCGCCCAGCTTGTAGAGCACGATCACGGCGAGCAGCAGCAGTGCGTGCGGCCGGCGCAGGAATTCCAGGAACGGCGCGATGACCGCTTCCTGCAGGCTCCGCGGTGGTTGTGGCTGCCAGGCCGGCTCCGGACCGAACAGGCTGGCGGCGAGCCCGACGCACAGGAGCGCAGCCATGATCCAGAACGTCGCCTGCCAGCCGAGGTGATCCGCCAGGATCAGCGCGCCGGCGCCAGAAGCGAGCATGCCGATCCGGTAACCCGCCACGGACAGCGCCGAACCCAGGCCGCGTTCTCGCGGACGCAGGAGATCCGCGCGGTAGGCATCGATCGCCACGTCCTGCGACGCGGAGGCGAACGCAATGCCGATCGCCAGCATGCCGATGGCCATGATCGCGCTGGACGGATCCGATGCCGCGAGCGCCAGCAGCAGAACGGCAAGCAATGGCTGCATCAGCAGCATCCAGCCGCGGCGACGCCCGAACCGCGGCGGCACGAAGCGGTCCATCAGCGGTGCCCACAGGAACTTGAGGGTGTACGGCAGTCCGACCAGCGAGAAGGCGGCAATCGTGCGGATGTCGATGCCGCTCGTGGTCAACCATGCCTGCAGCGTCTGCCCCGACAGCGCGAGCGGCAGGCCGGAGGCAAATCCGATCGCGAGCATCGTCGCGTAGCGCCGCGTGGCGCCATGATCCGGTGCGTTATCGCCGTGGGACTTCACGTAAATTCAACGGGTTGTGACCGATTTTTGAGGCCGCTATTATCGCAGACATGGGCACGGAGATTGAGCGGAAGTTTCTGCTGAGCGACGACGGCTGGCGCGGCGGGGTGAACCGGAGCCTGAACATCGTGCAGGGCTACCTCGCGAACACCGATCTCGCATCGATCCGCGTCCGCATCTGCGGCCCGGCCGCCAGCCTGAACATCAAGAGCATGACGCTGGGCGCGGTCCGCTCCGAGTTCGACTTCCCGATCCCCGTGCCTGACGCCCGGGCGCTGCTGGAATTGTGCGAACGCCCGTTCATCGAGAAGACGCGGCATGAAGTTGCCTGGGCCGGCAACGTGTTCGAGATCGATGAATTTCTCGGCGAGAACCACGGTCTCGTCGTCGCCGAACTGGAACTCGCGGACATCTCGCTCGATTTCGCCAGGCCACCCTGGCTCGGCCGGGAAGTCACCGACGACCCCCGGTACTACAACATCAATCTCGTGACGCTGCCGTTCCGGCTGTGGCGCTGAAGCGCGATCAGCGGAACAGGATCAGCGCTTTCTCCAGCGTCTTGTAGATCCCCCAGGCCAGCGGCACGCCGACCGCGGTCCAGGCCATCGCCACGGCGAGCCAGTTGCCGCCCGCCGCTTCTTTCTCCGTCCGTTCAGTCCCCGTCATCGCCGTGCCTCCGCTCAACGTCCGGCAAGTTCGTGGGCAAGCCGCCGCTCGGCATCCAGCTCGGCGTCGCTCATGTGAAACTTCCCGTCGACCGGCCGCATCAGCGCGTTGCACACGAGACCGATCAGCAGCAGTGCCGCGAGCACGTACAGCGTGGTGTTGTAGGCAGCCTGCGGCGCCACGCCGCGCGCCAGCTGGTCTTCGCGGATGTAGTTGACGAGTACGGGCCCGAGTATGCCCGCGGTCGACCAGGCCGTGAGCAGACGACCGTGGATCGCGCCCACGAACTGCGTGCCGAACATGTCCGCGAGGTACGCGGGCACCGTCGCGAACCCGCCGCCGTACATGGTGAGGATGAGGCAGAAGATTCCCACGAACAGGGCCACGCTGCCGATCTGGCCCGCGTAGGGCGTCGAGGCGTACAGGAACATTCCGAACGCGAAGAAGACGAGGTAGGTCCGCTTCCGGCCGATGTAGTCCGACAGCGAGGCCCAGAAGATGCGGCCGACGATGTTGAACAGGCTGAGCAGCCCCGTGAACCCCGCGCCGATGCTCGCCAGCAGCTGCCGCTGATCGCCCGCCAGCGCCGCGAAACCGAGGTCGACGTCGATGAGCCTGCCGCCGAACACTTCCTGGAGCATGGGCGAGGCCATGCCGATCACGCCGATGCCCGCGCTCACGTTCATGCACAGCACGCCCCAGAGCAGCCAGAACTGCGGCGTGTTCGGTGCGCGATACAGGTGCACGTGCCGCGTGGTGATCATCGCCTTCTGCGCCGCCGGCGGCGTCCATCCCTTCGGCTTCCAGCCGAGCGGCGGCACGCGGTAGCCGAAGGCGCCGGCGGTCATGCACAGGAAGTAGATGATTCCCATCGTCACGAAGGTCTCCCATACTCCGACCGAGACCTCGGTCCGGAAGTGCTTCATCAGGAGATCGGCGAGCGGCGAGCCGATCATTGCGCCGCCGCCGAAGCCGGCGATGGCAAGCCCCGTCGCCATGCCGCGCTTGTCCGGAAACCACTTGATGAGCGTGGACACCGGTGAGATGTAGCCGAGGCCGAGCCCGCAACCGCCGAGCACGCCCGACCCCAGCCACAACAGGCGGATCTCGTGCAGGTGAACACCCAGCGCCGAGATGAGAAAACCGCCGCCCCAGCAGCACGCGGCGACGAAGCCGGCCTTGCGCGGGCCGGCGTGCTCGAGCCAGCCGCCGAAGATCGCGGCAAAGGAACCCAGATAGACGAAGAACAGCGTGTACATCCAGCCGAGCGTGCTGATCTTCCAGTCGCAGCCCGGCGCGACGATCAGCCGCGTGAACCAGTCGAGATCCGCGGGGCACGCGACCGGCGCCGTGACGCCGACGGACTGGCTGAGCGGCAGCCAGAACACGCTGAAGCCGTACGCCATGCCGATGCAGAGATGAATGGCGAGCGCCGCCGGCGGCACGAGCCAGCGGTTGAAACCCGGACCCGCGACCGTGCGCTCCTTGGCCAGCACATCGAACATCGGCATCCCCCGGACGTGAAACGAAGCAGCGCCGATTATGCCATGCCTTCCGCGCCGACTGGACGCGTGCTACTGTGCCTCGCCACCGCCGGACTCCGAAAATGACCCTGCCGCAGATCGCACTCGCCGCGCTGTTCGCCGCCGCCTGCCAGGCCGTCGCGCTGCGCGTTGCGACACGGCTCATGGTGGAGGTGCGGATCGCCTGGGCGCTCGCGGCGAAGATCGTGATCATCGAGTACGTCGCCGCGGGCTGCATCGCCGGCCTGCTGCTCGCGCTTGCCCCGGGCGAACATGCCGCGCCGGTCACCGCGGGCGCGCTCGTGTACCTGTTCGCCGGCGCCGCGTGCATCGCGGCCTGGATCGGCTTCGGCGACGGCGCCCGGGTCGGACTCGGCAACGGCGTGCTGATCCAGGCGATCCAGGTGCCGCTGATCATCCCGGTCCTGATCGCCGGATCCTTCCTGTTCGACCTGCAAGCGCGCCTCGGCACCCCCGGCTGAGGCCCGGAGGCCCGGGAAATCCCCGGTTTTTCAGCCACCTGCTGGTTCAGGGTGCTGAAAAATGTGAAAATCCCGTCATGAATTCAGCCGCTTCCGGAAACACCGCGTCCCTGATCGATCGGTTCGGCCGCCGGGTCAACTACCTGCGCATCTCGGTTACCGATCGCTGCGATTTTCGCTGCGTGTACTGCATGAGCGAGGACATGGAGTTCGTGCCGCGCAACCAGCTCCTCACGCTGGAGGAACTGTCCCTGACGGCACGGGCGTTCAGCGAACTCGGCGTCGGCAAGATCCGCATCACGGGCGGCGAGCCGCTCGTGCGTCGCAACGTCCTCAGCCTGTTCCGCGACATCGGCGCCCTGCCCGGCGTGCGGGAACTCGTCACGACCACGAATGGGTCGCAGCTCGCCGCCATGGCCGTCGATCTCAAGGCAGCGGGCGTACGTCGCGTCAACATCAGCCTCGATTCGCTCGATCCGGAACGGTTCCGGCGACTGACCCGCGTCGGCGATCTGGACAAGGTGCTGGCCGGGATCGACGCCGCGCTCGCCGCCGGCTTCGAGCGCGTCAAGCTCAACGCGGTCATCCTCCGGAACCGGAACCACGACGAAGTCATCGACCTCGTACGCTTCGCCGGGGGCAAGGGCATGGACATCAGCTTCATCGAGGAGATGCCGCTCGGCGTGATTGGCGATCACGATCGCGCGGAAGCGTATTACTCCAGTGACGAGATCCGCACCGACCTGGAACGGTCGTTCACGCTCGTGCCGACGACCGAGTCGACCGGCGGGCCGTCGCGCTATTTCCTTGTGCCCGAGTTCGGCATCCGGGTCGGCTTCATCTCGCCGCACAGCCACAACTTCTGCGACAGCTGCAACCGCGTCCGCCTCACCTGCGAAGGCAGGCTGCTGCTGTGCCTCGGGCAGGAACACTCCGTCGACCTGCGCGCCGTCGTCCGCGAACACCCGGGCGATCTGAATCGCCTGAAACAGACCATCGTCGATTCGATGCAGATCAAACCCAAGGGTCACGAGTTCAACCTTGCCGTGCGGCCGGTCATTTTCCGCCACATGAACGTGACGGGCGGCTGAGCACCGCAACTCCGCGATGAACAACCCCGGCGGGAGCGGCCCCGACAGCATCACCGGTGTCGTGCTCGCCGGCGGAGCGGCGGAGCGCATGGGCGGCGGCGACAAGGGCCTGCTGCCCCTGGCCGGCAAACCGCTGATCGAACACGTACTCGACGTATTGAAACCGCAGGTCGCCTGCATGCTCATCAGCGCCAACCGGAATCCGGCGCAATACGAACGCTATGGCCTGCCGGTCATTGCCGATGAACGGATCGGCTTCCAGGGTCCGCTGGCCGGCATCGCGGCCGCGATGCGCGCGGCGCGGACGCCGCTGCTGCTCGCCGTGCCCTGCGACTCGCCGTTTCTCCCAGGCGACCTGGCGCGGCGGCTCGGCGCGGCGCTCGACACGGGCAGCGCGGATATCAGCGTCGCCTCGGTCAGCGGACGCCTGCAGCCAGTGTTCGCCCTGTTGCGAACCCGACTGCTCGACTCGCTGCTTGAGTACCTCGAGCGCGGCGAACGCAAGGTGGAACGCTGGTTCTCGGAGCAGCAAGCGGCGACCGCGGATTTTTCCGACGTTCCCGACGCGTTTCTGAACATCAATACGCCGGAGGACCTGCGCGAGATGGAGACCAGGATGAGGCAACCCGCCCGTGCCACCCGCTGACCCCGCGAAGACGAACGATCCGTCCTGCCAGGACGACTTCGACCCGGCGTCGCTGACCGTGGCGGAGGCCCGCGCGCGGATGAGCGCGGCGATCGCGCCGCTACGGGAAACCGAGCGCGTGCCGCTGCGCGCGACGCTGGACCGAATTCTCGCCGCCGACATCGTCTCCGACATCGACGTACCGCCGGGCGCGAACTCCGCGATGGACGGCTACGCGCTGCGCGCCGGAGACGTTCCGGCCGAGGGCACGCGCGAACTCGCGATCGTCGGCACCGCATGGGCGGGGCGGCCGCTCGAGGTCGAGATCGGGCCGGGCCAGGCAGCCCGGGTCATGACCGGCGCGCTGCTTCCCGCCGGCGCCGATACGGTCGTCATGCAGGAACACGCGGAACGCACCGGCGAGGGCGTGCGCGTCGGTCCGGGCACGCGCCGCGGCGACAACGTGCGCGGCGCGGGCGAGGATATCTCGCGCGGCGAGACCGTGCTGGCCGGCGGCCGACGGCTGTCCCCCGCCGACGTCGGCCTGGTCGCCTCGCTCGGCATTGGCGAACTGAATGTCATCCGCCGGCCGCGCGTGGCGTTTTTCTCTACGGGCGACGAACTGCGGTCGGTCGGCGAGAAGGTCCGGCCCGGCGAGATCTACGACAGCAACCGGTACACGCTGCACGGCATGCTTACGCGCCTTGGCGTGGACGTGCTCGACCTCGGTGTCGTGCGCGATCGGCCGGAGGACGTCGAGCGCGCCTTGCGGAGAGCCGCGAACGAGGCCGATGCGGTGGTCACCTCCGGCGGCGTCTCCGTGGGCGATGCGGATTTCGTCGTCACGGCGCTGCGCAAGCTCGGCCGCATCGAGTTCTGGAAAGTCGCGATGAAGCCCGGCCGACCGCTCGCCTTCGGCACGGTGGGAAAAGCGTGCTTCTTCGGGCTCCCCGGCAACCCGGTGTCGGTGATGGTGACTTTCTACCAGTTCGTGCGGCCCGCGCTGCGCCGGCTCGCCGGAGAGTCCGTCCACGAGGATCCCCGTTTCAGCGTCGTCTGCCTGTCGAATCTCCGGAAACGCCCCGGGCGCGTCGAGTACCAGCGCGGCATCCTAGAGCGGGAGCCGTCGGGCCGGCTGGTCGTGCGCAAGACCGGCGCGCAGGGTTCGGGGATATTGAGCTCGATGGCGCAGGCGAACTGCTTCATCATCCTGCCGCTCGAGAGTACCGGCGCTGACGCCGGCGCGATGGTCGAGGTACAGCCCTTCTTCGGGATTGTCTGAAGGATCGCCCGCGCGGCGCGCGGGTGGAACGCTACAACTCGATTTCCATCCCGTCGCGCGCCACTTCCCAGCCGGCTTCGTTCGCGGCACGACGCTCGGGGCTGTCGTCGAGCAGGATCGGGTTCGTGGTATTGATGTGAATGAAGATCTTCCGCCGCACGTCCAGGTCCCGCAGCGCCGCCATCGTACCGTCCGGTCCCGACACGCTCATGTGCCCCATGCGCCGGCCGGTCTTGACGCCGACCTGCTCGCGGATCATCTCGTCGTCCACCCACAGCGTGCCGTCAAAGAACACGAGATCCGCGCCACGCAGCCGATCCCGGACGGCATCGTTCATCTCCGCGCAGCCGGGAATGTAGACGAACCGCCGGCCGCTGCCTTCCTCCCGGACATCGAGCGCGATGGTGTCCTCCTCCACCGACCCGAAATTCGAGCCCTTGGTTGCGTCCTCCAGCCACAGCGCCACCTTGCCGGGCACGGCGAACGGCGTGACGTGGATCCCGAGGGTAGCGCCGTCGGGCGCCGTCAGATCCAGCATCTGGCCGGGCGTCAGCGGTTCACGCTTCACGAATGCCGGGTTGAGGACGTTGAAGATGGAGTTCGCGGCGAGCACGCCGAGCACACGGCGCGTTCCAAAGACCTTCAGCGGCTGCGACTCGCGCAGCGTCAGCAGTCCAGTCACGTGATCGACATCGGCGTTGGTGAGCACGACCGCCTTGATCGGGCTGTCACGGAGGCCGTCGCGCGGATGCAGTACCGCGTTGTCGTTGATCTGCTGGCGCAGATCCGGGGAAGCATTGAACAGGACCCAGCGCCTGCCGTCACGGCTCACGGCGATCGAGGACTGCGTGCGCGACGCGGCCGCGGGATCGCCGCCGCGCGCCCGCCGGCTGTTCGGATGGTTGCAGTTCCATTGCGGGTAACCGCCGCCGGCCGCGGCGCCCAGTACGCGGATCTTCACGATTCCTCCGTGCCGGTCGCGCGCTCCGGCGGAGCGTACCCGGCCGTGTTGCTCTCGACCCAGCGGCTGCTCCCACCGGCGCGCTCCTTCTTCCAGAACGGCGCGCGCGCCTTCAGGTCCTCGATGATGAAGCGGCAGGCATCCATGGCGTCACCGCGATGCGCCGCCCACACGGCGACGAGGACGATCGGCTCGCCGACGCGGATCTCGCCGGAACGGTGCAGCACGAGGCAATCCTGGACGGCCCACCGTGTTCCGGCTTCCGCGCAGATCGTCTCTACGTGCTTTTCGGTCATGCCGGGATAATGTTCGAGCGACATGGTTTCCACGGGTGCACCGTCGTTGAAATCGCGCATCGTGCCGATGAATACGGCCGCCGCGCCAGCGCGCCCGCGCTCTCCGCGCTGTGCCTCGTGCCGGCCAAGCTCGCGGTATGGATCGAAGGGAACCGCGCGGATCTCGACGCGCGCCGGCGCGCCGCCCGTCACCGGCGGGAAGAACGCGACTTCGTCGCCATCGCGAAGCGTGACCGGCCCCTTTGTGTATTCCATGTTGACCGCGACCAGCACGGAAGCCGGCATGTCGCCACGGCCGGTCGCCGCCGACCAGATGTCCGCGACGCCGAGCCCGGGCCGGAAGGCGACCTCGGCCTCGCCGCGCCCGCATTCCTCCTTCAATTTCGCGAAGAACTTCACCCGGATGGTCACGATGCTTCCTCCGCCGGTGCCGGCGGCCGCCAATGGGATATCATTATAGGGTGTCGCGAATCCGATATTAACGGCGCGACCGCCCCCGACGAATGCGCAAGCTCACGCACATGAACGAAGCCGGCGAAGCCCGCATGGTCGACGTCGGCGGCAAGGCCTCGACGCGCCGTGTCGCGGTCGCCGAGGGCCGCATCCGCATGGCCCGCACGACGCTCGATCTCATCCTGGCCGGCGGGCACACCAAGGGCGACGTGCTGGCCGTGGCGCGGGTCGCCGGCATCATGGCGGCGAAACGCACCGCGGAACTCATCCCGCTGTGCCACCCGATCCCGCTGACCTCGATCGAGGTCGAACTCGCGAAGGATCCGAAGGTGCCCGCGATCCGCTGCCGGGTACGCGCGGAAACGCTGGCGCAGACGGGCGTGGAAATGGAAGCGCTGACCTGCGTGCAGGTGGCTCTGCTCACGATCTACGACATGTGCAAGGCCGCCGATCGCGGCATGACAATCGACGGCGTGCGCCTCCTCGAGAAATCGGGCGGCCGCAGCGGCCGCTGGAAACGGAAGCAGGCGCCTAGTCGTACTTGATGTACTTGAACCGCGGATCGTCGGGCGTTCCCTCGAGCGCGCTCCCCGATTCCGCCGACGGATGCCACATGATCACGTCCTCCATCCGCCGCGCCAGCTCGAAGTCCTTGTCGGTCACGCCCTTCGCGGCGTGGTTCATGAGCTTCACGATCACAAAGGCGTAGGACACGGTCAGGTCCGGGTGATGCCACGCCGCCTCGGACAGGTGGCCGATCGTGTTCACGACCATCAACGTCCCCTTCCAGCCGCTGGTCTTGAACTTGCGCCGGATCCAGCCGTCCTCGTAGTACCAGTTCGGCAATTCCTCCTTGAGGCGCGCTTCGATCTCCTCCTGGTTATAAGTCTCGTCCCGCGTCTTCTTGCGCCACTGGGTCATGGAACTTCCCTCCTCTGATTTCAGGCTGCCGTGCGGGCGGGCGACCGTTGCGATGACGCCCCGGCCCGCAGCAGGTTGCGAATGATCGAGACGGCGCGCGGATCGAGCCGGCCGCCGCGCCGTGCGCCCGCGCAAAGCGCGCCGCGGAACCCGAGGTAGTCCGGCTGCAGCGGCAGCAGGCTGCGGGCGTCGGTTTCCGTGAGCGAGCCGGCGAGGCCGGTCAGCAGTTCCGCGTCGCGGGCCGAGCGCACGAACGCCTGCAATGCAGGCAGCGACACCCTGCGTGTCAGCGGA
>Ga0315912_10005946_pt1 | contig 11064 bp, 9 predicted proteins | sample VfabasoilMG_FD_204469 | JGI IMG/M metagenome (GOLD analysis project Ga0315912, IMG submission 204469) | Garden soil microbial communities collected in Santa Monica, California, United States - V. faba soil | ecosystem: Environmental > Terrestrial > Soil > Garden | place: USA: California...
AAAACCCTGCTTGTCCGAGGGATCTTTCTTCTTTATGAATCTGTTGATGATATTTTTTCTCAGCCAGTCGCCCGAATACGTGATGAGGGCAACAGTTGTCATCATGCCGGCAACGCTTCCAATAATGGTGGTGCCAATGTTAAGGCCGCCTATGTAACCGCCAAGGGGTCCAAGGATACCCTTCAGCATTGAAGGAAGAAAAACCAATGTAAAAGCCTTCAATAACTCATCCCACATGGCATTGCATCCTCCTGGTCTTCATCAACTCGTCATCAACAAATAAGATAACTCTCTTAACTGAATTTTCCGTCACATGGTTGCCACCCACCGCGTCAGAGTTTTTCTCCGAAACTGAGATCACCTGCGTCACCAAGACCGGGAACAATGTAGGACTTGTCGTTAAGTTCTTCATCTATCGCGAATGTCCAGATTGTATGGGAAATTCTGACGTTCTTTTCAACCTGTTGAATGCCTGGCTGCGTGGCGATCAACGATGCGATGTGAATGTGCCGGGGTGTTCCGTTCCGGAGAATTTCTGCGATGGAATCTGTAGCAGACCTGCCAGTTGCGAGCATGGGGTCTACCAGGATCACAACCTGGTCCTCCAGACGCGGAGTCGCAGAATAGTCCATCTTTATTGTGAGCGTCTCCTGTCCCTCCACCCGTTGGATGCCCACAAAGCCGGCCTCCGACTGGCCAAACAACTTCTGAAAGCCCGCATAAAAAGGCAATCCCGCCCTCAGCAGGGTAATCAATACCGGGCTGTTTTTTAATATCCTTCCACGCGCCGTTCCGAGCGAAGTGGCTGTTTCAACCGGCTGGTACTCAATTCTCTTTGAAATCTCGTAAGCCATGATCGACCCGAGGTTCTCCATGTTCTCTCTGAACCTCCTCCTGTCCTGCTGGACCGCCCTGTCTCTGACTTCCGTCAAAAACTGATCTGCGAGTGACACCTCCCTGGTCAGGACAACAACTGCCATGTGCGTTAGAAAATGAAAATTAGAACAAAAGTTGAATTGGTGACGACAGTTTTCACAGATTTGCTCCTGACTGACCCATGTTAGTCGCATTTTTTATGAATCTCCTTCAACAACTGTGCTCGGTACATGCGCCTTCCGGCTACGAACTGCCCATGAAGGAGTTCCTGCTGAAGCACATCAGGAAAACGTCCGGGAAGTGGCGGACAAAGCCGCAGATCATTGAGGGAGAAGACCTGCTCGACTGCATCATTCTTAAGTTCGGAAAACCAAGGACCGTCATCTTCGCCCACATGGACAGCATCGGGTTTACGGTGCGGTACTTCAATCAGCTACTCACCATCGGCAGCCCGGATGTTCAGACCGGGACGACCCTGACAGGCGAAGATTCCAAGGGGCCCATTGAGTGCAGCGTCGAAATTGACGACGACCAGCATGCTTTCTACAAATTCGGGAGGCAAATCGACCGCGGCACGACCCTGACATACAAGGTCGACTTCAGGGAAACTGTGGATCACATCGAATCCGCGTACCTGGACGACAGACTAGGCATATACGCAGCTCTTCGCGTGGCAGAAAATCTCCAAAACGGCCTTATTGTATTCACCTGCTGGGAGGAACAGGGCGGCGGCTCAGTCAGCTTTCTCGCCGACTATATTTACCGGAAGTGGAAAGTCAGACAGGCGTTGATTGCGGATGTAACCTGGGCAACGGATGGCGTGGCGTTGGGAAAAGGAGTTGCGATCTCACTGCGCGACAGGAATATCCCAAGGCGATCCTTTGTGGACCGTATCGTTGGCATCGCGGCGAAAAACAACATCAAGTACCAGCTTGAAGTGGAGGGATCAGGCTCCAGCGACGGTGGTGAGCTTCAGCGGTCATCAGCCCCGTTCGACTGGTGCTTTATCGGCCCGCCGTCGGAACAACCGCACACCCCGAATGAAAGGGTTCATAAGGGGGATGTGGATGAGATGATAAGGTTGTACGATGTTTTGATGAAGGAGTTGTGAGTGAGTAGTGAGTAGTAAGTAGTAAGTAGTAAGTAGTAAGTAGCTAGTAGCTAGTAGTAAGTTGTTCCATACCAACAAGTCAAACATGAAATCAAGGCGCGAGTTTATCAAGGCTGCTGCAGTCGCAGGTGCAGGTGCATCGTTGCTCTCAGGCACAATGTCGTTTGCCCAGCCATCATCCAAAGTAAGACTGGGGTTTATCGGCGTGGGCCTGCGGGGCCAAAGTCACCTCGAACTCGCCTTGCGGCGCACAGACACCGAAGTGGTGGCCCTGTGCGACATACAGCAATCCATGATGGACGGGGCATTGAAGATGGTCAATGATGCGAAGAAGCCAAAGCCGGTCGTAATCCTTGAGGGTCCATACGGATACAGGAAGCTTCTCCAGAACAAAGACATTGATGCAGTAATCATTGCCACACCCTGGGAATGGCACACTATCCAATGCCTGGATTCCATGAAGGCCGGAAAGTACACCGGATGCGAGGTGATCACGGGTATGACCATCGAAGAATGCTGGGAACTGGTGCATACCAGCGAGCAAACGGGAATGCCTTTGATGATGCTTGAGAATGTGTGCTACCGCCGTGACGTAATGGCCGTCATGAACATGGTGCGGCAGAACTTGTTCGGAGAATTGGTACACCTGCAGGGCGGATACCAGCACGACTTGCGTGAAATCAAATTCAACAACGGGTCATCTGCAGCCGGCGCGGAATTCGGAGAGAAAGCATTCTCAGAAGCCCAGTGGCGGACTGCTCATTCGGTGAACAGAAACGGCGATTTGTATCCCACACACGGCATCGGCCCGCTTGCCATGATGGCCAATATCAACAGGGGGAACCGATTCACTCAGCTTGTGTCCTATTCCTCAAAGGCGCGGGGCCTGCACGATCACGTCGTGAAAGTCGGCGGCGAAAGCCACCCGAACGCGCGCGTCAACTTCAAACTCGGCGACGTGGTGACCACCATGATCCGCACAACGAACGATGAAACTATTCTCCTGCAACACGACACAAACCTGCCACGCCCCTACTCGCTCGGGTTTCGTGTGCAGGGCACAAGCGGCATCTGGATGGACGTAAACAAGTCAATATACATTGAAGGCAAAAGCAAGGAGAAGCACCGCTGGGAAGATGCCCAGTCATGGCTGGACCAATACGATCACCCGCTCTGGAAGAAGTATGGTGCCGATGCATCCGGTGCTGGTCACGGCGGCATGGACTGGTTTGTTCTTAATGCGTTCATCGAATCTGTGAAACGGAGGGTGAACACCCCGCAGGATGTTTATGATGCGGTTGCCTGGAGCGCAATCACGCCCTTGTCGGAAACTTCAATTCAACTCGGCGGCCAAAGTGTGGACTTCCCCGACTTTACGAACGGGAAGTGGATGTACAGGAAAAATGATTTTGCAGCAGGCGATTACTAGGACTCAGGCCCGCCGCTGTCAGTTGTCTGACTGTCGGGTGGCGTGTTGCTTCCAAACCCGTAAGGGCAATGTCGGCAACCCGAACGGCAGCAATAGCCGCGTCTCAGGTGAAAGGCCGCGGTAAATACCATCAGTCCTGCTTCCATGTAGAACATCGGCTCATTCTCGTCCTGTTCTTCTTTCTCCCTGTCCATATCGCCATTCTTCATGCAAACTTCATTCAAAACTAAATTATTAAACTTGCCAGATGCATAAGAGTGCACTGTTGTTTCTTGTCGCGGCCGTCTGCCTTTCCTGTGGGAAAGAAAGAAGCAATGTTACATCCACTCCCGGTTCGACGTGGATAAGATATGCAAAGGGTTTCCGTATTGAGAGGCAAGGCAGCCTTGTCCACTTGTACGTAACCTATCCTTATCAGGGTGCGGCCTCTGGCTATCACTATTTGCTGGCTCCACGTGGCGCCGTGGTGCCTGCGCAGGACAGCGATGTCCAGGTGATTGAGGTCCCATTGTGGGGAAGGATTGTCTCCACCTCCACAACTCACATTCCCCACCTCGATTACCTTGGACTCACTGACAGGCTGGTTGGATTTCCGACCACGGATTATATAAGCTCCGAAAAAATGCGCGCGCGCATTGACAGCGGCAGAGTTGCAGATCTGGGAATAGACAACAGCATGAACCTCGAAGTGCTGTACGCCCTGCACCCTTCGCTCGTTATGGGTTACACGATGTCCGCTGACCTTGGGCAGCTAAAGAAAATCCAGGAATTGGGAATCCCTGTAGTGATAAACGCAGAGTACCTCGAACACAATCCGCTGGGTCGCGCCGAGTGGATCAAATTCACCTCCCTGTTCTTTGGCAAGGAACAGGAAGCAGACAGCATCTTCCATTCCATTGAGCAGGAGTACAATCGCGTAAAGCAGATGGCCGCCTCGTTGGAGGCAAAGCCGAAGGTCATCAGCGGAATTGTGTATGGCGATAGCTGGTTCCTGCCTGGAGGACAAAACTATGCCTCCACCCTGTTGAAGGATGCGGGATGTAACTACCTGTGGGCCGACAATAGTTCAAATGGATACCTGGAACTGAGTTTCGAATCGGTTTTTCAGATCGGCCGCGACGCAGACCTCTGGATCGGAGTCGGCTCATTCAACACATTTGACGAACTGCAAGCAGCCGAGGAACGATACGCCCTGTTCCAACCGTTTCAACTACGGGAAGTTTACAACTACAACGCAAGGCTGGGAGCAAAAGGAGGCAACGACTTCCTTGAGCAGGGATACCTGCGTCCTGATCTTATCCTGCAGGATCTCGTAAAAATCTCACATCCCGGATCTTTGCCCGACCACGAACTGTTCTTTTACAAGAAACTGCAGTGACCGCCGTTGACTTTACGGCAGGTAAAAATCAAATACAATTTCCTTCATACACCTGAAGTGCCCCTTCGGGCAATTCTCATGGCCTAGCTTTGAACATGGGCGACAACTCAGTCCGGTCTTTTCGAAGATCACAAACTTTGTTCTGTAGGGATACATGCCAAATGCAGGTACGGTGTTGCCCCAAATGCTATAGATTTCTTTTTTAAATGCGGCCGCAATATGCATGAGGCCTGTGTCGTGGGTAAAGACGTAACGCGCCTGCCTGACAAGGCTTGCGGACTGGTTAAGGTTGAACTTGCCGCAGGCATCGTAGATAATGGTCTTCTTGTTCAGCTCGCGCAGTCCCTCCTCAAACGGTATCGACTCAGGTGAGGGGTCAAAGAAGGCCTTGATCTTTGCCGCATTGCCTGCGTCGTCCTTGCCGCCAAGCAGTATGACTGGCTTGTTGATGCGATCGCACAACTCAATCATCCTTTCAACAGGAAGTCGCTTTGTTGCATGCTGCGCGCCAATTGCGTAAACCACGTAACCATTGGCAAACCCGGGCGGAAGCCACGCAAGAGGAACTTCGTCCTTCTCCGGAATGAAGTAATCCAGGCCAAGTGAATCATTCTTGACGCCAAGCTGGGCGGCAGCGGCCAGGTAACGATCGACAATATGAACCGCGGGCAGCTGATTGATCTTGAGATTTACATACAACCACTTTTTCCAATTGAGTTTATCAAATGCTGACGAGGGTCTTCCCAGCAGAAGGCGGATCAACCTGCTTCGGAGGCTGTTGTGCAGGTCGATGATAAAGTCGAACCTTTCCTTCCGCAATTCGCCGACGAGGGTCCACAGGCTGTTGCCGAGGTAGTGCATTTTGTCGATATAGGGATTCGCCTCGAAGATGCCCTTGAACTGCGTTTTGGTCGCGAAGTGAACCTGCACCTGATCGACCTGCGCCTTAACCGTTCTTACAACTGGCGTGGTAAGGACGATGTCACCGATGGATGAAAACCGGATGATAAGAACCTTCATCAGCTTGGGGCCTGTTTGGCGCAACTACTCGACACAAGTGCAATCAAAATACTGCTGCGATTTATTATTTTAGACGGTCTAAACAAAATTCTTCATTAAACGCGAAATCCATGAACTATTGGCTGATGAAAACTGAGCCGGAGTCCTTCTCTTGGGACAATCTTGAAAAGGCCGGGAAAGCCACCTGGGATGGAGTTCGAAACTTTCAAGCGCGGTCGAACTTGAAAGAAATGAAGAAAGGAGACCTGGTTTTCATTTACCACACCGGCGACGAGAAATCCGTTATCGGGATCGCGGAAGTTCAGCGTGAATTCTACCCGGAACCGGGGGATGCGGAATGGATTGTTATCGATATTGTCCCCAGGAAGAAGCTTAAGCGGCCCGTCAGTCTCTCAGAAATCAAGGCAGACAAGCAGTTAAGGGACATGAAGCTGGCAAGGGTTCCCAGGCTTTCGGTACAACCGGTGACCAAAAATGAGTTCGATTACGTGGTGAAAATGAGCGAGCAGAAATAGCAAGATGCGTGGTGGTGGTTTCATATTTTGTCGTGCGCTGGCCTCTGTATTTATCATCTGTGTTTCGCTGAAGGCAGGCGCACAACTAAAGCAAGTTGCCAGGTTTGAGCGTGAGCACAAGAGTTCGCAATCGGGATGGACAATTATCTCGCTCAAAAACAACGGCCTTGCCCTCATCCGTGATGATGAGAAATTCCACGAGGGCAGGCGTGTCATCGAGATGATGCTGCTCGACACCGCTCTTCAGGAGACCCATCCCGTGGAGATAGAAGTTCAGAGCAGAATGGTGCTCACGGGTTATGAGTATTCATCAGACAGATATATCGATCTCCTCCTGAGGGAGGGCGAAACCGATCAAAGCAACGTGCTGCTTGTCGAGTACGACCTGATCTCGAAAGAGTATATCAAGTACGACATCAAGAATGAATTCAATTTCAGGCTGACTCATTTCACCGTGGTCGACCGCAATGCCGTCTTCGGCGGATATGTCAACCGCGAGCCCGCGGTAGTTATCTATGACAAAACTGCCAGGCAGGCGAAGGTCGTCCCCGGCTTCTTCACTGCAGATACCGAGCTCCTTGATCTTCGGATGAACCAGAATGCCACATTCAATACTTTGGTGATCAGCAGGTCGGCAGCGCCGGAAAAGGTGTTGTTGCTGCGCACGTTCGACAAGACGGGCACGCAACTGCTGGAAGATCAGATTCCCCTGGAGGCGGGCAAGACAGTCATATCTGCCCTGACCAGCTCGCTGGTTCGCGACGAACTATTAATCGCCGGTACGTACGGCATCGGAGCCTCGAAACAGGCCTCCGGATTTTTTTCAACGGTGGCAGATCCATTCAGTGACCAACCCGTCAACTACTACGACTTTCCGAAGCTGGGCCACTTCCTCGAGTACCTCAATCCGAAAAGATCAGAAAAGATAAAAACCGTCTCGGACCGCAACAGGCTGAACGGCAAGGATCCTGAATTCAGAGCGAGCGTCAACAGCATCCGGTTGGAGGAGCATTCGGAGGGATTCTATCTCCTGGCTGAAGTATACAATGCAACTTCTACCGGTGGCTCTTCGATGTATCCGTATCAAACCTATAGTGGTTATTATTCGCCTTACGGCGGATACAACAGCGCAAGCCCCTATAGCAACCGGTATTATAACCCGCCATACAATTCCGGACAACAAGTTGTGACGGCCGTTAAAGTTGTTGAGTCCGCCGTCGTGGTCTTTCGCCCCGATGGCAAACTGGATTGGGATCACAGCCTCAGGGTTGATAATGACGACAGAACCGCGCTGGAGCAAGTGTCCGACTTCTGGTGCGATAAGAACAGCATCCTGCTGGCGAGCAAGGTGGAGAGCGAGTTGTCTATGAGAGTACGCTTCAAGAATGACGAGACTTCCTCAGATACTGTAAAGATCATGCTAAAAAATCCGGGCGACGAAGTCAGGGATGAGTCGGAAGGCCAGGGTGGTGTGCGCTACTGGTATTCCAACAAACTCTACACCTGGGGTTATCAGACGTTGAAAGATCCTGCGGCCCAGGATCGGGTCAGGAATGTGTTCTATATTGTCAAGATTGATGCGGATTGACCGGGCGGTTGCAATTTGTCTTCTCCTTCCACTTATCAGCGCTCATGGTCAGGTAGCGCAAAGCAGTCGTTTTGAAATTACGATGCCGGATGCGCACAGCAGGCCGTACGCCATCGCCAACCTTGGAACAGAAGGCCTGATGATCTATGGATCGGTTATCGCCGACGGCGAGGAAGCGATCGAGCTGGTGCGCCTCGACAGTTCCCTGACCGAACGATGGCGCGGGTATGTCAAGCTCGAACAGCGATCCATGATACTCATGGTCCAGACCATTGAGGGCCGGGCTCTTTTCCTCATGAAAGACCGGTTTTCAAAAACTGCCGACTTCACCCTGATCGTTGTATTTACAGACCATGGAAGCTACACTTCCCACAGTATTCCATCCCAGATACCTTTCAATCCCACTCATTTTCTTGTCACCGGCTCTTCGGTGTTGATCGGGGGCTACTTTAACTACAGACCGCTTGTGCTTCATTACAACTTCAGCAGCGGCAAGTCGCGGATATTGCCCGGGTTCTTCAACGAGCCCGGCGAATTGGATCAACTCACGGCAAACCCCGACGGCACCTTTGATGTGGTGGTTTGCGCAAAGAACTTCGACAGGAAGAAGAGCCTGTGGATACGCAACTACGACGTACAGGGCGACCTTGTAAAGTCCGTCGTGCTGTCGCCAACGGACGACAAGCACCTGATATTCGGTCGGGTGGTGCGGTCGCCCGGTGGCGGACAAATGGTTTGCGGCGTGTACGGAAGGCACATTGAGTATTCGCGGGGACTATTCCTGGCCACAATCGATGAATACGGCGAGTACAATACCAAGTATTACAATTACGCCGAGCTGCACCACTTCTTCAACTACATGAAAGCCAAACGCGAAAAACGCGTGAAGGAGAGGATCGAACGAAGGAAAATCAAGGGCAAGAAGATGAAATTCAACTACCGGATAATGGTAAATGACGTGGTTCCCTATGGCGACCAGTACATCATGCTCGGCGAGGCCTTCTATCCGCACTACAGTTACTCTAACAAGACGTACGCCGGGGCAGCATTCAGCTCACGCACTTACGGGACCCCGATGTCGAGGGGCGACCTCGTGTTCGATGGATTTCAATACACCCACGCAGTGGTGGTGGGTTTCGACAAGACCGGAAGGTTAATCTGGGATAACAGTTTTGAGATTAACGATGTGCGAACCTTTCAGCTCAAGCAATACGTAAAGATCGCACCAGACAACGAGAGGATTGTACTCTTGTACCTGTTCGAAAACGTCATCAGGTCGAAGATCATTAAAGAGAAGGAGATCGTTGAAGGAAAGACTTTCGATGAACTCAAGATGAAATTCATGGACGACGTCGTGAAGGCAAGGGATACCGAGAGCAGCGACCTTGAACACTGGTACGGGAGTGTCTTCTATGCGTCCGGAATACAGCAAGTCCGAAACGCGCACTCGTCCGGGGTGCAGTTGAACAGGAGAGTTTATTTTGTCAACAAGATCGAGTACAGGTAGGGGAAGCCGGACTCATGGTCGCCAGGCATGACCTGAATCCCGGGGATCATGTTTGGAATTCCGGGCCAGAATCAAATCCTCGGCAGCGGGTCAATTTACACAAGGACAACCCCCCCCCGCAGATCTCACTGATCAGGGACGCAGATTAGCCAGATAATGCAACATAAAAATCAGTGAAAATCTGCGACCTTGATCTGCGGCAATCCGCGGGAAATTGTATTGGCGACGACTCGTTGCCAAAAGTAACCCACTACCAAATCCTGGATCCGGAATCCAAAATCTAAAATCTTCCCTATCTTCGTGGCGCGAATGCGCAAGAAGCTCATCCTTGATTCGGACCACCTCGACATCACCCTGAGCCGCCTTTCTCATCAGTTAATCGAAAATCACGACGACTTTCACAACAGCGTGATCCTGGGGATGCAGCCGCGCGGCATATTTCTCGCAGAGCTCATCCAAAAGAAAATTGAAACGGCATGCGGTTCCCCCGTTAATCTCGGATACCTGGATTCCACATTTTTCCGCGACGACTTCCGTCGTCGTGAAGTAACTGCAAAGGCGAGCGAAACACGGGTTCCGTTTGTGATCGAAGAAAAGAATGTCATCCTTATCGACGACGTGTTGTATACCGGCCGCACAGTCCGTGCCGCGCTGGACGCGATGATGGCGTTCGGCAGGCCCTCCAAGGTTGAACTCCTCGTCCTGGTCGATCGAAAACATACGCGCGACCTGCCCATCGCCGCCGACTATGTCGGGATTTACGTGAACACGCTGGAATCGCAGAAGGTACTTGTTGAACTTGAAGCGCAGGGACACAAGCAGAACAAGATCTGGTTAATCAATAAAGAATAAGTATGTCAAAGCTGAGCCAAAGACATCTGCTGGGAATAAAGAACATTACCCGGGAAGACATTGAGCTCATCTTTGAAACGGCCGATAATTTCAAGGAAGTCATCAATCGACCGATCAAGAAAGTTCCTTCACTCAGGGATGTTACGATCGCCAATGTTTTTTTTGAGAATTCGACCCGCACCCGGCTTTCCTTTGAGCTGGCGCAAAAGCGGCTAAGCGCCGATGTAATCAACTTTGCGGCGTCCAACAGCTCTGTCAAGAAAGGAGAAACGCTTCTCGATACCGTCAATAACATCCTGGCCATGAAGGTGGACATGATCGTAATGCGGCACGCGAGCGTGGGCGCGCCACATTTTCTGGCAAGACACATTAAGGCGAACATTGTGAACGCCGGCGACGGAACGCACGAACACCCCACGCAGGCTCTTCTTGATGCATTTTCCATTCGGGAAAAGCTGGGAACACTTGCCGGCAAGAAAGTCGCGATCATCGGCGACATCCTGCATTCGCGGGTAGCGCTATCCAATATTTTTGCCCTGCAAAAACTGGGAGCCAAAGTGATGGTGTGCGGCCCTCCCACCCTGCTGCCAAAATTCATTGCCAATCTGGGCGTTCAGGTTGAGTATGAAGTAACGAAAGCGCTTGAGTGGTGCGACGTGGCCAACGTGCTTAGGATACAACTGGAACGTCAGCAGATCAAGTATTTCCCCTCATTGCGTGAGTACACGCTTTACTTTGGAATAACAAAGAAGATGCTCGACTCCCTGAAGAAGGAGATTATCCTGATG
>Ga0315912_10005947_pt1 | contig 11062 bp, 5 predicted proteins | sample VfabasoilMG_FD_204469 | JGI IMG/M metagenome (GOLD analysis project Ga0315912, IMG submission 204469) | Garden soil microbial communities collected in Santa Monica, California, United States - V. faba soil | ecosystem: Environmental > Terrestrial > Soil > Garden | place: USA: California...
CTGGCTCGACTTGATCGGACGCAGGTACGGGTTACCCGTGTCGGCGCGCAGCATCCACTCACCGGTATCGATATCCGTCGTGTCGGTGATGGTGAAGAAGCTGCGGGTCAGGCCGAGATCCGGACGAGCCATCGCCTTCGAGAAGCCGAAGCGCAACAGGAAGTCCTCGGTGAGGTTCACCTTCAGGTTGAAGCTCGGCAGCCAGTTGTCGTAGCTCTTGTCGCCGTTGTAGTCCACGCTCGCGCCGTTCGCGTATCCACGGACCGCGGCACGGTCGTCCGGATCCGGGAAGGCCTCGCAGAACGCCGGAGGAGTCCACGGCGGCGCACCGGGCGGGACCATCGCGGGCGGAATGCAGTCCGCTTCCGAGCCGAACGCGCCCGTGGCGGGGAACGCCAGCCGGCCGACGGCACTGAAGTCGGTGCGCACCCAGCGCAGGCCGAGGTTACCGGAGAAGCTCACGCCACCATCGGAGTTGTCGTCGCCGAAGCGCAGCATCGCGTACAGCGACTTGGTTTCTTCGTCGGTGGTGTTGATTTCATTCGGCAGGAACCGGGTTCCCGGAATGACGTTCAGTCGCTGATCGAGCGGGGTCCAGTGACCCGAGTGATCGTCGCCCAGCGGACGCCATTCCTCGCCGACCAGCAGCGCGAGCTGGCTGGCTTCTTCGTAGCTCTTGCCGATCAGGTTGCCGTTGTACAGGCGCACCGGGGCGGGGATCGTCGATCTGCCACGCATGAAGTTGTCGAAGGTCGCGACGTAGGTCGAGTCGCCGGTGACCACGCCACCGGTGTAGCTCGCCAGGCCGTTGGTGTTCGGCACGCCGTCGACGTGCTCGTCCAGCCACACGGGTCCGCGGCCACCCCAGGTTTCGGCCAACGCACCCCAGTTCCAGGTCGTGGAACGGATGTCCTGCTCGCGCTTCGAGTAACGGGCACCGAACTTGATCGAGGTCAGGAAGCTGTCTTCGAACTTGCGGTCGAAGTCCATCTTGAAGGCCATTTCATCGCCTTCGCTGTCCTCGGCGTGATCCATCGCCGCACGCCAGTAGTTGTTGTACGGGTCGTAGGTGTTCGGATTGCTCGCGTTCATGTACGGCGTACAGCCGCTGTTGAAGTCCACGGACTGGCCGGCCGGGCAGGTGGTGAGCGCCGCGCCGGTCTCGCTCTGCAGCGGCGAGATGAACTGAACCTGCGGCACCGAGCCGCGCAGGTCGATCGCGACGTTCTGGAAGTTCGCGGTCCACATGCTCATGTCGAGATTGGTGACCGTGGACTTCACGTACTGCGCGTCGAAATTCGCGCCCCAGTTCTCGCTGATGTCCCACTTGAAGTTGAAGCCGACGTCCTGGGTCATGTACTCCTGGTCGACACCGCGGAGCAGGTTGTTGGACGGCAGGCCCCACAGCGGCGAGCGGCCATCGCGACCCGTGGCATTCCAGTCCGCGCCCCAGTCGTCATGGCGCTGGTCGTCTTTCCAGCCGGCGTCGGTGGTGATCACGCCATGCGTGAACATGTTGGCGGCACCGACCGCGCCGTAGCCCGCGTCGTAGCCGTCGACCAGCGCGAACTCGAGGTCGCCCGCGCCTTCGCCCTGGCCGGCACCCTGGGTTGCCTGGCCACCGACGTCGGTCGCGATTTCCGAACCCGTCTCGACCCATTGCGTGGTCGCGTCCGAACGCAGGAATTGCAACGTGGCCCGCATGGAGTCATCGCTGTTCTTCCACTGGAACGCGCCGGCGATGCCGAGGCGTTCGCGATCGTACGACTGCGAACGGAAGGCCGCGCCTTCCGGCACCCACACCGGGTTGTTGGCACCGAACAGGTTGTCGCGCGCCTGCTCCTTGAAGCTCGAGATCTGGATACCGTCGGACCGCGACTTCAGCTGCGAGTACGCGACGTCGATCAGGAAGCCGATCTCGCCGTCGCCGGCGGCCCAGCGATTGGTGTACAGCGCCGAGGCCGTGGGGGCCCACTCTTCGGCGAAGTCACCGTAGTTTCCTTCGAGCGAGGCGGAGAAGCGCTGACCGTCCACGTCGAACGGCGTCAAGGTGCGCAGGTTGACGGTACCGGCGAGGCCGCCTTCGATCAGGTCGGCCGACTGGTTCTTGTACACGTCCACGCCACCTAACAACTCGGGCGCAACGTCCGAGAAGCTCAGGAAGCGTCCGGCGTTCGCCGAGAAGGTGTCGCGACCGTTGAGTTCGCTGCGCACCTGCGGCAGGCCGCGCACCACGACGCCGCTGCCTTCGATGGAGAAGTGGTCGGGGTCGGCACCGGCCGCGAAGCGGCTGATGGACACACCCGGAACACGTTGCAGCGCTTCGGTGACCGAGCGGTCCGGCAGTGCGCCGATGTCTTCCGCGGTGATCGAGTCGACGAACACCTCGGCGTTTTTCTTGATTTCCTGCGCGGTCTCGAGGCTGCGACGCAGACCGGTGACCGTGATTTCCTGCAGGTTGTCGTTGGCCGGCGCGGCGGCCTCTTTCGGCTCTGCCGCGGCGGGCGCACCCTGCGCGTTGACCACCGGGCTGATGGCGATGGCACCCAGGGCCACCGCGGTACTCACACCGCCACGCAGCAATGCCCTGGAATGGATGCAGGACCTAACTAATTGAGCAAGATTCAGACGACGCTGATGGTCAGACACTTGAGCCCCCCTGTATGTATCTGTGCAAAACCAGAAACGGAAAACACGCACCGATGTCAGCGGCTTGCCCGCTCCCCGGCACTTGGATTAGTAATTGCGTGAGTTTTTACGCCAGCTGTCCGAATTTCGCAACTCGGTTTCCTGCGTTGTCATTGCGGAAACGCGAAATCGTGATACCGATAAATTCGGCGGGCCGAGGCCCCGCAGGCGCGAATTCACCGTAATACCCGGAATGTCTCGTGCTTGTCCGTGCCTTGTCGTGTTGTCAGCGCGAGACAGAATATTTTGCAAGGCGCGCATGCAACTCGAAGGCCATCGCGCGTTCCCCGCGGGTCCTGCCGACGCAAATCGAGGAATTACCGGCCGTTACCGGGGTGGCGGGGCATGCGGGTCCCGGGACGCTCTTGGCCCGGAGCGCTGCGGCCACCTGGAGCGGAGTCGGCAGCGCGACCAGCGCGCGATTTCCCGAGGCGGCCTGCGCGACGTAGGGCGCCAGAGCCGCGGCTGACGCCTTTCTCGACGGTGATGCATTGGTCCCAATTCCGCGGCCCTTGCTGCACCGCCCACAATCCATGTTGGAGCGCAGCCACGGGCGCAAAACGCGCCCTCAGCCATTCGCGCGGCAGTGCCGGGCGATGAATTCGCCGTGGGTCGGCAGCGACTCGGCGGTGCGCCGCACCGTGTCGCGCATGTTTTTCATGCCACGTTCCAGCGTCGCCGCATCGGTGGCATCGGCCAGCGGGTCGTACGACCGGGGCGTGATGCCCTGCCCCACCAGCACCGCGGTCCAGCTGGGTTCGAGGAACAACTCGTCGTCCATGCGGAACACCAGCGCGCGGTTGCGGAACAGGTCGAGCTTGGCGCGCAGCGAGTCCGGGATCGGCATGTTGCGGCAGTAGTTCCAGAACGGTGTGTCGCCGCGTTCGGTCAGCTTGTAGTGCGCGACCAGGAAGTCGCGGATCCACTCGTATTGCAGCGTCGACTGCCGGTTGAATTCGTCGCTGAGCAGCGGATCGAAGTGCCGGTCCGGGAACAGCGTCATCAACTTCGAGATCCCCGACTGGATCAGGTGGATGCTGGTCGACTCCAGCGGCTCGAGAAAACCGCCGGCGAGACCCAGCGCGACACAATTGCGGTTCCAGAACTTGCGGCGCATGCCGGCGGTGAACCGCAGCGGACGCGGATCGGCGAGTGCCGCGCCCTCCAGGTTGTCCTTCAGCGTCATCGCGGCCTCGTCGTCGCCAACGAATTCGCTGCAATACACGTAACCGTTGCCGACGCGGTGCTGCAGCGGAATACGCCACTGCCAACCCGCGGCACGCGCGGTGGAGCGCGTATACGGCGGTGGATCCCCGACACTCGCGCTCGGCATGGCGAATGCGCGGTTGCAGGGCAGCCACTGGCTCCAGTCCACGTACCCCGTGTGCAGCGCGTCTTCGATCAGCAACCCGCGGAAACCCGAGCAGTCGATGAACAGCTCGCCTTCTATCTTCTCGCCGCCCTGCATGACGACGGCCTCGATGAAACCGTCTTCGGCGCGCAGCTTCACTTCCGCGACGCGTCCCTCGGTGCGCAACACGCCACGCCGCTCGGCGTAGGCGCGCAGGTACCGCGCATACAGCGACGCATCGAAATGAAAGGCGTAGTTCAGCGTCGACATCACGCCGTCGGGCCGCGCATCCGGGCGCGTGAACCTGCCGAGGCGCGCGGCCGCGATGGCCAGGCAGTAATCGTCGAGCGGTGAGGTGTCACCCGCCAGGTGTCGGCGCATCCAGAAATGGATGAACGACACATTGTCGAGGTCGGCGCCGTAGCGGCCGAAGGGATGAATGTACGAGTGCCCCGGCCGCAGCCAGTCGACGAATTCGATGCCGAGCTTGAACGAACCCTGCGTGTGCCGGATGAACTCGTCTTCGTCGATGCCGAGGCGCGCATTGAAGCGCCGGATGGGCGGGATGGTGGCCTCGCCCACGCCGACGGTGCCGATCTCCTCGGATTCGATCAGGCGGATCGATTGCAAGGTCCCCTTGAATGCCTGCGCCAGTGCCGCGGCCGTCATCCAGCCGGCGGTTCCGCCACCGACGATCACCACGCGGCGGATGCGGCCTGAATTCATGGATGTGGGCTCATGCCAGGTAACGCTCCAGGTAGGCCTGGTGCGGCGGCAGCTTCTGCACCGCTGACTGCATCACCTGCGCGATCCGGCTGAACTGGGTCAGCACCTCTTCCTCGCCCATCTGGGCGGCGAGGATCGAATGGTGCGCGGGCCGCTCACCCTGGCCGATCAGCGCGCAGGCCCAGTCCGCTTCCTCGAAGATTTCTTCGTCGTTCAGCACGACCCGGCCGCGATAACGAAACAACTCGAGCCGCTGCGCCAGCGACCGCGGCGGTTCCGCGCCCTGGCTCAGTTTCCACGGCGCACCCTCGCGACGATGCAGGTAGTGCAGCAACACGAAATCCCGCGCGCCATCCCAGGCCGCGCCCAGCATGCGGTTGTACTCCGCCGCCATCAGCGGCAGGGTTCCGGCGTCCGGAAATAACGCCACCAGGCGGGCGATGCCATCGTCGATGAGCCGCAGCCCGGTCGCCGCCAGCGGCTCGAGGAAACCGGCCGCCCCGCCGATGGCGACGCAATTGCCGCGCCAGAATTCGCGGTGACGTCCATTGGTGAACGACAACACGCGCGGCGCCGCCGCGGCCGGTCCCAGCGCCTTGAGCTGCGCCAGCGCCGAAGCGTCGTCGAGACTCTGGCCATGAAACACCAGCGCGTTGTCGATGGCGCCGCGCAGGGGTATCTGCATGAGCCAGCCATTCGGCAACGCGGCGATACGCGTGAAGGGGGGTGCCGCGCCCGCGGCCTGGACACGCGCCACGGCCACGCGATCGCAGGGCAGCCATGGGCGCCAGTCCTCGAACGGCACGCGCAGCCCTTGCCCGAGCAGTAGCGCCCGTGAACCCGTGCAGTCGATGTACAACTCGGCGGAGAGCTGTGTGCCGTCCGCGAGTGTGAGCCCGGCGATGCGCTGGCCATCCTCCCTGCAATCCACACGCGCAAGATCGCTGTCGATGGCCACGGCGCCACGGCGTAGCGCAAAGTCGCGCAGCATCCGCGTGCAGGCCTGCGTGTCGAGGTGAAACGCGTATTCGTAGGTGGACAACACCGAGCGGGCGTCCTGCGATGGATGCGCGAAGCGCCCGAGCCGCGCGGCCAGCGCCGGCACGGAGAACAGGTCGAGGTCGGCGTCGCGCCCGGCGAGCATCAGGCGGCCGACGAACTGGTGAAAGCCGACGGCCTCGAGGCGCGCGCCGATTTCGCCGAAGGGCAGCATGTAGCTGCGCCCGGCGGCGCCGAAATCGCGATATTCGGTCGCCAGTTTGAAGGTGGCATCCGTCGCGCGCATGAACTCGCGCTCTTCGAGTCCCAGCTCCGCGAACGGCAGGGCGATCGACGGCAGTGTCGAGCCGCACAGCATCTCGAGCGGATCGGCCTCGCTGCCCGGCGGCGCCGCGTGCACCACGCGCACCTGGACCGATCGACCGCGCATCGCGTGGCACAGCCGCGCGGCGCAGTACCAGCCGGCGAGCCCGCCGCCGGCGATGACGATGCTGCGGATGGCTTTATCGAACTGCTCGGACATAACCGGCGATGAACTCGGCATGTGTGGGCATCGACTCCGCGGCGGCCAGGGCCGCGGCCGATACGCCGCCGACATGGCGGCGCAACTCGTCGAGTGGCGTGTCGTCCAGCAGCGGATCGAAGCGCTTCGGCAGGACGCGCTGACCGACGTACACCGCCACCCAGCTCGGCTCGTAGAACAGGCCGAGTTTGTAGTTCACCACCACGCCGCGTTCGCGGAACAGCTCCATCTTGTACGCCAGGCTGTCGGGAATGGGCATGGTGCGCACGTAGTTCCACAGCGGCGTGTCGTCGCGCTCGGTGGCGTGGTAATGCAGCACGATGAAGTCGCGCACGCGTTCGAACTCGACGTCCATGACGCGGTTGTACTCGTCGATGTTCAGCGCGTCGTAGTTGCGGTCCGGAAACAATTCGATGAGATGCGTGATGGCGGCCTGGATCAGGTAGATGCTGGTCGACTCCAGCGGCTCGACGAAGCCGCCGGCCAGGCCGACCGCGACGCAGTTTCGGTTCCAGGTTTTCTTGCGCCGACCGGTGACGAACCTCAGCAGGCGCGGTTCGGCCAGTGCCTTGCCGTCGAGATTCTTCATGAGCGTCGCGGCGGCCTCGTCGTCGCTGACGAACTTGCTGGAATAGACGTAGCCGTTGCCGGTGCGGTGCTGCAGCGGGATACGCCACTGCCACCCGGCGGTGCGCGCGGTGGCGCGTGTATACGGCAACAGCGGTCCGAAACTCTCGCAGGGCACGGCCACCGCGCGGTCGCAGGGCAACCAGTGGGTCCAGTCCTCGTAGCCGGTGTGCAGCGATTTCTCGGTCAGCAGGCCGAAGAACCCGGAGCAGTCGATGAACAGGTCGCCTTCTATCTTCTCGCCGCTGGCGAGGGTCAGCGATTCGATGAAGCCGTCGGTGCCGCGCAGCGCGACGTCGACCACGCGCCCCTCGGTGCGGCGCACGCCGCGCTTTTCGGCGTAGGCGCGCAGGTACGGCGCGAACAGCGTGGCGTCGAACTGGAACGCGTAGCCGAAGGCCGCGACCGGCGAGCCCGGGTCCATCGACGGCGGCGCGAAGCGCGCCCGTTTCGCCGCCAGGATGGGCAGGGAATAGTCATCGAGCGGCTGCGGGTCGCCGGCCAGCCGCAGTCGGTTCCAGCAGTGGTGGAACTTCACGCCGCGGAATTCGCGGCCGTATTCGCCGAAGGGATGGATGTAGGAATCGCCGAGCCGCGCCCAGTCGACGAACTCGATGCCGAGTTTGAACGTGGCGTGCGTCTTGCGCATGAAGTCCGCCTCGTCCAGCCCCAGCGTCTGGTTGAAGAAGCGGATGTGCGGCACGGTGGCTTCGCCCACGCCGACGATGCCGATCTCCTGCGATTCCACCAGGCGGATGGCGCATTGATCGGGACGGAGAAAACGGGACAGCGAGGCCGCCGTCATCCATCCGGCGGTTCCTCCGCCGACGATGACGATGCTGCGAATGGGCTTTTGGCCGGTCGTCGTCAGATGGTGGAGCTGGCCGGCACCGGCGGCGGCTGCACGTAGGCGATCGGCGCGTCCGACGGCTTCTCGAAGACCACCGCTTCCCAGGAAGCGGTTTCGGCGATCAGTTTGCGCAGCAGCTGGTTGTTGAGCTTGTGGCCGGACTTGTGGCCGCTGAACTCGCCGATCAGGCTGTGGCCGAGCAGATAGAGATCGCCGATGGCGTCGAGGATCTTGTGCTTGACGAACTCGTCCTCGTAGCGCAATCCGTCTTCGTTGAGCACGCGGAAATCGTCGAGCACGATCGCGTTGTCGAGATTGCCGCCGAGCGCCAGGTTGCGCGCGCGCATCATCTCGAGGTCGCGCATGAAACCGAAGGTGCGCGCCCGCGAGACTTCCTTCAGGTACGAGGTGGTCGAGAAATCCATCGACGCGCGGTTGGCGCGCCGCTTGAACAGCGGATGGTTGAACTCGATCTCGAAGTTCACCTTGAAGCCGTCGAAGGGGCGGAACTCGGCCCACTTGTCGCCCTCCTCGACGCGCACGCGCTGCTTGATGCGCACGAACTTCTTCGGCGTGCGCTGATCCTCGAAGCCGGCGGACTGCAGCAGGAACACGAACGGACCGGCACTGCCATCCATGATGGGCACTTCCGGGGCGCTCACGTCCACGTGTGCGTTGTCGATGCCGAGGCCGGCGAAGGCCGACATCAGGTGCTCGACGGTGGAAACGCGCGCATTGCCGTTGACGAGTACCGTGCCGAGCTGGGTTTCACCCACGTTCTCGGCACGGGCACGAACTTCGGCGGGAGGATCGAGATCGGTGCGCCGGAACACGATGCCGGTGTCGGGCGCGGCCGGCCGCAGCGTCATCAACACCTTCTGCCCGGTGTGCAGACCCACGCCCTGGGCGCGGATGGAGTTCTTGAGCGTGCGTTGTCCGAGCATCTGCCTGTATCTCCCGGTCGTGCGTCTGCACGGTGCGCGGGTAGCGCCGCCCTCGTCCCGACGGACGGGGCGGACATCGGGGAGCGAAGCGCCACCCATCGCTGATGGACGATGGCGGCGCGCCGAGCCCTCAAAAAGGGGCGCTACCCTAGCACAACTGCCTTACCCCGGTCTCCCGGGGAGCCCGGCAATCAGTCCGCCTGCCGTCGGAGAAATGCCGGGATATCCAGCACATCCTCCGATTCGGCGGCCCCATGCAAGCCATCCCCCACGGCGCGCTGGCGCTGCACCGCCGGCTTGTCCAGCGCGGCATAGTCCGCGGCGGTCAGCGGGCGGCGCGGCACGACGCGCATGGGCGGCTCCTGCGCCTGCGCCGCCGGCGGGGCAGCCTTCGAAAGCGTGGGAACGTCGCGTCCGTACGGAGAGCGGCCCGACACGGCCACTTCGGGGCGGCCCAGGCCGGTCGCCACCACGGTGACGCGCATTTCGTCGGACAACTCCGGATCGATCACGGTTCCCACCACCACGGTGGCATCGTCGGAAGCGAATTGCTTCACGATGCTGCCGACCTCCTGGAACTCGCCGATCGACAGGTCCATGCCCGCCGTGACGTTCACCAGGATGCCGTGCGCGCCCGACAGATTGATGTCCTCGAGCAGCGGCGAGGAGACGGCCATTTCCGCGGCCTCTTTCGCGCGATTCTCTCCACGCGCTACGCCCGAACCCATCATCGCCATGCCGGTCTCGCTCATCACCGTGCGCACGTCGGCGAAGTCGACGTTGATGAGGCCGGGACGCGTGATCAGTTCGGCGATGCCCTGTACCGCACCCTGCAGCACGTGGTTGGCGCTCTTGAAGGCATCCAGCAGCGTGGTCTTGGCACCGAGCACCGTCAGCAGCTTCTGGTTCGGAATGGTGATCAGCGAGTCGACGTATTTGCCGAGTTCCGCGAGCCCGTGATTCGCCACCAGCGTGCGCTTGCCGCCTTCCATCTCGAAGGGACGCGTCACCACGGCCACCGTGAGGATGCCGAGCTCCTTGGCCACCTGCGCCACCACGGGCGCGGCGCCGGTGCCCGTGCCACCACCCATGCCGGCGGTGATGAACAGCATGTCGCAGCCTTCGATCATCTCGATGATGCGGTCGCGGTCCTCCATCGCGGCCTGGCGGCCGACTTCCGGATCCGCGCCGGCGCCGAGGCCCTTGGTGATGTTGCAGCCGATCTGCAGGCTGGTCTTCACCTTGGAGTGCTTGAGCGCCTGCGCATCGGTGTTGATGCACATGAACTCCACGCCCTCGATGCCGCTCGTGACCATGTGTGCGACCGCGTTGCCGCCGCCGCCGCCTACCCCTATTACCTTGATTACAGCGTTCTGGCTGTAAGCGTCCATCAGTTCGAACATTTGTGTCGCTCCTTCACTAGTTAGACGATGCTGTCAGCTTCGTACTTTCAATCGACAATGGCTTCCGCGGGGCAGTCCCCCGTCAGAAGTTCCCCTGGAACCAGTTCTTCATGCGCTCGGCCATCGAACGCGCGTTGCCGGCGATCGACTTGCCGCGGTTGCCGGCGAGCGCGTTGTCGCGCGCGTACAGCAGCAGGCCGGCGCCGGTGGAATAGATGGGATTGCGGACCACGTCCGAGAGCCCCTTGATGTGCTGCGGAGTGCCGAGGCGCACCGGCACATGGAACACTTCCTCGGCGAGCTCGATCGCGCCTTCCATCTTGGCGCTGCCGCCCGTGAGCACGATCCCGGCGGCGATGATTTCCTCGAAGCCCGAGCGGCGCAGCTCCTCGCGGGCCAGCGCGAAGATCTCCTCGTAGCGCGGCTCCACCACCTCGGCCAGCGTCTGTCGCGCGAGGCGGCGCGCCGGCCGGTCGCCGACGCTGGGCACCTCGATGCTCTCGTCGGCATTGGCGAGCTGCGACAGCGCGCAGGCGTATTTCACCTTGATGTCCTCGGCGTACTGCGTCGGCGTGCGCATCGAGATCGCGATGTCGTTGGTGACCTGGTCGCCCGATATCGGTAACACGGACGTATGGCGGATAGCCCCCTGCGAGAACACCGCGAGATCCGTGGTGCCGCCGCCGATGTCGATGATGCAGACGCCGAGCTCCTTCTCGTCCTCGGTGAGACAGGCAAAGCTCGAGGCCAGCTGCTCGAGCACGATGTCGTCGACCTCCAGTCCGCAGCGCTGGATGCACTTCTCGATGTTCTGCGCCGCCGAGTCCGCGCCGGTCACGATGTGCACCTTCGCCTCGAGCCGCACGCCCGACATGCCGATGGGATCGCGGATACCCTCCTGCCCGTCGATGATGAATTCCTGCGGCAGCACGTGCAGGATCTTCTGGTCGG
>Ga0315912_10005948_pt1 | contig 11061 bp, 11 predicted proteins | sample VfabasoilMG_FD_204469 | JGI IMG/M metagenome (GOLD analysis project Ga0315912, IMG submission 204469) | Garden soil microbial communities collected in Santa Monica, California, United States - V. faba soil | ecosystem: Environmental > Terrestrial > Soil > Garden | place: USA: California...
CAGTGGCGTGTCCGGAGACACCATAGCAACGACGCTATACGGCGGTACATTAAATACGTTCACGCTCGCCAACAACTACGTCGTCTACCATGGTTATGTCAGCAGCCGTGAATTGAAATTCAAGGTGCGGTTCAACGGTGGCAGCACCTCGCCCAAGGGCAAGAGCATCACGTCGGTTTCCGGTGTGCGAAAGCGAAGTGCGTGTATCGGCTACGGCACCAGTTGCTCCACTATTGGCACTGCTGCAAGCCTGCCCTACGATTCCGGTGCGCACGTAGTCACAATCACTGACTACGAGGATGATGGGGGAACTGCGGCCACCGCCTATTCGATGATCCCGAGCAGCGGTTCGCCGACGGGCAACATCCGCATCAGCAACATCGACTACTATCTCGCCGAGAGCAACGGAGAACTGCCGGCCTGGTTCGTGCACAACAAGTGGCACCAGTTCGTGTACTCCGCGGTCAGCAGCGGTTTCCAGCCCGGCGCGGGTGGAACGTGCACTGCGGGGACGGACTGTCTCCAGCTCCAGTCCACGACTTACTCGACGACGCAGACAGACCGGCACTCGATCGTACTGGTGGCCGGCAGCGAACTGGCTTCGCAGAATCGGGCTGCTTCCGGCGTCACCGATGCGCAGTACCTCGAAGGCGAGAACACGCTGCTGTCGACGAACGACATATTCCAGAAGGGGCAGACGACAACCATCTACAATGACATCGTAAGCAGCGCCTGCCCGGATGCGCTGAACGCGGACTGTCCATGAGAACACAACAAGGTTTCTCGCTGGTCGAGCTGGCGATGGTGCTGCTCATCATCTCGCTGCTTCTCGGCGGCCTGCTCATGCCGCTCGCCACGCAGATGGAAGGTCGACAGCGCGGCGACGCACAGCAGCAGCTGGAGACGATCAGGGAAGCGCTGATCGGCTTTGCGATCGTGAACGGGCGCCTTCCCTGTCACACGACGCAGACGAATCCCGCCAATGCCAGCTATGGCCTCGAGGACACGACCTGCAATCTCACCGGCCTGACGGCTGACGGGATACTTCCCTGGAAGACCCTCGGTCTCAACACGGGGCGGGATCCCTGGGGTGTGGAACGCACGGCGTCCACCGACCCGTGGCTGGGCTACTGGCGATACCGCGTTCATTCCAGCTTCTATGCCACGTTTGCGCTGACCACTGCATCGGCGACGGGCAACATGCTTTGCATCCAGGATTCGGCTGGCAACCTGCTCGTGTCCACGTCCGAGACGCCGGTGGCCATCATCTACTCGACCGGGGCCGACCGGGCAGCGGACGGGCAGAACGCGACCTATGAAGCGACTTCGACAAGCACCAATTGCGTTGCCAGCACGCCCATTCTTTACCAGGGCGGGCCGGTCAGCGGTACCTTCGACGACATCACGGTCTGGCTCACGCGGCCGCTGCTGTTCAACCGCATGGTGACGGTCGGCCGCCTGCCTTAGTCAGGCGGTTTTCGCTTCGGCTTCGGCGTCGGTGTTGCCGACCAGTTCGAAGCAGACGTTCCCTTCCTCGTTGTCCCGCAGCTGGAGCAGGTAGCCCAGCGCTTCGGCCTGCCGCGCCGCCTGGTAGAGACCGATGCCGAGGCCGCTTTCGGACGGCAGCGGTTCCCGGAGCAACTGTCCAGCCCGCTCCACCGGGATCGAACTGCCGCTGTCGCGGATGAGCAGGCGCACCAGGCCGTCCGCGCTGGCCAGAGAGATTGTCACGTTCAGGTCGGGTTCGAGCTGCTGCTTCTCACGGATGTTCTCCAGCAGGTTCTCGACGACGCTGTCGAACAAATCGGCCGGAATCACGGGATCACCCACGATGTCGGCGTGAAACGCGACGCGCGGATCGTTGTTTCGGTTCCTGAGATCCTGCCACCAGTCCTTCAGGTACACCGATTCCGCCTGCACGCTTCCCGGCGCCTGGAGCTTATCGAGCGCGAGCTGCAGTCGCTGCGTCAGGTGCGGCAACTGTCGCCGCACGAGGCGCTGCGCCACGGAACTCTCGCCGGAGACGTCGTGGACGATGACGCTGGTGATGGCCTGGAGCGACTGGAGGATGTTCTTGATGTCGTGCGTCACGCGCGCGCCGGTCTCGTAGATCGCCTGGATGTGCGTGCGTTTGGTCAACTCGCCTTCCTGCTGCTTGGCCACATAGAAGTGGTTGATGATCTGCACGAGGAGCTTGCAGTGGATGTAGAGCGCGCCGCCCAGCGGACTCTCCGTGAACACGCGCACTTCGAGCGGTGCCATCTCGAAGGTCGTAACGTGGCGATCGCGCTCGCCGACCTTTCCCGACGAGTGGGCGGATTTCCACTCCAGCCCCTGCACCCAGTGCAGCGCGGCCAGTTCCCCCATGGCCGCTTCCAGGAAGCCGTCCGGCGAGTCGTTGCGTCGGAACACGTCCGAGAGACCCGTGAGCCAGTGCTCGAAGGGCGTGCCGATGTTCAGCACGGACCGCAGCCAGAGTTGTGACAGGCCACTGAAGCCGAGCCGGGGCGTCAGCAGCCAGCTGAATACGAACAGGAACGCGCCGATGACCGTGAGCGTCTGCAGCAGGGAGTCGAGGTAAGCGTCGCCGCTGCGGTACATGTTGAGCATGCTGCCAATGACCAGCAGGGTTGCCAGCGTCGCCGCCGAGATGGCATGCAGGGGATCGACCGCGGCCGTAACGCGCTCCGTGCCGCGCACCGGCAGCAGGGCGACCATCATGGGCAGCACCGGGAGCAGTATGGCGAAGAAATCCTGCACGTTTCGCGCGATATCCACGCGGAACAGCATCTCCACGCCGCGCATGAGCAGTTCCGAAACCAGGAACAGCAGCATGATCATGTAGACCGCGCGCTGCTGCCGGTTGAATGCCACCCGCCCGCCGCAGAAACCGATCAGCAGCACGAGCCAGCCCACCATCAGCCAGCGGTTTATCCAGGTGACGAAGGCGAGCGTGAGCACCACGAACAGCACGCCGTTGTACCAGGCGAGTTTCTGGTCGCCGCGCCAGACCGGCTGCCAGATCAGGAACAGGCCGAGATGGATGAGCATCATGGACCGCGACAGCGGGCTGCCGAAGTCCAGCCAGATGGCGCCGTGGAGAAACTCCAGCATCAGCGCGAGGACGATCGACTCGCGCCGCAGGTCGATGAATTGCCGGATGCCTGTGAGTGCCTGCATGGCCGCCCCGTCCGGGGTGTTGTGCCGACAGCTTTGGTTGGGCCGGATTCATCCGGCCGATCGTTCACATAGTACAATACCGCCACACGCCAGAATTCATCCTCCTTGCCGTGAAATCCCCGATCGCCGCCATCGCCCGCTACACCTTCCTCGAGGCAGTCAGGAACCGCCTGTTCGGCCTGACCGCCGCCGGCCTGCTGTGCCTGCTGGGCATCACGGAGTTCATCGGGGAGCTCGCCATCACCGAGACCGCGCAGACCCAGGCGGCGCTGATCGGCGCCGGCATGCGCCTGTTCGCGGTCTGCACGGTCGCGCTGTTCGTCGTCACCAGCGTGGTCAGGGAGTCAAACGACAAGGGCTTCGAGGCGCTGTTGTCGCTGCCGATCCCGCGGCATGCATACTTCTTCGGCAAGTACCTGGGGTTCCTGGCGCTGTCGTTCGTGATCGCGGCGGCGACCTGCATCCTGCTGCTGCTCTATGCCGATGCCGGGCCGGTGCTGTTCTGGTTTGCCTCGCTCCAGTGCGAACTGGCGATCGTCGTCGCGCTGGCGCTGCTGTGCGTATTCACGTTCAGCAACGTGACCGTGTCGTTCATGCTGGTGCTGGCGTTCTACCTGCTGTCCCGGTCGATGCACGCCATACAGTTGATCAGCGCGAGCCCGATCCTGGAGTCCACGAGTTTCTCGCAGGAATACATCAAGCTCCTGTTCGACGTCGTCGCCTTTGTGCTGCCCGACCTGCATGCGTTCACGCGCAGCGAGTGGCTGGCGTGGGGTGGCGGCACGGAGGCACTGGCCGGCATCGCGCTGCAGACCGTGATCTTCACGGTCCTGCTGGGTGCCGCGGCGATCTTCGATCTGTACCGCAAGGAACTCTGATGTTGGCGGGATAAATCCCGCCCTACAAACAATGGCCTCCGGTCGTATTAATGTAGGGCCGGATTTATCCGGCCAGGATACGTGACATGAGAACGCTGCGTGATGTTCTGACGTCCGTACTTTCCCGGAACGAGCGACCGGTGTCGTTCGTGCCGCGGCCGGTCATGGCCGTGCTGGCATTGGCGCTGGCCGCGCAGATTGTCTTGCATGGAACGAGTGCGCCGCCGGTGGCCGAGGCACACGCTTTGCCCGCGCCGCCGTCGGTGCCTGTACTACAGGCGCTGTCGCTGGGCGAGGAAGCGGCGATGTCCGGGGCGCTCATGCTGTGGCTGCAGGCTTTCGATCACCAGCCCGGGATCAGCCTGCCGTTCCGGCAGCTCGACTATGAACGCGTCGTCGCCTGGCTGGACCGGATCCTCGCGCTGTCGCCGCGCTCGCAATACCCGCTGCTGTCCGCCGCGCGCGTCTACACCGAGGTTCCCGACAACGCGCGGCGACGGCGCATGATCGAGTTCGTCCGATCGCATTTCCTGGAAGATCCGGCGCGGCACTGGCCGTGGATGGCGCACGCCGTGTTCGTGGCCGATCACCGGATCGGCGATCGACAACTGGCGCTCGATCTCGCACGCGAACTGCGCCTGCACGCGCCCGTGGACACGGCGCCTTCCTGGGCGCGGCAGATGGAACTCTTCATCCTCGAGGACATGGGCGAGCTGGAAAGCGCCAAGGTGCTGCTGGGCGGCCTGATCGAGAGCGGAGCGGTCACCGATCCGAACGAGATCCGTTTCCTGATGGAACGCCTCGACCTCAACAGATAAAGTCGCTGGGTTCCGGATAGCGGCTTCGCCGCTTCCGGAATGACGTCAAAGGCAAACAACTGCCGTCTTTCCGGCGTGTCCTGCTTCTGTCTTGCTTTTGACGTCATTCCGGGCTAGGCCGAAAGGCCGAGACCCGGAACCCAGTGTCTTGGCCGGATGAAGCCGGCCCTACGAATTGCGCTCCGCCGCCTTTTTGATCAGGACGGGGTACAGGGGATCGTCGGGAGCGGTGTCGTGCAGTTTCTGGAAGATTCTGCCGGCCTCGCTCCAGCGTCCTGCGAACAGGTGGTCCATGCCCTGCTCGTGCTCCGCGAGCCGGGTTTCCATCGCGCCGGTCAATTCGCGGTTCTCGCACAGCGGCTGGTAGATGCGCGTGCGGTTCTGCTTGCCGCGCACCTGCACCACGTCCAGTGTCCGGAACGCGATGTCCTTGCAGTCCTCCTTGGTGAACTCGCTGACGACAGTGGGCACGCGGTAGACGCGGGTCAGGGTCTCCAGTCGCGAGGCGAGGTTCACCGAGTCGCCGACGACGGTGTACGAGATCCGGTAGCGCGATCCCATGTTGCCGACGTTCATCATGCCGGTGTTGATGCCGATGCCCATGGTCGGGCCCGGCCAGCCGCGGCGCACGAACACTTCGGCAAGGCGCCTGATGCCGCGGTGCATCTCGAAGGCAGCCAGGATCGCGCGGCGCGCGTGATCCGGCTGCGCCATCGGCGCGCCCCAGAACGCCATGATGGAATCGCCGATGTACTTGTCGATGGTCGCGCCGTGCCGGAACAGGACTTCGGTCATCTCGTTGAAGTACTCGTTCAGCAGCAGCGTCAGCTGCTTCGGGTTGAGCTGTTCCGCGACGCCGGAGAAGTCCTGCAGATCACAGAAGAACACGGTGAGCCGCCGCGCTTCGCCCTCGAGGTCCACCTGGTCGGGATGCTTCGCGATCTCCTGCACGATGTGCGGCGGCACGAACTGCCCGAACACGCCGATGATTTGCGACTTGGCGCGCGTCTCGCGGAAATACGCGATCAGCACGTTCACCGCGAAGACGACGCCGATGGTGAGGATGCTGAATTCCATCGGCAGCGGCGCGGCGATCCGGGAAGCGCTGAGGCCGAGCAGTACGAACGGGATCGCGGCAGCCACGGCGGCAAGGGCAGCGCCGATCGGCGGCAGCAGCGGCAGCCCGATGCAAAGCGACAGGCCGGCGATCATGAGCAGAACGAATTCCACCGACTGTGCCGCCGGCGGGAGCTGGAGGCCGCCGCCGTGGGCAAAGAGCCGGTCGAAACGGAACGAGACACCGCCGCCGTGTCGCAGGGCGAAATCGACGAGGCCGAGGGCGCTGCCGGCGAACAGCAGGAAGATCAGCGTCAGCGCGGCGATCTGCCACCGGTGCGGCCGCAACAGCGAAAAAATCTGGACGATGCGTCCCGGCATTCGAAGAATATTTCTGGTGCGGAGGGGGTCCGCGTGCAGTGTAGCAGTGGCCCCGAGGGGCAGGTACGCGTGGCGGGCGCCCGGCGCAGTGTCATCCTGTCAGCCTGTTGAAATCTCGACAGATGCGTTGGCTCCTCGACGTCGTAGACAGGTCTTCGGAGCACCTTCCACCCCCCATAAATCCTGTCAAAACATGGGGTTGTGATTTTGGCACGGATGCTGCTCTGTCCCTTGCAGGCAAATTTTCAACCGTGAGGAAAAGGACATGAAGTCGCAAAAGGAGAAGGGGTTCACACTCGTCGAAATCGCCATCGTGCTGGTGGTGATCGGGTTGCTGCTCGGCGGCATCCTGAAAGGCCAGCAGCTCATCAACAGCGCCCGCGTCCGGAACCTGGCGGATCAGAATTCCGGCGTGCAGGCGGCCTACTACGGATTCATCGATCGCTTCCGCAACCTGCCCGGCGACATGGGCGGGCCCGCGGCGTGCACGGCCATCGGCAAGGCGGTTCAGCCTGCTGCCGCGAACTGCGCTGCGACGACCGTCGGCGGCGACGCGAACGGCCAGATCAATACCGTTCCGGAAGCCGGCGCGGTATGGGCACACCTGTCTGCCGCGGGGTTCCTGAACGGAACCTTCGCCGGCGTGACTGCCGATGCAACGGCGTACCTTGGTGGAGTCGCGACGGGCAACATTCCGCCGAATGCCTTCCAGGGTCCGATCATGCTGGCGCACATGAACGATTATGTTGAAACCAATGCGGAAGCCACCGTTACGCGGCTTGCATATTCGTTCGGCGGCAACATCCCGGTGCCGATTCTGCGCGACCTGGATGCGAAGCTGGACGACGGTATCGCCGGTACCGGCGTCATGCGTTCGGCCTGGGGCGCGGCGGCGCGCGCCGGCACCTTCGGCGCCGTCGTCGAGTTCATTTCCTCGGCCGCGGGGACGAACTGCCTGAACGGAGCCAATCCGGAAACGTGGAACGTGGACAGCAGCAACCAGACCTGCAACGCGATCTTCCTGTATTGATCGGCGCGTCAGTTTTTCTGTAGGTTTACGGCAGAAGGCCCGCGCAAGCGGGCCTTCTGCTTTTCGGCAAGGCAAAATCGGGGACTGTCCCTGATTTTCACGAGAGGCGATACTTCGCTTCATGACGGAGCCGGTCATACACGTTGAAGGCCTGCGGAAGTGCTACGGCGCGAACGAGGTGCTGCGCGGCGTCGATCTCTCGGTGGCGCCCGGCGAGTTCTTCGGCCTGGTCGGCGTCAACGGCGCGGGCAAGACGACGCTCATCAAGTGCCTGCTCGACTTCGTTGCCGCGGATGCCGGCTCGGTCCGCCTGTCCGGGATCCCCGCGACGGAGAGCCGCGCCCGTGCCGGGCTTGCGTTTCTTCCGGAGAAGTTCACGCCGCCCTATTACCTCACCGGGCGGGATTACCTGCGTTACGCTTCGGAACTGCACGGCGTCGAATTTCCGGAGTCCGGCCTCGCCGATCTGCTCCGCGTCGTGGACATGCAGGCGGATGCGCTCGCGAAGCCGGTGCGACAGTTGTCGAAGGGCATGGCGCAGAAACTGGGGATACTGGCGCTGCTGCTGTCCGAACGTCCGCTGCTGGTGATGGATGAGCCCATGAGCGGGCTGGATCCGAAAGTGCGCGCGCTGCTCAAGCCGCACCTGTTGTCACTCAAGGCGCGCGGCCGGACGATCTTCTTCAGCACGCACCTGCTGCATGACGTCGAGTCGCTGTGCGATCGCGTTGCGATCCTGCACGGCGGCCGGCTGGCCTTCGTCGGTTCGCCCGCGGAATGCCGCGACCGGTTTGCCGCCGCGGATCTCGAACAGGCCTATCTCAAGTGCGTATCCGCACCTGGTGGCGATGCGTAACGATTCGTCGCTGCAGGGCCGGCTTCAGCCGGCAGCCAGGAGCTGATCGAGGGCGGCCGAGGCCAGCTCGTAGATCCCCGGCCGCTTGCTCTCGCGGGGGCCGGCGATGTTCAGGACGCGGATGCCGCGGGACCTGAGCCACTCGCGCACCGCGTCGGTATCCAGCCCGTCCTCGAGATCGACGACCAGCCACGGGCGGCCGTGTTCCTTCGCGAATTCCCGCGTCAGCAGCGTGCCGCCGTTCAGTTTCCCGGCATTCAGGATCAGCGTGCCGTCGCTGTCGATGACATTCTTCTCCGTGCGCTCGGCGTAATCCCACGATGCCGTTTCCCGCAGATCGTAGCGCGCCGGTACGGCGCCGTCCTCCGCGAGCCGTTCGCGCGGACACCAGCCGCCGTGCGGGATGCCGTGACGAATCGCGACATCCAGCCCGGCGCGATCGACGCCGGTCTGGCCGCCGGAAACGATGCGATCAACGAGCGCGCTCAGAACGGCTTCTCCCAAAGGAAGATGTAGGGGGAGCGCGGGAAGGTCTTAGTAGCGCCGGCGCCGCAGCGGGCTGCGCGTCGGCACGATGAACGGCGTCGTGCGGCCGACCAGCGACTCGATGAGCAGCAGCTCCTCGTCGTCGTGGTTCTTGAAGGGCGCGGGCGCGATGCCGCGGCCCGCTGCTGTTCCGGCCGTGATGTAGCGCGGCGCGTTGTGGTGCGTGGAGACAATCGTCTCCCGGCTCGCCGGGTCCGCGATCGCGACGATGTCGGCGGTGCCGTAGCAGGTGCAGACGTAGGATTCCTCCGGCGCGGACTCGACGTACAGGCCCGTACCGCGGATGCCGATGCTCGCCACCGGCGTTTCCACCGTGTGCTCGGACTTGCCGAACACCGACAGCAGCGCGCCGGTCAGGACGCGCATCCGCCCGGCCGAGGCCGAAACCGTGCCGGCCGAGGCGGCGCCGGGCGAAAGTTCGAGCGTGCTGTTGGCGCGCAGGATGAACGCATCCTGTCCGACCGCGAAGATCACGAGTCCGTCCGCGCCGGTCTCGACGCGATCCGCGGGTCCGATCATGGTATCCAGGGTCGCCGGGTTGCCGTTGACGCGGACGTCGCCCTGCAGGCGGTGGATGGACCGCCCGGGCGGCAGCGGGCCGGGGGCCGCGGTCGCGCCGGCAAAGGCCGGGCGCGGTTGCAGCAGGGGCACGGCCGAAAACAGGCCGGCCGCCAGCAGGCGGACCAGGAATTCCCGGCGGCGATCGTCGTTGGGGTATTTGCCGAACATGACCGTGCGATGATTCCGGACGAATCCACTTTATCATGGCGATGCATGACGCGGACGGATCCGGGAGGAGGGGGTGTGGCGCGATGCGGCGCGGTCGCGTTGCTGCTGGCGGTGCTGTCGCCGGTGCACGCCGCGGGTTACTACGCCACGGGACTCTATCGCGAGGCTGATGCCGAGGTGTCCTACGACGACAACCTCGGTCGCACGGGGAATCCGCGCGATCGCAAGGAAGACTTCACCTGGCGCGTCGGCGCCGGCCTCGGCTACGAGGCGCTGCCGTCGGCGGACAGCCGTTTCGGCGTCGCCGCCCGCGTCGATGCCGAGCGTCTCGGCGAGTATCACGATCTCGACAATCTCGAGATCAGCGCGGAGGGCTGGTACACGATCCAGCCGCAGCCCGGTCTGCACCGTCCCTGGTATGAAGTGTGGGGACGCGCCTCGCGCGTCGAGCACCGCGACAGCGATATCCGCGACGGCGGGAGCTTCGAAGCAGGCGTGCAGGGCGGGATGCGCCTCGGGACGGCCGCGGCGGCGCGCATCGGTTACGTACATGCCGTGCGCTGGGGCGACGGCGACGTCTTCGATCTCGGCACGCACGCCGTCGAGTTCGACGCCGACTGGGACATCCTGCCGCGGGCCAAGATCTACGGCGGCTACAGTTTCCAGTGGGGTGATCTGGTCAGCACGGCGCGGGCGTCGCCGGGTCTGCTCGGCGACTACCACGAATTCGCCTTCGACGATGTGTTCGGGGCCGGCACCGGCGCGGACTGCGCGCTGCGACGATGCGCCTGGCGGTTGTCCGGCGACACGCATTTCCTGACCGGCGGCGCGCAGTGGCAGATCACGGGCGGCCTGTACCTGGATCTGTCCACGCGCTGGTTCCGCACGCTCTGGGGCGAGAACGGGCGCTACGAAGGCCTCAACTACCGCGCGTCGCTGTACCTGCGCTTCTGAGCGGCGGCGCGATGCTATACTCCCCGCGCACACTTTCCCCTCATTTCCACATGCGGCTCCTTACGATCTTCCTGTTGTGTACCTGTGCATGGCCGACGGCCGCGCGCATGTATCAATGGGTGGAACCGGATTCCGACACGCCGCAACTCTCCGGCAAGCCGCCGACCTGGTATCGCAGCCGCGAGGGCGGTCCGCGGGTCGTGGTCTACGACAAGGATCGCCTGATCGACGACACGAGCGTCGCCGTTTCCGACGCAGAGCGCGAGCGGTTGCGCCAGGAGGCGCTCATGCAGGCCGAGCGCGACCAGGCGGCGATCAACGAAAAGCTGGTGGAAGCCAAGCGCATGCAGGCCGTGCTCGATCGGAACCGGCCCGCGCCGGAGGAACCGCCGGCAGACGAGGCACCGGCTCCCGCTCCCGAGGCCGAACCCGCGGCACCGACGCAGGCCGTGAACGAGGCGCCGACGATCGAGGCCATGCGCGAACTGGTCGAACGCTGGGATCAGCTGCGTACGGACAGCGCGCGGGAAACGGCGAGCGGCGCGGCGGGCGAGGACATCCCGCCGCCGCGCTGAGCAGAAAGGTCAGCCTCCCCATTCGTCGTTCCGGGCAAGGGTCCGCAGGACCCGAGAC
>Ga0315912_10005949_pt1 | contig 11060 bp, 10 predicted proteins | sample VfabasoilMG_FD_204469 | JGI IMG/M metagenome (GOLD analysis project Ga0315912, IMG submission 204469) | Garden soil microbial communities collected in Santa Monica, California, United States - V. faba soil | ecosystem: Environmental > Terrestrial > Soil > Garden | place: USA: California...
CGAGCGTGCTGGACCGAGGCCTCCCCCTCACCCCCACCCTCTCCCCACGGGGGAGAGGGGGCCCGTTGAGGGTGAGAGGGGGTGATCGCACTCGACCTGCCAAAGCGGTGGCGAATGATTCAGGAAAACCTGGTCGATTCCTCCAAACCGACACCATGCCCCCTATTCCCGCCTCAATCATCAACGCCCTCCTCCCGCAAACCCAATGCGGCAAATGCGGCTTCGGCGGCTGCCTGCCCTATGCAGAGGCCTTGGCGCAAGGCAGCACGACGATCAACCGCTGCCCACCGGGCGGCGATGCAGGCATCGCGGCGCTGGCAGCGCTGCTGGACCTCCCTGAAATCCCGCTCGATCCCGAATGCGGTACCGAACAACCGCCACGCGTCGCCCGCATCGTCGAGGCCGAGTGCATCGGCTGCATGAAGTGCATCCTCGCCTGTCCCGTCGACGCCATCGTGGGCGCGAGCAAGCTGATGCATACCGTCATCGAGGCCGAATGCACGGGCTGCGAGCTGTGCCTCGCGCCCTGTCCGGTGGATTGCATCGAGATGGTGCCGCGCGAATCCGCCAGGCCGACGCCCGCACGCAGCGCCTACTGGCGCGCGCGGCACGAGGCCAGGCTGGCGCGCCTCACGCGCGACGAACGCGAGCGTTCGGAGCGACTGAACGCGCGTCTGGGTGGCCTGCCGGACGCCGGCTGAGCGTCGCGGGTGCGGGCACCGCCGCCGCGCATCCGGGCGCCTTGCCGGACCGGGCGGGCGATCCGGGCGATCGCACCCCCACTGCTATACTCCCGCGCCGTTCCCTGCACGCCAGACCACGCCATGAACCTCGCCGAAATCAAGAAAGACGCCGAGACGCGCATGAACAAGAGCGTGGAGGCCCTGCGCCACGACCTGCAGCGCCTGCGCACCGGTCGCGCCAGCACCGCGCTGATCGAACACCTGCGCGTGTCCTACTACGGCAACGACGTGCCGATCAGCCAGGTCGCGAACGTGGCCGTGGCCGATGCGCGCTCGCTCACCATCCAGCCGTGGGAGAAGACCATGGTGGGCCCGATCGAGAAGGCCATCCTCGCCTCCGACCTGGGACTGAACCCCAACACCGCCGGCACCCTGATCCGGATCAACCTGCCCGCGCTCACCGAGGAGCGGCGCAAGGAACTGGGCAAGCACGTGCACCACGAGGGCGAAGCGGCGAAGGTGGCCGTGCGCAACGTGCGTCGCGATGCCATGCACCACGTCAAGGAACTGCTCAAGGAGAAGCAGATCACCGAGGACGAGGAGCGGCATGCCGAGACCGACGTGCAGAAGCTGACCGACAAGTACGTCAAGGCGGTGGACGAAGTGGTGAAGGCGAAGGAGCAGGAGATGATGGCGCTGTGAGGCCCATCGATTGAGCGCGCCCCACCCACGATCGCCCGCCACGCCCCTGCCGCCGCCGGAGCGCTGGCCGCAGCACATCGCCATCATCATGGACGGCAACGGCCGCTGGGCGCAGCGCCGGCACCGTCCGCGCACGTTCGGCCACCGCGCCGGCGTGCAGGCCGTGAAGCGCTCGGTGCGCTTCTGCCTCGAGCACCGCATCCCCGTGCTCACCCTGTTCGCGTTCTCCAGCGAGAACTGGCAGCGGCCCGAAAGCGAGGTCAGCTCGCTCATGGGCCTGTTCCTGCGCGCGCTCGAGCGCGAGGTCGAGGAGCTTGCCAGCAACGGCGTGCGCCTGAACTTCATCGGCGACACGCGCGCGTTCTCGCCCGAACTCCAGGAACGCATGCAGGGCGCCGAGCGCCGCACGCGCGAGCAGCGCGCGCTGCGACTGAACGTGGCGATGAACTACGGCGGGCGCTGGGACATCGTGCAGGCGGCGCGCCGCCTCGCCTTCCAGGCCCAGTCCGGCGCGCTCGACCCGGCCACCATCGACGCCGCGCGTTTCGAGGCCGAACTGAGCCTCAACGACACGCCCGCACCGGACCTGTTCATCCGCACCGGCGGCGACTTCCGCATCAGCAACTTCCTGCTCTGGCACCTGGCCTACTGCGAGCTGCAGTTCACCGACGTGCTCTGGCCCGATTTCGACGTGCCCCACCTCGAGCACGCGGTGCGCGAGTTCGCCGGGCGCGAGCGCCGCTACGGGCGCACCAGCGCGCAGGTCGCGCAAGGCGGGGCGCACCATGCTTAAGGAGCGCGTGCTCACCGCGCTGATCCTCGCGCCGCTCGCGATCGCGGGCGTGCTGCTGCTCTCGACCAAGACCCTGGCTGCCTGCGTCGGCGCCATCTTCATCGTCGCGGCCATGGAATGGGGTCGGCTGATCGGCCTGCGCACGCCCGAGGGTCGGCTCGCCTACGTGACCATCTTCGCCCTGCTCATGGGCCTGGCCTGGCAGTTCCGCGCGCTCGGCACCCTGGAGGCCACGCTGGCGATCGGCGCCATCTGGTGGCTGGTGACGCCGCTGTGGCTGAGGAACTTCGACTTCGCGAACACCGAGCGGCGTCGGCACGTGTGGATCAAGGCCGTGGCTGGCGTGCTCGCGGTGGTGCCGGCGTTCGCCGCGCTGATCCTGCTGCACCGGGGCGAGCGCGGTCCCGAATGGCTGCTGTACCTGCTGTTCCTGATCTGGGTCGCCGACGTGAGCGCGTACTTCGCCGGGCGCCGGTTCGGTGGCGCGAAGCTCGCGCCGCGCATCAGCCCGGGCAAGACCTGGGCAGGTGCGTACGGCGCGCTGGCCGGCGCCACCGTGCTGGCCGTGGTGTGGGGCTGGAGCCTCGAACCCACGTGGCTGCTGCGTGCCGAACTGGTGCTGCTGGCCCTGCTCACCGTGGTGTTCTCGATCGTGGGCGACCTGTTCGAGAGCCTGATCAAGCGCCACTCCAACGCCAAGGATTCCGGTGCCATCCTGCCCGGGCACGGCGGCATCTTCGACCGCTTCGACAGCCTGTTCGCGGCACTCCCGGTCTTCACCGCCGGACGCCTGCTGCTGAACCTATGAGGTTGAGTTCCCATCCGTCGGTCGCGCTGGCGTCGGGACGGCGCAAGCGCGTCGCGGTGCTGGGGGCGACCGGCTCGATCGGGCGCGCGGCGCTGGACGTGATCGCGCGCCATCCCGACCGCTTCGAACTCGCCGGCCTCGCCGCCCACCGCGACGTCGCCGGCATGGTGGACCTGTGCCGCACGCACCGTCCGCGCGTCGCCGTGCTGGCGGACGCGGACGCGGCAGCGGCGCTGCGGAACGCGCTCGCGGCATCGGGCACGACCGGCGTCGAGGTGCTGGCCGGCGCCGAGGGGATCGTGGCGCTCGCCGCCGAGCCGGACGTGGACTGCGTGCTCGCCGCGATCGTGGGCGCCGCCGGCGTGGCCTCGACGCTCGCGGCCGCGCGCGCGGGCAAGCAGATCCTGCTCGCGAACAAGGAGGCGGTGGTCTGCGCCGGAGCGCTGCTGGCGGACGCGGTGGCGCAGGGCGGCGCCCACCTGGTGCCGATCGACAGCGAGCACAACGCGGTATTCCAGTGCCTGCCGCTGGGCTACGCCGACGATCCCGACCGCTGCGGCATCGAGCGCATCGTGCTGACGGCCTCGGGCGGACCCTTCCGCGGCCGCGACGCCGCGTTCCTGGCCTCGGTCACGCCCGAGCAGGCCTGCGCGCACCCGAACTGGCGCATGGGGCGCAAGATCTCGGTCGACTCGGCCACGCTGATGAACAAGGGCCTGGAGGTGATCGAGGCCCATTGGCTTTTCGGCCTCGGCCCCGATCTCATCGACGTGGTCGTGCATCCGCAGAGCATCGTGCACTCGCTCGTCGCCTACCGGGACGGATCGATGCTCGCCCAGCTGGGCAATCCCGACATGCGCACGGCCCTGGCCGTCGCGCTGGGCTGGCCCGAACGGATCGCCGCGGGCGTGCCCCTGCTCGACCTCGTGGCCCAGGGCAGGCTCGACTTCGAACCCCCCGACCGGGCGCTTTTCCCTTGTCTTAACCTCGCTTACCGGACACTGTCGCTGGGTGGCACTGCGCCTGCCGTGCTGAACGCGGCGAACGAGGTCGCGGTCGCCGGCTTCCTGGAAGGCCGCATCGGGTTCACCGACATCCCCGAGGTGGTGGCCGACGCGCTGGCGGCGCACGCCGGTGGTTCACCCCGGGACTTCGACGACGTCATGGATGCCGACCGTCGCGCGCGCGCCTGCGCGGGGCGGTGGCTGGATCGATACGCGGAGCGCAAATGAGCAATTTCGTGGGTTCCATCTGGTGGCTGCTGGTCACCCTGGGCGTGCTGATCACCTTCCACGAGTACGGCCACTTCGTGGTCGCGCGCCGGCTCGGGGTCAAGGTGCTGCGCTTTTCGGTCGGCTTCGGCAGGGCGCTGTGGAAGCGCACGGGCAAGGACGGCGTCGAGTACCAGATCGCCGCGATCCCGCTCGGCGGCTACGTGAAGATGCTCGACGAGCGCGAGGGCGACGTCTCCGAAGCCGACGCGCCGCGGGCCTACAACCGCGCGCCGGTGGGCGTGCGGATCGCGATCGCGGCGGCCGGGCCCGCCTTCAACCTGGTGTTCGCGCTGGCCGCGTTCTGGCTGATGTTCAGCATCGGCCGCCCGGACTACCTCCCGGTCGTGGGGCGCGCGGACGGCATCGCGGCCAGCGCCGGCTTCGAGGCGGGCGATCGCATCGTGGCGATCGACGACGAGCCCATGGCGACCTGGAGCGACGCGGCGATGGCGCTCGCCCGCAGCGCCGACCAGGGCAAGCGCATCCGCGTCGCGGTCACCGACCGCTCCGGCTCCGAGCGCGTGCGCGATTTCGACCTGGGGTCGCGCAGCGGACCGGCATCGCCGTTCGCGCTCGGCCTGTATCCCCGCCATTTCCTGCTGCCCGCCGTGATCGGCGCGGTCACGCCCGACATGCCGGCCGCCGCCGCGGGACTGCGCCCTGGCGACCGCATCGACGCGATCGACGACACCGCGATCGAATACTGGGACGAGGTGCCGCGCGCGATCCGCAGGCTCGCGCCGGCCGGCGAGACGCTGTCCGTGACCGTCATGCGCGATGGAGAGCGCCAGGTACTGGAGGTGACGCCGATGGTGAAGCCGGCCGAGGACGGCAAGCCGGCCCCCCAGCTCGGCGTGGCCCCGCGCGTGATCGACGCCCCGACCGACACCATCCTGCGCTACGACCCCGCGCGTGCGGTCGTGGCCGCGTTCGGCGAGACCTGGCGCATGACCGGGGAGACGCTCTCCCTGCTCGGCCGCATGATCAGCGGCAACGCCTCGCTGCAGAACATCTCGGGGCCGATCACCATCGCCCAGTTCGCGAACGAGCATGCGAAACTGGGGGTGGCGTGGTTCCTGTCCTTCCTCGGCGTGATCTCGCTCAGCCTGGCGATCATGAACCTGCTGCCGATCCCGGTCTTGGACGGGGGTCACCTCCTGTATTACCTTATAGAGTTGGTAAAGGGCAGCCCGCTGAGCGACCGGGCTGCCGCCGTGGGCCAATATGTCGGCCTGGTGCTGCTGGTCGGTCTGATGGGACTGGCGTTCTACAACGACATCCTGCGCACGATCTCCTAGTGACACGTGGGGTGATGGCAGGGCGGCGGGCGTTTTTCAGAAGGGACTAGGGACCAGGGCCTGGGAAAGAGCGCACTTTTCCGGCAACCGGGCCTAGGGGCCAGGGACTCGGAAAGTGTGCACTTTTCTTGCAATCCGGCCTGGAGGCTGGGGACTAGGAAAGAGCGCACTTCCCTAGCCCCTAGCCCCTAGTCCCTTGCCCCTAGTCCCTTGCCACATCCACAAACACGGGGGTGCCGTTCCATCGGCAGCCACCCTACACAACAACTAGCCGCCGAACAGGCGGAATTCGGCGGACCGCCCCGGTGGTCCGACCCTTTTCCAGGAGTGACAATGAAACGTACCGCCGCGCTGATCCTGCTGGCCGCGCTGTTCGGGCAGAACGCCTACGCCTTCGACCCGTTCCTGGTGCGCGACATCCGCATCGACGGGCTCACTCGCATCGCCCCCGGCACCGTGTTCGCGAACCTGCCGATCGAGCGTGGCGACCGCGTCGACCGCGACCGCAGCGCGCAGGCGATCCGGGCGCTGTTCAAGACCGGCTTCTTCAACGACGTGGAGCTCGACCGCGAGGGCGACATCCTCGTGGTCAAGGTCACCGAGCGGCCGGCGATCTCCAAGATCACGCTGACGGGCAACAAGGACATCAAGGAAGAGGACCTGCTCAAGGGCCTCAAGGAAGTGGGCCTGGCCGAGGGCGAGACCTACGACCGCCTCGCGCTCGACCGCGTGACCCAGGAGCTCACCCGCCAGTACAACAACCGCGGCAAGTACAACGTCTCGATCAAGCCCAAGATCACCGAGCTCGACCGCAACCGCGTCGAGATCACCATCACGATCGCCGAGGGCAAGGCCTCGAAGATCCGCCACATCACCATCGTGGGCAACGGCAAGTTCGACGACAGCGAGATCCGCGAGGACTTCGAGTCCAACACCTCGAACTGGCTGTCGTGGTACTCGAGCGACGACCAGTACTCGCGCGAGAAGCTCTCGGGCGACCTCGAGCGCATCACCTCGTTCTACCAGGACCGCGGCTACGTCGACTTCTCGGTCGAATCCACCCAGGTCACGATCAGCCCGGACAAGCGCGAGATCTTCCTCACGCTGAACGTGCGCGAGGGCGACATCTACAAGCTCACCGAGGTCAAGCTGACCGGCGACCTGGTGCTCGACGAGGCCACGCTCAAGCCCATGGTGCGCGCCAAGGCGGGCGAGACCTACTCGCGCAAGAAGCTCGAGCAGACCTCCGAGGGCATCAGCAAGATGCTCTCCAACATCGGCTATGCGTTCGCCGAGGTCACCCCGGTGCCGCAGATCGACCGCGAGAACAAGACCGTGGGCGTGACCATGCTGGTGAATCCGGGCAAGCGCGTCTACGTGCGCCGGATCACCTTCATCGGCAACGCCAGCACCCAGGACGAGGTGCTCCGTCGCGAGATGCGCCAGCTCGAGGGCGCCTGGTTCTCCCAGGCCGCGCTCGACCGCTCCAAGATCCGGCTGCAGCGCCTGGGCTTCTTCAAGCGCGTGGAGATCGAGACCCCGCGCATCCCGGGCAGCGAGGACCTGGTCGACGTCAACGTGAAGGTCGAGGAGCAGTCGGCCGGCGCCTTCCAGTTCGGCTTCGGCTACTCCGCGCTCGAGGGCCTGCTGACGTCGGTCTCGGTGACCGAGCGCAACTTCCTCGGCACCGGCAACTCGATCGGCGCCACGGTGCAGAACAACAGCGTGTACAAGCGCTTCGACTTCAACTACCTCAATCCCTACCTGACCGACGACGGCATCAGCTCGGGCTTCAACGTCTACTACCGCGAACTCGACCAGGGCCAGAACAACGTCGCGAACTACACATCCGACAGTGCCGGCGGCGCGCTCTCCTCGAGCTTCCCGCTGACCGAGACCACCACCCTCTCGACCACGGTCGCGATCGACAAGACCAAGATCGACACGTTCCCCGGCATCACCCCGCCGTCGATCGTGGAGTACATCAACTCACTCGGCCGCAAGACGTTCCATTCCTGGCGCATGCAGGCGGGCTGGGCCGCCGACACCCGCAACAAGTACTTCGCGCCCACGCGCGGCGGATTCACGCGCATCGCCGCCGACATCTCGCTGCCGGGCAGTACCCAGGAGTACTACAAGATCTACGCCCAGGCCGCGCGCTACTTCCCCATCACCGAGGGGCTGACCTTCCTGGTCTCCAGCGACGTGGGCTACGGCGACGGCTACGGCAACAGCGAGATCCTGCCGTTCTACGAGAACTTCTACGCCGGCGGCGTGAACTCGATCCGCGGCTTCAAGGACAACACCTTGGGTCCGTGCGAGATCGTCAATTCCAACACCGACTACTGCCAGCCGCTGGGCGGATCGTTCCGCACCGTGCTGACCGGCGAGATCCTGTTCCCCACCCCGTTCGCGAAGCGCGGCGACGATTCGACCCAGTTCTCCGCGTTCCTCGACGTGGGCAACGTGTTCGAGGACTTCGACGCGTTCAAGGTGGGCGACCTGCGCGCCTCGGCCGGCCTCTCGTTCAAGTGGCAGGCGCCGGTGGGCCCGATCAAGGTCAACATCGCCAGGGCCCTGAGGAAGAAGGACGGGGACCGCACCGAGACCCTGCAGTTCGCGTTCGGAAACGCGTTCTGAGCCCGGAGTCGGGAGCCCGGCCGTGGTGCCTGCGCGCAACGACGCTGCAAGCCCGCCTGCAGCGTCGCTGCGGGTTGCGGGACGCGCTGGCCTGAAGCGGTTGGCCGTACCGCTGGTGCTGCTGCTCGCCGGCCTGCACGCGCACGCCCAGGCGCCCGCGGCGCCGGCGCAGGTCCCTGCCACCCGCATCGGCTACGTGGACATGAAGCGCCTGCTCGATACCGCGCCGCAGGTGCTCGAGGCGCGCGCGCGGCTGCGCCAGGAATTCGCCGAACGCGACGCGCGCCTGAAGGCGGACGAGCAGCGCCTCGCGGAGACCGAGACCCGTCTCAAGCGCGACGGGGCGATCCTGTCCAAGGCCGATGCCGAACGGCTCGCGGCCGAGGTCGACGCCCTGCGCCGCGGCAGCGCGCGCGCACGCGAGCAGCTGCGCGAGGACCTCAACCGGCGCAGCAAGGAGGAGCTGGACAAGCGCTGGCCGGCCATCTACGGCGTGGTGGTCGAATACGCGCGCGAGCGCGGCTACGACCTCGTGGTCGAGGCGCCGGTGCTGTACGCCAGTCCCAGCGTCGACATCACCGACGCCGTGCTCGAACGCCTGCGCCGAAACGCGACCGCCGGAACCCCGCCGCGATGAATGCCACCGGTCACACCCTCGCCGAACTCGCCGAGCGCCATGGCCTGGTCCTGGCCGGCGACGGCGGCCTGCGCATCGACGGCGTCGCCACGCTCGCCGCGGCCGGCCCCACGCAGCTCGGCTTCCTGGCCAATCCACGCTATCGCCCGCAGCTGCAGACCACGCAGGCCGGCGCGGTGGTGATGGGTGAGGCCGATGCCGTCGATTCGCCGGTGCCGGCCCTGGTCAGCCGCAACCCCTACGCCGATTTTGCCCGCATCGCGGCGTTGTTCGACATCCGGCCCGCGACCGAGCCGGGCATCCATGCCACCGCCGCGGTCGCGGCCGATGCGGTGGTCGACCCGCTCGCCCATGTCGGTGCGCACTGCAGCATCGGCGCGCGCAGCCGGATCGAGGCCGGCGCCGTGCTCGGTCCGGGCACGGTCATCGGCCACGATTGCGTGGTCGGTCCGCAGTGCCGCCTGGTCGCGCGCGTGACCCTGGTCGAACGCGTGCGCCTGGGCGCGCGCGTGCTGGTGCATCCCGGCGCCGTGCTCGGCGCAGACGGCTTCGGCCTCGCCATGGACCAGGGCCGATGGCTCAAGGTGCCGCAACTGGGCGGCGTGCGCGTGGGCGACGACTGCGAGATCGGCGCGAACACCTGCATCGACCGCGGGGCGCTGGGCGACACCGTGCTCGAGGAGGACGTGCGCCTGGACAACCTGATCCAGGTCGCGCACAACGTGCACATCGGCGCGCACAGCGCGGTCGCGGGATGTGCCGGAATTGCGGGAAGCACGCGCATCGGCCGCTATTGCCTGATCGGCGGCGCCGCGGGCATCGTCGGGCACATCGAAATCTGCGACAAGGTGACCATCACCGGCGGCAGCCGCGTCACCCACTCCATCAAGGAGCCGGGCGAGTACTCCTCGGGTACCGCCCTGCAGCCCCATGGCGAATGGCGCAAGAACGCCGCGCGCTTCAATCGCCTCGACCAGCTGGTCCGCTCCCTGCTTTCCCCTCGAAGAGAACGCCCATGACCACCCCTGACGAGAGCGGCATCGTGTTCCCGCTCGACGTGAGCCGCATCCTCACCATGCTGCCGCACCGCTACCCGTTCCTGCTCGTGGACCGGGTGATCTCGTGCGAGCCGCACAAGAACCTGACCGCGATCAAGAACGTCACCTTCAACGAGCCGTTCTTCCAGGGCCATTTCCCCGGCCATCCGGTGATGCCCGGCGTGCTGGTGATCGAGGCCATGGCGCAGGCCTCGGGCCTGCTCACCCAGCTCTCGCAGTCGCAGCCGGGCGGGCCGAGCATCCCGCTCTACTACCTGGTAAAGGTCGACAAGGCGCGCTTCTCGCAGACCGTGGTGCCGGGCGACCAGCTGCGCCTGGAGGTGCAGCAGAAGCGCGTGCTCCGCCGCATGGGGCTGTTCGCCTGCCAGGCGCTCGTCGATGGCCGGGAAGTCGCGAGCGCCGAGCTGCTCTGCGCCGAGCGGAGCCGCTGACGTGACGATCCACCCCAGTGCACTGGTCGACCCGGCCGCGATGCTCGCGCCGGACGTGAAGGTGGGTCCGTTCACCGTGATCGGCGCCGGCGTGGAGATCGGCGCCGGCAGCGAGATCGGGCCGCACGTGGTGATCGAGGGCCCGACCCGCATCGGGCGCGAAAACAGGATTGCCGCGTTCTGCTCGGTCGGCGGCGCCCCGCAGGACAAGAAGTACCGCGACGAGCCGACCGAACTGATCATCGGCGACCGCAACACCATCCGCGAGTTCTGCACCATCCACCGCGGGACCGTGCAGGACACCGGCATCACGCGCATCGGCGACGACAACTGGATCATGGCCTACGTGCACATCGCGCACGACTGCGTGGTGGGCAACAACACGATCTTCGCGAACGCCGCTTCGCTCGCCGGGCACGTGACCGTGGACGATTTCGTCATCCTCGGCGGCTTCACCCTCGTGCACCAGTTCTGCAAGCTCGGCGCGCACGCGTTCACCAGCATGGGCGCGATCATCAACCGCGACGTGCCGCCGTACGTGACGGTGGCGGGCAACTTCGCCGAGCCCAAGGGCATCAACTCCGAGGGCCTCAAGCGCCGCGGCTATTCCAGCGAGCGCATCATGGCGATCAAGCGCGCGTACAAGACCTTGTACAAGTCCGGCCTCAGCCTCGCCGACGCCCGCGCGCAGATCGCCACCGCGGCGGACAGCACGCCTGACCTGCGGCTGATGCTG
>Ga0315912_10005950_pt1 | contig 11057 bp, 10 predicted proteins | sample VfabasoilMG_FD_204469 | JGI IMG/M metagenome (GOLD analysis project Ga0315912, IMG submission 204469) | Garden soil microbial communities collected in Santa Monica, California, United States - V. faba soil | ecosystem: Environmental > Terrestrial > Soil > Garden | place: USA: California...
CGCCATGCATCGCCTTACGCTTTTGACCTGCGCGCTGACTGCGGCCGCTGCCTGTTCCGGCGTACATGCACAAAACTATCCGAGCAAGCCGATCCGCATCGTCGTGCCGTTTGCGGCGGGCGGGCCTTCGGACATCACTGCGCGCAATATCGCGCCGCGCATGACCGAACTGCTGGGCGCCTCCATCATTGTTGACAATCGCGGCGGCGCCAACGGCATGATAGGTTCAGAAATCGTTGCGAAGGCGCCGCCCGACGGCTACACCCTGCTCGGCGGCACCGCGAGCATTACGTCGATCAATATGGTGGTGTATCCAAAACGGCCTTACGACACGCTGCGCGACTTGCAACCGCTGACGCCGTTGATGTCCACATCAACCGTGCTGGTTGTTCATCCGTCACTGCCCTCGCACAACTTGAAGGACTTAATCACACTCGCCAAATCACGACCCGATCTGGCGATGGCCTCGGCCGGCAACGGCGGCATCCTGCATCTCGCGCTCGAACAATTAAACGGCCAGGCTGGCACGAAAATTATCCACGTACCGTACAAAGGCGCGGGTCCCGCGGTCATCGACGTCATCGCCGGACAGATCAACGGCATGTTTGTCGATCTGCCGGTGATTCTGCCGTACGTCAAATCGGGCAAGGCACGGGCGATCGCGATTGCGAGTCCCAAGCGCTCGGTGTATCTGCCGGATGTTCCGTCCACCGCAGAGAGCGGCTATCCCGGCGTGCTGGTGAGCAATGTTTATTCGCTGTTGCTGCCGGCGAAAACGCCACGCGACATTGTGATGAAGTTGCACGATGCCGTAGCCAAAACCATGGCGACGCCCGATGTACGTGAAAAATTCATCAACGTCGGTGCCGATCCGCTGGTAATGAGCCCGGAAGAATTCACCGCGTTCATCCGCAAGGACATAGAGATGTGGGCGAAAGTGGCGAAAGCTGCCGGAGTCAAGCTGGATCAATAAAAAATATCTTTTAAAAACAATAACTTATATAGCATAAAAATGGCGCGCGTTCCGCTGATTGATGAAGACAACACCGCGCTCGCAGCACTGATCGCAAAACTAAAGGGAGCGCGCCGCGGCAAGCTGATTAATCTGTATCGCGTGCTGTTGAACAGCGCGTCGATCGCCAAAGCATGGCTGGCCTTCAATTCGGTAATACGTTTCAATACCGCGCTCGACGATCAGGCGCGCGAACTCGCAATCATGCGCGTGTCAAAATTAAACGGCGCGGATTATCAATTTCAGATACACGCCACGAGATACGCCCCCGAAGCCGGACTCACGCCGCAACAGATCGCGGCCATCGGCGGCAGCGCAGACTGGAATTCGAGTTTGTTCCCGCTTGCGCAACGCGCTTTACTCGCCTATGCCGATGCGATGACCATGGATATCGAAGTTTCCGACGAGGTGTTCGAGCGGTTGCGCAAACATTTCAGCAACCAGGAAATCGTCGATCTCACCGTGTTGATCGGCGCCTACAACATGCACACACGCGTTGGCCGCGCCTTGCAGATTGATACGGAACCGTCTTGAGCCGCATGCATGTTTCCGGCGGATTTCAGGGCAAGTATCCGGGTCAGCTTTTCTTTTCATCGCCGTTTGTTGACGATTGCGCCTGTTCATCCGGCACGGCTTCCGGCGCCGAGTCCAGGCCCATGGCGCGTAAAACCCACGCGATAGCAAAACCCGCCACCAACGGCCACCAATCGGTGAGCACTATCGCAAGCACGGCGGAAGCCGCATAGCTGATACCGATCAGCAGTAGGCCGTGCTTTTTCGAGCGTGAAAACGCGAAAAACAACGCCAGCGCCATAAAGATAAACAGCGCGGCAAACGTATACACCACAAACGCAACTGGCACACGCCCCGACACCACCGCCGCCACGAACGCCAGCACAACCGCCCCTACGATCCACTGCATGACTTGATCAACTCGCTGTCAGAAAGCCCCGATTTTACACTGGCCGTCAAAATAACCATTTGGGCGGCTTGTGATATAAGCAACCTATGTCCAATCCCCGACCCAAACGCACACTCGCCACCTGCTGCGGCGCGCACGTGGTGCACGATGGCTTTTCCGACGTGAGCTACGTACTGCTGCCACTGCTTGCGCAATCCTTCGGACTCAATCTCGCGCAAGTGGGTATGATACGCACCGCGCACCGCGTGGCTATGGCGGCGTTTCAACTGCCCGCGGGATTTATCGCCGAGCGCTTCGGTGAACGCAACCTGCTGGCTCTGGGCACACTGATTGCCGGGCTGGCATTCATCGGACTTGGCTTTGCCACTGGTTTCTGGATGATACTCATTGCGCTGTTTTTTGCTGGCATGGGCTCGGCGGTGCAGCACCCGTTGTCCTCCACCGTGATCTCGCATGCATATCCCAATGAAGGCCGGCGAACGGCGTTGGGCACTTATAATTTTTTCGGCGATGTCGGCAAATTCATATTTGGCGGCATCGTCAGTCTGTGCGTGCTCGTGGGCGTCGCATGGCAGGTGCCGGTAGTGGCTTTCGGCGTGGCAGGCATCGTTACCGCAATTGTGATTTTCATGCTGGTCGCTAATACACACTCGCATACGCCCAAGGCGGAACAGAAACCTAAGTCACAGGGCTGGGGCATACACAACAAGCCTGCGTTCATGGCGCTGTGCGTACTCGACATGGTTGACAGCATCACGCGCACGGGATTTCTGACCTTCATCGCGTTTTTGTTGATTGCAAAGGGCATTCCCGAAGGCTGGGCCGCACTTGCCGTGCCAACCATTCTCGTCGGCGGCATGGCAGGCAAGTATGCCTGCGGGGTACTTGCGGAGAAGCTCGGCGTGATCCGCACCATCGTCATTACCGAAGTCGCCACTGGACTCGGCATCCTCGCCACGCTCGTGTTGCCTGCCACGGCAAGTTTCCTGCTATTACCGCTGGTGGGGGTGGTGCTGCAAGGCACATCGTCTGTAATCTACGGCACCATCGGCGACCTGGTCGAGCAGGACAAGCTACCGCGCGCATTCGCCACGGTTTACACGCTGGGCGCCGTGTGTGGCATCGCCGCACCGCTGGGCTATGGACTTCTCGGTGACGCCATTGGCATCGAGAAAACCATTGCAGTCGCCGGCATCGTAGTGTTGCTCACGCTGCCGCTGGCTCTGGTGCTGCGCGCCGCAATAGCAAAGCCGCACTTGCAGGGCGCAGTCTGACGTGGCCTTCGAGAAGATCGGTATTATCATTGTGGCACGGTTCATATTTCTGAGACGACATGCTATAAATTCTTCTTTGCCGCAATAGGAGACCCCCATGGCCAAGCAACGCATAAGCTACGTTCCGCCTGACAAGATGACGCCCGAAATGATCGCCGAGATGGAACGTTGCGCGAAACACGGCACGCCACGGCCGGAAAGCTCGTCGGTCCGCGCACACGCGCCCAATGCATTCTGGGCATTCGCGAACTCGTGGCGCGATATTTTTCACACCGGCATCTGCGATCATGCAATCAAGGAATTGTGCCGGCTCTACGTCTCTCGCTCAGTGGTCTGCGAATTTTGCGGCAATCAGCGCTCAACCAAGGCTTTCGGCAGCCAGACGCTGCAAGAAGCGCAGACCGACGATCTGGTCAACTTCGAGAAATCAGCCAAGTACGACGAACGCCAGAAAGCCGCGCTTGCCTACGCCGAAGCGATTACCTGGCGACTGGATACTGATGACAAATTCTGGGACCGCATGCACAAAAATTTCAGCGAACCGGAACTGGTCGAACTCGGCTGCGCGATTGCGCTGACGATGGGACAGCAAAGCTGGTTGAGAATGCTTAACATCGATCACCATCAGGTAATGGCGGGCACGGCGGCGTCGATGGCGCCAGGCTTTGAAAACGCCGAGGCGCTGGCAAAAAGCAAAGCCGCGCCCGACTATTGGGCGAGGAAGGATACCGCGCCCCGAAAAAACGCTGCCTAGCACGGACGCCGCAAAGCGCACTCAGAACAGGTTAGAACGCGCTGTTATCGGAGGCGTAATTCTCAAACCTAGTGAATCGCCCGCGGAAGGTCAGCGTCACTAGTCCTGTGGGGCCGTTACGTTGCTTGGCAACGATGATTTCCGCCTTACCCTTGCTAGCTTCGTTGGTAGGGTTATAAACCTCGTCGCGATAGATAAACAAAATTAAATCGGCGTCCTGTTCGATGGCACCCGATTCACGTAAGTCCGACATCATCGGACGTTTGTCCTGGCGCGACTCCACGCTGCGATTCAACTGCGACAACGCCACCACCGGCACTTTAAGCTCCTTGGACAGACTCTTGAGCGAACGCGAAATCTCGGCGACTTCGGTGGCACGATTCTCCTCGCGTCCCGATCCGTTGCCGCTCATCAGTTGCAGATAATCGACGACAATCAACGATAAACCGCCGCACTGGCGATGCAGACGCCGCGCGCGCGAACGTACTTCGAGCGCGGTGAGCCCTGCCGTATCGTCTATAAAAATCTCCGAATCGTTAAGCTTGCCGACCGCGTCGACCAGCCTCGGCCATTCCTGTTCCTCGAACGTGCCACTGCGCAGCTTGTGCTGATCGACTTCCCCGACCGAGCCAATCATACGCATTGCAAGCTGAGTACCCGACATTTCCATGCTAAATACCGCGCACGCTTTTTTGAGATGTAGCGCAACATGTTCGACGATGTTCATCGCCAGCGCAGTTTTGCCCATCGACGGACGCGCAGCAATAACGATAAGTTCGCCCGACTGCAAGCCGGAAGTCATGCGATCCAGATCAAAGTAGCCGGTCGCGATGCCGATGACATCGTTTTTGTTTTCGCGGCTGTAGAGCATATCGATACGCTCGACCGTCTCGGTGAGGATAGGATCGATCTTGACGAAGCCCTGCGACGACTTGGCGCCTGCCTCGGCAATCTGGAACACTTTGGATTCCGCCTCGTCGATAAGCTCGCGGGCTTCGCGCCCCATCGGGCTGTATGCGGAATCGGCTATTTCCGTTCCCACTGCCGCAAGCTGGCGCATGACGGAACGATCGCGCACGATCTCCGCGTAGCGGCGGACGTTGGCGGCACTCGGCGTATTGAGCGCGAGCGATCCAAGATACGCCTGACCGCCCGCGTCATTCAGCTTGCCACTGCGCTCCAGGCTCTCGGCAACGGTCAACACGTCTGCAGGTCGGTTATTCTCGACGAGTTGAATAATGTGCTGAAAAACAAGCCGGTGATCGGCGCGGTAAAACTCGCGCTCGCTCACCAGATCGGAGATGCGATCCCACGCGGTGTTGTCGAGCAACAAGCCGCCGAGTACGGATTGTTCGGCCTCGATCGATTGCGGCGGCACACGCATCGATTCGATTTGCGGGTCTTTGATGAGCGAAGTTACGACTTGCGCCATTGCAAATACGGTTATTATGTAACTATTTGTTTTTAAACAATTATTATTAAACGCACGAATTGTCACCAACATTACTGATGAGTGAATGTAGCAGAAAAAAGCAACAAAAAAGGGCTGTCGCCAGCCCTTTTTTTTACACCCTGAAAATCTGTTTCAAATTAACAGACTACGCCGCCTCGCCCAAAACCGAAACGGTGATGCCGACCACAACATCGGCGTGCAACGCAATCTTGAGCGATGTATCACCGACATTTTTGATCGGCCCGGCCGGCATACGAATCGACGCTTTCGGCACATCGTAGCCCTGCTTCTTCAATGCTTCCGATACATCGAAGTTGGTCACTGAACCAAACAGTTTGCCGTCCACGCCGGCCTTTTGCGTGATTTGCACCATCAGGCCATCGAGCTTCGCACCGACTTCCTGCGACTTGGCCAGCACTTCAGCCTGCGCCTTCTCAAGTTCGGCACGGCGCTTTTCAAACTCGGCCAGATTCGCGGTAGTCGCGCGTTTCGCCTTGCCGTGCGGAATCAGGAAATTGCGCGCATAGCCGTCCCGTACTTTCACCACGTCGCCGAGCTGGCCGAGATTGATGACTTTTTCCAGAAGAATAATTTGCATGTTGCCCGCCTCAGTGCAGATCGGTGTACGGCAGCAGCGCGAGAAACCGCGCGCGCTTGACCGCGATCGACAATTGGCGCTGGTAGCGCGCCTTGGTGCCGGTGATACGCGCCGGAATCAGTTTGCCGTTTTCGTTGATAAAGTCTTTCAGGATGTTGATGTCCTTGTAATCGACTTCCTTGATTTTCTCGGCGGTGAAACGGCAGAACTTTCTGCGACGAAACAGCGGATTGCCGCGCGGGCGGCCGTCCTTGCCTTTGTTCTTGCCGAATTTACCTTTACCCAGCGGTGCTCGTCTTGGCATGATGTTTTTCCTTTAACCTTTTAACTTTCTAACAATTCAGTTTGATCGATATGCAGTATCAGTTGCGTGCTCATGCGGCTTTTGCGGTTGAGAAAACCAGCGGCCTTGATGGTGTCGCCGGTCTTGAATCGAGTCATGCGGGTCGCTGCTTCGCCTATTGCCACACAGCTCACTTCACATTCAACTCTGCGCGCCATGCCTGCTTCTTGTTGTGTGGATTGATGCGCGAGTTTAAATGTCAGCAGAGGAAGTCCGGCGGGCGTGTGTCGCAGCGGCGCAAGTTCGACGATTGTTCCCGTCAGCACAACCGCATTGGCATCCACCTATGCGGCAGCTTCCGCAGCAGGTGCACCGGGCGCTGCAGGCATGGCCGACGGCGCTGTTCTCACGCCGTCTTCAGCCGGCTTCGGCTTCTCTTCGCGCATCATCGCCGAAGGCGTGGTCACGGCTTCTTTCATGCTGACAATCAGATGGCGCAGCACCGCATCGTTGAATTTGAACGCGTGTTCGAGTTCCAGCAGTGTTTCGTTATCGCACTCGATGTTCATCAGCACATAGTGCGCTTTGTGCATTTTCTGGATCGGATAGGCCATCTGACGACGACCCCAATCCTCGAGTCGATGCACCTGGCCGGAGCGGCTGGTGATCATCTGGCGATTGCGTTCGATCATGCCGGGCACCTGCTCGCTCTGGTCGGGATGAACGATGAAAACGACTTCATAATGTCGCATTGATTAAATCTCCTTATGGGCTAATGTGGGCCTCCCGTTATGCGATTACGGTGAGGCAAGGAAGTTGCCGCGGGTGTATCTGACACTAAACCCGCGAACGGGCGCGAATTATACCGGAAATTCCCGTTACTTCAAGCGTTTGGAGAGGTTCCGCGGGAATTGAACCGTTAAAACCCTCAAAACACCAGGGCCAAACCCGCGCTGATGCGGTTGTCGCCGCTTTGCCGGGTGCCGGCGTCGCGCAACACATGCGCGACATCGAACCGCAAGCTAGCGTACTTGCTGTAATTCGCCCGCAGTCCTAAACCGACGCTGGAAATGGATTGGGAAGTTACTTCGCCGGGCAACGCGTTATTGCGGCTTACCGATCCGAAGTCATAGAACACCAGTCCGCGCATGCGCACACTGCCCGGAGCGCTGACAAGCGCAGCCACATCCGGCGTATACACCTCCAACTGCCCGGAATAGCCCTTGTCGTTGGACACCTCGCGCACCAGATAGCCGCGCACCGTGTCCGGACCGCCAAGGCCAAATTGCTCGCCTGAAACCAGTGAATCGCGCGTGTACTGGCCATTGATCGCTGCGCGCGCCTGCCAATTGCCTGCAAATGCCGCAGTCACGTTTGCACCCATGCGCAGGATCGTGTAGTTGGCCGTTGCAGTGGAACGTGAACGCGCGAAATCCGCCGATCCGCCATCACTGCCACCGGGAATATTTGCGAACACGCCCGCATAAAATCCTGATTCAGTCGCCGTGCCCTTTAGCGATGAACTATAAGTCAGACTGATTGGATGTACTGTGATATCCGGCACAACGCCGACGCCGGAGATCGTGACATTATTGACGTACGCGCGGTAGTCCAGCCCCAGCGATAATTTCTGATCGATCGATCCCCACTTCGGTAAATAATAATTCCACTTCGCGCCGAATATAGTGCCGCTGCCGCTGACGTTGAACAAACCCTGCACTGTGCCGGAATCTACGTCGGAGTATCCGCCAAAAAGATCAAGGGAACTATTCCAACCGTAGAACGGAATACGATAACCCACGCCGTAGATGCTGACCTTGCTTGGCTCTGTGGGTGAAGTAATGTACTGCGCGGACAGCGTGTGGTCTCGATCAAACAGGTTGGTATGCTGAAAACCAATACCCGACCGCAGATAGCCCGTTTCACTCGTGCCGGTATCGTCGAGCGTTAACACAACGCGCCACGGCCTGTCGTCTTCGACCTTGACGTTGACATCGACCTGATCGGACTTGTCGGTGGAACGCAGCAATACCGTGGGATGCTTGATCGGATGCTCGCCTGCAAGCTGCAATTCACGCGCGATTGCTTTTGAGTTGGGAACCTCGCCTTCTTTCACCGACGGCAGACTGCGGCGCACATTCGCGGTATCGAAATGCTTGTTGCCTTCGACATTGACGCGGCCTATTGTGGGTTGCAGCACACGGATCTGAATCACCCCAGACGTAATATTTTGCTCCGGCAGCATGACTTGCACCGCGCCAAATCCAAGATCGCGGTAAGCTTGCTCGAGCGCTGCCTGCGCGCGTTGCACATCGGCGAGCTCGCGCTGTTTGCCCACGAACGGCGTGACGATACGTTCGACTTCGGAACTTGTGAGCAGCGTATTCCCGGTGACTTCGATGCGCTGGATATCGAATCGCGGCACCGAAGGCGTGACTGGCTGTGCGAACCCGCTGCCAGCGTGCCACACAAGTATCGCCCCCAATGCCAAACTTGTTATCGTTTTTTTACGCATATCCGTGGATTATTTCACAATGCGCTACGCGATGCATGGCTCGTGGTTAAGACATCTCGAGAAATATATCGTAATGTGTTGTTTTTACAACGTTTTTAGAATAGCCGATTCGAAATATACTTGTAGCAGGTGTCAGAACTTCTTGCGAATACCCTCCAACTCAAAATCGATTTTTGCAGTATCAAGATCAACCCGCACAACTTTAACGCGCACTCTGTCGCCGAGCCGGAAGCGCTGCCCGGTGCGCTCACCCAACAGATGATGCTTGGCAGCATCGTAGTGATAGTAATCGTTGCCCAAGTACGAAACATGCACGAGGCCCTCGACGTAGATGTCATCGAGTGCCACGAACGCACCGAACGACGCTACGCCGCTGACCGTGCCGTTGAACGTCTCCCCTACCTTGTCCTGCATGTAGTAGCACTTCAACCACGACATCACGTCGCGCGTGGCATCGTCCGCCCGCCGTTCGGTCATCGAGCATTGCTCTCCCAGCGCGCGCCAGTCACCGGGTTCGTAACGTTTGCCCGCAAGCACGGCCTTGATCGCGCGATGCACCAATAGATCGGGATAACGGCGTATCGGCGACGTGAAGTGCGTATACGACTCGTAAGCAAGGCCGAAATGCCCGGCATTGTCGGGACTGTAGACGGCCTGGCGCAGCGAACGCAGCATCACCGTTTGCAACAGTTGCGCATCGGGACGATCCTTGATTTGCGCAAGCAGTTTGGCGTAATCGCCCGCGCGCGGCTCATCGCCGCCGGTGAGACTCAAACCGAAGCCTTTGAGAAATTCTTTCAACGCCCGCAATTTTTCCGGCGTCGGCCCTTCGTGGACGCGGTAGAGCATCGGATGCTTATGCTCGTGCAGGAAATCGGACGCGCACACGTTGGCGGCGAGCATACATTCCTCGATCACGCGATGCGCATCGTTGCGCTTCACCGGCACGATGCGTTCGATCTTGCGCTGCGCGTCAAAAATGATCTCGGTTTCGACAGTTTCGAAATCAATGGCACCGCGTTTCGCACGCGCTTTCAGCAGCTTTTGAAACAACTCAAACAGGTTATTGAGATGCGGCACCAGCGCGCGATGTTTTGGCTGTGCGGCTACCGCGCCCTTTTCGAGCACCGCGGCAACTTCGGTATAGGTGAAGCGCGCATGCGAGCGCATCACCGCCGGATAGAATTTGTATGCAGTAATGTCGCCGCGCGCATCCACGTTCATGTCGCACGCCATGCACAGGCGCTCGACATCGGGATTGATCGAACACAATCCATTCGACAAGCGCTCTGGCAGCATCGGAATCACCTGCCTCGGGAAATACACTGAATTGCCGCGGCTTGCCGCCTCTCGATCCAGTGCATCGCCAGGCCGCACGTAATGGCTCACGTCGGCAATGGCGACAATCAACCGGTACTTGCCACGTACGGCGGGTTCACAATACACAGCGTCATCGAAGTCGCGCGCGGTTTCGCCATCGATAGTCACCAACGGCAGATCGCGCAAATCCACACGATCGTGGCGGTCTTGCGCTGTCACGGTTTCAGGGTATTTTGCGGCGAGCTTTTCGGATTCGTGACTGAACGTGTAAGGCAGCGCGTGCTTGCGCAAGGCGATCTGTATCTCCATACCGGGGTCGCCGTAATTGCCAAGTATTTCGATCACTCGCGCCACCGGCTGGCTGTGACGTGCCGGCTGGGCGAGCACTTCTATCGATACCACCTGCCCTTCCTTCGCGTTGCCTGCTTCGTGCGGCGGTACCAGAAAATCCTGGCTGATGCGTTTGTCTTCTGCCACCACGAACAGCACGCCGTGCTTGTCGCGCAGCCGGCCTACCAGACGCTGTTGCGCGTGTTCGAGCACTTCGATGATCTTGCCTTCGGGCCGGCCACGTCGATCCACGACCGATTCGCGCGCAACCACACGGTCGCCATGCAAAACCTTTTGCATTTCACGCGACTGCAAAAACATGTCCGGCCCTTTGTCGTCGCGTATCAAAAACCCGAATCCGTCAGCATGTCCCTGCACGCGCCCGCGCACGAGATCGAGCTTTTCGACCACGCAAATCGCGTCGCGACGGTTGCGCATGATCTCGCCCTCGCGCTCCATCGCAGCGATGCGCCGCGCAAACGTATCGCGTTCGCGTGATTCTATCTCGAGCAATTTTTCCAGATTGTCCTGAGTCACCGGTACGCCCTGCTCCGTTAGTGTTTCCAGGATGAATTCGCGGCTTGGCAGCGGATGCT
>Ga0315912_10005951_pt1 | contig 11056 bp, 8 predicted proteins | sample VfabasoilMG_FD_204469 | JGI IMG/M metagenome (GOLD analysis project Ga0315912, IMG submission 204469) | Garden soil microbial communities collected in Santa Monica, California, United States - V. faba soil | ecosystem: Environmental > Terrestrial > Soil > Garden | place: USA: California...
ACGACCTTTTCGCGGCGGCGGCCCACACCGGCGCGTCGATTCCCGCCAGCGAGTGCACGGCTCTCGACACGGCCGTAGACGCCATCCTGGCCGGGTATGCCGCCGGGACCCGATTCGGTATACGGCTCGACGCTGACGGCCTGCTCGCCGCCGGACAGCCGGGCCTCCAGCTGACATGGATGGATGCCAGGGTTGGCGATTGGGTCGTCACGCCGCGCATCGGCAAGCCGGTCGAAGTACAGGCGCTCTGGTTGAACGCTCTCTGGCTCGCCAGCCAGCGGAACCACCGCTGGATCGGCCACTTCAAGCGCGGGCTCCACTCGTTCAACGTGCGTTTCTGGAACGAGGAGACGGGTGCGCTCAACGACGTCGTGGACGTCAATCACGAGCCGGGAACGTTCGACGCCTCGTTCCGGCCGAACCAGATCTTCGCGCTGGGTGGCCTGCCGATTGCCTTGATCGACGGGGCACGGGCGCAGCGTGCGATCGACGCAATCGAGCAGCGCCTGTGGACGCCGATCGGGCTGAGGTCGCTCGCACCTGACGAACCCGGATACATCGGCCGCTACCAGGGCGGCGTGTCCGCGCGCGACGGAGCCTATCACCAGGGCACCGTGTGGCCATGGCTTCTGACCGCCTTCGTCGAAGGATGGCTGCGCGTGCGGCACGGTGATGCCGACGCCCACCGGGAGGCGCACGAGCGTTTCCTGGCACCTCTGCTCGCTCACCTGGATGAAGCGGGGATCGACCACCTCTCCGAGATCGCAGACGGCGACTCGCCGCACCACCCAGGCGGCTGCCCGTTTCAGGCGTGGTCGGTCGGCGAAGCTTTGCGCCTCGTGCGACTGCTCGAAAAGTAACCCCATCCGCCTGGCGGCATTAAAAGCGGTGGGAGAACGTGATGGAACGGTCGTTTGACGACGCGAACGCAACACTCTGGCGAATTCGTGGTGAGTATCTCGAAATGCCCGGCCTGAAGCTGACGGTGCCGCAGGCCGCGCGCCTCTGGCAGCTCGATCAGCCCAGTATCGAGCAGCTGCTCAACGTGCTCGTCGCCGACGGCATCCTGCGCCGCACGTCGTCGGGCGCCTATCTGATGAAGGCCAGCTAGAAGGCGCTCATGGATTGCCGCCGCACGCTTCACTGGCGCGAGTATCTGATCGAAGGCGCGGGCCTCGGCTTGTTCATGCTCTCGGCCGCGGCGATGACCTCGCTGCTCGAGCATCCGTCCTCGCCCGTGCGGCTCTTGCTGAGCAGCGCGTTTGCGCGACGCGTGCTCATGGGTCTCGCCATGGGGCTGACGGCCGCCGCGCTGGTCTATTCGCCATGGGGACGCCGCTCGGGCGCTCACTTCAATCCTTCGGTCACGTTCACGTTCTACCGGCTCGGCAAGGTATCGGCAGCTGACGCCGCGTGCTACGTGGCAGCGCAGTTCGCCGGCGGCGTCCTGGGTATCGCAGGAGCCGCCGGCCTGCTGTGGCCGTGGATCGGGGACGCCCGAGTCAACTACGTCGCCACGGTACCCGGCCCGGGAGGCGCCGCACCCGCTTTTGCCGGCGAGCTGGCGATCTCGTTCCTCCTGATGCTGACGGTGCTCACCGTGTCGAACCGCGCGCGGCTTTCGCGATTCACCGGTCTCTTCGCAGCGGCACTCGTGGCCTCGTTCATCACATTCGAGGCGCCGCTGTCGGGCATGAGCATGAATCCGGCACGCACGCTGGGACCGTCGCTGCTCGGTGGCCTGGGTGGGGGGCTCTGGCTCTACTTCATCGCACCGCCGCTGGGCATGCTCGCCGCAGCGGAACTCTACATTCGACTGAACGGACGCGGGCGCGTGCGCTGCGCAAAGCTGCAGCACGCGCTGCCCTGCATCTTCTGCGGCGAGGCGGCCTGAGCACCGCCCTCTTCAAACGAGCACCGTCATGACCAGTACTCAGCACTTCGACGTGATCATCATCGGCACCGGGGCAGGAGGCGGCACGCTGCTTCACGGGCTCGCGCCGACCGGCAAGCGCATCCTGGTCCTCGAGCGCGGCGACTACGTGCGACGCGAGAAGGACAACTGGGATTCGCACGCGGTGAACGTGCGGGCCAAGTACCACACCAAGGAAGTCTGGAAGGACAAGGATGGCCACCCGCTCCATCCGCACACGAACTATTACGTGGGCGGCAACACCAAGTTCTATGGCGCTGCTCTGTTCCGGCTTCGCGAGCGGGACTTCCAGGAGCTGCAGCATCACGGCGGCACGTCACCCGCGTGGCCGATCTCGTACGAGGACCTCGAGCCGTATTACACGAGGGCGGAGCATCTGTACGCCGTCCACGGCAACCGCGGCGAAGACCCCACCGAGCCGGCGGCAGCACCTTACTGTTACCCGGCGGTCAGCCACGAGCCGCGCATCCAGCAGCTCAGCGACGACTTCGCCCGCCAGGGTCTCCGGCCGTTCCATGTGCCGCTCGGCATCCGACTCGACGAGTCGAGACCCGAGCAGAGCGCCTGTATCCGCTGCAACACGTGCGACGGCTACGCGTGCCTGGTGCACGCCAAGTCGGACGCCGAAGTGATGTGCGTCGAACCGTCTCTGAGGCACCCGAATGTGACGCTCCTGACCAACGCGTATGTCGAGCGGCTGCAGACCAGTGCGTCAGGGCGAGAGGTCACGTCGGTGCAGGTGCGGCGCAACGGCGCCGACGAGTTCTACTCCGGCGACATCGTCGTCGTGTCGTGCGGCGCCATCAACTCCGCGGCGCTGCTGTTGCGATCGGCCAACGATCGCCATCGGAAGGGGCTGGCCAACGGTTCCGACGTGGTCGGCCGCCACTTCATGGGTCACATCAATTCGGTGCTCATGGCCATCTCGAAATGCCCGAACCCGACGGTGTTTCAGAAGACGCTGGCGCTCAACGACTTCTACTTCGGGGACGACCAGTTCGAGTTTCCGATGGGTCACATCTCCTTCGTCGGCAAGCTCGATGGCGTGGCGCTCTCCGCTGGAGCCCCGGCGCTGGCGCCGGGCTTCACCCTCGAGTTGATGGCGAAGCATTCGCTGGACTTCTGGCTGACCTCCGAGGATCTGCCGTCCTGGGAGAACCGCGTGACGCTCGATCACGAAGGCCACATCGAGCTGCGCTACACGCCCAACAACGGCGCGGGGCACGCGCGGCTGATCTCGAGGCTCGAGCACCTGTTGCAGCAGCAGAGCGCGTGCGGCGTCCACGGGCACGCGTGCCACAACGGACTCTTCGCGCGCAATCTGTTCATCGGGCAACGCATTCCCCTCGCTGGCGTCGCGCATCAGAACGGCACCATTCGCTTTGGGCACGACCCGCGCAGTTCGGCGCTCGACGAGCACTGCAAGGCGCACGATCTCGACAATCTCTATGTCGTCGATGGGAGCTTCTTCCCGTCGAGCGGGGCCGTCAACCCGGCGCTGACCATCATGGCGAACGCGCTCCGCGTGGGTGATCACCTCATCGAAAGGCTGGGCTGAGATGCGACGCGTGGAAGCAGCCATCATCGCCGCAGCGATTCTGTTCGCGCTGTCGCTGGCGCCCCGGCCTCAGGCGCGGGTCGCCACGGCGCCGCTCGCGCAGGAGATCGTGACCGTCGGCATGACCGTGTCCGACATGGACCGGTCGGTCGCCTTCTTTTCCGACGTGCTGATGTTCGAGAAGGTGTCAGACGTCGAACTCGCCGGGGGCGAACACGAGCGCCTGCTCGGCCTGTTCGGCGTGCGCATGCGGGTCGTGCGCCTGCGGCTCGGCCGGGAGCAGCTCGAGCTCACCGAGTACTTGACACCGCGTGGACGGCCGGTGCCCGAGGACTCCCGCAGCAACGACCGCTGGTTTCAGCACGTCGCCGTCATCGTGTCCGACATGGACGCGGCCTACGCGCGGCTGCGCCGCTTTCGCGTCGAGCACGCGTCACCCGAACCGCAGCGGCTGCCCGACTGGAACCCGAACGCCGGCGGCATCAAGGCGTTCTATTTCAAGGATCCTGACGGCCATCCCCTGGAAATTCTTCAGTTCCCCGCCGGCAAGGGCGAAGCGCGGTGGCAGGCCGCCGCACCGCTGTTCCTCGGCATCGACCATACGGCCATTGTGGTCGGCGACACGGACGCGAGCCTGCGCTTCTACCGCGACGCGCTCGGGCTCCGCGTGGCCGGCGAAAGTACCAACTACGGGGCCGAGCAGGAACGTCTGAACAACGTGTTCGGCGCCCGGCTGCGCATCACCGCGTTGCGCGCCGCCCGTGGACCGGGAATCGAGTTCCTCGAGTACCAGGCCCCACGTAACGGCAGGGCGGCCGTCGGCATCAAAGCGAACGACCTGGCCCACTGGGAAACGACGGTTGCGACGGGCGACGAAGCCCTGGCCCTGGAGCGGTTTCTGATGCAGCGCGTCATGCTCGTTTCGCCGTCAGTCGTACGATTCAGCCCGCCATCGGAGTTCACGCGGGCGTTGCTCGTGCAGGATCCGGACGGTCACGCACTCAAAGTGGTGTCGCGATGACCGCGGAACAGCAGCGTCTCGACGACGAAGGGCGCACCCACTGGAAGCGCTGGGGACCCTATCTCAGTGAACGATCCTGGGGGACGGTCCGCGAGGACTACAGCGCTCATGGCACCGCGTGGGAGTACTTTCCGCACGACCACGCCCGGTCGCGCGCCTATCGCTGGAACGAAGACGGCCTGGCCGGCATCTGCGATCGCCGCCAGACGGTATGCGTCGCGCTCGCGCTATGGAACGGCCTGGACCCGATCCTCAAGGAGCGGCTCTTCGGCCTGACCGGCAACGAAGGGAATCACGGCGAGGACGTCAAGGAGTACTACTTCTATCTCGACAGCACGCCGACGCATTCGTACATGAAGTTCCTGTACAAGTACGGACAGCGAGCCTATCCATACGCGGATCTCGTCGACACAAATCGGAGGCGCGGCAAGCACGAGCCGGAATACGAGCTTGCCGATACCGGGTACTTCGACGACAACCGCTACTTCGACGTGGTCGTCGAGTACGCGAAGGCGTCGCCTGACGACATCCTCATCCGAATCACGGCCACGAATCGCGGTCCAGAAACGGCCCCGCTCCACGTGCTGCCCACCGTGTGGTTCCGCAACACGTGGGCGTGGGAGCCAGGCAGCCCCCGGCCGCATTTGTGGCGTGGCCAGCACGGGACGCGCATCGAGCTGGACCACCACGAAAGCGGCCGACGCTCGCTGGTGCTGGATGGCCTGCCAGAGCTGCTGTTCACGGAGAACGACACGAATTGCACGCGCCTGTTCGGCGGGCCGAACGCAACCGCGTACGCGAAGGACGCCATCAACGACTACGTCGTCGGCGGCGTCGCGAAAGCCGTCAATCCCGACAACATCGGCACGAAGGCCGCCGGTCACTACGCGCTCGCCGTCGAACCGGGCGCCGCGGCCGTCGTCAGGCTGCGCCTCGCTGTCACTCCGCCGGCCGACGGCACCATCGGCCTCGACTTCGATGCCGTGTTCGACGAGCGCATCCACGAAGCCGACGCGTTCTACGACACGGTCATTCCTCGCGAACTGGACGCGGACGGCAGGATGGTGATGCGGCAGGCGCTCGCGGGCATGCTGTGGTCGAAGCAGTTCTACAACTACGACGTGCGCCGCTGGCTGCAGGGCGACCCGGGACAACCGGAACCGCCGGCCGCGCGGCGCCGCGGCCGCAACGCCAGCTGGCCGCAACTGGCCAACGAAGACGTCATCTCGATGCCCGACAAGTGGGAGTACCCCTGGTACGCGGCGTGGGATCTCGCCTTTCACTGCGTCGCCCTGGCCGTTGTGGACTCCTCGTTCGCCAAATCGCAGCTGGTCTTGCTTCTTCGCGAGTGGTACATGCACCCGAACGGGCAGCTTCCGGCCTATGAATGGGCGTTCGGCGACGTCAACCCGCCGGTGCATGCATGGGCCGCATGGCGGGTCTACAAGATTGAGAAGCGGCGCACGGGTGTCGGCGATCGCGCGTTCCTCGAGCGTGTGTTCCACAAGCTGCTGCTCAACTTCACGTGGTGGGTCAACCGCAAGGACGCCGAAGGGATGAACGTGTTCCAGGGCGGCTTCCTCGGCCTGGACAACATCGGTGTCTTCGATCGCAGCGCACCGCTGCCGACGGGCGGACATCTCGAGCAATCCGACGGCACGAGCTGGATGGGCATGTACACACTCAACATGCTGGCCATCGCCCTGGAGCTCGCGAAAGACGATCGGGTGTACGAGGACGTGGCCACGAAGTTCCTCGAGCACTTCCTCTACATCGCCGATGCCATGAACAATCTGGGTGCCGAGGGCATCGAGCTGTGGGACGAGGCCGAGGGCTTCTATTACGACGTGCTGCACCTCGACAACGGCGACCATTTCCCCCTGCGGGTACGCTCGATGGTCGGCCTGATCCCGCTCTTCGCCATCGAAACCCTGGAGCCGGCGCTGCTCGAGAAGCTGCCCGGCTTCCGGCGGCGGCTCGAATGGTTCGTGCAGCACCGCCCCGATCTGACCGGCAACATCGCCAGCGTGCGCACGCCCGGCATGGGCGAACGCCGGCTGCTCTCCATCGTGAACGTCAACCGGCTGCGCCGGGTGCTCAAGGTGATGCTCGACGAGAACGAGTTCCTGTCGCCGTACGGTGTGCGCGCGCTCTCACGGGCGCACCGCGAACGGCCCTACACGCTCATGGTCGGAGACCAGGTCCATCGCGTGGACTACGAGCCCGGCGAATCGTCGACCGCGCTGTTCGGCGGCAACTCGAACTGGCGTGGGCCAATCTGGTTTCCGGTGAACTTTCTGCTGGTGGAGTCGCTTCAGCGCTTCCACCACTATCTCGGTCCCGATTTCGCTGTCGAATGCCCGACCGGCTCGGGCCAGCTGATGACGCTGGGCCAGGTCGCCGAGGAGCTGTCCCAACGTCTCACGAGAATCTTCCTGCGCGACAGCCGGGGGCGACGGCCGGTGTTTGGCGACAACCGTCTCTTTCAGCACGACCCGCACTGGAGCGATCTCGTTCCGTTCCACGAGTATTTTCATGGCGACACCGGGCGGGGCGTGGGCGCCAGTCATCAGACCGGCTGGACCGGACTCGTTGCCAAACTGCTGCAACAGAGCGGAACGCGCACGGCAGCGCCCGAGGCGGCGCTGCGTTACGCAGAGTCCCGCTGAGGGGAGGCCGCCCTGGACGCCAGACCTTACATCACGTGCCGGGAGCTCATCGACTTCATCATGAGCTACCTGGATCACGAGCTGCCGCCGGAACAGCGGTTGGAGTTCGACCGTCACATGGCGGTGTGTCCGTCGTGCGTCGACTACTTGAAGACGTACGAGAAGACCGTGCGGCTTGCCGCGTCGAGCGGCAACGATCCGTCGCCGGACGACGTGCCCGAGTCGTTGATCGAGGCCATTCTCATGGCCCGCACGAAGGCGTAACGCTCTCAGCGATCCAGCCGCGCCACGAGGCTCGACGTGTCCCAACGCCGTCCGCCCATGGCCTGCACTTCAGCGAAGAATTGATCGACGAGGGCCGCGACGGGCAGTTTGGCGCCGTTCTTTCGCGCCTCCTCGAGGCAGATCGACAGGTCTTTCCGCATCCAGTCCACCGCAAAGCCGAAGTCGAACTGGCCGGCCGCCATCGTCTTCCAGCGGTTCTCCATCTGCCACGACTGGGCGGCGCCCTTCGAGATGACGCCGATGACGTTTTCGATATCGAGCCCCGCCCTCTTGGCGAAGTGGATGCCTTCGGCCAGCCCCTGCACCAGGCCAGCGATGCACAGCTGATTCACCATCTTCGTGAGCTGGCCGGCGCCTGCCGGGCCCATCAGACCGACCATCTTGGCGAAGGACGAAATGATCGGCCTGGCCTGTTCGAACGCGTCCACGTCGCCGCCGACCATCACGGTCAGCTGTCCGTTCTCGGCACCGGCCTGACCGCCCGAGACTGGAGCATCCAGACTGGCGGCGCCCTTCGCCTTGGCAGCGTCGTACAGCTCGCGCGCCACGGCGGCGGAGGCGGTAGTGTTGTCGATGTAGACCGCGCCGGGGCGCAAGCTCGCAAATGCCCCGTCGGGGCCAAGTGTGATCTGCCGCAGATCATCGTCGTTGCCCACGCACGTGAACACGAAATCGGCGCCTTCGGCGGCGGCCCGTGGGGTGGCAGCGTGCCGGCCCCCATACTCGGCAACCCATTTTGCGGACTTGGCGGCCGTGCGGTTGTACACCGTCACAGCGTGCCCGCCGCGCTGCGCCAGATGACGCGCCATGGGATATCCCATAACCCCTAGCCCGATGAAACTGACCTGTGCCATGCGTTCTCCGTCTCCTCGATGAAGCCACCTTACCTCACCGGACGGGCTTCAGCTGACAAACGGCTGACAATCGGTGGTTGACGCTGGTGCGTTGCGGTCGGCTGGAGTTGCCAAGCCACGCAATGAATTCGGCCTCTGGCAGGCCACAGTCGCTTCGAGTTGCCGCCCGGAACCGGGCTCATAACCCAGGTCGCGGGTTAGGTTCCCGCCACCTTCAGATTTCTCCAATCGGCTAGCGAAGCGCCTTTCTCGTCGGAGAGCACTCGCCGGCCGCATGGACGCCGTGGGCAGGGCGGTGACCTGAGTCGGTGACCCAGGGACTTTCCCAATTGTCCAAATGGCTGAGCTCTGCGACCATCTCCGCCCGATGGACGCTGGCTTTCGCACCCGCCAGACACATCTGACTCAGTCAGACACGGTCATTCGCCGCCATCGAACGCCCGCAACTACGCAGGCCTGCACACCGACGCATCCGGCGGCTGAACCATCGACCAATCGGACCGATTTACCGAACGCAACGAGACGACGTCCCGGCTGCGTCGCTCTTCAACAGAAAGCAGGCAATCCGTTGCGACACCGCACGTGCCGAATCCTCACGCTTGTTGTTGCCCTTCTTTCCATCTCGATTTCGGTGGGTGCACAGGACACTGCAGAAAAAACTGTGTACGTCGAAACCGCACTCACGCAGACGGAAACAAAAGAACTCAAGAAGTGGATGGACAAAGACCAAGACTGGAAAGATTGGTGCGACAAATGGTGCAACAAAGCACTCAGGTACGAGGCGATCACGAGAATTCGTCCCCGGCCTGCGCCACCGGCCTGGCTTTCGGAACGGTGCGCCAATCACCTCTTTCTGGTGGACGAGCTTTTGACCCAAGCCTGTGCTCTCTTGGGAGAAATTACAGAAGATTTCAAAGTAGCAAGTGTTCGCAATGAGATCGAGGCCGAGCAAAAGAGAAAAGAAGCCCAAGAGAGAAATCATTTCTTGGAGAAGATTCACTTTGGGTCGGGCTGGCCAGTTATCAGGGATGTTGAATCATTCAATAATTTCGCATTGCTGGCCGTTCACTATTCCGTACGGACTGTAGGGAGATGGGAAGCGAATTCTCCTGGATTCATTCTTCTGAACATTGCGAATCCTGGTGAAGACAAGAAGATGAAATTCGGAACTTACATCAGCGTGGGTTACAAGTGGAGGGAGGTTCGGTTTTCGGGAAGGTCTTATGTTCTGCATTTCAACATGGTCAACGCCTGGACGAGTGGAACTGTCAGCGAGAAATTAGGGTTCCAAGAAACCCTGAGCTTGGCTGGGCTTTCCATCACGCTGAAGAAGTAACAGCCCTACTGAGACACGGTGAAGGCCACCTGCTGTGTGGCGCGGTCGTCGCCCGCCGTTGCATCGACGCGCACGACGTAGGTGCCCGGGGCCAGATTCACGAGCGGCAGCACGATGCGTGCGCGCTGTGCGTCGGTCGACACGACCGGCAACGTCGCGAGCGAGGTGCCGTCACGACCGGTGAGCCGCGCGCCAACATCTGGCGCACGCGTGACCGACGTCCACGGGATGTCGATCACGAGCCGATCGGTGCGAATGAAGCGACGCGACACCGTCGGCGTCGCCTCAGCCCCGGAATCGAAGCGACGGGCCTCGAGCACGGAGCGCGTACGGTACACGCGCGGCGTTCCAAGCTCGACGCCGCCGTCGGCGTAGTCAGGCACGACGAGCCGATCGGTCCATCGGTCAACCTCGGCTCCGTCCGACGCTCGCATCGTCATCTTCACGGACACCGTGCCGGGCACGAGCAGAAAGCGGGCGACTGACGTGGCGCCGGTGGCGGCGGCCGCGATCGTCTGAGGCGCGCCGAGCGAGGCGCCGCTTCCCACCGACACGGGCTCGATCTCGAGCGCCGACGCGCGACTCTCCCGTGCGGGGCCGATGGCCTCCCATGCGAACTCGACCGCCGTCCGGTCGGCTGACGGGGCACTGCCGATCCACACGTCGATCGGGCGCCCCTTGTCGAGCGGCACGAGGGATGCGAGGGCGCTGCTGAGCGCCGGGTCGGGAGCCGGCGCCGGTGGCTCGCTGAGGTCGGCAGGCGCTGGTGCCCAGTAACCGCGGCGGGCGGTCACGCGCAGGCCGGGTCCCGTCACGCGCACGTCGATGCGGTGGAACTTGCCGTCGGCGCGCTCGCGCGCCGGCGTGTAGCCGATCAGATAGTAGGCGCTGGCGTCAGAGAACACTTGCGTGAGCCGGTCCCACGGTGTGTTGCTGTTGACGATGGCTCGCCCTCCGGTGTCGAGTGAGAGGCGCGCGAGCGCCTCGGCGCCTCCAAACGGAGCCGACCCCAACGGACGAGGGTCGAGGACGTGCACTGTGACGTTCCCGCGATTCGCTGCCCGCAGCGTCGATTCCAGTTGCGGGTACACCAAACTCCCGGGCCTGCCGACCGGTGGCCCCTGGCTGACAAAGATCACCGATTTTCGGCCCTCGCGAAGACCGCCGAGATGCGTCACGAGCGCTTCCAGCGCCGAGAGCGTCACGCCGGCTCGAACCTCCCACACGTTGCGCTGGGTGAGTTGCGCTTCCTCGATCACGCTCCGCACAGGCACGAGCTCGCCTCGCCGGCCTTTGAAGGTGCGAATGCGCTCGCGCAGCAGCCACTTGTCACGCGTGAACGTCAAACCGTCGAGCATCGTCAACGGATCCATGACGACGACCAGGTCGGTTGGCCGCAA
>Ga0315912_10005952_pt1 | contig 11055 bp, 4 predicted proteins | sample VfabasoilMG_FD_204469 | JGI IMG/M metagenome (GOLD analysis project Ga0315912, IMG submission 204469) | Garden soil microbial communities collected in Santa Monica, California, United States - V. faba soil | ecosystem: Environmental > Terrestrial > Soil > Garden | place: USA: California...
TAATAGGCCGCGTCATCCGCCCCCTGGGCGAGGAAGTACTCGATGCCGCGCGAGACCATGCCCAGCGAGTAGAGCCCGACCAGCACGATCGCGGCGACCACGGCGCGGTCGAGCACGGGATGCTCCTCTGCGCGGACCGCGGGCGGGAAGGTGGGGGATGCCATCGTTCGAATCTACGACAGCGCCGGCCCCGGGCGCGCGGGGCCATGGCCCGCCTGCGGCTCGGTGGGCTGCTCGCCTGCCGCTCCGGCACCGCGCACCACCTCGAGGAGCCGCGGGAGCAATGCGGGGTTCGCCGTCACGAGCCGGCGGCCGTCCAACCGGAACGGCTCGCCCGCGTATCCCGTCACGCGACCGCCCGCCTCGCGGATGATCAGCGTCCCGGCGGCGACGTCCCACGGTGACAGGTCGCCCTCCCACATGCCGTCGAAGCGGCCCATCGCCACGTACGCGAGGTTGAGCGCGGCGGAGCCGTCGCGCCGCACGCCCTGCGCACGCAGGAGGAAGTCACGGAACAGCGGCAGGTGGAGCTCGGGGGTCTCCCGCACACCGTAGGGGAAGCCGGTCACGAGCAGGGCATCCTCCAGCCGCGAGACGTCGGTCACCCGGATCGGGCGGCCGTTCAGTGTCGAACCTTCACCCGCGGCCGCCGCGAACAGCTCGTCGCGCACCGGGTCATAGACCGCGCCCGCCGCCAGGGTGCCGTCCACCTCGACGCCCACGGAGACGCAGAAGAACGGGTAGTTGTGCGCGTAGTTCGTGGTGCCATCCAGGGGATCGCAGATCCAGCGTGTTCGCGAGCCCTCGCCGCCTCCCGCCGCAGCGTGCGCGCCGGATTCCTCGGCGAGCACCCCGTGGTCCGGGAAGCGCTCGCGGATGCGGGAGAGGAGCAGGGCTTCCGAGCGGCGGTCGTACTCGGTGACGAGATCGATGCGGCCCTTCTTCTCGGGCGCGTGCACGCGCCCATGGCCCTGCAACAGGATCGCGCCGGCCTCGCGCGCGAACGCGCACGCGGCGTCGCGCAGGGCCGCTGGAGTCTCCCCGCTCACGTGCGTCTCGCCGCGCTGTGCGGGCAGAACAGCCGGTACGAGCAATAGCCGCAGTTGCGCTGGTCCGGCCGCGGCGGGTACTGCGCCGCCCGGATGCCGGCCGCGGCCTCGCGCACCCGCTCGCGTGCGCGCTCCAGGTGTTCGGGTTCCACCTCGGCCGTGCCCGTGACCCCTGTGCCCACGAACTGCAGTTCCACGGCGGCCGGCATCACCTGCCGGGATTCGTGGTAGGCGAGGGCATAGAGCCCCAACTGGCCGTCCTTCAGCGATTCCTTCGCGCGTTGCGCGGCCTTCTCGGCGTCGTCCACCTCGCTGCTCTTGTAGTCCACGAGCACGATGCCGTCGCGACGCTCGTCGATCCGGTCCCAGCGCCCGATCACCACGTCGTCGCCGACCTTGAACTTGAAGTCGGTCTCGACCGCGAGCGGTGTGCGATCGGCGGCCGCGTCGCGCGCCACGAACCGGCGCAGCGCATCGCGGCCCTGCGCCTGCGTGAGTTCCTCGTGCTCACGCGTGAGGAAGCCCTCGGAGGACCAGGCCGAATCGAACACGCCGACCACGTCGTCCGCCGAGATCGGCAACCCTTTGATACGGTGCTGGTGCCACACCTTGATGGCGTGGTGGATGGCGTTCCCGTACATGAACTGCGGGTCGCCCGCCAGCGGGACATGCGCGACGTGCGCGTACAGGTACTTGAGCGGACAGGTGAGCCAGTCGTCGATCTGGGCATGCGACAACGTCAGCGCGCGCCCGTCCGGCAGCGCGGCGATCGGAGAGGCGGCGGGCTCCGCAGCCGGCGCGTAGCGCTGGATGGACTGCAGCGCCGAGGCGGCCTTCGCCCCCTTCGGGGCCGCCGGCAGGCCGAGTGCCTCGTTCACGAAGCGCGACATCTTGGTCGCCCGCCGGCCGCCGTAGTCCGCCGCGTGCGTGAGCACGAGCCGGTCCTTGGCGCGCGTCATCGCCACGTAGGCGAGCCGGCGTTCTTCGCGATAGTGGTCCTCGCGCGCGTCACCCGCGCCGGGCAGGTCGGTGCGCACCTGGCGCAACTCGGCCGGGAACTCCAGGCCCTCCGACTTGTTGTACTGCGGGAACCGCTGCTCGACCAGGTTCACGACGAACACCACCGGGTACTCGAGCCCCTTCGCACCGTGCGCGGTGAGCAGGCTCACCGTGTCCTCGTCGGGCTCGAGTTCGGCCGCCGAGGGGTCGTCGCCCATCTCGATCAGCAGGTCCAGGTGCTCGATGAACGCGGGCACACGGTCGGTGCGAAGCAGCGGACCGACGCGCGAGACGATGCCGAACAGCTTGTTCAGGTTCTGCGCCTTCTCCACGGCTTCGGCGCTCAGGTCATCCGCCAGCTCATCCAGCAACCCGCTCTCACTCACGAACTGGTACAGCACCTCGCTGGTCGGCCTCCGGATCGCGCTCTCGCACAGTCGCGCATGCAATGCGGCGAAGCGCTGCACCGCGTCGCGGGTCGCGGGCGCGAGCGGTTCGCCGTGGTCGCGGCCGGCGGCGGCCTCGATGGCGAGCTTCAGCAGCCCGCGATTGAACCGCTTCGCGCGGTGCCCGAGCCGCGCCAGGTCCACGGGGTCGGCGCCGAAGCGCGCGTCGCCGAGGACGGGATGCGCTGCGCCGTGGTCGGGATCGGCGATCGTGCGCAAGGCGTTCAGGCACAACAGCACCTCGGGCCGCGAGTAGAGTCCGCGCGTGCCGACGCGGCGGAACCGCACGCCGCGCGCCTGCAATGCGAGCGCGAAGGGATCGAGGTGGTTGTGCGCGCGGGCCAGGACCGCGAAGTCGGCCGCGCGCGCCGTGCCCGACTCGATCGCGGTCGCGATCTGGTCCGCCACCCACTCCGTCTCGTCGCGCCCGGAAGCGAACACCTGGTGCTCGACCGAGCCCTGCAGCGTCTCGCCCGTGACCGGGTCCTCGCGCTGGGCGAGCAGCCGCTTGTCGAGCCCGTGCTGGGCTTCGAGCCGCGCCGGGTCGTTGGCGCGGATCAGCCGGTGCGCGTCGTCGAGGATGCGCTGGCCCGAGCGGTGATTGCGATTCAGGAGCACCTGTCGCGCACCGGGGAAGACCTCGAGGAACTGCAGGATGTTCTCGATCTTGGCCCCGCGGAAGCGGTAGATGCTCTGGTCGTCGTCACCCACCACGGTCAGGTTCTGCCGTGTCCCCGCCAGCAGGCGCACCAGCTCGAACTGCACGTGGTTCGTGTCCTGGAACTCGTCCACGAGGATCCATCGGTACTGCTCCTGCACCGCACGCCGCACGTGCGGGCGCTCGCGCAGCAAGCGCAGCGCGAGCCGGATCTGCGAGTCGAAGTCCACGCGGCCGGCGGCGAACAGCAGTTCCTCGAACTTGGCGTAGGCGCGCGCCTTCTCCTGCTCGGCCGCCGCCCGGTCGCGCCGCTCGGGGTCGGCGCCGGCGGCGGCGGCGAGCGCCGCCGCGAACTCAGCGTAGCGTTCGGGATCCACGTCCTCGTTGCGGGCTCGGCTGAACAGGCGCACGAACTCGCGCAGGTGGTCGTCCGGCCGGCCGAGCGGCAGGTAGCGGTCGAGACCCAGCTCGAACACGCGCTCACGCAGGAAGACGAGGATCTCCGCTTCGGACTCCACGCGCAGCCGGCTCGTGAGCCCCAGTTCCACGGCGTGTTCACGCACGAGCCGGTCGCAGAACGCATTGAACGTCGCGATCGTGGCGCCGACCAGCCCGTAGGGGACGAGCTGGTCCACGCGCGACTCCATCTCGGCCGCGGCCTTGTCGGTGAACGTGAGCGCCAGCACCTGCTCGGGCCGCGCCTTCTTCTCGGAGATGAGCCACGCGATGCGGTGCGTGACCACCTGCGTCTTGCCGGTGCCGGCGCCGGCCACGATCAACATCGGGCCTTCGCCGTGCGTGACCGCATCGCGCTGCTCGGGATGGAGCCGTTCGAGCCCGAGCACGTCGGGAGCAGGGCCGGCCAGGGCGGGAAGTCGGGGCATGCCGCCACGCTAGCACAGCGCCGCCGCGGCCCGGCCGCGCCGCGGTGCGCGCGCCGGCGGCTGGCGCGGCTGAACGCGCGCGGTCGTCTCGGATAGAATGCAGGTCCATGCCCTCGCCCGCACGGATGCCCCACGCCATGACGGCCGCGTTCATCGCGTTCGCCCTGTTGAGCCTCGTCTCGGGCTGCGCGCGTCGCGCTCGTGAGACTCCCACGTCGCTCACGTGGTACGCGGGCCGCGCTCGTCCGGCGTTCGATCCCGATGGTCCGCCCGATGCGTTGCGCTTCGCGCTCGAGCGCCACCTCTCGCGCGGGCTCGTCGAGCGCGACTCCTCGGGCCAGGTGCGCGCAGGACTCGCGAGTGCGATCGAGTGCTCGAGCGACAGCCTCACATGGACGTTCCGCCTGCCGAAGGGGCTGCGCTACACCGACGGCACGGCCGTCACGAGCCGCGACCTGCGCGAAGCGCTCGTGGCGGGGCTCGGCCGCGAGGACCATGCCACTCGCGGATGGCTCCTGGCCGCGGTGCGCGGCGTCTCCCAGGTGCGTGCGGGCCGCAGCCGGCCGGCCCTGGGGATCGAGACGCCGGACGAGCGCACGCTGGTGCTCGAGCTCGCCGTGCGGGACCGGCGATTGCTCGAGAAGCTCGCGGTCCCCGGGGTGGCCACACCCTGGAAGAAGCGCACGGGCGAGTGGGCGGACGCCGTGGGCGTGGGGCCCTATCGCATCGTGGCGGACGACGGCGAACGCGCGCTCACCCTCGCCGCCGCCTCGGCCGCGGCGGGGACGGAGGCGTCGCTCGACACGCTGCGCGTGCGCTTCGGCACGGGCGCGGCGCGTGCGCGCTCGACACTGCGTGCGGGGCTCGCCGACGTGACCTGGCCCGTGCCGCCGGGTCTCCTGGATCAGCCGCTGCCCAAGGGCTGGTCGTTGGAACGCCACGGGGCCGACCCGCCGCGGCGGCTGCTGCTCATCCTGCGCGCGGATGTCCCACCCACGACCAAGGCCGCGGTGCGCCAGTCGCTCGTGCACGCGCTCAATCGTGAGGAGCTCTTGGGTTCGCTCGGCTCGCGCGGAGAACCGCTCCGGCGCTGGCTGCCGGGTTCGCGCGCCGACTACGCCTGGCCCCGGCTCGAGACCGCGGCCGAGCGCGCCGAACGCCGCGCCGCACAGCTGGCCTCCACACCCGCGCGGCAAGGGCAGACAATCCGTCCCGAGAGCCACCACCTGACCGCGGCCTTCGACGCCGACCTGGCGGGCGCGCTGGTGATGCCGGCACTCCAGCGTCAATGGGAGCAGGCGGGGCACTACATCGACCTGCGCCCGCTGCGTGGCCGGGCGGCCGGGGCCCAGGCCCTCAAAGCGGCCGCCGCGCAGGTGCAGCTCGTGGAGAGCCAGGCGCTCCTGTCGGGGCTCGAGCCCGAGCTGGCGCAACTCGTGATGCCGCTTCGCGGCCCGGCCGTCGGGGCGTACCGGACCGGCTGGCGGACCCGCGAGTTCGATCGCGCCCTGATGTCACTGGGGACCGCCCCAGGGCCGGACCCGGACGCGATCCAGGCCGTGCTGGCCGACGAGCGGATCGTGCTCCCGCTGGCGGGACTGCCGTGGCAGATCGCGTTTCGGGGGTCAGCAGGACCGCCCGCGGTGCATCCCACCTTCGGACCGCACTGGACGCGGCCCGCGCGGGGTGGGCCGGCGCCGAGAAGTCGTTGACCCGCTGAAGGCTGCGCCCCTATCGTTGTGGGGCAGCGTCGGCACCCTCTCGTCCTCTCGACCGACATCTATGGCCGCGCCGGCCCCAGCGCATGGCCCCCAGGTTCCTCGGTCTTCCGAAAACACCTCGCGTCGCATCTCGAATGACCCTGGGAGAGCCTCCACATGCGCCCTCGTCTCGTCCTGCTGCTGACACTCGCGCTGCTCGCGTTCGCCTCCGCGGCCTCCGCGCTCACGATCGAACGCGAGCTCCGGTTCGATGCCTCCCGGCTGCACCTCACCTCGTCCAAGGGTGAAGTCGCGCTCGAGGCTCGTGGCGGAACACATGAGTTCGGCGCCGGCCGGCCCGACCTGCCGTGGATCAGCGAGCGCGTGGATCTTCCCGCGGGCATGAAGGTGACGCAGGTCGAGGTGGTCTCGGTCCAGACCGAACTGCTGCGTGACGCGGTGCGCATCGCGCCCGCCCCGCTGACGAGGCCCGGAGAGGGCCCGCTGGTGCGGACGGCCGCGGACGCGAGCTTCTACGGGCGCGCCGGCTTCCAGCCCGAGCAGCTGGCTTCGCTGGGTATCCAGGGGTCCCTGCGCGGACGCAACGTGGCCTATCTTCGCATCGCACCCAGCCGGTGGGATGCGAAAACCGGCCGGCTCGAGCGCGTCACGAGCCTGCGCGTGCGGCTCACGGTCGAGGATGGCGCAGTACCCGCCGTGCCGCGCGAGCGCATCGTGCGCGAGTGGGAGGACGAGCTGCCGAGCGGCGTGCCCACGCGTGCGCTGGTCTCGCTCGAGAACTCCGTCACGATCGGGGGTGCGGGCCGCAAGGCGGAGCCGTTCAAGCCGCTCCAGGTGCCCTCCGTGCTGGGCAGCCCGGTCGAGTACCTGATCGTCACCACCGATGCGATGGCGCCGGCGTTCCAGCAGCTGGCCGACTGGAAGACGCAGGCGGGCGTGCCGGCCGTGGTGCGCACGATGACGTTCATCCGCCAGCAGTACCCGTTCGGCGCCGATGATGCCGAACGCATCCGCACGTTCATCCGCGACGCCTACTCACGCTGGGGTACGAAGTGGGTGCTGCTGGGTGGCGACACCGACGTGATCCCCGAACGGCTCGCGTACAACGTGTCGTTCTACCAGGAAGAGCACATCGCCGCCGACCTCTACTACTCGTGCCTGGACGGCAATTGGAATGCCGACGGCAACTCCCAGTACGGGGAGGGCTTCCAGGATTCGTTCGTCCCCGGGGACGACGCCGACCTGATGCCCGAGGTCTACGTGGGCCGCGCCACGGTGTCCACGCTGGGCGAGGCGCAGACGTTCGTGAGCAAGACGCTCAACTACACGCGCACGCCGGTGGCCGGCTACAACAACCGCTGGCTGCTGTTCGCCGAGGTGCTGTTCCCGCAGCCCTACAACGGTGGCCCCATCGACCTCGATGGTGCGCAGCTGGCCGAGGACATCCTGCCGCTCACCGACCTCAACCCCGGCATCACCGTGAAGCGACTGTACGAGAACAACACCGAGCCGACGTACCGGCCGGGTGCACTGGTGGAGAACCGTGCGTCCGTTCTGGCCGAACTCAACCAGGGCTACGGCCTGGCGCTCCATGTCGGCCATGGCTACCGCAACTCCATGTCGGTGGCGGATGCCTCGCTCGTGAACGGCGACGCCGCCGGGCTCACGAACGGCAACAAGGTCTTCAACCTGTACGCGATCGACTGCACGTCGAGCGCGATCGACTTCCCCTGCATCGGCGAGGCGTTCCTCAAGAACCCGAACGGCGGCGCGGTCTCGGTCGTGGGTTCGACGCGATTCGACTTCCCGACCGCGGGCCGCGCGTACCAGCAGGAGTACTTCCGCCTGTTCTTCGAGGACAGCGTGTCCGCCGTCGGCGAGCTGCAGGCGCGGCAGAAGCTGCCGTTCCTCGCGTTCTCGTTCTACGACGGCGTGAACCGCTGGACGCAGCTGACGCTGCTCCTGCTCGGCGACCCGGAGCTGCGCATGTACAACGGCGAATGGCGCCCGCTGGCGATGTCGGCACCGCCCTCGTTCGCGCTTGGCGACTCGACGCTGACGGTGCACGTCACGAGCGGGGCGTCGCCCGTGCCGAACGCCCGCGTGACCGCCTACAAGGCCGGGGACGAGTTCAGGACCGCGCTCACGAACGCCTCGGGCGACGTCACGCTGCCGTTCCGGCCGGACTCCACGGGCTCGTTCACGCTCACGGTGACGGCTTACAACGCCAAGCCGCTCCAGTCCGTGCTCAACGTCACCCCCTCCGCCGCCGCGGCGGTGGGTGAGGCGGCGATGACCGTGGATGACGACAATGTCGGCGGCACGATCGGCAACGGCGACGGCATCGCCGACGCGGGCGAGACCGTGGACCTGCGCATCGGGCTGCGGAACCGCGGCGGTGCTTCGACGTCGGGGATCGTGTTGGCGACGCTCACCACGACCGACGGATTCGTCTCGGTCCTGGGCGGCGACGCCACGTACCCGCCCATCGCCGCGGGCGGGACGGGCAATCCGTTCACGCCGTTCCGGCTGTCGGTGCCCGCGAACGTTCCCGACCAGCGGGAGATCCCGTTCTCGCTGATCCTGTGGGACTCGGCGCGCAGCTGGCGCGAGTCCGTGCAGCTCACGGTGCACGCGCCGGAGCTGGTGCCCTACGAGCACGTGATCACCGAGTCGCCCGGCAACAACGACGGCCGCCCGACCACCGGCGAGACCGCCACCTACGTCCCGAAGGTGCGCAACAACGGTTCGGGCATCGGCAAGTCGGCGACGGCGAAGCTGCGCTGCCTCAACGGGCTCGCCACGGTCACGGACAGCACGAGCACGCTCGGAGACATCGCGCCCGGGGCCACGGTCACGGGCGATGCGTTCACGTTCAGCGTCACCGGCACGGGGGCGAAGTTCCAGCTCGAGGTCAGCGACGGCTCGCAGGTGCGCTACCTGCGCGAAGTGGACCTGACGTTCCCGAGCTCGCCGAGCGAGATGGCCGCCATCGGTGAGGCCGACGCGGTCAAGCTGACGTGGAACGCCAACGCCGTGCTGTCGGGAGGCACCGCCTCGTTCGGCCCTTCGACCTGCAACTTCTCGAGCGCGAGCGCCTCGGTGAAGACCATGCTGGCGCTGCTGTGTCCCGGCGACGTGGTGCGGGACGGCGGGGCCTACTTCCCGGTCGGCACCAAGGTGGTGTCGTACAACCCGGGCACGTTCGTGCTGACGCTGGACGCGCCGTCGGAGGCCGCGAGCCTTCCGGGCGGCGTGGTGCTCTACATCCAGGCTCCGGACGTCTCCGGCTACAACATCTATCGCAGCACATCTCAGGCCGGGCCGTTCACGCGCGTGAACCCCGTGCCCACCGACCGCATCGCCTACTACCACGACGAGAACCTCCCGCCGCTCACCAAGTTCTACTACCGCTGCACGTCGGTGGACTCCTCGGGCAACGAGTCGGCGTTCCTCGAGACGATCAGCATCAACACGAACCCGCCCAGCCATGCGATCTTCCCGGTGCCGACCGCGCACACCACGCCGTCCTCGGTCGCGGTCGAGTTCGCGTACTCATCGCAGTACGCCACCATGGCCGTGGGATCCGACGTGCTGTACGTGCTGAACGCCGATGGGTCCGCCCCGGTGGACGCCGACGGTCAGGGCACGACGCTCGGCGACTTCTCGTCACGTGGCGCGTCGTACTTCGCGGCGGGACCCTCGATGTCGGTGCTGGGGCCGGCCGAGGGCATGTCGTTCATCGCGCCGGCATGGGGCGTCGAATCCAGCCCGCCGGACTCGGCGGGCCTGTACGTGTTCGACGGGAACGGCCAGATGCGGCCCGGGTTCCCGCTCTTCACGTCGGACCCGATCTGGTCCAGCGCCGTGGTCACCGACCTCAACAATGATGGCCACATGGAGATCGCGTTCGGCTCCAACGGCAACCGCTTCTATGTCATGCGTGAGAACGGCCAGGAGTGGATGAACGGCGACGCGAACCCGTCCACCAAGGGCGTGTTCAAGGTGCTGGGCGCGTCGTTCAACATCGGCACGCCGGGAGCCGCGAACCTCGATGGCGACGCGTTCCCCGAACTGGTCTACGGCGGCATCGACGGCAAGCTCTACGTGTGGAACGGGGACGGCTCCAACGTGCCGGGCTTCCCGTTCACCACGTTCAGCGCGATCACCTCGTCACCCGCGATCGCATTCCTCGATGGCCCCGGCGATGCGTCGCCCGAGATCATCTTCACCACGACGAACGATTCGCTCTACGTGGTGAACGCGAACGGCACGCTGCGCGCGGGCTGGCCGGTGTGGACGCGCACGGGCGGCTCGAGCCGCTCGCCCTCGCCGGCGATCGCCGACATGAACAACGACGGGTTCGCCGACATCGTGCACATGGGGACGAACGGCGGCATCTACGTGTTCAACCGCAACGGCACGCTGGTGTTCCCGTGGAGCAACATCCGCTACACCACGCACACGTCCGGCGCGTCGGAGTCGAGCCCGGTGGTGGCCGACATCAACGGTGACGGGTTCAACGACATCATCTGCGGCGGTGAGGAGGGCCAGCTGGTGGCGATTTCCGGCGCCACCGCGACGCTGCTGCCCGGCTTCCCGATCCTGCTCGCGGGCGAGGTGCGCGGCACGCCGGCCGTGGCCGACATCGACAAGGACGGCAAGTCCGAGATCATGATCGCCGGCTGGGACAAGAACCTGTACGTGTGGGACTACGACTTCCCGTTCTCGCCGTCGCAGACGCCGCCGTGGCCGCAGTTCCACCACGACGCGCGCCGCACGGGCTTCGCGGGAGCGCCGCTGTTCGTGGGCGTGGGCGACGGCCCCGACGACGGGCCCGGGGCCGTGGTGGCCCAGCTCGAGTTCGCCACACCCACACCCAACCCCACGAAGCCGGGCGTGGGCACTCGCTTCCACTTCGCCGTTCCCGCCACGCTCGCGGGCGCGACGTACGAGTTGGACATCTACGACCTCTCGGGCCGCCGCGTGCAGCGCGTGGACTCCGGCATCGCGCAGGCGGGCCGGTTCTCGCTGCAGTGGAACCTGCGCAACGCCGCGGGCCGCCCGGTGGAAGGCGGCGTCTACTTCGCCCGCCTGACGGTGGGAGGCACGAGCCTCAGGCAGAAGTTCGTCGTGCTCCAATAGCTTGGTCGCGGGCCGATCCGGGCGGGTTCCTCACGGAGCCCGCCCGGTCGCTTTTGGGGCCTCGCGTCTCGCCGCCGAGGCTGATCACGCTTGACCCTCCGGCGGCGGCGCGTGTACTGGTGGCCGTCTCGCACCCGGTGTGGCGCTGCCGAG
>Ga0315912_10005953_pt1 | contig 11055 bp, 11 predicted proteins | sample VfabasoilMG_FD_204469 | JGI IMG/M metagenome (GOLD analysis project Ga0315912, IMG submission 204469) | Garden soil microbial communities collected in Santa Monica, California, United States - V. faba soil | ecosystem: Environmental > Terrestrial > Soil > Garden | place: USA: California...
ATGTTGCGCTTGACGCCGTAGTCGAAAGCGACGACGTGAAAGCTCGCGACGCGCTTCGTATAGACGCTCTGGCGCTCCGGAAAAATCGTGCCCTGGTTCCACTGGTACGACTGCTTCGTCGTCACGAGCTTCGCCAAGTCCATGCCCTTCAGGCCCGGGAACTTGCGCGCGGCTTTGATCGCTTCGTCGGGGTTGGCCTTCGCGCCGGTGACGATGCACCCGGCCTGAGCGCCCTTGTCGCGCAGGATGCGCGTCAGCTGGCGCGTGTCGATCTCGGCGATCGCGACGGTCTTGCCGCGCCGCAAAAACTGTTCGAGGCCGCCTTCCGCTCGCCAGCTACTGACGATCGACGACAAGTCGCGAATGATGAGTCCCGCTGCGTACGTCTTGGTGGACTCGAAGTCGTCGGAATTGATGCCGACGTTACCGATGTGCGGGTACGTCAGCGTCACGATCTGCCGGAAATACGACGGGTCCGTCAGGATCTCCTGATAGCCCGTCATGGCGGTGTTGAACACCACTTCACCGAGCGTTCGGCCTTCGGCGCCGACCGATACGCCCTTGAACACCGTGCCATCTTCGAGCGCTAGTATCGCCGGCTCTGCCACGCTGAGCTCCTACAAAAATTCGGCTTGCGAAAATTCGCGGGATGGGCTGCAAGCCCGGCAGCCGATCCCGTGTTGATCAACGGGGAAACTCAGGCGGCAATTGTAGCTCGTCCTTTCGCGAACGATCTAGCGATTTGCACGCCCGCTCGTGGAGCGGCGTGTCCGCGCGCCGGCAGCTCAGTCGCGCGAGAAGCCGAGCACGTCCGCCATCGAGTACAGGCCCGGGGCTTGCCCGGCGGCCCAGCGTGCGGCACGCAACGCGCCGCGCGCGAAGGTCTTGCGGTCGGCCGCGCGATGCGAGAACTCGACCTCTTCCTCGGCGCCGATGAAGCGCACCGAGTGCTCGCCTACGACATTGCCGCCGCGCGTCACGGAGAAGCCGATCGTGCCCGGCACTCGCGGACCCGTTTGACCATGCCGCGCGTGAACCGCGAGCTCGTCGAGCTTGCGGCCGCGCGCGGCGGCCACGCGCTCGCCGAGCGCCAGCGCCGTGCCGGACGGAGCGTCGACCTTGTGGCGGTGGTGCGTTTCCGCGATCTCGACGTCGTAGCCGTCGGCAAGCGCCTTCGCGGCACGAGCCACGAGCTCCATGAAGACATTGACACCGACGCTCATGTTTCGCGCGTAGACGATTGGAATTTCATGGGCGGCCTTCTCCATGGCCTTCTGCGCGCGCGGCTCGAGCCCCGTGGTGCCGATCACGATCGCCGTGCCGTGCTCGACGCAGGCGCGCAGATTCGCCTCCGTGACGGTCGGCAGCGTGAAGTCGACGGCGACTTGAGCGGCGTGCAGCGCCTGGCTGCGCTCGTCCGTGACGGGCACGCCGGCCGAAGGCACGCCAACGAGCTCGCCGGCGTCACGGCCGAGCAGCGCGTCGCCGGTCTCGGTGACCGCGCCGACGAGCTTCAAGTCGTCTGCCTCGAAGATGCAGGAGAGCACCGCACGGCCCATGCGGCCGCCGGCGCCGAGAACGGCTAGCCTCAACAACTCGCTATGCTCCCATCCGCTCGAAAAACTCTTTCACGCCGTCGAACCACGAACGCGCGCGCGGGCTGTGCCGCTCGCCCTCGTTCTGAATCGCCGAATCGAAAGCGCGGAGCTTTTCTTTCTGCTCTGCCGTCAAGCTCACGGGCGTTTCAACCTGCACGCGGCAGAACAGGTCGCCGACTCCACTCTCGCGGACGGAGCGTACTCCCTTCCCCCGCAGGCGGAACAGACTCCCCGACTGAGTTTCCGGCGGAACCTTCAGCACGACGTTGCCGTCGAGCGTCGGCACGTCGACGCTGCCGCCGAGCGCCGCCGTTGCGAAGCTCACGGGCACCTCGCAGCTCAGGTTCTGGGCTTCGCGCGTGAAGATCGGATGGGGTTGAACCGTGATGTCGACGTAGAGATCGCCGGCCGGCCCGCCGTTGCGTCCGGCTTCGCCTTCGCGCGCGAGCCGAATACGGTCGCCGTTGTCGACGCCGGGGGGCACCTTGACCGACAGAGTCTTGGTCTTGCGAATTCGGCCGCGGCCGTTGCAGTCGCGGCACGGCTTGTCGATCGTGGCGCCCGCGCCGCCGCAGTTCGGGCACGTCTGCTGGATCGAGAAGAAGCCTTGGGCCATGCGCACCTGACCGGCGCCTCCGCAGGTCTTGCACGCGATCGGCTGCGAGCCCGGCTCCGCGCCCTTGCCCGTGCAGCGCGTGCACTCGACTTGGGCCGGGATATCGAGCGTGATCGAATCGCCCGCGACGGCTTGCTCGAGCGTCAGCTCGAGGTCGTAGCGTAGATCCGCGCCGCGAAACACTTGGCTGCGCCCGCCGCGGCGCCCGCCGCCGAAGATGTCGCCGAACACGTCGCCGAAGATGTCGGCGAACGCGTCCTGGCCACCGCCGAATCCGCCGCCGCCCATGCCCGGGTTGCCCTGGAGGCCGGCGTGACCGAAGCGGTCGTAAGCGGCGCGCTTGTCCTTGTCGGACAGCGCTTCGTAGGCTTCCTTGGCTTCCTTGAAGTGCGCCTCCGCGTCCGGGTTGCCCGGATTGCGGTCGGGGTGATGCTTCATGGCCAGGCGTCGATACGCCTTCTTGAGGTCGGCTTCCGAGGCGTCACGCGCGACGCCAAGTATTTCGTAGTAGTCCCGTTTCGCCATCCTCACCCTCGATAGCAGGAGAGCACGCGCGAGCGTGCTCTCCTAATCGTCAGCCGCCGCGCCGAGGCGCGAATCAGCTCTTACGCTTGTCGTCCTTCACTTCCTCGAACTCGGCGTCGACGACGTTGTCGTCGCCTCCGCCCGCCGGTTGCTCGCCCGCCGGTCCGCCGCCGGCGCCGGGCTGCTGGTTCGCGTACAGGCGCTGCGCCATTCCGGCAGACGCCTCGCCGAGCGCCCTCAGCTTCGTCTCGATGACGGTCTTGTTGTCGCCCTTGACGGCTTCCTTGACGTCCGCGAGCGCGGCCTCGATCTTCGCACGTTCCTCGCCGGAGACCTTGTCGCCCAGTTCACGTAACGACTTCTCCGTCGCGTGGACGAGCCCGTCCGCCTGGTTACGCGTTTCCGCGAGCTCGCGGAACTTCGCGTCCTCCGCGGCGTGCGCCTCGGCGTCGCCGACCATGCGCTTGATCTCGTCGTCCGAGAGGCCCGACGAAGCCTTGATGACGATCTTCTGCTCCTTGCCGCTCGCCTTGTCCTTGGCGGACACGTTCAGGATGCCGTTCGCGTCGATGTCGAACGTGACCTCGACCTGCGGCATGCCGCGCGGCGCCGGGGGCAAGTCCGCCAAGTCGAATCGCCCGAGCGACTTGTTGTCGTTCGCGCGACCGCGCTCGCCCTGCAGAACGTGAATCGTCACGGCCGTCTGATTGTCCTCGGCCGTCGAGAACGTCTGATTCGCCTTCGTCGGAATCGTCGTGTTCTTGTCGATCAGCTTCGTCATGACGCCGCCGAGCGTCTCGATACCGAGCGACAACGGCGTGACGTCGAGCAACAGGACGTCCTTGACCTCGCCCGCGAGCACGCCGGCCTGGATCGCGGCGCCGACGGCCACGGCCTCGTCCGGGTTCACGTCCTTGCGCGGCTCCTTGCCGAACAACGCCTGCACGGTCTCCTGGACCTTCGGCATGCGCGTCTGGCCGCCGACGAGAATCACGTCGTCGACTTCGGAGACCTTGAGTCCCGCGTCGTTGAGCGCGGTCTTGCACGGCGCAACGGTCTTCTCGATCAAGTCCTCGACGAGCGACTCGAGCTTCGCGCGCGTGAGATTGATGTTCAGGTGTTTCGGACCGGAGGCGTCGGCCGTGATGTACGGCAGGTTGACCTCGGTCTGCTGCCGCGACGACAGCTCGATCTTCGCCTTCTCGGACGCTTCCTTCAGGCGCTGCATCGCGAGCGGATCGCGCCGGATGTCGACGCCGCTCTCCTTCTGAAACTCCTTCGCGAGGTAGTCGATGATGCGCTTGTCGAAGTCTTCGCCGCCGAGGAACGTATCGCCGTTCGTGGCCAGCACTTCGAACTGGTGCTCGCCGTCGACTTCCGCGATCTCGATGATCGAGATGTCGAACGTGCCGCCGCCCAAATCGTAGACGGCGATCTTGCGGTCACCGCGCTTCTTGTCCATGCCGTACGCGAGCGCCGCGGCCGTCGGCTCGTTGATGATGCGCTTGACCTCGAGGCCCGCGATCTTGCCCGCGTCCTTGGTCGCCTGGCGCTGCGAATCGTTGAAGTACGCCGGGACCGTGATCACGGCCTCGGTGACTTTCTCGCCGAGATAGTCCTCGGCCGTCTGCTTCATCTTCGTGAGGACGCGCGCCGAGACTTCGGGCGGTGCCATCTTCTTGCCGTTGACCTCGACCCAAGCGTCGCCGTTGTCGGCCTTCGCGATCTTGTACGGCACCATGCCGACGTCTTTCTGAACGACGTCGTCGCCGAACTTGCGGCCGATGAGGCGCTTGATCGCGTACAGCGTATTGCTGGGATTCGTGACGGCCTGGCGCTTCGCGGTCTGCCCGACGAGCACCTCGTCGTCTTTCGTGAACGCGACGATCGACGGCGTCGTGCGATCGCCCTCGCTGTTCTCGATGACCTTCGGCTTGCCGCCGTCCATGATCGCGACGCACGAGTTCGTCGTGCCGAGATCGATGCCGATCACTCTACCCATGTGACTGCTCCAGACTCAAAAGGTGAAAAAACCTAACTCCGCGAAATGGGGCACGAACCGCGCAATTCAAGGATTCTCCCCACGCGCCACGAGGACTTTCGCGGCTCGCAGCAGCCGCTCGTTGAGCTCATAGCCCTTCTGCACGACCTCGAGCACCGTGTTCGGCGCTACCCCGGGGGCCGGTACGAGGCTCAAAGCCTCGTGCTTGTTCGGGTCGAACGGCTGACCGACCGGATTGATCTCTCGGACGCCGGACGCCGACAGCGCCTCGTCGAAAAGACGTAGCGTGGCCCGCTGCCCCTCGAGCAGCATGCCCTGCCCGCCCTTCTCGGAGGCCGCGATCCCCGCTTCGAGGCTATCCCGGACCGGAAGAATCGCCTGGGCGAGCTTCTCGGCACCGAACTTGCGCGCCGCCTCGACCTCGCGCGCGCTGCGTTTGCGGAAATTGTCGAGCTCCGCGACGGCCCTCACGTGCCGGTCCCGGTGCTCGTCGGCCTCGCGGCGCAGCGCTTCGAGCTCCGCGCCCAGGGCGTCGGCCTCGTTGCTATCCACGTGTTCCGTCGGGTTACCGTTTCCGTTCATGACGATCCTGTATGCAAGCCGCCGACGGCGGGCACCTGAGTGCTCGGAGCTTCGGCAGATGGGGCTTAGCTGTTCGACTTCAAGGCCCGGCCCAGCAGTTTGGCCGTGACGTCGACGATCGGGATGATGCGCTCGTAGGCCATTCGCGTGGGGCCAATGACGCCGAGCACCCCTACCGTATCGTCTTCCGTCGCGTACGGGGCCGTGACGATACTATAAGAGTCGAGCAGCTCGTATCCCGACTCGTGGCCGATGAAGATCTGGACGCCCTCGGCCTTCATGCTCTGGTCGAGCAAGTGCAAGATGTCGCGCTGCCGGCCGAACGCCTCGAACAAGCCTTTCAGCGTCTCGACGTCGGCGACCTGACCGACGCCCATGAGATTCGTTTCCCCGGCCACGACGAACTCGGGCTGCGGCTCGGCTTCGGGAAAAATCTTCTGCGCCATCTCGATGGCTTCGATCATCAGCGCGTTCATCGACGCGCGCGTGCGCTTGAGCTCCGCGAGCAGCAGCTCGCGGACTTCCGGAAGGCTGCGGCCGCCGCAATGGTCGTTCAAGTAGTTGCTCGCGCGCTTGAGCTCATCGGCGCTGAAATCTCGCGAAACGTTCAAGATTTTGTTCTGGACCTCGCGGTCGTTGACGACGAGGATGGCCAGCACTCGATGACCGGACAGCGGCAAGAACTCGACCTGCCGAAGCGCGGTTTGCGCGCGCCGCGGCACGGTCACGATTCCCGCGAGGCTCGTGACGGCCGAAAGCAAATTCGAAACCGACAATGCGAGCGCCTGTGGGTCACCCGTCTCCGCGACACTCTCGCTGAAGCGCAACAGCTCGTCGCGATTCGGCGGCGTGAGCTTGATCAACGTGTCGACGAAGAATCGATAACCCTTGCTCGTCGGCACGCGCCCGGCCGACGTGTGCGGCGACTGCACGAAGCCGAGCTCTTCGAGGTCGGAAACGATGTTACGAATCGTCGCGGGGCTCAAATCCAAACCGGACTCGCGCGACAACGTGCGCGAGCCGACGGGCAGTCCTTCGCGAATGTATTTATCGACGAGAAGGCGCAGCAAAAGCTGTGCGCGTTCGTCCAAAAGGTCTCGAGGTTTGTCGCTCGCCATAGGCCCAGGCTGTGATAACGTAGAGCCCGCTTTAAGCGACCAGCACGCTAGCAACGGACTTCCGCCACTGTCAAGAAAACAAGCGATGCCGCGTGAGTTCAAGACCGTCGCGCTGTGGGGGCGTCTCGGCGAACGCAGCGTGACTGAGCCCGCGCAGCAACTCCTCGCTCACCTGCGCCAGCGCGGCATCACGGTCCTCGCCTCGATTACGTCCGATCCCGAGCGCCAACTCGGCGGTGCGACCCACGTCGAAGAACGCGAGATCGCCACGAAAGCCGACCTCGTCGTCGCGATCGGCGGCGACGGCACGTTGTTGCACGCGGCCCGCAACGTCGCGGCACGCAACGTCCCGCTCGTCGGCATCAACCGCGGCCGGCTCGGCTTCCTGACCGACGTGTCGCCCGAGCACATGCGCGACACGCTCGACGCGATCATCGCGGGCAACTATCTCGCCGAGCGCCGGCTCATGCTCGCCGCGAAGGTGGGCGACGGCACCACGACGGGCGGCTTGTTCGCGCTCAACGACATCGTCCTGCAAAAGGGCGACACGGGGCGATTGCTCGACTTCACGACCGAGGTCGACGACGTCTACGTCAACACTCACCGCGGCGACGGCTTGATCGTCGCGACACCGACCGGTTCGACGGCCTACGCACTCTCGTGCGGCGGCCCGATCATCCAGCCGAACGTCGACGCACTCGTCATGGTGCCGATCTGCCCGCACACGCTCAGCGACCGGCCGCTCGTGCTGACGAGCTCGAGCACGATCCGCGTGACGCTCGACAACGCCGGCGGCGCCGACGCGCACGTCGTCTGCGACGGCGAGCCGCTTGCACGCATGGCGGCCGGCGACGTCCTGACCGTCTCGCTCGCGAAGCAGTCCGTCACGCTGCTGCACCCGCGCGAGTACAACTACTACGAGCTGCTGCGCTCGAAGCTGAACTGGGGGCGCGCGAGCCGGGATCGGCGGAGCGGCAGCCGTTAGCAGGCCATGCTGAGCCTGATTCGCGTCAAGAATTACGCCGTCATTGACGAGATCGAGGTCGAGTTCGGCGGCGGCCTGAACGTCATGACCGGCGAAACGGGCGCCGGAAAATCCATCCTCGTCGACGCGCTGGGCCTCGCGCTCGGCGATCGCTCCGATGCGGCGGCCGTGCGCCACGACGCCGAGCGCGCCGAGATCAGCGTGTCGTTCGACGTGCCGAAGGGCCACGACGCGCTCGGCTGGCTCGCGGAGCGCGGTCTCGATGACGACACCTCGTGCACGCTTCGGCGTCTCGTCGGCTCGGACGGGCGCTCGCGCGCGTTCATCAACGGCCAGCCCGTCAATCTGCAAGATCTGAAGGCGCTCGGCGGCCTGCTCGTCGACATCCACGGGCAGCACGCGCACCAGTCGCTGCTCGACACCGGCAGCCAGCGCGCGCTGCTCGACGCGACGGAGGAGATCGCGCCGCAAGCGACGTCCGTCGCCGAGCGTTTCGCGGCATGGCATGCACTCGTCGAGCATCTCGAGAACCGCCGCTCCTCGAGCGCGCAGCGCGAATCCGAGATCGAGCTGCTGCGCTTTCAAGTCGGAGAGCTCGAGGCCCTCGCGCTCGGCGAAGGCGAGCCCGAGCGGCTTCGCACCGAGCGAGAGCGCCTTGCCAACACCGATCGCCTGCTGAGCGGCGCAACCGCGGCGCTCGATGCTCTCGCCGAGAACGAAACCGGCTCTGCGTACGCGGCCGTCGTGCAAGCTCGGCGCGAGATCGACAAGCTCGCCGAAGTCGATGCGGCCCTGCGTGCGCCGGCCGCGACGCTCGCCAGCGTGGAAATCGAGCTCGGCGAAGTCGAGACCACGCTGCGCCACTATCGCGACCGCGTCGAAGCGGATCCCGAGCGTTTGGCGTGGCTCGACGACCGGCTCGCGCGCGTCCGCACGTTGGCACGCCGCCACGCCGCGAGCGAGGACGAGCTTCCGCGCACTCTCGCTGCCTTGCGCGAGCGCCTCGCGGCGTTCGAAGGCACGGGTGAACCGCTCGAAGCCCTCGAGAAGCGAACGGCAGAAGCGCGCTCGCACTTTCTCGACGCCGCGCGCCGCTTGAGCACCTTGCGCGCGAAGCACGCGGCGGCGCTCGCACGATCGGTGACGAGCCTGCTCGTCGAGCTCGGCATGCCGCACGGCGAGTTTCGCGTGGAGCTCGAGGCGAAGACGCCGGAGCGCGCCGACGCGACGGGGCTCGAGCGCGTCGAGTTCCAAGTCAAGCTGAACCCCGGCCTGCCGTTCGCGTCGCTCGCGAAGGTTGCGTCGGGAGGCGAGCTCTCGCGCATCAGCCTCGCGATCGAAGTCGCGCGCTCCGGTGCGTCGCCGGTCACGGCCTTCGTGTTCGACGAAGTGGACGCCGGCATCGGCGGGCGTGTCGCGGACATCGTCGGGCGCAAGCTTCGGGAGCTTTCACGCACGCGTCAGGTCCTGTGCGTGACGCACCTGCCGCAAGTCGCAAGCCACGGTGAAGCGCACTATCGCGTCGTGAAGCTCACCGACGGCAAAGTCAGCCGCACGGAAGTGCGGCCGCTGTCGAGCAAGGAGCGCGTCGAGGAGCTGTCGCGAATGCTGGGCGGCGTCGAAGTCACGGCGCGCACGAGAGCGCACGCCGCAGAAATGATCGATCGGGCGGGACGCTAGCTCGACACCGGTTTTTTCTTCGGGCGCACGTAGAGCACGAGGCTGTGCTCTTCGATGTCGTAGTCGAATTTGGCTGCGATCTCGCGCTGAATCTGCTCGATTCGCTCGTCGTAGAACTCTGTGACCTTGCCCGTTTCGAGGCACACCATGTGGTCGTGATGCGTGCGGTCGGCAAGCTCGAACACGGCCTGCCCGCCCTCGAAGTTGTGACGGCTCACGAGCCCGGCGCGCTCGAACTGAGTCAGCACTCGATACACGGTGGCGAGCCCCAACTCTTCGCCGCTGTCGAGCAGAGCGCGATAGATCGCCTCGGCCGACATGTGCCGTTGGCGGCTATGTTCCAGAACCTCGAGCACCTTCAACCGTGGTGAGGTGACCTTGAGGCCAGCCTTGCGAAGATCTCGTCCCTCCACGTGCCACCAGCCTGTGAACTATCGGGTATGATGCCGGTCCGATTATGACCGAAGCCCCGCCGGCGCTCTACAGAAGCGCGTTTCACGCATGAAACTTCGAGCCGTATCGATCGTCGCCGCAGCGCTTGCCCTCACCGCTTGCGTGTACCGCATCGACATTCAGCAAGGAAACCTGCTCGACGACGAGGACATCAACCAGGTCGATGTGGGAATGACTCGCAGTCAGGTTCAGTTCTTGCTCGGCACGCCGATGGTCGCCGACAGCTTCCATCGCGACCGCTGGGACTACGCGTACTACTTCCGGCGCGGGCGCTCTCCGGATGCGATCCAACGCTGGATCGTCGTCTACTTCGAGAACGATCGCGTCGCGCGCATCGAGCGCGACGTCGAGCTCGATCCGGCCGGCTGAGTCGTTCGCGGCCCGTCAGGTGGCCGCGCCGTAGACCTTCTTCGCACGCTCGGTGAACGCCGTCATTTGTGCGGCCGCGATCTCTTCGAACACCTTCGCAAAGACGGCGCCGAACGGCGACAGCGTCACCTCGAACGTCAGCGTCAACAAGATCTCCGTGCCGCCATCGGGCGTCCGGTTGAAGCGCCAATCGCCGCGTAGCTGGCGAAACGGCCCAGAGACGAGATCGATGCCGATGCGCTCCGGCCGCGCGAGCGTGTTGCGCGTTCGAAAGCTCTGTTGAAAACCCAGCATGCCGATGTCGAGCGTCGCCTCGAGCGAGCTTCCCTGCTTCGAGTCGATGCGTGCCCCGCGGCACCACTGTAGAAACTTCGGATAGCTCTCGACGTCGTTGACGAGATCGAACATCTGTTCCGGCGTGTGCGGAACGCGCGCGCTGCGCTTAATTGTGGGCAAAAGATTTTTACCGGCGTGTTTTTTGGCGGTGATTCTAGGATCATTGCGGACGCATGACCAAGAAAAAGGAGTCGGGGCCGGCCTCGATCGCACAAAACAAGAAGGCGCGCTTCGACTACTTCATCGAGGAGCGCATCGAAGCCGGCCTGGCGTTGCAAGGCTGGGAAGTCAAGAGCATGCGCGCCGGCAAGGCGCAGCTCACCGATAGTTTCGTGATCTTTCGCGACGGCGAAGCGTACCTACTGGGGTCGCACGTCTCGCCGCTGAACACCGTGTCTACGCACATCATCGCGGAGCCCAAGCGCACTCGTAAGCTGCTCATGAATCGCCGCGAGATCGATCGTCTCATCGGTCTCGTCGAGCGCAAAGGCTACACACTGATCGCGCTCGAGCTGTACTGGAGCAAGAACAAGGTCAAGGTCAAAGTCGGCCTCGCGAAAGGCAAGAAGCAGCATGACAAGCGCGACACGGAGAAAGATCGCGACTGGCAGCGCGACAAATCGCGTGCGCTCAGAGCACGTTAGCCGCGTAGTGCGACATGCGCCCTGACCTGAGACCCGAATCTGTAGCCAGTTGGTCTGTGAGTTCCCATGGTAGTTTGAACCAAGGAGAACTCAGAGATGAAGAAGCGTTTTTCCGAAGAGCAGATCGTGCGCATCCTGCGCGAGGCC
>Ga0315912_10005954_pt1 | contig 11049 bp, 14 predicted proteins | sample VfabasoilMG_FD_204469 | JGI IMG/M metagenome (GOLD analysis project Ga0315912, IMG submission 204469) | Garden soil microbial communities collected in Santa Monica, California, United States - V. faba soil | ecosystem: Environmental > Terrestrial > Soil > Garden | place: USA: California...
GCGCAGCAGCCAGTGCGGTGAGGCATCGCAAGTGGCGCTCAGACACGGGCCGTACTTCTTTATCGCCCGGCAGACGGCAGATCTTGGGCAATTGAAGGGATTTTCATGACCACGATGTTCGAGTGAAAACGGCCTCCTCCCATAGATCCGCCGCCAAGCTTCATTCGCAGCTCCCCGCCTTCACCAAGCTCGTATGTGTACTTGTTGAGTTCGAGGTTGGCTGAATCGGCGACCGGGATACTCCAGCGCGAGCAGTAACGTCCAGGACCGCATTCGCGAGACTCGCGGAGTGTGACGCTGAATGGAAAATCCCACCGCTTGCCGGGGTTCTTGAATTCGCTTGAGACTACTGTCCCGGCGGGCCGGTAGGACATGTACACATGATCGGCGTAGTACGTGTCGTCAAACCTGCTCAGATCCTTGTTTGTCACGACCTCCAGAATGATCTGATCCGAGGTGACTTCGTTGACGCGCGTGCTGAGGATTTCGACGTGCGCACATCCAGCGACGGACATGATCGGTAGCAAGGCCAGTGGATGACGCACACATGTTCGCAAGCCGCGCACGCGCCGATGTATCACCGGTGCAACCACGCTAGCTCCCCCAGACGTTGATGGAAACAACCGCGCCGAGATAGCTGCTGAGTATTGGCAAGAACAGCATCGCCAAGGCTCTCGGCACTCCCATGTGATTGGTTCCAATGTCCTTCCAGAAACGCAGCTTGCGCGCCGAGAACCAGGTTGCGATCGCTGCCGGGACGAGAAGCCACGCCAGCACGATTGCGACTTCGAAAGATTCTGCTAGCCAACCGGGCACTCCATCGAATGTTGCACCGGTATGAGCACCCGAGGCCCCGGCCCCGTACACCAGTATCTGCGCCACGCTTGCTGCGCCATAAGCGGCTATCACGCCCGCCCACGCCACCAGCTTTGATCGGCCGACCACATCGGATAGTTGCTCAGTGGACATACGGATGCGCCCAGACGTCGTACCGTCGAATCGGAATGGCGATTGAGCTTGGCACTCTATCCTTCACGCGTCCGATCCAGCGAGGTGTTAAGCGGCAACCTCGATGTACTCCACTTTGCTCGAGGGCGGCGGAATGGGTGAACCGTCCTCACGCAACCCGTCTAGATGAAACTCGATGGCCTCGCGGATCGCTGCCTCTGTCTCCGCAAGGGTGGTCCCAGTAGCAACGCAGCCGGGAAGGTCTGGGACATAGGCCGAGAAGTTCGAGCCCGCGTTTTCAATGACGACGGCGTAGCGCATTGCAGTTACCTTAATTTCGCCTCAGGCCGGCCTGCTTGAGAATACTGTTGAGCGTGCCCGGAGCCAAATTGTCGCTGGGTTTTCCTGGAACGGTTACCCGCCCGGGCTTCGCCAGGTGCTTGAATTGACGATGACTTCCGCGCGTCGCCACCAAGAACCAGCCGTCGGTGTGCAGCAGACGGAGCAGCTCACTCACTTTCATCCGCCAACGCTAGGGTTGGCGAGTCCCTCCGTGAACGTTCGAATCCTTTGTGAATCGCTAGATTTGACGCCTAACGGTTGAGCTGCGCGGCGCGCGCGCCGGCGTTTGAGCTTGGCACTCTATCTCTCACGCATCCGCTCCAGCGAGGTGTTAGGTGGCGGTGCGAGCACGTTAGCTCCACACCTGAAGTGCGCCGGTAGGCGAATCTTGGAAATGCATGGCTTCGGCACCGCGATAGCTATTGGCGTCAAGCGGAACGGAAATCGCCCCTCCGCCATCAAAATGAATTGTGAGAGCGACTGCATCCTGTAACTGTACTCTCACGACGCCGCGCGCGATGAGACTACAAAGGGCATCTCTCGAGCCCTGCGCAGGGAAGGTGAGGCGCCGGCCACCAACCTCAACAACAGGATTCGTGAGGGCGCGAATGACAGGGCCGTCGAAGTGCAGCTCGACGTAGTCCTGGACGAAACATACGGCAGAGAGCTGCTCTCCAACTAGGTGCTCAACCGAACGGTGTGACACTGACGTCATGGAATCCTTTAGCGCCGCCTAACGGTTGAGCTGAGCGGCGCGCGCGCCGGCGATTGGGCTTGCCACTTTATCTCTCACGTGTCCGCTCCGGCGAGGTGTTAGGGCTCACCGCAACTCCATGCCTTCCAACTGGAAGAGAACGAGCCATTCGTCAAAGTTCTGGGCTACCGGTGATGCGTGCTGAATTGAGCCAAACTCGAAGTTGACGATTGGATACTCACGCTCTTTTGACTGGCGAGCAGTGTCCAGGCAATAAGCTCCGTCCTCATGTTTCCCAATCACAATGAAACTCGACGGGAATTCATTGTGCGCTCGAAACCGCAAGGTGTCTCCGAGCACGCTTCCGCCAGATTGGTCTAGCGCATCATTGTCGAGGATTCCCGAAACAAAGGAGTCGTCCACCCCGAGCGCACCGTAGCTCGTCAAGAATGTGGCGTAAGACGGCGGCAATGAAATACCCAGAGCTCGTTCAAGCGAGGCCACCTGTTCGCTAGAGGCGCCGCCCGAGATCCATACCTCGCGACCTTCCTGTCGGCGCTCCGCAATGAGACTGGCGATGTCAGTCATGGTGAGCCCTAACTCTTAATTAGACCGCCAAAATGCGGTGATCGACTGCCGCAAATAGCGGAATAACATTCCGGAACCCCCTGCCCCTCATCCCGCATGACATTCCAGGCAGTTATACCGCAGTCAGGATGACGCAGGCGACCCGGCAAGACCGGGTCCGGCACCTTTTGCTATCACATGGGGTCTGACCCCGCTACTTGATGGCCAGCCGCAGGTCTTCGATTTCTTCTTTGGCTTTTTCGAGCGTCTCTTCGACGGCCATGAGGTCGAGGCGCAGGCGGGAGAACGAGGCTATCTTCTCGACAGTCATAGACAGGTCCTGCATGCGGCCCGCATGTCCAACCACCAGGTAGCTGGTCGCCAGGATGTCGGTCAGGTCAGGCTCGTCCCCGGTCACTTCGCGATTGAGGTTTTCGTACTGCACGACGGCTTCCACGATGTCCTCGCTCAGCTTCCAGCCGGTGAGGATGCTCTTGGCGAACGCCGCATGCCATTTGCGCAGGATGGTTCCGTACTTGGTCCGGTCGCGCAGCACGAAGGGGAAGTGTGCGGCACGCGTCAGGATGAACAGCTTGCCGACGCCGTGCATCAACCCGCCAAGAAAGGCGATGTCGCGATTCACGGTGGTGAACTTGCGGGCGATGACGTACGACACGGCCGCGGTCCACGCGCTGCGCTCCCACAGCGCCTCGAGGTGCGGGCGGATGTCCTTGACCGAATGCGCCTGGGACACCTGGCGCAGCGCGTACGCAAGCGCGGCGGAACGCAGCAGGTCGAAGCCGACGCGCGTGACGCCGGTCTTGAGATCGGTGATCTGCCGGCGCGTCGGGTTGAGCGCGGCGGAGTTCGCCATCTGCAGGATGCGCCCGACGAGTACGGGCTCGTAGTTGATCACGGGCACGAGCTGCGGAATGCCGACGTCCGGATCCGAGAGCATCTGCTGCACGCGCGTGACGATCTGCGGCACGCCCGGCAGTGTGAGTGGCGCATCCAGCTTAATCGCAGCCAGGTCCTTCTCCAGCGCCGCGGCATCATGCGCAACGATGTTTTCAATGGTGGTCGTCCCTAACGCCATGGCCGGCATGATTCCCTATCCTCCCAGCGCGCTCTTGAGCGCCGCGATTTCCTCCGCGGACTCGTCGAGCACGGTATGACAATCGCGCACCTGCAATTGCATGCGCTTCAATCCCTTCATCAGATTCTCGTCGGGCACGTTCATCTCGGATCCTTGCCGGCTGTGCTCCAGCAGGATGGCGAGCGACAACACGTCGGTCAGGGTCACCGGTCCGCGCGCCTCGCGATCCAGGTCTTCGTAGCCCGCCACCGCGTCGACGATCTCGTCGGCGACCTTCCAGTTCTCGAGCAGCGCCTTGGCGACGTTGGCGTGCCAGTCGCGCACGATCGAATTGAACGTCAACGGATCGGCTGTCAGCGTCGGGTACTTGCTGGCGCGCGTCAATATGTAGATGCGACCGACGTTGTGCATCAGGCCGGCTAACAACGCGGTGTCTCCATTAAGGGATGAGAAGCGCCGCGCGATCACGTGACACAGTGCGGCAATCTGCACACTGCTTTTCCACAGGCTATCCAGTTGGAACTCGAGGTGCCGGTATTCGCTGGCCTTGCGCAGCTGCTCCATGGCGAAACTCAGGGCCGCGGAACGCACGATGTTGAATCCGACGCGCGCCACGGCCGTCGGCAGATCGGCGATCCTGCGGCCGGAGGCATTCAGTGCGGCGGAATTCGCCATGGTCAGCAGCTTGCCGGCCAGCATGGGCTCCGAGCCGATCACGCGCACGACCACGTCATTGGTCACGTTCTCGTCGGACAGCGTTTTCTGCAGACGGATCACGATTTCCGGAACCGAGGGCAGCTCGACCGTACCCTGCGACAGTTCCGCCGCAAGGCCTTTGACGAACGAGAACACCACGGTGTTGGGCAGCGCCCGCGTCTCGACCGTGGAGATCGCGGTGATCGAAGTCGTGGTCGCGGACGCCTCGGCGCTCATGCGCTCAGCGCCTGGCGCAGCGACGCGATGGCTTCCTGTGATTCCGCGAGTGCCGCGCCGCAACCGGTCGCGTCGAGTTTCATGCGGCGCGCCGCGGGCGTGCCGAGGAACAGCATTTCGCCGGCGCGCGGATCGGGGCCCAGACTGACCATGGCGCAGGCGACACTGACCACATCGATGAGATCGGTCGTGCCTTCATGTTCGCGCTCGAGCTTCTCCGCACCCGCCACCGCGTCGATGACATCATCGGAGACTTCCCAGTTGCGCAGGATGGCTTGCGCCAGGCGGCCGTGCCATTCGGCGACCAGGCGCTGGTAAGTGCCGGCATCGGAAAGCACGGTGGGAAATCGCGCGGTGCGCGTCAGCAGATAGAGCTTGCCGACGCTCAGCAACAGGCCGGCCAGCAACGCGGTGTCGGCATTCACCTGTGTGAATCGCTTTGCCACCACGTGGCACATGGCCGCGACATGCGCCGATTCTTCCCACAGGTGTGCGAGTGCTTCCCCCACTCCCTTGTAGGCCTCGGCGCGGCGCAGCTGCGACATCGCAAAGGCAATCGCCGCGCTGCGCGCCATGTTGAAGCCGATGCGCGACACGGCGCTGCGCAATTCGGTGATGCGTTTGCCGCCGGGATTGAGCGCCACGGAGTTGGCGAGCTGCAACAGTCGCGCGGCGAGCGCCGGCTCGGCGCTGATGATCCGCACGACGTGATCGACGTCCACCTGGTCGTTGGTGAGCGCGCGCCGGACGCGCGTCGCGACGTCCGGGAAACTCGGCAGGTCTATCTTCTCGCCGGCAAGCTCCACCGTCAGCGCCTCGATGAGGCGCCCGACGTCGGTTTGACGACCATTGTTGGCCGGTGCAGGCATGGCGACCAGGTGAAGACTCATGGGAAAAAAACTTCCGGTACTGGGTCTATATCGGTCGGCCTGGGGGACTATTTAACGTTCAACCGGCGAATGTGAGCGCGCGCACTCCGGGTGACCCCTTGTTTGCCGCCTGTTGCCGCGGCATATGTAAAGTGCCCGCCGGGCGACTCTTATTAATCAGCCAGTGCAGCCCGCAGGGAGGCTATCTCCAGGGTGGAGCTCTCCAGCACCTGGGCCACCGCGGCGGCATCCAGGCCGAGCCGTGCGAACGGCAGCGACGTCATGAACACCTCGCCGTGCAGCTCGGCCGGCATACCGGCGTCCATCAGGCACCGGGCCGCCATCAACACGTCACTCAACGTCGCCGGGCCGTCGGTACGTGTCTGCGCGCGTTCGAATTCACAGGCGGCGGTGAACATCTCTTCGCCGAGATCCCAGCGATACAGCAGCGAGCGACCTGCCCGCCCCTGCCAGACATTCTCGATCTCCGCGCTGATCGACGCATCGGCCAGCAACGCCGGGAAGCGGCTGATTCGCGTCAACACGAATAGTTTGCCCATGGCGTTCAGCATCCCTGCCAGCAGCGCCTCGTCGGCATCGGCACGCCCGCAATGTCGCGCCACTGCATAGGCAGTCGCGGCCAGTCGCGCGTTGGTCTCCCAGATCGCGCGAAACTTCGCCGAGAGTCCGCGCCAGGCCTCGGCGCGGCGCATCTGCGACATGGCGAAGGCGACCGTGGCGCTGCGCGCCATATTGAAGCCGACCCGCGAAATGGCGGAACGAAGCGTGGTGATGCGTTGCGCGGAGGGATTCAGTGCCACGGAATTCGCGAGCTGCAGCAGGCGCACGGCCAGCGATGGCTCGGCGCTCACGATGCGCACCACCTCTTCGACGGCGATGTCGTCGCGGGCCAGGGCGCGCCGCACGCGCAGCGCGACTTCCGGAAAGCTCGGCAACTCGGGCGAGTCGCCGCCGAGCTCGATCGCGATGAGGCGCGTGAACTCGGCGAGTGCCGGGCCGATGCCCAGGGTGGACTGGACTTCTTCGGGTAGTGCCATGTCAGAACAGCTCGATCTCGCCTTCCGGCGGACTGGTGTCGAGTTGCCGCAGGTACTGGCGCTCCTGCGCCACCAGCACCTCGTCGCGGCCCGCGGTCAGCTTGCGCACGCGCAGCCGGCCGGTTTGCGGGAAATACATCACGCGGCGCGCGAACACGTCGCCGAGATCCTCGTTCACCACGTTGAAGCCTTCGTCGCGCACGTATTGCTGCACGAAGTCGATGTTGCGCGCGCCGATGTCGTTCGACATCTCGGTCAGCACGCGCCCGCCGCCCACCAGCTTGATCTCGAGGTCCTGGCGCCGGCCGCCGAGTTTCAGGATCTCGTTGATCAGGCGTTCCATCGCCACGTTGCCGTAGCGAGTCGCGCCGCTCACCGCCGCGCCCCAGGTGCTCTCACCGTTCGAGCCGTCGAGCGGCAGCATGAAATGATTCATGCCACCGACCTTGAGGCGTGCGTCGCGCACACAAGCGGATACGCACGAACCGAGCACGGTGCACAGCGCTTCCGCGTGGCAGGTCACGTAGTACTCACCCGGCAGCAATCGCGCCGAATAACAGGAATGCTCGGCGTCCCAGTAACGCGTGACGTGTTCGAAACTCGGCAGCGCGGGCGGCGGCTCGGTCGCATCGGGCGAGAGCCGCGCGAGCCGGAGCCGGGTCGAAGTCTTGCCGCTGCGGTCCTTCACCTCAGAACAGCTCCACGCTGCCACGCAGCGCCTCGTGATCGCTGCTGGTTGCGGGTGGCGCGCCCGGCAGGTGGCCCACCAGCGCGTCGAACAGTCGTCGCTCGTCCTCCATCGTGTAACGCTTGCGAATCGCCGCCAGCAGCACCTCTGCCGGCGGCGCCGCGGGCGCGGCGAGCGCGTCGTGCATGTCGCCGAGCGCGTCGCGCACGTGCTGTAAGCGCTGCGCGAGCTGGTCGTGAAACTGCATGGCGAAGATCGCGCGCTGCGCCTCGGCCGTGACTCGCACGCCCTGCGCCGCCACGGCGGCATCGGGGTGCGAGCACATCTCCGCGCCGAGCCTCGCGAACGCGGCCACCGAGTTCGCGAGTCGCTCGACCTGCGAGGCCGCGTTCTGCAGCGCGACTTCCACCTGGCTCGAGCTGAGCTCGAGCAGCGGTGGCAAGGGATTGGCGACCGGCTGGCTCATGTGTGGAAGAGCTTGGTCAGGGTGGCCAGCAATTGCGCCGGGTTGAAGGGTTTGACGATCCAGCCGGTGGCGCCGGCCTTCTTGCCCTCGAGCTTCTTTTCCTGGCTCGACTCGGTGGTCAGCAGCAGCAGCGGCGTGAGCCGGTAACCCGGCAGCGAGCGCAACTCGTGGACCAGCCGGATGCCGTCCATGCGTGGCATGTTGACGTCCGAGATGACGAGATCGACGGCATTGTCGCGCGCATATTCCAGCGCTTCCTGGCCGTCCGCGGCCTCCACGACCCCGTATCCGGCCGACTGCAACGTCGCGCGCACCATCTGCCGCATCGAGGTCGAATCGTCCACCGTGAGAATTGTTCTGTTCATCATCAGGCTCCCGAGAGTTGCTGGCGCGCGGCCGCGATCGGCTGCGCGCCGGCCGAATCCGCCAGTCTCATGATGGCGTCGGCTATCTTGTCGAGTGACATCACTTCCCCTGCCGCGTTCATGCGCACCGCCGCACCGGGCATGCCCCAGACCACGCTGGAGAACTCGTCCTGGGCGATGGTGGGTGAACCGGCGTCACGCATTTCCTTCAGGCCGCGCGCGCCATCGTCGCCCATGCCGGTGAGGATCACGCCCACCGCATTGGGGCCGACGTTCTGCGCCACCGAGCGGAACAACACATCGACGCTCGGGCAGTGGCGGTTGACCGCCGGGCCGTCGTTGAGCCGGCAGAGATATCGCGCGCCGTCGCGCTCCACCAGCAGGTGACGGCCGCCCGGCGCGATGTACACGTGGCCGGGTTTGATCTGTTGACCATCCGTCGGCTCGCAAACCGACATCGCGGCCACGGCATTCATGCGCTGCGTGAACGGCGCACTGAAGGCCGCGGGAATGTGCTGCGCGATCACGATCGCGGGGCAGTCCGCGGGCAACCCGGTGAGCACGGCGCGAATGGCTTCGGTGCCGCCCGTGGACGCGCCGATGGCGATGATGCGATCCGTGGTCCGCAGGACCCGTTTGCCGCCGGCGGCCGGCAGTATGGCGTCGGCGGAATGTTTGGGCGCCACCGGTGGCGGCACGAAGTTGCTGCGGCCGACGACGCGTGCGGCCGCCGCCGCGCGGATCTTGGTGAGAATCTCTTCGCTGAAATCCTCCAGCGTGCCGGCGACGTCCACCTTCGGCTTGGAGACGAAATCGACGGCACCCAGCTCGAGCGCCTTGAGCGTGGTCTCCGCGCCGCGTTCGGTCAGCGAGGAAATCATGACCACAGGCATGGGCCTCAGGCGCATGAGATTCGCGAGGAACGTGAGGCCATCCATGCGCGGCATCTCGACGTCGAGCGTCAGCACGTCCGGGTTCAATTCCTTGATGCGTTCGCGCGCCATGAACGGGTCGTTCGCCGTGCCGACGACTTCGATGTCGCGTGCACGCTTCATGATCTCGACCAGTATCTGCCGCACCAGGGCGGAGTCGTCGATGACGAGTACCTTGATCTTGCGCTGGCTCATGACGGGTTCTCGTTCATTTTTCGTTGCGCCGGTAGATGGTCTTGCCGATGAGGTCGTACTGGTCACAGACGCGGTAGAGGTTCTCGGAGTGTCCGAGGAACAGCAGGTCACCGGGTCGCTGCAGTCTTGCCATGCGCTCGAACAGCACCTTCTGTGTCGGCTTGTCGAAGTAGATGATCACGTTGCGGCAGAAGATCGCGGCGAACGGGCCGCGCATCGGCCATTCGCCGATCAGGTTCAGCTGCTTGAAGGTGATGAGCCGGCGCAGCTCACTGTTGACACGGAACTTGCCGGCACTGGCACCCGGCCCCTGCTGGAAGAAAGTCTGCTGACGCGTTGGACTCACGCTGTTGAGGCGCTCGGCGGCGTAGATGCCGGCGCTGCCCGTGGCCAGTACCGACGAGTCCAGGTCGGTGGCGAGCAGCTTGGTATCCCAGCCGGTGAGCAGTTCCTGGTTCTCGCGCAGCACCATCGCGATCGAATACGGCTCCTCGCCGGTCGAGGCCGCGCAACACCAGATGCGCAGCCGCCGCGAGCCGTCGTCACGTCGCACGATGGCGGGCAGCGCTTCGCGCGCCAGGTAGTCGAAGTGATGGGCCTCGCGGAAGAACGACGTCAGGTTGGTGGTGACGGCGTTGGTGAACTCTTCGAGCTCTCCGGGTTCGCCGCGCTCGAGCAGTTCGATGTACGAACGGAAGTCCGCCAGCTTGAGCGCGCGCAGGCGCCGCGACAGGCGCCCGTACACGAGCTGGCGCTTGGCTTCCGACAGCGAGATGCCGGTGTGCTCGCGGACCAGCACGCGAATGCGGTCGAACTCCGCATCCGTGAGCTTGAAGTCCGCGCCGATGCGCTGGAACAAACCTGTGCCGGCGGTGTTCATCGTGCTCACGCCGCGGATGTCGCGAGCGGCTCCGATTCGATGCACGACGTGACCAGGTCGTCGATGTCGAGCAGCATGACCATCTTTTCGGCCACCGTGGCGAGGCCGCGGACGCAGGTATTGCCGGCGTTGCTGCCGAGATCGGGAGTCGGTTTCACCGCCTCCGGCGCAATGCTGTACACCTCGGAGACCGCATCGACCACGATGCCGGCCGTCTTCTCGCCGCGCGCGGTGCGCACGCGCACCACGACCACCACCGTGGAACCGTCGGCGGCGCGTTTCGGCAGCCCGAAGCGCAACCGCAGGTCGAGCACCGGCACGATCACGCCGCGCAGGTTCATGACGCCGAGCAGGTAGTCAGGCGAATACGGCACGCGCGTCACGCCTTCCCAGCCCTTGATCTCCTGCACGCGCAGGATGTCGATGCCGTATTCCTCGCCGGCACAGACGAAGGTCAGGTATTGGGCGGCACTGTTTTCCACGGCTAGTGTCTCCATGACTGGGCGTGCGACACGTCGAAACGCAAACCCACCACCCATGCGTCTCCCAGCGTCGCGTCGGCACCCGGGTACTGCACGAACTGCACTCCGGGCATCAGGGACAGCCATGGCGCGACGGGCGCGGTGTAGATGAACTCGTACGTGATCTCGGCCGGCGTCGTGGCGACGCCGGAGAATTCCTGGGTCGCGCGATATGGGTCGCCGAGCCGCGCGTACGCGACGGCGACACCGAAGGCATCATCGGGGCGCGCCGCCCAGAAGCTCGAGGTCGTGAACGCCACGCCGACGTAGCGATCGACGGCGTTGAATTCTTCGCTCGCGGTTCCCATGCGCAGCGCTCCGTCGAAGCGCGCATCCCCGGCCGAGCCGAGGGGCAGGTCGATCAGCGTATAGAAGCCGTGATTTCCCTTGCTGGGTCCGGACGTCGGTTGCAGGTCCGCGTCGATTGGATCGAACTTCGCGCTGTAGCCCCAGGCACCCACGGAAATCTTGTTGACGTGCTCCGAGGAATACACG
>Ga0315912_10005955_pt1 | contig 11049 bp, 9 predicted proteins | sample VfabasoilMG_FD_204469 | JGI IMG/M metagenome (GOLD analysis project Ga0315912, IMG submission 204469) | Garden soil microbial communities collected in Santa Monica, California, United States - V. faba soil | ecosystem: Environmental > Terrestrial > Soil > Garden | place: USA: California...
TCAAACGAAAGCGGAGTTGGATTGTCTTTGAGAGATGTGATCTCTCGCAGGAGCATGGCTTTCATGATTTCAAGAATGTTTTTAAAGGCACAATGTATTCGTCGAATTTTTCGTACATCGGGAAATGCCCGCAATCGTCAATGACCACAAGCTCAGCGGTAGGGAGTTGTTCCTTGAACAGATAAGCTTGCTCGACGGGAACCGTACCGTCTTGTTTGCCAAAGATGACGAATGTGGGGACACCAATGCTTTTTAGATGTGGTGTGAGATTGGCATTGTTGATCGAATTCCATGCCTTGGGTGTGGATAGTGCACAATCTGGATTCAACGCCATGCGCCGATCAAGCTCCCATGAATCAAAGGGGATTTCCTTGCTTTTGTGGAACCATATCCCATCGAATTGTGACTGGGCAAGAGGCTTCCATTGTGTCAACCTGAAGCTAAGGTTGTAGATTCCCGGAAACTTTTCTCCTACAATGATCAACTTTCGATTGACATTTTCCACCCGGTTTGAGAGTCTGCCTGTCACCACACCTGCCACGCTAACCAGTTTATGCACACGACTTGGTGCAATCCTTGAAGCAAGATATGTGGCGATCTGTCCGCCCATGGAATGGCCCACGATCGAGAATTTGTCAAAGCCAAAGCTGTCAGCGACTTCCAGTGCACGTTCGGCTTGTCTGGAAATTGCATAATCACCATCTCTAGGTTTGTCGCTATCCCCGAAGCCAAGGTGATCGATCGCTATGCAGTAGAAATCCTTCCGAAGCGTTTCTATTGTATGAGACCATACCCCTCGGTGCGACATGATCCCATGCAGGAATAACACAGGCGGATTGAACGGTGAGCCTGCCGATGTGTAGGCGATACGATGTCCTTCAATGGTCAAGAACGCTGTCATGTTCTTTATTCCTATGATGTCAATCTTTGATCAAGCCGCCGTGATAGACCAATTCATACGCAACTTCTTTTCCACGACGAATGAATTCTCGCCCGTGAAAATGATCGGGACTCCCTTCGCTTGTGTCCATATAAGTCAAATCATTTTCGGCGTATTCGTACCCACCCAGAAAGCGACCTTCTTTATACATGCGTGACAAACTGGCTTTGATCATCTGTCCAGCCTCAGCAGGAGAGAGCAAGTCATCGCGCAAAATGTAACCATAGTAATTCATTGCCCAGACGGGTTTCTCGTCAAAGCAGACCACTTCCTGACCTATGAAGTCTGTGCCGCCAAAATAACTATCGAGATACGACCATTTTTCATCAGTAAAGCGCAGGTCATGCGACCCGGGACGGGAAGATGCTGTATGTTCTCCGCTCCCAACATACGTGGCTGACTTTGCCTGTACAATAAATGCACTCAATTCGCCGATACTAACGGACATTATCCATGCTCCTCAACTCTGGACTGGTCACTATTAAATTTTTACTGAGTACTGAACTATCCTGTTCCAAACTGCCTGTCACCGGCATCCCCAAGCCCAGGGACAATATAGGCACGTTCATTGAGATAGTCATCAATGGCTCCGATGTGAATATCAATGTCAGGGTGCTGGTCTTGCATCGCTTTGACCCCCTCAGGTGCGGCGATCAGTCCAACGAACTTGATCTTCTTCACTCCCCATTTTTTCAGCACCGCGGCTGTTGCTGTAGCAGAGCCGCCTGTGGCAAGCATGGGATCGAGAATGAGACAAACAGAAACAGTGGGTTCGGTGGGGAGTTTGTTATAGTACTCAACAGGTCGCAGGGTATGTTCGTCTCGATATAGACCGATATGCCAGACTTCGGCGCTGGGCATCAAGCCCCATACGCCTTCGACCATACCCAGTCCTGCGCGCAAAATGGGGACAAGCCCGATCTTTTCCTGTAATTCCTGTCCGGTCATTTTGGCGAGAGGGGTTTCTAGTTCACGCGGAGTGGTGGCGAGGTCAGCGGTCGCTTCATAGGCAAGCAACGCGGCGATCTCACGTACTAACTCACGGAATTTTTTCGGTTCGGTTTTGATGTCTCTTAAGCGGGAAAGTTTGTGGGCAACGAGCGGATGTTTTGACGCATAAACGTTGGACATGAAAAGCCTCCAGAAAAAGATTGCCCTATTATAGCCCGCGAGATGATTTTTGACCCATGATTTCTGCCTCTATCGCAAAGCCAATTGGGTTGCCAGGACAATACTTGCTTTATACAGAAAGTCCCGAAGGCTTTGTCTTGTTTAAAAAGCCTTCGGGACTGTGCATATGAAAAGAGAACGATCAATTAATGGGTGTGTTCATGTCCGTTTGTAATTCTTGTTGAGTCAGAACTCTGTTGTAGATTCTGATCTCATCGATGCGCCCGGCAAATGTTTCATTGGTCCATATACTATTTCCGCCGATGCTCAACACCCCGGTTGTCGCGGCAAGTGACCCGGTTTGTGCCCGGCTTGCGACAAGCTGACCGTTGATATAGAACCTGAGTGTGACGCCATCGTAGGTCATTGCCACGTGTGACCAGGTATTTATAGGGAGGGTCGCTGTGCCCTGAACATCTTGCTCCCCGTTAATATAGATATGCCCATAGGGACGATTATTGTCGCCATTCGCGTAGAGTACATATAGTAAATTGCTGGGTGGTTGTTCTTTCATCAGAATGGTATCCCAGCCGCTCATGGCGGCAGAGGGATATACCCAGGCTTCAAGTGTTATTCTGTTGGTGAGGTCCAGGCTGTTTGAATCGGGAACCACCACCTTGTCGTTGATACCGTCAAATGAAAGCGCAGATCCGTACCTTCCACTTGTAGTCCAGGTGGGACCATTGGTGAGGGTACCATTATTGTTATTGCCTGAGCCGTCTGTGAGCGTTGTTCCTGAGACAGTGTTGAAATTATATGAGGCTACCAACCCTGTTGTGGAAACAGTTGTAGAAGTGGCAGTGAATGTGCGGGTTGGTGTTGCTGTCCGTGATGCTGTGGGAGTTGCGCTTCTTGTTGGCGTTGGCGTTCGTGAGGCGGTGGGTGTTGATGTCCTTGTCGCTGTTACAGAGGCAGTTGGGGTGGATGAACGGGTTGCTGTTGGAGTTTGTGATGCTGGGAGGCTGGGAGTCTGTGTCGACGTGTTTGCTGGCAGGGCAGTGGCGGTGGATGAAGGCGTGGATGTATTCGTTGAGGTAGCTGTCGCACTTGGACTCGGCGTGAACGAACTGGTCGATGTTGACGTTGGCAAGGCAGTGGCAGTAGATGAAGGCGTAGATGTATTTGTCGCTGTCGAGCTTGGTATCGGCGTAAAAGAATTAGTCGGGGTGGCTGTAAATGACGGTGTAGCGGTCGCCGTGGATGTTGGCAAGGCTGTAGCAGTAGGTGAAGATGTGGCCGTACTCGTTGATGTTGGCAAGGTGGTAGCGGTAGGCGAGGGTGTAGCCGTATCCGTTGCTGTGGATGTAGAGCTTGGGATGGGGGTGAAAGAGTTTGTCGGCGTTGCAGTCAACGATGGTGTCGGGCTTGCCGTTGATGTTGGCAAAGCTGTAGGAGTAGATGAAGGTAGGTCGGTTGGCGTATCAGTTGGTGTGTAGGAAGGAAGCGGTGTTTCCGTCGCCGTATACGTCGAAGCCGGAATTGGAGTAGCGGTTCCTGTATCTGTTGGGAGAAGGGTTGATGTCTCGGATGGAATCGGCGTTTCAGTAGGTGTATCCGTTGGTGTTGCAGATTCGCCGGGCGTCTCTGATGAAATCGGTGTTTCGACAGGTGTATCTGTTGCAGGAGGGGGAAGTGTCGCGGTAGATGTGTCCGACGGTATAACGGTTGGAGTATCGGTGGGTGTATCCGTTTGCGCAAAAGTTGGTGTAATGGTGGGTGTGTTGGATGGTGTCGGTGTTAAGGATGGGAGGGGTGTGGGAGTTGATGCAAGCACCGACCCGGGTGCAGACAGGTTTAGAGTTGCGTTGTCAAGCACCAGGACCCAATCCTCGTTCGTTGAGGGTGTAAAGTTTCTCGTTCCAGTTGTCGGATATGATCCGATGAGTTGTGCCGTTCCATTACGGGGATTGAACCACCAAGCTATGGCAGATGATCCGGAAATTTTCGTCATATCCAAAGTGATTTGTTTTTGGGATGGAATATATGCAATGACCGTCGAGCCATCGGAAGTGCGCGCGGCGCCAACATAATCGTTTCCTGTATTGGACCCGAATTCTGCTGTGATGACCGAATGAGTCTGGTCTGGAACCAGGTTGTACCACGCTCGGGATTCGAAGAGCGCCCGAATGTGGGGCAGGTCCGCGCGTGCCTGATCGTTTAAGTGTAATTTCCAATTCGTGCTTGCGTCGCCGGGCTTTCCATTCATATGCCAGATCGGATTATTCCCATAATGTTGACCCGCCGCGCCTGAAAGAACAGCTACATAAGCCTGTCTTCTGACTTGAATGGGTAGGGCATTTGCAAAATCTGCCTCATAATGTGATTCGAAGAGGAAAAAGGGCATGATGGGTGTACGGTTGTAATCCTGCAAAGTCTTGATTTGAACAGGTTGATATGTATAGGTAATGTTTGCAGTCAGCCAGGGATCGGATGTAGGATTAAAGACATCCAATGCTGAGAATTCCGGGGAGCCGTGATACGTCTGGAGATGGTTCGGGTCTGCGGCAGATACTGCTTGTGCCATGGCTCTAATTTTGTCTCGTTGGGTACAACTTGTTGAAGTGCTGTTGACCCCGCATGGGTTTATATCATTTCCCCAAACATACATGATGTTGGGGAAATTCTTGTATCGGTTGCCGACGTAGGTGCCGAACCATGCCGCATCTGCCACTGAATTGTTGTTCATCAGTTCGTCCCACCAACCGTCTGTACAACAGCCGAGGTAATTTGGAGCCAGGATGACTTGTATGCCATACTGCGCGGCTTTATTGATCACCCAGTCTGCATGAGCGAAATAAGCCTCGTTGGGTCCAGTAAACTTGTTTGGCGGAGTGAAGGGAGTATCGTTATAAAAATTTCTAGGGGCATTATTTGCATAATAGCTTTCAGTGAGCGTAACGATGATCGAATTGACGCCCTTGTTGGCGGCATCTTGCAAATACAGCTCAGCATCTTCCTTGCTTACCTGTCCGATCAGCGACCAGGGTGTATCCCCATTGATGAAAAACGGAGTGTTGTTTTGGTCAACAAAATACCTTTGGTTTGCACTTCGTTTTAGTGGATAGGTATATTGAGCGTTGGTGTATATCGCCGTGGAAGTTAAAGATGGAGTTTGAGAAGGTGTCCTTGTGGTAGTTGAAGATGGAGTTTGGGAAGGCGTTCTTGTAGGCGTTCTTGATGGGGTTTGAGACGGTGTTCTTGTTGCAGATGCTGTTAGGCTTGGACCCGCTGTCACTCCGGAAGTTGCCGTTGATGTTCTGGTTGGTATTGCTGTTATTGTTCGTGTTGGAGACGGCGATGGCGTTATTGTGCCTGCTACAGGGGTTTGCATGTCAGTGGCAATTTCGCCAACGGTCAAGGCTCGATTGTAAATTCTCACTTCGTCGATCATCCCCAAAAAGCCTTCATTCGTCCAAACGGTATTGCCGCCGATACTCACGCCCTGGCTGGATGTTTGAATCGTTCCGGTATACGAAAGGGTGCTGACCTGTGTTCCGTTTACATAGAGCCTGATGACAAGCCCGTCATAGGTTGCCGCGAGATGTGTCCAGGTGTTAATGGGGAGTGTCGACCCGCCCCCTGTGCCGGTTTCGACTCCGTTACTTGTGATATACGCATATGGATGGTTGGAAGCGCCATTTCCGTAGAGTGAATAGCTCAGCCCTGAGGAAATTCCTTTGAAGACCACAGTGTCCCATCCAGTTGGGGTGCTTGATGGGTTTACCCAGGCTTCAAGGGTCATGCCAGTTGTCAGGTCCAGTGAGTTGGAATCGGGAATACTGACCAGGTCATTGACCCCATCGAAGCGAAGCGCCTTCCCATACTTGCCTGTGGTTACCCAGACAGGACCATTTGTCAATGTCCCTGCATTCGAGTTCCCAGATGAATCAGAAAGAGTCGTTCCCGATCCTTCCTCAAACCCATACTCCGCAACCAAGCCGGGACTTGCGGCGGCTTGGACCACTGAATGGGTATCGAGAAACAAGCTTGTAACGATGCAGAGTTGTAGAAACGCCAGAAGTATATGGTGGTAGGTCTTTGTTGTCATTATGTTGTATGGGTCCGCTATGAATTTGGCTGATAAATAACAATATTATTCCAAGCGAAGAGTGACCCCGCTTAAACTTACAGGAAATAATTCCTAAGGCTTTCAATTTATGATATTTGATGTGAAATAAGTTTGGTAAATCGGAGCGATTATACCCAAATTCCTGAAGGTCGTATATAGCTTGCTCCCTCAAGAACGATATTGCAATCCTTGGTTTAAATTAGCATAAGTGTGAGATAAAGAAGATTGTTACAAAAGACAAATTGTTCGTAAAAATCAGGGAGTTGGCTTAAACGAATTTCAGGCTGATTTTTCGTGCTCCCACAGCAAATGATTGTAATAGGCAATCTGCATCACGCGTGCCTGTTGGACCAGTTGCTGGGCGACGGACTTATTACCGTTCATTTTCAAACTGATGGCATGGGCGAAAATGGCGCGGTTTGCAGTGTAGCTTGCCAACGCATGGAGCTTGCGTTCCTTTGCGCTCATCCAGGGAGCGCGCTTTGCCAGTATTTGCTCGACGTTGTTGAGCAATATATCGCGGATCGGTATTGTGATCTTTCCTGACTCGCTTTCTTCATCCATTGTCATGAGCATGGTGTGAAGCCCGCTGTGTTTCTCAGTGACTGCCAGCAGACTGTCAAAACCCGCGTTCACCAGTTCAGCAGGTGTTATCTCATCCATGTCTGCGGGCAGACTGGCAAAAGCCTCTTGAAGGCTGGTGATATACCGTTCCATCAGTGCATGAGCGATGGCATGTTTACTGGCGAAGAACTGATATAGAGAACCGATGGGGATGCCTGCCTCTTTAGCGATATGATTCGTAGATATGTGGTCCCAACTGTGGGTGCGTGTAAGTCGTTCTGCCGCGTCAAGGATCTCGCCCACGCGTAACTGTCCGCGTGCTTGGACAGGTTTACGGCGAATCAGTTTATTGTCACCTTTTTGAATAGGCTTGCTTTGCTTTGATTTTCTCATCTTGTTTTTAACTGTTTTCCAAAATGTTATTAAATTGCTCTTGACACATGCATGATTGCACCTATAATACATGAGCAATTGCTCGTATTATAAAACAATCTTGTGATGGATACAATGATTGCCACTGAACAATACTGTATGGTGACGGTTGCAGCGCAACCGTCAAATCTATTTATAATAGAAGGCGTTCCCTGTAATTCTTAAATGTCCACAAAAACTGTAACTCAACCCCTCATTGAAATGCGCGATGTGGTGAAAGTGTACTCCACTGCCGCGGGCGATTTTGACGCGCTTAAAAGAATTAACTTGCAGGTCAATGCAGGCGAATTTATTGGTATTGTAGGCAAGTCAGGTGCTGGCAAATCCACCTTGCTGAATATGATCACAGGTGTGGATAACCTCACCTCTGGTGAAGTGTTGGTCAACGCGAATGGTTCTCCTGTATCTGTTCACAATATGGATGAAGACAAGATCGCCCTATGGCGTGGACAAACGATGGGGGTTGTCTTCCAATCCTTTCAGCTACTTCCTATGCTGACCCTTGTCGAGAACATCACTCTTCCCATGGATCTTTGCGAGAACTATCATCCCAGGCGTTCCCGCGAACGCGCACTTGAACTCCTTCGCCTGATGGAGATCGAAGAACATGCCAACAAACTCCCTGCACTTATTTCGGGTGGTCAACAGCAACGTGTTGCCATTGCACGTGCTTTGGCAAACGATCCAGCCATCCTTGTTGCGGATGAGCCGACGGGCAGTCTCGATTCGGTCACGGCTGATCATATCTTTGAACTCTTTCAACACCTTGTTGACGATCAAGGCAAGACCATTGTCATGGTGACGCATGACCAATCGCTGGCGCCGCGCTTCTCGCGCACATTGCGGATAACAGATGGGGAGTTGGAAAATGGCAATTTGGTGGAAGCAGATACGCAGTCAGAAAAGAGGCGGGTGAAATGAGCACGCGTCGCGCTTCCCGTAAAGCTGTTTCCGTCCAACATGCCATGACCTCCGCTGATGCCATGATCGACATGCACGGCATCGTCAAGAAGTTCAAGAACGCGGCAGGGGAATTCACCGTCCTCAAAGGCATTGACCTGACGATCAACCGCGGTGAATTCGTTTCGATCGTAGGGAAGTCGGGTAGTGGGAAATCCACACTGCTCAATATGATCACCGGCATTGACCATCCCACAGATGGACAAATGATCATTGGTGGGACAGATATTTACACCAACGTGACCGAGAGCCAGCGCTCGAAATGGCGCGGACGAAATCTGGGCATCGTGTTCCAATTCTTCCAGTTGATGCCGATGTTGACATTGCTCGAGAACGTAATGCTTCCGATGGATTATGCGGAACTTTATGATTTTGACGAGCGCCCCAAAAAGGCGATGGAAATGCTAGAAAGAGTTGGGCTTGAACAATTTGCGAACAAACTGCCCGTATTGGTTTCAACGGGACAGCAACAGCTTGCCGCCATTGCTCGTGCTATAGCCTGTGATCCGCCATTGCTGGTAGCTGATGAACCGACCGGTAACCTCGATACGAAATCTGCCAACACCATCATTGACCTTTTTGAGCAATTAGCTCTGGATGGAAAAACAGTTGTGATGGTGACCCATGATCCTTCGTTGACCTCACGTACGACGCGCAACATCATCATTGCTGATGGCGAGTTGATCAATGAGACAGTGGCAAAGTCCCTGCCGTGGCTCAGACATCGTCACATGATGGAGTTCTCGAAGATCGCAGAAGAGCGGATGTACCCTGCTAATGCAACCATCATCTCACGCAACGAACATGTCGAACATTTCTTCATGATCCGCAAGGGTGAAGTGGAAGTGATCCTGCAGGACCGTAAGAACAATGAAACGGTGATCTCACGCATGAAGCCGGGAGAGTTCTTTGGTGATATTGAGTTGATGCGCGGCGAAAAAGCAATTGCGAATGTTCGTGCCTCTGCTGATTCTCCTGTGGAAGTGTTGACGATCAAGCGTGAGGACTTCAAACGTGTAATGGCTGAGTCGCCGATCACGGCTGAGGCGGTTGGAAAGATCGTTCAGGAAAGATTGCAAGAACATCGTGCCACAGATAGTCGAACAGGTGGCGGCATCTTTTCCCTGTTCCGTAAAAAGCAGTAACAGTATTCAATGTCAGACCCACGCAAACTCCCTCAGGTGCTTTATATCGCCAATAGCGATGAATCTCGCGCGCTTGTCGGTAGGTTGCTTTCAGAAAAATACATTGTTCTCGAAGCAGAAGACCCTTTGAATGGAATGCAACTTGCAGAAGAGACCCGACCCAACTTGATCCTGTTGGATAACAACCTGCCACACATTACGGGAAACGAAGCCGCAACACGCCTGCGAAAGATATTACCTGGTACGCCCGTTGTCATCATTTCAGGTGATCTGTCCGATGGGGCGCGTGAACGTGCGCTTGCGGCGGGCGCGGTCGGGTTTATCTCCAAGCCCATTGACGAGGACTTTACGTCGCAGGTTGAAGAATATCTGAACGGCAAAGTGGAAAAGCTGGAACAGGCAGAACTTCATCTACAAGCCTATCAACAGGAATTGGCTGAAAAATTTGAAGGGACGATTCGCCGTCTCACAAGCACGGTCGAACGGAATAACTATCTGCTTCAACAAAATCAGAAAATGTTCGAGATGCTTGAGCACAGGCATCGCTTGCTCGAAACCGCTGCGCGTGTGGGACAAATGGTCACATCCATTTTGGATTTGAACGATCTGTTGCGATACACGGTGGACATTATCTGCAGTGAGTTCAGGTTTTATTATTCAGGCATCTTTCTTTTATCTGATGATAAGAAATGGGCTGTCTTGCGTGCGGGCTATTCCAATGCCGGGCAGAAGATGATGAGTGAAAATTATCGTCTGCCTGTGGACAAGCATTCGATGGTCGGGAAAGCCATCCTGCAACAACAGGCGCAGATCGCTTCGGACTCAGCCGGAGAGGTATCCAGTTTCAAAAATCCTTATCTCCCCGAAACCCGCTCTGAAATGGCTTTGCCTTTGTTTGCCAAATCGGAAGTGCTCGGCGCGTTGACCGTGCAAAGCAACAAGCTCAACGCCTTCGCAGAGGACGATATTGCTTCTCTGCAGGTGATGGCAGATCATATCGCTATTGCTTTGAGCAATGCCCAATTGATGGACAAGCTCGAAGATGCCAACGCTGAACTATTACGAACAAAGACCTATGAAGCGATCGCCACCGCTACTGGAGAAGCCATCCATTGGGTGGGGAATAAAGCCGCTCCGATACCGGGCAGTATCAAACGTGTGAAGGAAGATCTACGCTACTTGCTCGCGTTGATCGGGCAGTTGGATGAATCAGCGTGGGAGAATGAATCCTTGCGCGCGGCAGTTCAAACGGTCAAAGAAGAAGCGGAAATGGTTGGGCTGGATTTCAAAGCGATCATCGAAGAAATGTCCAGCATGAAACCGAATCGTCTCAGTGTATTGGTCAGCATCGAGTCGTTGATGGAAGACTTGGATATCGCTGAGAACAGCGCGGTCACCATTTTGGATATCAAGGAAGGTTTGATCGGACCCGCGCGTCAGCGAAATGATGCGGCAGTGTCTTTGCGAGATATGATCACGAACACGGTTGAGAACATGGGCTTGCCCGCTGGCACAGTGGAATTGAATTGGTCGGATGATATGCCAATGGCGCATGTGGATGTACGACAGGTGGAGCAGGTGTTCAACAATCTGATCAAGAACGCATGGGAAGCGATGAGCAATACGCTCGACCCGAAAATTTGCGTGACAGGAAAACGTGATGAAAACCCAGACTTTGTTCTGGTGACCGTGAAAGATAATGGTCCTGGCATTCCCAAAGAGATACAGGAAAAGATTTGGGTTTCGTTCTTTACCACGAAAGGTGGCAA
>Ga0315912_10005956_pt1 | contig 11048 bp, 13 predicted proteins | sample VfabasoilMG_FD_204469 | JGI IMG/M metagenome (GOLD analysis project Ga0315912, IMG submission 204469) | Garden soil microbial communities collected in Santa Monica, California, United States - V. faba soil | ecosystem: Environmental > Terrestrial > Soil > Garden | place: USA: California...
CGCCTCGAACTGTTCGAGCCTGTCAGCGGCGGCAAGTATCGTTTCTTGCACAAGGATGACCAAGGGAATGAATATGGGTTTCATGGGTCGTTCCATGCGATCTCCCTCGACTGTCTCGTGCAGACCATTGAGTTTGAAGGCCAGCCGGGGCATGTGTCTTTGGACACCCTCAAGTTGGAAGAACTGCCCGGCGGCCGGACGAAAGCCACCACCCATTCCGTGTTTCAATCGGTGGCCGACCGCGACGGCATGATCCAAAACGGCATGGAGAAAGGCGTCCGCGAAGGCTATGAACGGCTGGACGATATTTTGGCCCAACAATCATGACTCTCAGCAAAACGATGAACCCTCTCACCTCTCCAAAAACAGCGGCCTATAGCGCCATCGGCGCGGCGGGCGTGACCCTGCTCTGGCTGGTGGCCCTGCACTTCCTCAGCCCCGAGTTTGACCCCGCTTGGCGCATGGTCAGCGAATACGCCAACGGGCGTTATGCTTGGGCGTTGTCCTTGTTCTTCATCTGCTGGGCCATCAGCAGTTGGGCTTTGGCCGCCGCCCTGTGGTCACAAGTGACAACGCGCGCCGGAAAAATCGGTTTATATTTTCTGGTCGCCGCCGGGGTGGGGGAGTTCATGGGCGGTTTATTTGACATCAACCATCCCTTGCACGGGGTGTCAGCCCTGATTGGGATTCCGAGTTTGGCGCTGGCGGCCATGTTGCTCAGCTTCAGCCTGATCAAAAATGACTCTTGGGCCTCGGCCAAGCCTGGTCTGCTCGGGTTAGCCCACCTCACCTGGATCAGCATTGTGTTGATGGCGGTGGCCTTTGGCGTGTTGATCGGAACCGTCATTCAATCCGGAGTCGAAATGACGGGTGAGCCGTTCACTACCGTGCCGCAAGGCGTCATCGCCGTGGTCGGCTGGGCGAACCGCTGGCTGGTGCTTGTTTACAATGGGTGGGTCATCTTCACCGCCCAATTGGCGGCGAAAAATCAATAAGCCCTAGGAGTGTCCGCGATGTCTACCCCACTCACCGCCGCCGAATTTATTCAGGAACTCAAAGCGCTGAGTTCCCCCGCCGCCGCCAAAGCGCATCACCATTTGGCGGCTGACCACACGGATGTCCTGCTCGGCGTGAAGATGGGGCAAATCTTCGCGCTGGCGAAAACATGCATGAACCTGCCGTTGGACGAAGTGGAGCGTTTGCTCGCCAGCCCGCTCCACGAAGCGCGTGTCGGCGCGGTGAGCATCATGGATTTTCAGGCGCGTAATAAGAAGACCACACCCGCGCGTCGCAAAGAGTTGTTCGATCTCTACCTCCGCCGCCATGACCGGATCAATACTTGGGATCTAGTTGACCGGAGCGCGATCTATGTCGTGGGCAGTTATTTGTTCGACAAGCCGCGCAAAGTTTTGTACAAACTGGCGAAGTCCAAAAAGATGCCCGAACGCCGCACCGCCATTGTGAGCACCCTCTACTTCATCGGGCAGGGCGATGTGGACGACGCGTTTCAATTGGCCACGCTTCTACTGCATGATCAAGAAGAACTCATCCATAAAGCAAACGGCTGGGCGTTACGCACGGCGGGAGGGCAGGATCGCAAACGCTTATTGCAATTTCTCGACCAGCACGCCGCGACCATGCCGCGCGTGACGTTACGTTACGCGACCGAACACCTCGACGCGAAATTACGTGACCGATATTTGAAATTGAAGAAGGAGACTCAGGCATGACCACCAAAAAAGGTTTCACCTCGATTGATGACTACATCGCCGCTTGCCCAGAGGCCACGCACGAACGGTTACAGGCAATCCGCGCGACGGTCAAAAAGCTCGCGCCCAAAGCCAAAGAAAAGATCAGCTATCAGATCGCGGCATTTGAGCTGAACGGCAAGAACCTGCTCGCTTTCGCTGGGTGGAAAAACCACGTTTCGATTTACCCGATCCCGGCCGGCGACGCCAAGTTTACGGCGGAGGTCGCCCGTTATGCCGATGGCAAAGGAACGCTGAAATTTCCCCTCGCCGAACCCTTGCCGCTGAAATTGATCAACCAGGTGATCAAGTTGCACCTCGCCCACAACTTGAAACTAACGCAGTCCAAAAAATAAGGAGAGTTTGGTTATGAAAAAGATCACCCCGTTTTTATGGTTCGACACGCAAGCCGAAGAAGCGATGAATTTCTACGTCGCACTCTTCAAGCACTCGAAAGTCAATAACATCGCGCGCGGCCCCGATGGGCGAGCCTTCATGGTGTCGTTTGAATTAGATGGGCAGGAGTTCATGGGGCTGAACGCCGGTCCACATCACAAATTCAACGAGGCTATCTCGATGTTCGTCAATTGTCACGATCAGGCCGAGGTGGATTATTTCTGGAGCAACCTCACCGCCAATGGTGGCGAAGAATCCATGTGTGGCTGGTTGAAAGATAAGTACGGCGTGTCGTGGCAGATCGTCCCACAACAACTGGGCGAGTTGATGGGCGACCCCGACCCAGAAAAGGCCACCCGGGTGCGGGACGCCTTGCTCAAGATGCAGAAGATCGTCGTCGCCGATCTGCAAAAGGCCCACGCTGGCGGATAAGTCCACGCAGAGGGTGCCTTGTTCCAGATAATGTCCGGCACGGCCAGCTCGCCTGAAGGAGAAAATTATGACCGCTGATAACCCAACCCCACCAGCCGATCCGCAGAACCCTCCAGCGAATCCGGCGCTTAAGAATTTGAGCCTGCTAGTGGGTCAGTGGAATGTTGAGCTCATATTTCCGGCAGACCCCGCTAACAAAATCCACGGTCAGGTAACGTTCGAGTGGCTGGAAGGCGGGGCGTTCGTGATTGAACGTTTGGGTAACAGCCTGTGGATCATCGGCCCGGATGATTCGACCGAGACGTATACTACGCTCTACCACGACGAGCGGAGTGTCTCGCGCGTGTACCAAATGAGCCTAAGTGGGGGTGTCTGGAAGTTGTGGCGAAATTCCCCCGGCTTTTCACAGCGCTTTGAAGGGAAATTCAATGCGGAGGCTAATACCATCACGGCCTATTGGGACATATCCAATGACGGCTCGACTTGGGAACGTGACTTCGACGTGACGTATACGAAAGTCCGGTAGGTAACCGACCGCGCTATGTGCGTTGCCAGCTGGCCGATCTTTCTGCTTGGGGTCTTGCCCGCAGTCTTTCTGCCGGATAAGTCCGCGCCGTATGTGTCTTGACTAAAAAGAACGCATGTTCTATTATCAGTGGGTGAAGAAAATCTCTTTCGCCCACTGATTTTATTTTGGACCTATGACAAAAAATACAAAGACCCTCAAATCCCCCACCCCTTCCCCCAAACCCACCACGCCCTCCCCCTCCGAACTGCGCGCGCTGTTCAATGGCCGCGTCATCGCCCCCGATGACCCACGCTACGAACAGGCGCGCAAGGTTTTTGTGGGCAGTGTTGATCGGCGGCCAGCGGCCATCGTCCGGGTCGCCGATGCGGGCGATGTCGTCCGGCTCGTCTCACTGGCGCGCGAACACGGCTTTGAATTGGCCATCCGTAGTGGCGGTCACAGTGGCGCTGGGCACTGCACCACCGAGGGCGGCATTGTGCTCGACCTCTCCGGGATGAAAGATTTGCAGATCAACCCAGCCGATAAAACCGCTTGGGCCGAGACCGGCCTGACCGCCGCTGAATTTACTGCCGCCGCGGGCCAGCACGGCCTCGCCGCTGGTTTCGGAGATACCGGGTCAGTGGGGATCGGTGGCATTACCCTCGGGGGCGGCATCGGGTTTCTCGTCCGCAAATACGGGTTGACCATTGACTCATTGCTCGCCGCCGAAGTGGTGACTGCCGATGGTCAACTGTTGCACATAGATGATAAATCTCACGCCGATCTCTTTTGGGCGATCCGCGGCGGCGGGGGCAACTTTGGCGTTGCGACGCGCTTCAAATTCCAATTGCAAGCGTTGGACATGATCTATGGCGGGATGCTCTTCCTCCCCGTCACCCCAGACATCATCACCGCCTTCATCGCCGCCGCCCAAGCGGCCCCAGAGGAACTATCCACCATTGCGAATGTGATGACCGCGCCGCCCATGCCGTTCGTGCCGGCCGAGGTGCATGGCAAACCGATCCTCATGGCGATGATGGTGTATGCCGGTGATCCCGCCGAGGGCGAAAAGGTGGTGGCGCCCTTCCGCGCGCTGGCCGCCCCCTATGCGGATATGCTCCGCCCGATGCACTATCCAGAAATGTATATGCCGGACGCTGAGGACTATCATCCGATGGCCGCCAACCGCACCATGTTCCTCGAACACGTCACACGCACCGAAGCCGAATTGATGCTTGATCGGATTCAGCGCTCGCGCGGCATGATGGCCGTGACGCAACTGCGGGTGTTGGGTGGGGCGATGGCGCGCGTCCCGGTGGAGGCGACCGCATTTGCCCATCGCCAATCCCGCATTATGGCGAACCTCGCCACTATCTATACCAACCCGGCCGAGAAAGACCTTCATGAAGCGTGGGTATCCGAATTCTTCGCCGCGTTACAGCAAAATGATCGCGGGATGTATGTGAACTTTGTCGGCGATGACCGTGAGCAGATCCGCGCGGCGTATCCGGGCGGGACTTGGGAGCGGCTCACCGCGCTCAAAGCCAAATACGACCCCACCAATTTGTTCCGCCTCAACCCGAATATCCCTCCGGCGGCAAACACCCACTGAGCCTCGGCTGTGAAACCTGAAGCCACTCCCTTCCCGACCGCTTGGATGTCCTTTGAACTGCCCGGATATCGGGAGTGTGATGGAACCTACTGTTTTTTTCCCTATGAGGAATTGCCCCGCCTAGACGAAACCCTATGGCGGGGCGAGTTCCAATGGCTCACCCAGTTGGATGATCAGCGTCGCCAGGCGCTGGAGCTCCATCAACAGACCTCGGCGGATCAATTGAACACGACCCTCAACGCCTTGTTGGCCTCCGCCGAGGCGCTCCCTCTGCGTCTGCCCGCCGCGTTTGTGACGTTCATGGGCCGGCCTGACCTGCGCGAGCAAATCCCTTCCTGTACGGCATGTTATTTCGACTTAGCCCAACACATCGTTAAAAGCCCAGTCGGCGCTGAGGGGTATCTGATCCGGTTTCTCAATGACCAACAAGGGGTGCTGTATTGGTATCTGTATTTAAATGCCGCTGGACAGGAGGCGGTGGTCGTCTCGCCCATTCTGTTTGACGCGGAAGACTTAGAGGCCATCTCAACAGAAGCCATCCTGCGGAACGTAGGCTTTTGCGGTGAAAGTTTTGAAGCGTTCTTATATCGGTTCTGGTTGGAAAACACGCTCTGGTTTGCGCTCTCGGACGGACAGGCATTGACTGAGGCTCAGGAACACTATGTGAAGCATTACCAGTGACCGGTGGAAAAACGCAAAGTAGTCACTAGAGCTCCGCTGAAACGAATTTGAACGAATTTGAACGAATTACACGAATTGGGCTAAGTGGAAGTCGGTCTTTCAAGCGAGAGCCATTGTTAAGCGTTAAGATTAACCTGAATAATTCGCCTTACGCAGTTGGATTTAGTTGAGAAATGTCACCGCGAGCGGCGCACTTTGCCGCGTGGCGGTCTCCCCCATTACAGGGGGACTGCTTCACTCGCAAACAACGCTCGTTCGCAGTGACAGCTAGCGGGTAATGTGAGTGGATAATATCCGTCGAAATGATAAGGCGCAGGACTAATTCGGAGACCTACCATGGATGACCACTTGAAAAAGAGCGTTTGGCGACAATTCGGGGCGGCCATTGACACGCTCCAAGATGCGATTGAACTTTGCCCCGACCCGCTCTGGACGACGGTGTTGTGGAAAGACAGCGACGACGAGCGCTACGGTCAATTCTGGTTTTCGGCGTATCACACGCTCTTCTGGCTTGACCTGTTTTTGACAGGTAAAAACGAAGGGTTTACGCCGCCGCCGCCATTTGTCCGAGGAAAACTGCCTGAGCAACCCTACTCCAAAGAGCAGGTGCTCGCCTATTTGAGAGACTGTCGTCAGAGATGCCGAGCGACCATCGAGGGGCTGACGGATGAGCAAGCGCAACATCGCTGTGTGTTTGAGTGGATGCAACCCACTTTCTTCGAGTTACAGTTGTATAGTATGCGGCACGTCCAAGAACACGCGGCGCAGTTGAGCTTAGTGCTGGGGCAACAGGGCGTGACGGGCCTCGATTGGGTCGCGAGCGCTCGCGACCAAGCCGCATAGAACCATGGTGACTTAGCCGCTAAGCGCTCCGAAATTTTACGGAAAGGGTTTTCCGTGTAAGATACTTCAGCTTAGGCGGAACTTTTCCGCCTACTTAACAGTTGGGCGCTTCATTCAAACTTGAAAGCAGGCATATGCTCAACCTCAATGCCCCCATTATTCCCGGTCAGTCTGCCGCTGGGGTTAGACTTGGACAAACTATTGATGAGATCGTTGCGACTACTCAACCTACTGCAACAATCCAACTGCATGACAGTTCAAAATTATGCTTTGAATATGTGAATTTATGGGTCAAAGGCAACCGAGTCACTCAGATAGGCGTATCAGGCAAATATCAGGGGACAATAAATGGGTCGGTCGGAATAGGTTCATCCATACGGGATATTCAAAACACATTAGGTCAGGTAGTTGAAGACGAAGAAGATAATTTAACTGTGCCAAGTATTTCGGGTTGGTGTTTTGAGACCGAACAATGGCAAGAGAGAAAAGAACTGGCACGTAATTTAGATGCGCGAGTCACTGAAATCCTTGTCTATGCAAGCCGTGTGTGATAGTCACTTGTAATTTCACCGTGAAGACAAGGTTTGGTAAATGTTCAAGGCAGGCACAACTAATTACAACACACACCCAACCCGGGCATGCAGGCGACGCGCTCCGCGCACGCGGCGCTCGGTGGCGTCCCCAACACTTTCCCGTTTCCGAGCGTGGGATATATCTCGGTGGCGCGCGCCTGATGCCTGTCGTTGGGCATGTTCCTTTAGAGCCAATATAATTTATGACTAAGATGAACACTAACATTGCTGAACTTGAGAATTTCTGTAATTCCTGGTTACGAAAAGCAAAGATGTATACGAGACCCACCTCCCGGTTGTCAATTAAAACAAGAGTGAGAAAAACTGTTAGTCAATTTACCGGAATAATGCCGACTCCATTGTCAAGAAGCTTCGATAGATTCACCTCCTTGTTTGTTGTTTTCAATCGAGTGTATATGGAAGCTGGACAAATACTCGTTAGGCAAAAGATTCTAAAATCACCACGTCAAAGATATGCCCCTCTTCCTGATAGAACCTCTGCTACCGAATATATAGTTACTTTTTATGGGGAAGACAATTTGCGAAATGCAATCCTAGCATCTCCAAAATGTAAGCAAGCCGTAGACCACTTGGTACAACTTATTACAAATGGTAATTGGTATCTGCATGAAGATTACACAACTGGATTGCCGGATGTTCAAAGGGATTTGTTGTTGGCGCGCAAAGCTGGCGAGTATAGCCCACAGGCAATACTATCTTTGATATATCAAGCCCGTTGTAATTTATTTCATGGTCAAAAGGTCTTTGAAGAAGCACAACGGGATTTACTCGACAACATGAGTTTGGTTCTTGAATTCATCACAATTAAGACATTTGCTAAACTCAAAAGTGAGCTTAGAAATATGTAAAGGCCCACTCAACAACGTATGCACACAGATTGGCACAACGCGCCGAGCCAACTTGTCTGGTTTGTAATTCAGGGGTCTCGGTTTTGTGGGGTTCGCACAAGTTGGTGATGTATTTCGTCGGCGGTTTGTGCCTACGTCAGGCCTTACCGCTCAACGATAGGCTAGAGAACTCTAGGGGCAAACATGGATCCTTCATCATGAACACTCAAAATAAAACGCAAGCCGTCTCCACCTCGAACCGTCGCGGTCGAGGCTGTTTGGTCTGGCTGGGTGGGATAGTGGTTTTCGTTGGCGGGTTGTTACTGCTCGGCATGGTCTGCGAAACGCTGGCCGAGGCTTCCGACGCGCGGGATTATCCACCGCCGGGCAAAATGGTTGACGTGGGCGGCTATCGTTTGCATATCAACTGCACGGGTACGGGCGCTCCCACCGTGGTCATTGACGCCGGACTGGGCGATTGGTCTACCGTGTGGGCGTGGGTCCAACCCGAGGTGGCGAAGACGACCCACGTCTGCACGTATGATCGCGCTGGCAATGGCTGGAGCGAGGCCGGGCCTTTACCGCGTCATGCGGCGCAGTTCGCCCAAGAATTGCACACCTTGCTACAAGAAGCGGACATTCCCGGCCCGTATGTGCTCGTCGGGCACTCCCTTGGAGGCTTAACGGTGCGGGTGTATGCTGACAGGTATCGGTCAGAAGTCGCCGGGGTCGTTCTGATCGACTCGATGAGCCCGAGGCAATTCGCGCCCTCGTCCATGAACATGTCCTCTGAAACGGACTCACCGTCACAGCCCTTTACGATTTTCTCCGCCTTGGCGCGGATCGGATTAGTGCGTTTACTCGTCAGACCACTGGGTCTTATTCCACCTTTGCCGCCCGAGGTGGAAAAGGCGTATGTGGCGCGCATGGTTCTCCCCTCCACGTTACAAACTTATCTGGGTGATGAATCCCAGGGCATGCCTGCCAGCGCGCGGCAAGCCGAAGCGGTGAGGACTTTTGGCGATTTACCCCTGATCGTTCTGACGGCCAAACAGAATCACATCTCTGGCTGGCCGGAATGGCAGACTGAACTGCTTCAACTCTCGTCGAATAGCCAACAGTTATTGGCAGAGAGCGATCACAGTATCGAAATTGAACAACCCGAGGCCGCGGTTGCGGCGATTGTGCAGATGGTAGAACTTGTTCGTCAGTCAGGACAGAAATAAGCCATGACCCATCGCCACCCTCTCTTCTCTCTGCTCACTTCTCTTTGCTTGCTCATGGCCTGCACAGGAGCGCCGGTAGTGACGCCGACCGTTGCGCCGACTACTGCCCCTACTACGACTGAGATGGTAGCGACGGCAACAGGGATGCCGTCGCCAGTGCCAGCGACAGAGATACCCGTTGAGCCAACGGCGACTTTGCCGCCGACGGGGCCGTGGAAGATTTTCTTTTGGGGGAGGCCTTGCGTGTCTGGTGGAGAATGCGATCCAGATGCACCAGACGATACCTCTTCTCAACTCTACTCTCTGCTGAGTGATGGCTCAGAATTGAAGTCTATCGGAGACAGGCCACTGGACGATCCTATTCTTCCACGTGAGTTGGTGCCGCTATTACAAGAGAGTCCATTTGATCCGCTAGATGATGGCTGTTTTGCTTTCTATGAAGAAGATAGTGCCGGAAAACAAGTAAAGGTGCGACATTATTGTGCTAGAGACGCTGAAGCTAAGGACATAGCCACAGTAGAAATTCCTCCTACTCCTGATGGGCAAACCGATTTTTTTCGTTTCTATCGGCTTTCGCCCCGAGCAGACAAGTTGTTGATTCATATCAAACGCCTAACGGGGGAGCAGAAATTTAACATAGAAGTATTTGTGAAAAATCTTAAAAACGACGAAGCACCACAGATGGTGTTTCATTCTCCTCATCGCGCCTGCCAACGCTATTGGATCCAGAATCCAGTTTCAAAGAGAAAATCTGACGTTCACAAACCCCGCTGGCGCGCAGATGGGGAGACGATAGATTTACTTTGGACAAGTTTCTGTGATGGTCAAGCAGAAAACATTTTTTTTCAGATAGATTGGCGTGGGCAAGAGTTGAAAACGCGGCTGAGTTTATCGGGCACAAATTTTGTCATTGACTATGGGGACTGGTCGCCCGACCGGAGACAATTCGCTTTTAGTTATATGCCTGTGGTCGGGGATGAGTACGGCCTGTTATCCGAAACACTTTCCGGAGTATATCTATTAGATTTGGAAACCGGGCAACACCACCCCCTCTTGACCGGGTTTTACGTTTTCAAAATCTGGGCGCGGGATGAATAAATGTTTTCGGTTCTTCCACATGAATACTCAGTTGCCCAACTCACCCCGCCTCGACCTCCCCACACCGCGAAAACCGACCCCTCGCCGCCCTCTTTTCTCCCTTCTCACTTCTCTCTGCCTGCTCGTCGCTTGCCTACCGGCTACCCCAACCACGCCTCCTACTTCCACTTATACCCCCACACTGACGCCTTCCGCGACCATGCCTCCGGCGACAGCGACTTTTACGCCAGTGCCGGAATTGCCGACGGAGACACCCGTTGAACCGGCGGCGACTTTGCCGCCCCCATCCGTATGGAAAATCTTTTTTTTTGGTGAGCCGTGTATAGGGGAGAATGTCTGTGACTTTTCCTTGCCAGACAATGTTGTCCCTCTCGTTTATTCAATAAATAGTGATGGCACTGGGCTTACAACTGTAGGTAAAAACTTAGCAGAAGCGCCGGATCTCCCTCCTCAACTGGTACCATTTTTACAAGGGCCGGGCTTGTTCTATGATCGTCTAAAAAACGACTGTTTTGGATTTTATGACTATGCTGAATTTAGCCCTATTAATCAAGTAGTTGTGAAGCAGTTGTGTTTAGGTGAAACCACACCTCAGGTAATAGACACCGTTGAATTTCCATCTCACGCTGATGGGCAAGGCGATTTTTTTCGTTTTTATCGAATTTCCCCGCAAGGTGACAAATTATTGGCTTATGTTCAACACCAACGAGAGGGGGATGTAGATGTGTATGTAAAAAAACTTAAGAGTAATGAAGCTCCTCTGTTAGTGTTTCACTCCTCGCGTCGAACATGTCAACATTATTGGTTTCAAAACGCAGTACATGATTTGTATTGGGGGCATAAACCTCAATGGCACCCCGATGGGACAACGATTGATTTGCTTTGGACAAGTATATGCGACGAGCAAGTAGAAAACATTTTTTACGAGGTGGATTGGCAAGGTCAGGAATTGAAAACCCGCTTGAGCGTGTCAGGATTCATTATTGACAGTGGTGATTGGTCTCCTGACCATCGGCAATTCGCTTTTTGGTATCACCCCATTAAAGGAGACGTATTTGGGGAACTACAGGGTACTATGTCAGGC
>Ga0315912_10005957_pt1 | contig 11044 bp, 6 predicted proteins | sample VfabasoilMG_FD_204469 | JGI IMG/M metagenome (GOLD analysis project Ga0315912, IMG submission 204469) | Garden soil microbial communities collected in Santa Monica, California, United States - V. faba soil | ecosystem: Environmental > Terrestrial > Soil > Garden | place: USA: California...
TGACACGCAAAGGGGAAATCGTCCAAGAACCACTTTTCATCCAGAAGTTGCTCAATGAAGCCTGGGCCGGTTGGCTCTTCGTCTTGCCGCGCATCTGGCTCGGCTGGCAATGGTTCCAAGCCGGGGAACACAAAGTGACCGACCCCAAGTGGATGGAGACCGGCGAAGCGTTGAAAGGCTTCTGGCTCAACGCGGTGAAAATCCCGGAGACGGGTCGCCCGGCGATCACGTTCGATTGGTATCGCTCCTTCCTGCAATTCATGTTGGACATGCAAGCGTACACTTGGTTCGCCAAGTTGGTGGCGGTGGGCGAAGTGCTGATCGGCATCGCGCTGATTGTGGGGGCGTTCACGGGCATCGCGGCGTTCTTTGGTGGGTTCATGAACTGGAACTTTATGATGGCGGGATCGGCGAGCACGAACCCGTTCCTGTTCATCATCGCTGTCGCGCTCATCCTCGGCTGGAAAGTGGCAGGGTACATCGGCGCGGATTACTTCCTACTGCCTTGGCTGGGGACGCCGTGGCGCAACGCGCAGAGCGAGCCTAAGCCGGTGACGTATCCGGCGCAGAATGCGTAGACACCCCTCAATAACTAAATAGCGAAAGTGAGCAGGCCGCGACAATTGTCGCGGCCTGTTGGTTTAAGCCATCGGCACCGGTGTTTTTCGCGGATAGAGGCGAGGCCACACCAACGCCAACCCCAGCCGCCAGCCCAACACAAACAGCCCACCGAACACAAAGCCCGCGATGAAAAAACTCACCGGCACCGAGTCGCGGCCTAGCACGAACGCGCGCGCTACGATGCCCAACGGGCCGGCAATACACCAAGCCGTGAAGGAACGAGTTAACCACCCGCGCGGCACGAGCACTTCGGCCTTGGGTAATGCGCCTTGCCACCACGCGACGAGCCCCCAGGTCATACAAAAGGCCAGCACTGTAGGAAGCAGGCCCAACAGCGGGCTCGCGGCGTTGATCACATTGTGATCACGTTGGCCCACATAAACAAACGCGCCCAGCGCGAGACAATCACCACAGTACAGAAAGAACGGAGTAAAACGTTTTAAGATAATCATGGCGCTGATTAAAAGAAACCGCCTCAGCGGGTGGGCTGAGGCGGGTAAGAACATGTCGAGTTTACCGATTGGCGAACCGATACCCTACCCCGCGTGAGGTCAGGATAAAATCGGGTTTCGCCTGATTGCGCTCCAATTTCTTACGGAGGTAATGAACGTACAACTTCAAACTCTCGTTCGAGTCACCATACTCTGGCCCCCAAACCTGATTGATGATCTCGCTCCGCGTGAGGACGCGCCCCGCATTACGGGCCAGCAACGAGAGCAACGAAAACTCACGGGGCGTCAATTCTACGATCTGCCCCCGCACGGTCACTTCGCGCGTCATGAAGTTGATCTTCAACTCGCCATTAGCAAACACCAACTCTTCCGAATTGAGTTGCTCTGGGCCGCGCCGCAAATGCGCCTTGATCCGGGCGATCAACTCACGGTTGTCGAAGGGCTTGGCAATATAATCATCGCCACCAATTTCCAAACCTTTCACCACGTCCTTAATGGCGTTCTTGGCCGTGATAAACATGATCGGCACTTTCGACTTCTCACGAATCCGCTTACACACTTCCCAGCCGTCCATCTCTGGCATCATCACATCCAATAAAATCAGGTCAGGCTTGTGATCAATCGCCAGTTTGAGCCCTTCATTGGGTGAGGCTGATTTCAAGACCTCATACCCGTTATGTTGCAACAGCGTCCCCACGAGCCAGAGGGTGTTATCGTCGTCATCAATGACTAGAATTTTCTGTGCCATACTTACCTCACAAATAATTAGTTAGAACGTTAGAAAATTCTAATCCCCACTCGTTAGAAACGCAAATTCACATTTGCCGGTTGCTTTACTGGCTTAGCCCCTGTTCCAAGTCATCCAACAAATCTTCCACTTCCTCAACGCCTACCGACAACCGCACTAACCCATCAGTGATGCCTTGTCGCAGACGCTCTTCGCGTGGGATGAGTAAGTGCGTCATACTCGCTGGGTGTTGGATCATCGAATCCACGTTGCCGAGGCTGACGGCGATGACGCACAAGCGGAGGCGCGTCATCAGGCTTTTGCCCGCTTCAAGACCACCCTTCAATTCAAACGACAACATCCCACCGAAACCGCCCGCCATTTGAGCCTTAGCCGTCGCGTGGTTGGGATGCGTTTCCAAACCGGGATAGAGCACCCGCTCCACTTGTGGGTGCGCCGCAAGATAGCGCGCTACCGCCAACGCATTCGCGCAATGGCGCTCCATCCGTAAGTGAAACGTCTTTAAGCCAAGGTTGAGCAACCACGCCTCGAACGGGCTAGGCGATGGGCCAGCATATTTAAAAATTTTGCCGAGACCCGCTTGCATATAGTCGGCATGCGGCGAGATCACCGCACCCGAAATGATCGTGCCATGCCCGCCGAGGTATTTGGTCGTGGCATGGATCGAGACATCCACGCCGAGCTCCAATGGGCGCTGGCAATAAGGCGAGGCGAACGTGTTATCGCACAACACCCACGCGCCAAACCGGTGCGCCACTTCAACACCAGCGGCCAAATCTACGATCTTGAGCGTTGGGTTGGCCGGAGTCTCCAAATATATCAAGCGCGTGTTGGGGTGCGCCTGCAATTCGGCCTCCAGCGCGCCCGGCACCTCCGGGTCAAAACTCGAATAGGTGATTCCATAATTCGGCATCAAGTCATGGAAGAAACCGTGCGCCGAACCATAGAGTTGATCTTGCCCGATGACATGTTCGCCCGCGTGCGCCCGCGCCAACACGGCACTGCTGATAGCGGCCATACCGGAGCTAAAGAGCCGCGCGAACACCGGCACGCCGCGTCGGCGCAGTTCGAGGCTCTCCAGCGCCGCGAGTTTCTGTTCCACATGCGCAGTGGTCGGATTACTAACACGGGTATATACAAAACCAGGCTTCTCGCCTTGGGCAATCGCAACGAACTCATCCGGTGAGGCCACGCCAAACGTGGACGTTTGATAAATCGGCGCAAGATGCGCCCCCAGCGCGTCTTCGCCTTCGCCGAGATGAATGGCGTGGGTGCCAAGGTGGTAGGTATTGGGGATGGGCATAGAGGCTTGGAAAATTGAGGGTGGGTTACTGGTTATGAGCGGTTCTATCCACCAGACCATATTTTCATTGGAAGGTTGTCTGGGGGTGCTTTTTCAAAGACCTCTATGAACCGACTTACGATTGGGATAGTAACCTCTTTGTCAGCAAAATCAAAAACTTCGATCGGGCAAGCAGGAATGTCGCAAGCCACAACGAAAGCCTCAAGGTCTTTAGCCTCCGGTGGCGTTGACACTTTGTAAGTATCCACTGCCATTACGAGAGGTAATTTATCTTGAATTGCTAACGATACGCTTCGTTTAATATCCTTTATGAAAATCGTTTGATCCTCTAGCCAATAAAACCATCGACAAGTCAAGATGATGCCTATTAATTTGACAGGAAAAACAAAACCCCGCGTTGGCTTAGGAAAAAAATTTACGGAGGTATTATCGAAAAAGAGCAAGTATTCTTCGCCAAAACGATGTCGGCAAACCGTGTAGGCAATCCAGAGTTCTTTGTCCGAGTTTATTGCCAACGCTTGTTCTTCTTTACTTTGATTAGCGAACCGCATGTCGTACCAGCTATGTGTGCCGAGTTCATCAGTTAAGGTGTCAATCAATCTATATCCCGAAAATAGGCCACCATGAATGCAAATTCCGCCACTGAGCGGCTCTGAGGATAAGTAACGGGCTTTAAAACTTTGCCGAGATTCATTCAACTCAAACCGGTAGCTTGAGGGCATAAAACATTCTCCTAAAACAGTCGTCAATCAAGAAATTGCATCACAATAACTAATCATCAATAACTACTTACTATTCACTGACTTTTATATCCACAAACGCCGTCATCCCCCAACGCAAGGCCGCTTCGGTTGGGTCAAGTTCAATAGTGACCGCATAAGTGACATTGCCGCGATTGGTCTCAGCTAATGAGGCGATCTCGGTGACTTGACCGATGAAGGTCAGCTTGGCAAAGGCGTCGAGGGTGATCGTGGCGGTTTGGCCGGGGTGGACTAACACCACGTCGGTTTCGGAGAGGTCACTCGTTTGCAAACGCCAGTGGGTGATATCCGCCATCACGACCACCGGCGCATTGGGCGGGGCCATCTCACCCACTTCGAGGTCAACGCGCATTACGGTTCCCGCAAACGGCGCTTTGAGTGTGGCTTGCGCGAGTTGCGCCTGCGCGGCAGACAGGGTGGCTTGGGTCTGCGTGAGTTGCGCTCGGGCGATGGCGACCTGTTCCAACGAAGCGCCGGCCTTGAGCAAGTCGAGTTGGGCTTTGGCCGCATCGCGCTGAAAGGCGGCTATCCCCACCGCGTTGTTATAGGCGCGCACCGTCTCTTCACTCGCCCCCGCCTTCAATTGCTCAATCGCTTTTTGCGCGGCGATCACGCTTTCGTTCATAGCGTTCAGATTGAAGCGCGCTTTTTCTTCGGTCGGCCCAGCTAAGAATTTGATGTTTTCTAGCACTTGATCGTAGGCAATTTGTGCTTCTTTTTGGCGCGCCTCGGCTTGCGCCAGTTGGGCCTGGGCCGCGGCCAACGTATCTGCCGTCGCTCCTTTCTTGACCTGATCGCGTTGCGCCGCCGCTTGCCCCACCGCCGATTGCGCGGCCTTGTAACGCGCTTCGGCGGCGGCGATCTCTTCCAAGCGCGCCCCGGACACGAGTTGATCCAATTGCGCTTGCGCCACCGCCACCGCCGCTCGGGCCTGCTCAACCGCCGCGCGGAGGTCAGCGTCTTCGAGTTGGATGAGCACCGTTCCGGCCGACACCGTGTCGCCGGTTTTTACTTTGACCGCCGCGACGCGCCCTGCCAAGCGAAATGCCAGTGTCGCATCTTTGGCCGGGATGATCTTGCCCTCGGCGGAAACGGTCGTGATCAAATTCGTTGCGTCGGCATTGGCTTCCGTCACGGCAGAGGTGGGCGTCTCCGGCACCGGCGCGAGGTAACGTTGGTAGCCCATGTAACCGAGGGTGGCGAGGATGGCGATAAGGCCCAGGCTGAGAAATAGACGAGAGCGGGTCATGAAAAAAAGGTGTCGGTCGTCAGTGATCAGTTATCAGACGGTAGAACTGATTACTTGTTCACTGATAACTGATCACTCGTGTTTAACCGCTTCCACGATGTTGACCATCGCCGCGCGGAAGGCGGGGTAGAGGGCGGCGAGTTGTGAGACCCCCAGCGCGATGCCGAGACCGATGATAAACAGTTGCCCCACAAACACATATTTTAGATCATAGCCGCTACTTGCGTTGAGCGACATCACAAACACCTGCGACAAGAAATAGCCGAACACCAGCCCAAACAGCCCGCCAATGGCACCGAGGGTGGTGGCTTCGGCCAGGATCATCTTCACGGTTTGCCAGCGCGTCAGGCCGAGCGACCGCAACCCACCGATCTCGCGCTGACGTTCGATCACGTTCATCATCAGCGTATTGATCACTCCTAGCGCGGCGACGACGATCCCGATCAACCCCAGCACATCAAACAGACGAAACGATCTGGCCGAGAGTTGTTGAATCTTAGCTTTGAACTCTTGGGTGGTCTCGACCGAGATGTGACGCGAGGCTTGGTATTTGTCTTCGATGCTTTTTTGCACAGTCGCGGTGGTGTAGCCCGGCGAGAGGGCGAGCGTAAACCGATCCACGCCGCTTTGCCCGAACCACCGTCGCATATCTTCCCAGTCGCCCGTCACGATAAAGCCTTGCCCGGTGAAATCTACCGCGATGCCGGCCACTTCAAAATCATGTTCGCCGCGCCGCGTGACGAGCCGCAAGTGATCGCCAAGTTGGAGGTCATAGCGGTCGGCGACCACGGTAGATACGAAGAGCGCGTCGCCTGCTCGAAAACGCCGCCAATTCGCGTCGGCATCGCTGGCCTCGGCGGTGAATTCAAATTCGGCGACGGAACGATAGGTGAACGGATCGATCCCGGCAAAGATGATTGTATCTTGCCCGGCCGATTTGGCAGGAATGGAAGCCGCCGCGACTTTGGCAGGGAAATAACGGATCTTGGTCAGACCGCCCACGCCGGGGATCGCCGCCAGTTGTCGCTCAAATTGCTCCCGCATGGGGAGCGGCGCGCGCACATACAGATCGCCGCCGAGCGCCGTCTCGATCCAGGCGGTGATGTCGCTTTCAAACGCGGCGGCGAGCGAACTATTGGCGATGACCATCGCCAACCCCACCATCAACGAGGCGACGGTGAGGGCGGTGCGCGCCGCTGAACGCCGCACATTGCTCGAACCCAACAGACCTTCATTCCCAAACACGAGGCGCGCCAAGGGGCGCGTGACGCGTTCGGCGGCCTCGACGACGGCGGGGATGACTAAGACCGCGCCGAGCATCAGCACCAACACGGCGAAACCGCCCACGGAAAACCGAACCTCCGGTCGCCAATCTAAGGGATAGAGCGCCGCCCAAGCGATGAACATGAGCATGACGCCCGACACCCACCACACATGTTTAACCCGTGTGGAGGACGTGTGCCCGGCCACGCGCAGGGCTTCCAGTGGGCTGACGCGCGCGGCTTGCACCGCTGGAAAGAGGGCGCTCCCGACGGTGACCAAACCGCCGACGAGCAGACTCTGGAGCAGTCCTTCGAGCGGCACAGAAATGGTGTTGATGTCGCGCGCCACCACCGCGCCGAGCATCACGATCAGCACCCGCGCGAGCGCCACGCCAAAGGCCACGCCGATCGCCGAACCAATGAAACCCAACACGACGGCCTCAGTTAAAACCAAACCGAGGATTTGCATGCGGGTCATGCCGAGCGCCCGGAGCATCCCGAGTTCGCGCGTGCGTTCTAACACCGTCATGCTAAAGGCGTTGTAGATGAGGAACGCTCCCACGAAAAGCGCGATGATGGAGAAGAACGACAGGCCTTGCTGATACGTGGAGAGCATCTGCGTCACGAGTTGGCCGCGCGCCGCAGGATAGATGACTTCATAGCTTTTGCCGAGGCGTTCGGTGAGGCGCGCTTTTAAAGCATCCAGTTGTGCGGGGGTGTTGGCGATCTCAGCCGTGGTGACGATAGACAGGTCATCTAGTTCCGACCCGCGCCCGAACATCTCCTGCGCCACGCGGAGCGGCACGAAAGCGATGCTACCATCATTGATCAGCCCCGCGCCGTTTTTGGTGATCAACCCTACGATGCGGAGCGCGACGACCCCGTTCGGCGTCAGCACCACTAAATCGTCGCCACGCCGCAGACTCTTCTCGGTGGCGTATTCTTGGGTCAGGATGGCTTCGTAATCTTCCCCCTGCAACCAACGCCCGTCGGTGAGAGTGTAATCGCGCACATCCCGGTCTATGGCGCTGTCTATGCCCATTAGCGTGAGCGTGTTACCCGCGGCCTGCCCGCCGATGCCAAACGCGATCTGCCAGTTGTTCGCGTCACGCGCGAGGAGGGTGCGGGCGCTCAACGAGGGCGCGACGACCAGCACCCCCGGCATAGCGCGTACGCGCGGCACAATGCCTTCATCAAACCCGCCCCCATCGGCGGAACTCGCCTGCACCGCGAGGCTCGCCCGCCCCGACGCCTCATCAAACACATTCCGAATGGACTTGAGGGTGCTGTCATTCGTGACCGCAATGGCGAGGATGACCGACACGCCTAACACAATGCCGAGGCAGGTGAGCGCGGTTCGCATCCACCGCGCGCGCATGTTGCGGAGGGCGAGGAAGATTGGGGTGAGGTGCGGCGAGAGGGCGATCAAGTGGTCACCGAGGCTTGCGATTTGAGAATGGCAACGTCACTCGGCGATGGGCAAGGTGAAGAAGAAGGTCGCCCCTTGGTCGGGCGCGCTCTCAACCCAGATGCGCCCGCCATGCGCCTCAATCGCGAGTTTGCAGAAGGCCAAGCCGAGACCACTCCCACGCCCGGTCTGGCGCCCGGTGACAAATTTTTCAAACAGCTTGTTTTGGATCTCTGGTGGGATGCTGGAGCCGGTGTTATGCACCGCCACGCACACCTCACATGGCTGATGGCCGACGACTTGGGCACTGATCTGAATGACCCCGCCAATAGGGGTGAACTTGACGGCATTGCCCACCAAATTTTGCAAGACCCGCATCACCAATTTGGAGTCAATATCTACCAGCGGCAGATCGGGCGCTAGCGTGGCCTCGATGAGGTGCTTACGTTCGGTGGCAAGCGGTTTTTGGAGTCGGATCGTTTCGGCCACAATGGCCAAGAGCGGCGTAGATGCGCGGTCTAAGGGCATTTGCTTGGTTTCCAAGCGGCTCACATCCAAGATCGTGTTCACCAAATCCATCATCCGTTCGGCCGACCGGCGTGCCAACTCCAACATATCCCGATGGAAGCCCTCGGGTTCCACCGCCTCGGCCATGTCTTCTAGCCCAACTAAGATAACCCCCAACGGATTGCGGAGGTCATGCACCATCATAAACGTCAGGTCTTGACGGAGTTTATCAAGTTCACGTTCCTCGGTGACATCACGCAATACGATCAACCGCCCTAACGGGGTGTCGCCCGCCATCACGGGCAAATTAAGCCAATGCAACATGCGGCGGGCGACAGAGAAATCGCCGGTGTGGAGCGGCTCGTCACCTTGCGCCACCCGCCGCATTTCGGCTAACAACGCGCGCACGGCCTGCGGGGCGGTTGAGCGGAGGGTGCTCAGCGCGGCGGCGAGGGGTTGCTGCAACCAATCGGTGACGGAGCCAGAGAGTTGGAGCAAATCCAACGCCGTGGTGTTCATCACCAACACCCGCCGATCAAGCCCAATTAAAATCACGCCATCCCGTGCCGATTCGATGAGCGCGCTGAGGCGGCTCTGCTCGTTGGTGAGGGTTTGATACAACTGCGCGTTATCTAAGGCGAGACTCAACGCCCCGGCTAAGGACTCGGCGAGGGCCACATCTTCCGCGTCAAAGGCGTTGAGATGTTCGCTCTCGACGACCAGCGTGCCCAACAATCGCCCGCTCCGTTGCAAGGGGACGACCAGTTCGGATTGAATGCCTAACGCTGGGCCGACCACATAATCTGGATCGTGCTGGACCGTCGGGACATATTGCGTCTGACCCGTTCGCAAGACGCGCCCCACAATCCCTTGTTGCATGGGGAAGGGGTAACCGATCTCCGCCGCCAAGAGCCCGCTAGCGGCCTGAAACGTCCAATGCGTCTGACCAGGTCGCAAGATCGAGATCGCCACGTGGGGCCATTCCACTAAGGTTGAGATCAACTCGACCGCGGTCGTGGCAATCGCCTGAGGATCAAGTTGCCCACTGATGGCGCTCAACACGCCATAGAGCGCCACCTGCCGTTCGGTGAGGCGGCGTTGCGCTTCGTACATTTGCGCGTTGCGGATCGCCAGCGCCATTTGGTCGGCGGCGGCTTCGAGCAAATGGACATGCCAGTCGGCAAAATGTCCGGGCGCGGCATGTAAGAGCGTTAACAAGCCGAGGACGCGCTTTTGATTCAAGATGGGCACGCCGATCACTGAGCGCGCTTCATAGGGCTGATCTGGCAGTTGATACCAACGCTCATCATAGAGTGTGTCAGAGATCAGCACGGCCTGGCGATGGTGCAAGACCCAACCCGCGAGGCTCTTTTCGACGACCTGCCGAAATAGTTGTTGGCGTTGTTCAAGGGCGTTGACCACCCCACGCGCAAATAGCCCGTCTACGATCTGCCCGGCTTCATTGAGCAGGAACAAACTGCCCGTGGTCGCTTCGGTGATGTTCACCGCCACCGCCAGAGCATTTTCAAGCGTGGCTTTTAAGGTAGGGCGCTCAACCGTGGCGCGGGCGACCGCTACCAGCTTTTCAAACAAGTCGCGCTGATGGCGTAAGGCGGCTTCGACTTGTTTACGCTCCTCCAATTCTTGCTGGCCGAGGGTATAGAGCCGCGCGTTTTCAATCGCCACTGCGGCTTGGGGCGCAAAGAGGTTGAGCAAATGCAAGTCCTCGGGCAGAAAGGGCTGGTCGGCCTCGGCGCGGTGGACATCCAACACGCCCACCAAGCGTTCGCCGATGAGCAAGGGCGTCGCCATGATGGCGCGAAACGGGCTGTCGGTGTATTGCGTGGAACGTCCGCTCCACGCGCTGTAATCCGCCAAGATGATCGGCGCGCGTTGCACAGCCACCACGCCCATCAGCCCTTCGCCTAACGCCATGCGCGTGCCGGTGTAGTCTTTGCCCTCGTTGAAGCTGGCCACAATGAGGAGATCATTTTGCTCCAGCATGTTATAGATACTTAACGCGCCGCCTTGCGCATGCAACAAATTGACCGCGCGCTCCAAAACGGCTTGGAGCAATTTGGATAATTCCAATTCGCCCGACAACACCGTGAGCGTGGCGCGCAAACTATCTAGCTCATTGGCGCGCCGCCGTTCCGCCACGAGCAGGCGCGTGTTTTCGATAGCGATGGCAACTTGATTGGCCAACGTCATCAGGTTTTGCAAATGCTCGGCGACATACATATTCGTCTCATAGGCTTGCGCCGAGATCACCCCCATGATCCGCCCTTTGAATTGCAAGGGCGCGACCAAGATCGAATCGGTGGGCACACCGTCGCCCGAAGGTTGCGCCCCCAACGCACGTGCTTGTTGCGCGTTAATGTTCAAGGCCTCGCCCGTGCGAATGACATGTGTGACGATATGCGCAACATCGAGCGACCAACGGCGCGCCGGCCACCGCCCACCGCGATCATAAAAATACAGGTCGTAGAGCTCGCGGCGCGGCTCGTCCACCAGCGAGATGTAAAAGGCCTCGCACGGCATGAGTTGGCCCACCGCCCGATGAACGGCGAGACAAATTTCTTCTAGGTCGAGGGAAACCGTGATCTGTTGGCTTACTTGATAGAGCGCGGTCAACTGTTCCGCCCGCTGGCGCAACATCCATTCGGTTTGTTTACGTTCCGTGATGTCAATCAGCAAGCCCTGGATCCATTTCGGCTGGCCGGCCTCTTCGTG
>Ga0315912_10005958_pt1 | contig 11043 bp, 11 predicted proteins | sample VfabasoilMG_FD_204469 | JGI IMG/M metagenome (GOLD analysis project Ga0315912, IMG submission 204469) | Garden soil microbial communities collected in Santa Monica, California, United States - V. faba soil | ecosystem: Environmental > Terrestrial > Soil > Garden | place: USA: California...
GCGTGCAGCGTGTAGCGCTGGCCGCCGCCCATGGCAAAGCCCACCGGTAAGTCCTCGCCCTCGGCGAGGGCCACGCCGTGGAAGGCGCTCGGCACGACGGGCTTCGTGCGGTCGAGAGCGACGATGTCGAGCTCCGTCGTGAGGCCGAAGCGGCGCTCTTCCCAGTCGAAGGTGTGGCTGAAGGCGAACCCGCTGTCCGCGCTGGCCTGCCCCGCGTGGTACGCGTAGCGCAAGGGTTGCTTCACGCCGTGGGGCTTCTTCAGCTTGGCGCCGTTGGCCAGGAACGGCGGGGGCTCGCCGCCGGCGAAGAGCGCTTCGATGCCCAGGCGCTTGATGCGCTCGAGAGCGACGGCGCCGCGCCCCGCCACGTCGGTTTGCTCCGACTCGCGCATCTCGCGCGACGAGGGCAGGCGAAAGTAGAGGAGCGGCGCCTGCTCGGAGGAGAGAGCGTACGCGTAGGGCAGCCGCTCGCCGCGCACCGCACGTTTGGCGGCGGCGACAGCAACCGGGTGGTCGAGCTCGAGCGTTGCCCCGAGACCGAGGCAGAGGAAGCCGCGGGGATTCACGCGGTACCAGCCGCCGTCGCAGCCGTCGTTCTTGATGGCCGGGCCGCGCACGTCCACCACGGCGCCGGCGCGCAGGTAGCCGTAGCGGGTGCGCTGGGGGCCCACGTCCGTGTAAATCCAGGTGCGCCAGGCGATGCTCGCCGCGCGCTCGCCCGAAGGCGCAAAGGGCAGGTTGTCTTCGATGGTCCCCGACGCGGCCGCACGCTCTGCTGCGCGGGTGGGTAGCGAGGCCGCCGAAGCAGCTGCGACGGTCAGCGTGAGCGGCCGTGGCTCGGCTCCCGGCGGATCCGCGCGCTCCCAGCAGGACGCGAGGCCGAGGCAAGAAAAGACGATGGCTCCACGCATGGGCTCGGCCGCGGGCGAGGTGCCCGGCCATAGCATGCAGGACAGCCGCGCGGGAACACGGCATGCTCCCGCAGCGTGAGGATCCCTACTGCTCTCTTTCGCATCACCAAGGAAGTCGCGCGCCACCTGCTCCGGCGCCCCGTCGTCGGCGTCGTGGCGGCGGCTCGCACACCCGACGCGCGCTGGCTGCTCGTGCGGCGCGGGGATACGGGCGAATGGGCCCTCCCGGGAGGCACCCTCGAGTGGGGCGAGACGCTGCGGAGCGCGCTCGCCCGCGAGCTCCTGGAGGAGACGGGAGCGACGCTGCTCGAGCTCGGACGGCTCGTCGGCGTGTATTCGGGGCCGGAGCGCGACGCGCGCTTTCATGCCGTGACCGTGGTCGTCGAGGCCCGCGTCGAGCTCACCGCGGCCACGGCCGACAATCCCCTCGAGATCCTCGAGGTGCGTGCTTTTTCCGACGCCGAGCTGCCCGCGAACTTTGCCTACCAGATGAAGGACATGCTCGACGACGCCCGTGCCGCCCGGACCGTATGGGAATGACCGCCGCGTTTCGCACGTTCGCTCGCCTGGCCGCGCTCCTCTTCGGCGCCCTGGCCGGGGGGTGCTCGCTCCTCGGCGGAGTGCAGGTCGAGACGCTCGCGACGAGCGCGCAGAAGCCCTCCAACGTGGCCGTGTACGTCGGCGTCAGCGCTGGAGATCAGCCGATCACCGACCTCGACGCCAAGAATTTTCGCATCTACGAAAACGGCCAGGCGCTCGACCCGCGTCAGGTCGAGCGGATGCTCCTGTCGCGCGCGCTCGTCACTCACGAGCGCGTGCTGCTGCTCGTGGACCTGAGCGGCAACCCGAGCGCGGAGCGTCGCGCCGAGTACGCGCGTGCGATCGAGGCGTTCGTGCGCAAGCTCAGCGAATCGCTCGCGGTCAGCGTGCGCGCCTACGACGGCAGCCCCGGCCTCAAGCCGGTCGGCGACTATCCGCGAGGAACCGCGACTTTCTCGGCCGCGGCCGTGCTCAAGGCGAGCAGCCGAGATCAGTCTCGCGACCTCCACGGCGCGGTGCTCGCGGGGCTCGCCGAGCTCGACCGAGCGGCACAGGGTGACGCGAAGCCCATCGAGCTCGGCACGCTCGTCGTGTTCGCGAATGGGCCCGATCTTGCGGGGCGTACGCCGGACGCCGAGCTTTACGAAGCGGTCGAACAGACGAAGCACGACGTGATCGGCATCGGCGTCGGGGAAGACAACCCGTACCTTGGCTTCGCGCACGGCGGCGTCATCCACTCGCAGAACGCCGATACGCTGCCCATCGCGTTCGAGGAGGCGGGGGCGCGCGTCGCGGCGACGCACGCCAAGTACTACCTGGTTGCGTACTGCTCGCCGGCGCGCGCGGGCCAGCGCACCGTCCGCGTCGAGGTCGTCCACGAGGACAAGGACGGAGACGAGCACAGCGGCAGCGTCGAGGTGGAGATCGACGCGACCGGTGTCGGTCCGGGTTGCAACCCGCTCAGCACGCATCGTTTCGACCGCCCCCGCTCGGCGGACGCGCCCGGGGGCGGTGCGCGCGTGAATCAGAGCGAAACCGGCGACGCCGGGGCCGTCGTGCCGCCGCCTCAGACGGGGGACTACGCGAAGTGACGCCCGAGCCCGAGGCCGGCCCGCGCGAGGTCGTGGTGCTCACCGAAGAAGAGGTCGTGGTGCGGGGCGCCCAGCGGACGACGACGTGGCTCGTGCCCCATCACGACGGTACGCTCCGTCCGCAGCGTCACCCGAGCGCCCGCATCGAGCAGCTCGAGCGCGGCACCGGAGTCGTGTGGCGCACGCGCATCGAGCTCACCTTGCCGCGCGGTGCCTTGCTCACGCGGGTGCACAGCCGGCCGAGCGAGCGGCGCCGCTCGGCGCTCGAGCATCTGACGAGCGGTGCTACCGGAACGGCGCGCCAGACCACGCGGACTCGCTTCCGAGTCGGACCGGGCGGAGTGCTCGTGGAGGAGCCCGCGCCGACGGGACGCCCCCAATGACGTGAGGGCGGCGTCGGTTTCCCGAGCCGCCCTCACGGAAGCTGCTTGCCGGTGGGTGGGCGCCATCGCGCCCCGTGCCGAGGGATTCTCACCGGCTCCCCGGTGTAAAACCGGGGCATCATCCTGCCAGGCTGGGCTCGAGCGTTCCGGATCCGCGAGGTTCGCGCCTGCTCGATCCGGGGCTTCTGCGGCGCCGTTGAGCGCTGCGGCTTCGATCGGAGGCGTCAGGGGCGGTGCGGAGTGCGCGCCGCAGACCTCCCGCGCCGTCGGCTGGGGAAGCCCGTGCCTGTCGTTCCGATCTCTGACGCTCGAGCCGGTCCCCGAGCACCGTCACACGGTGCTCCATCACCGCTGGCGGCTTCCGCATCCGTGAGGACACGGTTCACTCGGGGACCCGGGACGCGCACGGGCTGAGCCGTGTTTAGCGGCCGAGCCCATGACGCATCCACGAGCGTCTCGTCCTTTGGCTCGCTGCGGTGGTTGCCCACCGCCGCACCGCAACCGAGTCGAATCGAGCTCGGAAGCGGTGCCGGGCACCGACTCCCACGATCTCACGGCGCAGGCCATGCGACCCTGCGCCGCCGGAACGCGGGGCGCCCTGGGCAGGCCCTCCTGCCGGAGGTGCCTCGGGCGTGATGCGTCGAGCGAGGACGTGCGAACCCAGCTTGTCAAAGAGCACCCGAATCTCACCTCGACGTCCGCGTGCCGGACCGACCCGAGCACGCGAGAGCAGCCCGTTTCACGGCGCGCTGCCCGCTTCCGCCGCCTCCACGAGTCGCGGAGCCGGAGTCTTGTTCCAGCCTCGTGTTCGTGGGGGGCGGCTTCTGAAGCTCCGGGAGCCTGGGCCACGGGTGTGCCTTGCGGCGGGTCACCCGTTGCCAAGCCCCTGCACCCGCTTCGAGCGGGGCACGCGTGAACGGCCCCGCGCTGCACGGGATTCGGAGCGCCTTCGGTCGAACGAGCGTGCGCTGACGCGTGACGCCCGACGACTACCTGCTGATCGAGATGAAACCCGAGCACGACCGTGAGTGACCCGTGACCCCACCCGCCAGCTTGGTGTTACCGAGCGGCGGTTGGTCCGAAGACCGTGGGTGACCGGACACGGTGCGCAAAGCCCCGCAACCGATCGGCCGTGCCCACCGGCGCGAGCACGCGCATGGCTGCGCGGAGGCCCGAGCGCGACAGGCGACAGGTACCTCGCGTCGCGAGCGCTCGAGAAGCTTGGCCTGGAGGGGGCCCCGCTACGCGAGCGCACGCCGAGATCGCCGCGCCGCAGACGCGCGAACGCCCGCGGCGGAGGTGGGATCGAGGTACCTTCCAGCTCGAGGAGCCCCGGCTGCACGAAGCAGAAAGGGCTGGCCGCCGCACGTGTCGAAGCAGCCGGCGCATTGTTCACTCGCTCGGGAAAGGACCTTCGATGAGCTCCTTCCGCGAACGAGCGGCCGCGACCGCCGACCGACGATGGCTCAGCACCACCGAGCTCGACGCCCGCTGCAACGTCCCTCGAACCTTCTGCGAAACGCGTCACTCGCGACCAGATGTGCCGCGAGCTTCGCTTTTGAATGTACGCCCCGAAACAGCACCCATCAAGCCGAAAACACGCCGGATCGTCACTTTCTTTTCCACAAGTTATGAACCACACGCTTGCCGTCTTTTTGCACTCTCTGGTACGTGGGGAACGTGGCGATCGAAATCGAGCTTCTGAAGGGTGAACGCGACAAGCTCCGGGACGTCCTCCGCGACACGGAAGCCCAGGTGCGCAAGGTGGAAGCCGAGCTCAAGGGACTCCGGCAGCGCGAGATCCAAACCAAGCGCGAGATCGAAGCGCTCTCGACCCTGATCGAGATCAAGGAGCACCGCGACGTGAAGGCCGAAGGCGCTCAGTAGGGCGTCGCCGGTCGTTGCGGACGCGTGGCTAGCCACGCCGCAGGTGACGAGCGTCAGAGCTTCGTTTTTCCGAGCTCGAGCACGCGCTTGAATTCGGCGGCGGTCACGGGGACGACCGAGAGGCGTGAGCGGCGCAGGATCTGCATCTCGGCGAGCTTCTTGTCGTCGCGAATCGCTGCGAGCGAAACGGGCGCTGAGAGTGGCTTCAGCGGGGCGACATCGACGGCGGACCAGTCGCCATCCTTCGCCGTCGGATCCGGGTACGCGGTGCGCGCTACCTTGGCGACCCCGACGATCTCCTTGCCCTCGTTCGAGTGATAAAATAGCAGGAGATCTCCCGCCTTCATCGCGCGCAGGTGGTTGCGGGCCTCGAAGTTGCGGACCCCGTCCCAGGTCGTCCGTCGTTCGGTCAGGAGCCTTTCGAAGGGGTATTTGAAGGGTTCGCTCTTGACCAGCCAGTAGCTCGGCATGAGCTGGAGGGTATGCCGAGATGGTTGGGTTGTGGAGTGGCGATCGAGCGCTAATCCCGATCCTCGTCCGCGAGGTCAACGTAGATCGGGCAGTGGTCACTGAGGCTCTGCTGCGAGGCGAGGCCGGAAGAGAGCGCTTCGCAGCCCAGCTCCCCACACGCGCCGGAGACGACCAGCTGGGCGCCCGTGGGGAGCTCACTGAGGTCGCTGCGTGAGGCCCAGTCGAGCAGGGGGCTGGTTTTCTTGTAGTGATGCGAGCAGTCGACCGTGGCCGGTACGCGCGACACGGGTGCGCCGAGACCGGCGAGGAGGGCGTCGGTGCGCGAAAGCTCGGCAGCGGGTGACACCCGTGGCTCGCAGCCCTCGCAGCCCATGGTGTTCATGTCGCCGAGCAGAAGCACGTCGCGATCGCCGCTCGCCGTCGTCGCGGAGCGCACGGCCTCGGCGAAAGCCGTGAACGAGCGCGCCCGGTCCGTCAGCGCACGCTCGTCGCTACCGCTCTTCAAATGTGCGGCGATCACGCTGAGGTCGAGCCCACCCGGGAACGTGAAGTAGCCCGAGAGGCCGGGTCTGAGCTCGTCCTTGCAGGCGTCGCCGCGCGGGTTCAAGGCGGCGATCGTCGCGCTCGAGACGAGCTTCACGCGTCGCGAGTCGTAGAGGAGCCCCACGTGCTGCCCCGATGCGCGCGGGCAATCGTCTAGCACCGAGCGCCACGCGCCGTTCGTGAGCGCATCGAGCTTGGTCTTGAGTGAGTCGAGCCCTTCGGTACCGCGCGGCGGTCGCTTGATCTCCTCGATGGCGAGCACGTCGAGGCGCATCCAGGCGATGGTGCAGGCAAGCCAATCGAGATCCGCGCCGCGCGACGAGGGTCGGTCGCCGGGACGGCCATCCGGAAACCAGTGCAGGTTCCAGGCCCCGATGCGTGCGGTGCGACCTTCGCGCGCCGCGCCTCCGTTCTTCAGCGCAGTGAGGCAAGCGTCGTGGCTCGCCCACGGTGACGCCGGCGGGACGTCCCGGTGCTTGCGGCGTGGCTCGGCGTTGCCGGGCGGAGGCGGGCGCGGAGCTCGAGTCTCGTCGGCGCGGGCGTTGGTTTCGGGGCGCGCGGCGACGAAGGCTCCGAACGCGACCACCAGCGCGGCCACGACGAGCGTTCGGACGCGAAGCTTCGTGGCACGTTTCGCCATGGTCGCAGCATGCTATGCCTAGGCGGCTCCATGGCCGAGAAACTGATCCGTTTTGGCGTCGCGATGGAGGAGGAGCTGCTCCGCGATTTCGACCGCGTGGTCGAGTCGCGAGGGGGCACCCGCTCGGAGGCGTTGCGCGACCTGGCGCGCGCTGCGGTGATCCGCGCTCAGGTGCGCCGCGGCGCGGACGCCGTCGCAGCGCTGACGCTCGTCTACGACCACCACGTTCGGGACCTCACCGAGCGCCTCACGGAGCTCCAGCACGAGCTGGGCGATCGCGTCCGTTCGACGGTCCACGTGCACCTCGATCACGACCACTGCCTCGAGGTGGTCGTGATGCAAGGGCGCTCGGACGAGCTTCAGGGCATCGCGGACCGGATCCTCGCCCTGCGTGGCGTGAAACACGGAGGCATCGAGCTTTACGTCGGCGGTTCGACACCTGCTCGCGGCGCGGGGCACGCCCACCACCACCACCACGACCACGCCACCGCGGTGAGTCCGCCCCGGCGTGCTCCGCCGCGCGCGCGCAAGCGCAAGACCTCCTGAGCCGACGCCTGCTTCCGGCACTCGTCGGGCTCAGGCGACCCAGCCGGGAGCGAACGCCCCGAGCGCCATGCCGAGCATCGCGAGGATCTGCACGAAAAATAGCGTGAAGCGCAGCGCCACGACGCGGGATGTCTGCGTGGTCGCGAGGTGCACGAGCGTCTGGGTCACTCGAAACACGATGACCGTGACGGCCAGGGCATCGACGAGCCGTGAGTCGACCTGCTCGAACGCGAGGCCGACGACCAGGGCGCCGTAGACGGGGAGGTTCTCGACGCAGTTCGCGTGCGCCCGCATCGCCCGCTTGTACCAATCGGGTCCCTGCACGTCGTCGGCGGGAAACGCGTTCATGGCGGCTCCTGCGAGAACGCGCCGGAAACGGTACACGCCCACCGCGCCGAGCGGCACCAGCACGGTCCAGAGCGCGAACAAGAGCAAGGTCACGAGCGGAGTCGACATGGTTTCTCTACTTTCGGAAAGGTACGGCCCGATCGCCCAGCGCGACCGGGCCAGAAGTCCGAGCTCGCGCGCTCAGAGCAGCGGCTCGAGCGCGCGCTGAACTCGCTCGAGGGCGGTGCGGGGGATCAGGCTGCCGAGAACTTCCACGAAGCGGGTCTCACGAACGCCGGAGGCGATGTACTGGAAGCGATACGCGGCCAGGAACGTCGCGCGGAGCTGCTCGCCCTGCGCGGGAGCGAGCCGCCGCCCGAGCGCGGCGAGAAAGTACTCCGCGTCCGCGGCAGCCTGGATCTCTAGCAGGCCGTCCACCGCCTGCACGAGCTCGATCAGCTCGTTGACGCCCCGTTCCCGTGCTTCCGCATCGAGACCGCGATCGTGGCGGCGCCACTCGAGCTCGTCGACCACGGCGTGCTGGCTCTCCTCCATCCAGTGGAAGCGAAAAACGTCCCTGAACAGCGGCGAAAGGCTGGGATCCGGCTCGATACTCCGCTTGTAGTGGGTTTGCGTGAAGAGCTCGATGTGCAGCGTGAGCCCGAGCACCGCCCAGGTAGACTTGGACAGCACGGCACGCGCGACCTCGTTCGGATCGAGGAGGAACCGGTAGCCTTCGGGCATCGCGCTCGCCGCCTGCCCCTCGAGCAGGCAAAAGAGCTGCTGATGCTTGAGCTCTTCGTCGCTGAAGCGGACGAGCGCTTCGAGCGCCTTCTGGTCGCCGAGCACATGGTCCCTGCCAAGCTCGAGGACCTTGGCGTTGATGTAGCGCTCGACGAGGCCGAAGATGTTCGCGTACGAGCGGCCTTGTACCTGGCTCAGCAGACGGCGCTCGTCGTTCGCGAGGAACTCGAGCTGGCCGACGAGGGACAGACTGTCGGGTAGGTACTTGAGGTCGGGCTCGAGGCTGCGTCCCCGGAGAACATCCGTTTCGATCGACCAGCGTGCCTTCTTCGAAGCGGCGATGGCACGCGCGTAGGGGTTCGGGATTTCGATCATGGCGGTCATGGGCTCACTCACTTTCTCGATGGTTGGGTGACCCCTTGGCGAGGCCACGCAGCCACAAGAGCAGATCACGTGCCAGCGGCATGAATCTCGGTGACGCATGCAAATAACTAATGATTATAATATGTTACTTGTTTGTACAGGCCAGGAGCTAGATCGCGTAATTTAGTGATTCATGATATTTAGCGATGGTGGTTGTGAAATCTCATGAGTCCCGGCCGCGCTTCGACGAGCAGGCGGCGCTGCGCGCCATCGTCGAGGGGACGGCGACCGTAACGGGGGAGCGCTTCTTCGCGGCGCTGATCGGCGCGCTCTCCGATGCGCTCGGAACGATGGGCGCGTGGGTGGCGACGTTCGAGGGCGAAAGCACGAAGCTGCGCGCGGTCGCGATGAAGCACAAGGGTCGCTTCATCGACGATTTCGCCTACGAGGTCATGGGGACGCCTTGCCAGGTGGCGATCGACGAACGACGAACCGTCCACATCCCCGACCGGGTCGTCGAGCTCTTCAGGGACAACGCCAGGCTCGCCGCGGATGGAGCGGTGAGCTACCTGGGTGTCCCGCTCATCGACTCCCACGGCGCGGTGATCGGTCAGCTGGCGGTCCTCGACGACAAGCCGATGCCGCCGGAGCCTGGCACGCTCGCCCTGTTTCGCATTTTCGCGAGCCGCGCGACCGCGGAGCTCGAGCGAATCGCCGCGGAGCGAGCCGTGCGCGAGCGCGAAGCGCAGCTCAGCGAGCTCGTGGAGAGCGCGATGGACGCCGTGGTGAATTTCGACAGGAAATTCCGCGTGATCGTGATGAACCGCGCGGCCCGGGCGGCTTTCGTCTGCGTGAGCGCCGGTCAGGAGCTCGACGTGCGCGAGCTGTTTGCGAGCGATTGCCGGCAACGCCTGGAGGGCCATGCGCAAAGCCTGGCCGTGCCGGCGGCGGCCAGCACCGGCAGCCTGTGGATTGCCGGCGGGCTCGATGCGAAGACGACGCACGGCCAGGCCTTTCGGGTCGAGGCGACCCTGTCCCACTATCGCCTGAACGGTGAGGACTACTTCACGCTGATCCTGCGCAACGTCGAGGAGCGCCGCGCTGCCGAAGCGCGCATCGAGAGTCTGACACGCGAGACCGAGTACCTGCGCGAGGAGCTCTCGTCGCTCGGTAGCTCCGGCATCGTCCTCGGCTCCTCGGCGCCGTTGCAGAACGCGCTGCACGAGGTCGAGCGGGTCGCCCCGACCGACACGACGGTGCTCTTGCTCGGTGAAACGGGGACGGGCAAGGAGCTCTTCGCGCGCGCCGTGCACGACGGCAGCCGGCGTCGCGAGCGCCCCCTCGTGAAGCTCAATTGCGGCGCCATCCCGCATCAGCTGATCGAAAGCGAGCTCTTCGGCCACGAGCGCGGCGCGTTCACGGGCGCGACGCAGCGTCGGGAGGGGCGCTTCGCGCTGGCCGACGGCGGGACGCTGTTCCTCGACGAGATCGGCGAGCTCCCGCTCGAGCTCCAGCCCAAGCTCCTGCGCGTGCTCCAGGAGGGCGAGCTCGAGCTCGTGGGCAGCTCGCGGACGCGCAAGGTGGACGTGCGCATCGTGGCGGCGACGCACCGCGACCTCGCCGAGTGTGTCGCCCGCGGCACCTTTCGCGAGGATCTGTACTACCGGCTGGCGGTGTTCCCGATCCAGATCCCTCCGCTGCGCGAGCGGGGGCGCGACATCGACGAGCTGTCGCGTGCGTTCGTGGAAAAGTACGCGCGCCGCATCGGGCGAAAGCTCGAGCCGCTCTCGGAGGAAATGCTCGCTCGGCTGCGCGCCTACTCCTGGCCGGGCAACGTCCGAGAGCTCGCGAACGTGATGGAGCGCGGCGTCATCATCTCGACGGGGCGCACGTTCGATCTCGAGCGGGCGCTGCCGAGTGCCGCGCCGGCCCGCCGCCCCGACCCGCCCCCGGTCGAGTCTCCCGCCGCACCTTCGACCCCGGCGATCCTCACGGCTCGCGAGCTCTCCGACCTCGAGCGCAAGAACCTCGTCCGCGCGCTCACCCGCACCGGGTGGAAGGTGGCCGGCAGCTCCGGCGCCGCGGCGCTGCTCGGCATGAATGCCTCCACGCTGAGCTCGCGCTTGCGCGCCCTCGATATCCGGCGTCCTCGACGCTAGCCGGCGTGCGTCCGGCGTGGTGCGGCGTCAGTAGTGCGGAGGCTTCTCGTTGGCCATGTCGCGACCTTCGAGCTCCTGGCGTACCGTGCGCTCGGCCGTGTCGAGGCGCGCGCGGAGCTCGTCCACCCGCCGGTGGAGGGAGACGACGACCTCGTTCAGCTCGGCGACGAGCTTGTCCTGGTAGGCGATCTTCTCCTCGAGCTTGAGGAGCCGGGCTTCATCGGCTGCGAGGGGCTCACGCGCTTCGGCCATGGGCACGAGCGTAGCAAACGCCCGGGCGAAGCCCCGCTCCCCGCGGGTCAGTGCAGCGCCGGGGGCGCTTCGTCGTGGTGGGGACGGACGGCTCCGGGGCCGAGCAGGCGGCCGAGCTCGGCCTTTTCGATTGTCTGCTGCTCGAGCAGCACGGCGACGAGGCGGTCGTCGGCGTCGCGGTGGTCG
>Ga0315912_10005959_pt1 | contig 11042 bp, 12 predicted proteins | sample VfabasoilMG_FD_204469 | JGI IMG/M metagenome (GOLD analysis project Ga0315912, IMG submission 204469) | Garden soil microbial communities collected in Santa Monica, California, United States - V. faba soil | ecosystem: Environmental > Terrestrial > Soil > Garden | place: USA: California...
AAGATCGACCTGCGACTGGTCGATTGCTCGCGGAGTAGTCGCACGCACAGGCCTGCTGGGACCGTGTCAACAATGTCGAGTCCGAGGGGTGCCTTGGTCGTAGACCTGGATCGTCGTGGCCGCCGGCTACGTGCTCATCGCCATCGTCAAGAACGACTCACGCTTGATCTGTCCCCTTTTTGGCGCGCGGCGCTTAAATAGATCTGCCCCTTTTCGGCGCGCACGTCAGCGGCGCTCAAATAGATCTGTCCCCTCTTCGGCGTTGCGTTGCGCCGCGACGGCCCGTAAGCTGCCGGCCCGCTGCCTGTAACGTCCCATTGCAGCGAGACTCGCGTGACGCGTAAGCCCTTGATTGCCGGTAACTGGAAGATGCACGGCGCACTGGCCGAGAGCCGGGCGCTCGTCGAGGCATTGCGCACCGGCGTCGCGGCGAACGCGCGCGCCACCATGCTGCTGTGCCCGCCGTATGTCTACCTGCCGGCGGTCCAAGGCTGGTTGCAGGGCAGCTCGATCGCTCTCGGAGCGCAAGATCTCGCCGACAAGGCAGGGACCGGCGCCTTCACGGGCGAAGTCTCCGGGCAAATGTTGCGCGAAGTCGGCTGCAGCCACGTCATCGTCGGCCATTCGGAGCGCCGGGCTCTGTACGGCGAGACGGACGCCGTCGTCGCAACCAAGTTCAAGGCCGCGCAGATCGCGGGGCTCACGCCGATCGTCTGTGTCGGCGAAACCCTCGAGCAGCGCGAGGCCGGCCAGACGCGCTCGGTTATCGAGCGTCAGGTGGCTGCCGTCGTCGACTCGGCGGGTGTGCAAGCGTTCGCTAAAGCCGTCATTGCTTACGAGCCCGTCTGGGCCATTGGCACGGGACGTACCGCCAGTCCCGAGCAAGCCCAGGAGGTCCATGCCTTCATCCGCGGCATGATCGCGGCGCGAGATGCTACAATTGCGGCCGGTTTAAACATTCTGTACGGCGGCAGCGTCAAAGGCGCCAACGCCCGAAGCCTGTTCGCGATGGCGGACATCGACGGCGGGCTCGTAGGCGGCGCGTCCCTGGTCGCGGCGGAATTCCTAGAGATCTTCCGCGCCGCGGCTTAACGAAAAAGCGGTTCGAAATGTTATTGCACACGATCGTATTGATTGCCCACGTGGGCATCGCGTTGTTGATCATTGGCCTCGTGCTCTTGCAGAGAGGCAAAGGCGCCGACGCGGGCACTGGCTTCGGTGCGGGAGCGTCGGGCACGGTGTTCGGTGCGCGTGGTTCCGCGACATTTTTTTCGCGGGCGACCGGCGTGCTGGCCACGTTGTTTTTCGTGACGAGCTTGGCGCTCGCGTATCTCGCGACGCAAGGTGTCGCGCCGACGAGCTTGCTCGAGGGTGCGCCTGCGCAGGAGGCTGCGCCGCAGCCGCAGATTACGACGCCGCCGGCGGCGGAGACTCCGCCCGCAGCGGAAGATGACCGGCCGCCGTTGCAGACGCCCGCGCAGCCGAACGAGTAACTGAATCAGCCCACGTGGTGGAATTGGTAGACACGCTATCTTGAGGGGGTAGTGGCGAAAGCTGTGTCGGTTCGAGTCCGACCGTGGGCACCACCTAAACGCGCGCGGAAAAATCGCTGTCACGAGCGGAACCGGCTGCTACAATCCGCGCCGACCTCGATCTGCTTAAGACTATGCTCGCAAATTACGCACCGATTCTGATCTTCCTGGTCGTCGCCGGTGCGTTAAGTATTGTCCTCCTCGCGCTCGGTTTTCTGTTCGGCCGCGGCCGCAAGGATCCCGAGAAGCTGTCCGCCTACGAGTGCGGATTCGAAGCGTTCGAGGATTCGCGGATCCGTTTCGACGTCCGCTACTACCTCGTTGCGATCCTCTTCATCATCTTCGACCTCGAGATCGCCTTCCTTTTTCCGTGGGCCGTGTCGCTCGACGCGATCGGCCGCTTCGGGTTGGCGGCGATGGGGATATTTTTGACTGTCCTCGTAGTCGGATTCGTGTACGAGTGGCGTAAGGGAGCCCTGGAGTGGGACTGAACGCACGCGATTTGCCGTTCGATGTGCCCGAAGTGATGGAGAAGGGTTTCTTCGTCACGAAGGTCGACGAGCTCATGAATTGGGCCCGCACGGGGTCGCTGTGGCCGATGACGTTCGGGCTCGCCTGTTGCGCCGTCGAAATGATGCACGCCGGCGCGTCGCGCTACGATCTCGACCGCTTCGGCGTCGTGTTTCGGCCGAGCCCGCGCCAGTCCGACGTCATGATCGTGGCGGGAACCCTCGTCAATAAGATGGCGCCCGCGCTGCGCAAGGTCTACGACCAGATGCCGGAGCCGCGTTGGGTCATCTCCATGGGCTCATGCGCGAACGGCGGCGGCTACTATCACTATTCTTATGCGGTCGTCCGCGGCTGTGATCGCATCGTGCCGGTCGACGTCTACGTTCCGGGCTGTCCGCCCACGGCCGAGGCTTTGCTGTTCGGAATCCTGCAGCTACAGCAGAAGATCCGGCGCACCCAAACCATTGCGCGCTGATGCCGCGAAAAGATCTAAGTCCCCGGTACGCCGCGCTCGCAGGCGCGATCGAAGCGAAGCTCAAGTCCGGCATTGAGCGTTTGCCGACGACGACGGGGGAGCTCGGCTACCGCGTCGAGCCGGAGCTTCTGCTCGAGGTCTGTCGCACCTTGCGCGACGACCCTGAGCTCAAGCTCGAGATGCTCATCGACGTCTGCGGCGTCGACTATCAGGCCTACGGCTTGGACGAATGGCAGACGACGAGCGCGACGGGCACCGGCTTCAGCCGCGGCACGCTGCGCGAGACGGACCCGCTGGCAGCGGCAGACGAAGATCAGCACGCGCAGTACCGCCCCGCGGGGCGCTTCGCCGTCGTCTATCACCTGCTGTCGATCACGCACAATCATCGGCTGAGGCTCAAGTGCTTCTGCCCGAGCGACGAGCGGCCGATCGTCGATTCCGTTTGCGACGTCTGGAGCTCCGCGGACTGGTTCGAGCGTGAGGCGTTCGATCTCTACGGAATCTTGTTCCGCGGCCATCCGGACCTGCGCCGCTTGCTCACCGACTACGGCTTCATCGGCCATCCGTTCCGCAAGGATTTCCCGCTGATCGGCAATGTCGAGATGCGTTACGACCCGGCGAGAGGCCGCGTCGTGTACGAGCCGGTGAGCATAGAGCCGCGCACGCTCGTGCCGAAGGTGATCCGCGATGACGCGCGCTACGAGCCCGACTTGAACGTAAAGGATCCCGGCAGTGCCTGAGATCCAAAATTTCACACTGAACTTCGGTCCGCAGCATCCCGCGGCACACGGCGTGCTGCGGCTCGTGCTCGAGCTCGACGGCGAGGTCATTCAGAAGGCGGACCCGCACGTCGGCCTGCTGCACCGCGCGACCGAGAAGCTCGCCGAGAGCAAGCCGTTCAATCAGTCGATTGGCTACATGGATCGGCTCGATTACGTCTCGATGATGTGTAACGAGCACGGCTATGTGATGGCGATCGAGCGGCTGCTCGGGATAACGCCGCCGCTGCGCGCTCAGTACATCCGCGTCATGTTCGACGAGATCACGCGCATCTTGAATCACTTGATGTGGCTCGGTGCGCACGGTCTCGACATCGGCGCCATGGCGATGTTCTTGTACTGTTTCCGCGACCGCGAGGACCTCATGGACTGCTACGAGGCGGTCTCGGGCACTCGCATGCATGCCACGTACTACCGTCCGGGCGGCGTGTATCGCGATTTGCCCGCGCAGATGCCGAAGTATCAGTCTTCGCCGCATCGCGATGCCAAGGAGCTCGAGCGCCTCAACGAAGCGCGCAGCGGCTCGCTGCTCGATTTCATCGAAGATTTCACGAACCGTTTCCCGGCGAACGTCGACGAGTTCGAGACGCTGCTGACGGACAACCGCATCTGGAAGCAGCGCACGGTCAACATCGGCGTCGTTTCGCCCGAGCGCGCGATGCAGCTCGGCTTCTCCGGGCCGATGCTGCGCGGTTCCGGCATCGCTTGGGATCTGCGTAAGAAGCAGCCCTACGACGTCTACGACAAGATGGACTTCGATATCCCCGTCGGCGTCAACGGCGACTGCTACGACCGCTATCTCGTGCGCGTGGAAGAGATGCGGCAATCGAATCGCATCATCAAGCAGTGCGTCGATTGGCTGCGCGCGAACCCGGGGCCCGTCATGAGCGACGACCGCAAGGTCGCCCCGCCGCGTCGCATCGAGATGAAGGACGACATGGAGTCCTTGATCCACCACTTCAAATTGTTCACTGAGGGTTACGCGGTTCCCGAAGGGGAGGCGTACGCGGCGGTCGAGGCGCCTAAAGGCGAGTTCGGTTGCTACATCGTGTCCGACGGCTCGAACAAACCGTACAGGCTCAAGGTGCGGGCGCCCGGCTTCCCGCATCTCGCGGCGCTGAACGAGATGGTCGTTGGCCACATGCTGGCCGACGTCGTCGCCGTCATCGGGACGCAAGACATCGTTTTCGGCGAGATCGATCGATGAGCGAGCACACCTCTACACCGGGCACGCTGTCGGCCCACGTCCGTGAGGAAATCGACCACTGGGTCGCGAAGTTTCCGGAAGGCCGAGAGCGTAGCGCCGTGATCGCCGCGCTGCACGCAGCGCAGCACGAGAACGGCGGCTACTTGACGCCGGAGCTCATGATCGCGGTCGCCGAGTATCTGAAGCTGCCGCAGATCCAGGTGTTCGAGGTCGCTTCGTTCTACTCGATGTTCGAGACGAAGCCCGTTGGCCGGCACAGCATCTCGGTGTGCACGAACATCTCGTGCATGCTGCGCGGCGGCGACGACATCCTGGCGCACGTCGAGAAGCGCCTCGGCATCAAGGCGGGGCAGAGCACCACGGACGGCAAGTTCTATTTGAAGGTCGAAGAGGAATGCCTCGCGGCTTGCTGCGGCGCGCCGATGATGATGATCGACCATGTCTATCACGAGAACCTGACGGCGCAGTCCGTCGACGCGATTCTCGAGGCGGTGAAGGACTAGCGCCGTGGCCGAACGACCATTCAATCTTGTCTGCTTCGAGACGCTGAAGTTCGGCGACCAGTCTCATACGTTCGAGACGTATCGCAAGATCGGCGGCTACGACGTCTGGGAAAAGGTGCTGCGCGGCGAGTTGACGCGCGACACGATCATCGACGAGATGAAGAAGTCGGGCATCCGCGGCCGCGGCGGCGCCGGCTTTCCGACGGGCGTGAAGATGAGCTTCATGCCGCGCACGGCGCCCATGCAGAAGTATCTCGTCTGTAACTCCGACGAGAGCGAGCCCGGCACGTGCCACGACCGCGACATCCTGCGCTACAACCCGCACGCGCTCGTCGAGGGGCTCGCGCTCGAGAGCTACGCGATCGGCGCGACGGTCGCCTACAACTACATCCGCGGCGAGTTCATGGCGGAGCCGATCCCGCGCTTCGAGCAGGCGCTCAAGGAAGCGTACGCGGCCGGGCTACTCGGCAAGAACATCCGCGGCTCCGGCATCGATCAAGACATTCACACGTTCGTCGGCGCGGGTGCCTACATCTGCGGCGAGGAAACGGCGCTGCTCGAGTCGCTCGAGGGCAAGCAGGGCAAGCCGCGCTTCAAGCCGCCGTTCCCGGCGAACTTCGGCTTGTACGGCGCGCCGACGACGATCAACAACACGCAGAGCGTCGCTTCGATCCCGACCATCTTGCGCAAGGGCGCGCAGTGGTTCGCGGACCTCGGCGTCAAAGGCTCGGGCGGCACGGCGATTTTCTCGATGTCGGGCCACGTCGAGAAGCCCGGCAACTACGAGCTGCCGCTTGGCATCCCGTTCGCGGAGTTGCTGGCGATCGCGGGTGGTGTGCGCGGCGGGCGCAAGTTGAAGGCGGTCATCCCCGGCGGCGTGTCGTGCCCCGTGATACCGGCCGAGAAGATGATGACGTTGACGATGGACTTCGACACCGTCAAGGCGGCGGGATCGGGCCTTGGCACGTGCTCGTCGATCGTCATGGACGAGACGACGTGCATGGTCAAGACGCTGCGCCGCATCTCGCGCTTCTATCACGCCGAGTCCTGCGGTCAATGCACGCCGTGCCGTGAGGGCACGGGGTGGCTGCACCGCGTGCTGACTCGCATCGTCGACGGCGTTGGCACCAAGGCCGACATCGACATGCTCGTCGACGTTGCGAACAAGATCGAAGGCCACACGATCTGCGCGTTCGGCGACGCCGCCGCGTGGCCCGTGCAAAGCTTCATCAAGCACTTCCGCCACGAGTTCGAGTACATGGTCGAGCACAAGGGCAGAAGCGTCGTCGACGATCTGCCGTCGAGGGCCGCATGAGCACGCCGGCACCGACTGCGCCGCCGCCCGCGGCACCTCCGGCCGACCCCAACGTTGTGAACGTCGAGGTCAACGGCGTGCCGCTGAAGGCGCGTAAGGGCCAGATGATCATCGAGGTGACGGACAAGGCCGAGATCTACGTGCCTCGGTTCTGCTATCACCCGAAGCTCACGATCGCAGCCAATTGCCGCATGTGCCTCGTCGAAGTCGAGAAGGCGCCGAAGCCGCTGCCGGCCTGCGCGACGCCCGTGGCCGAGGGCATGAAGATCTTCACGCGCTCGAAGCGTGCGATTTCGGCGCAGAAAGCGACGATGGAGTTCCTGCTCATCAATCATCCGCTCGACTGCCCGATCTGCGATCAAGGCGGCGAGTGCGAGCTGCAGGATCTCGCGATGGGCTTCGGGCGCGGCGTCTCGCGCTACACGGAAAAGAAGCGCATCGTCAAAGACAAGAACTTGGGCCCCTTGGTCTCGACGGACATGACGCGCTGCATCCACTGCACGCGTTGCGTCAGATTCGGAGCAGAAGTCGCCGGCATCCAAGAGCTCGGCGCGAACTTCCGCAGCGATCGCTCCGAGATCGGCACCTATATAGAAAAGAGTGTCGATCACGAGCTGTCGGGCAACATCATCGATTTGTGCCCGGTCGGCGCGCTCAACAACAAGCCCTATCGCTACAGCGCGCGCGCCTGGGAGATGGTCGCGAAGGCGCTCGTCAGCCCGCACGACTGTGCCGGCAGCAACCTGTTCGGGCACGTGCTTCGCGGCCGGTTGCGCCGCGTCGTGCCGCGCGACAACGAGGCGATCAACGAAAGCTGGCTTTCGGATCGCGACCGCTTCAGTTGCCACGCCCTCTATCGCGACGACCGGCTGCTGACGCCGCGCGTCAAGCACGACGGCAAGTGGGTCGAGGCCACGTGGCAGGACGCGCTGACGGCCGCCGTCGGAATGCTGAAGGAAGCGACCGCGGGCGGTGGTGCGAGCGGCTTGGGAACGCTCGTGAGCCCGAGCGCGACGCTCGAAGAGGCCTATCTGCTGCAGCGCATCACGCGCCATCTCGGCAGCGACAACATCGACTATCGCTTGCGCCAGCGCGACTTCCGCGATCAGGCGAGCGATGCGCGCGCGCCGCTGCTCGGTTGCAGCATCGCCGATCTCGATACGCGCCAAGGCGTGCTCGTCGTAGGCTCGAACTTGCGAATGGAAGTGCCGATCGTCGCGCATCGCGTCCGCAAGGCGGCACGCAAGGGCGCGAGCGTCGCGTTCCTGAACCCCGAAGTCTACGAGTACTACTTCAAGCCGGCCGCGTACGTCACGGCTGCGCCCGAGGCGCTGGCCGCGAATCTCGCGGCGGTCCTTTCCGCAGCCGCGAGTGCCGCCGGTGTCGTCGTGCCCGCGCATCTCGCTCGCGCCGCGGAAGGCGTCGCGGTCACAGACTCGCATCGCGCCGCGGCGCAAGCGCTGACGCGCAAGCCCGCTCTCGTATTGCTCGGTCAGATCGCGCAACGTCACCCACAGTACGCCGAGCTCCGGGCGCTGGCGGCGGGTCTCGCTGCCGTGACGGGCGCCGCGCTCGGGTACTTGAGCGAAGGCGCCAACGCTGCCGGCGCGGCGCTCGTAGGCGCTACGCCGCATCGCGGGCCGGGCGGTAAGCCCGTCGCGCGCTCGGGCTTCGACGCGCGTGCCATGCTCGAGACGCCGCGGAATGCGTACATCTTGTTCGGTATCGAGCCCACGCTCGACTTGGCCGAGGGCGCCGCGGCGCTGCGCGCGCTGCGCGGGGCCGCCGTCGTCGCGTTCACCTCGTTCGTTTCGGCCGAGCTCGAGGACGTCGCCGACGTGCTGCTGCCTACGGCCACGTTCGCCGAGACCGCAGGAACATTCGTCAACGCCGAAGGGCGCTGGCAGAGCTTCGACGCCGCTGCCGAGGCCGTCGGCGACTCGCGGCCCGGCTGGCGCGTGCTGCGCGTGCTCGGCAACGAGCTCGAGCTGCCGCATTGCGAGTACCGCACGCCGAGCGATGTCGTGGATGAAGTCGAGCGCGAGCTCGGTGTCGCGCGCGACCTATCCCCGGCCGATACGCAGTACAAGGGGTCGTTCGCGCCGAACGGGCGCGCCCCCGCGACCGACGGTGCGGTGCTCGACGTGCCAATCTACGCGATCGATGCGCTCGTTCGCCGCTCGGAGCCGCTCCAAGAGACCGTGCAAGGTCGCGCGGGGCGGAATCCGGCATGAACGCGTTGCTGCTTCAGTTCAACGAGCTGTGGGGAACGGTTCCGCCGGAGCTGCAGATCGTCATCGTCAGCGTGCTGAAGATCGTCGTCGTGCTCGTTCCGCTGATCCTCGGCGTCGCGTACTTCACATACTGGGAGCGCAAGATCCTCGCCTGGATGCACGTCCGCATCGGGCCGAACCGCGTCGGCTGGAAAGGCGTGCTGCAGCCGTTCGCCGACGTCATCAAGATGCTCTTGAAAGAGATCGTGGTGCCACGCAGCGCGAACCGGTTCCTGTTCCTGACGGCACCCGTGCTCGCGCTCGTTCCGGCCTTCGCGGTCTGGGCCGTCGTGCCGCTGTCCGACACGTTCGTCATCGCCAATATCGACGCCGGACTCCTTTATGTACTGTCGCTGACGTCGCTCGGCATCTACGGCATCATCCTCGCGGGCTGGGCGTCGAACTCGAAGTACGCGTTCTTGGGCGCGATGCGCTCGGCGGCGCAGATGGTCGCGTACGAGATCGCGATGGGCTTCGCGCTCGTCGGCGTGCTGATGGCGGGCCGCAGCTTGAATCTCGGCGAAATCATTCTCGCGCAACAGGGCACGAGCTTCTTCTCGTGGTTCATCATTCCGCTGTTCCCGCTCTTCGTCGTGTACTTCATCTCGGGAGTCGCGGAGACGAACCGTGCGCCATTCGACGTCGCTGAGGGCGAGTCGGAGATCGTCGCGGGGTTCCACGTCGAGTATTCAGGCATCGCTTTCGGGCTGTTCTTCTTGGCCGAGTACGCGAACATGATTCTCATCACGGCGCTGACCGCCGTGTTCTTCCTCGGCGGCTGGCTCTCGCCGTTCGCCGGTCTGATCCCAGAGAGCGCCTTCTCAACCCCGGTCATCGGCGGGTTTCTCGAGTGGCTCGCGGGGCCGAGCATCGTGTGGTTGCTCGTGAAGATGGTCCTCTTCTGCTTCGTGTTTTTGTGGCTGCGCGCCACGTTCCCTCGCTACCGTTACGACCAGATCATGCGGCTCGGCTGGAAAGTGCTGATCCCCGTGACGATCGTCTGGATCGGCGTCGAAGGCGTGATGGCGGCTCTGCAGATCGGCCCGTGGGCGCAGGCCTAAGGAGGGGCGATGAGAAATCTGATCAAGACATTCTTGCTGACCGAGCTTTGGAAAGGCCTGGGCGTCACGTTCGGCAAGCTCTCCGGCAAGAAGATCACCGTACAGTACCCCGAGGAGAAGACGCCGCAGTCGCCGCGCTTCCGCGGGCTGCACGCGCTGCGCCGCTATCCTAACGGCCAAGAGCGCTGCATCGCGTGCAAGCTCTGCGAGGCCGTGTGCCCGGCGCTCGCGATCACGATCGAGAGCGACGTCGGCGCGGACGGCACGCGCCGTACGACGCGCTACGACATCGATCTCTTCAAGTGCATTTACTGCGGCTTCTGCGAGGAAGCCTGTCCCGTCGACGCCATCGTCGAGACCCGCATCCACGAATATCACATGGAGCGGAAAGGCGAGAACATCATGACGAAGGACAAGCTGCTCGCGGTCGGCGACAAGTACGAGGCGATGATCGCGGCCGACAAGGCGGCCGACGCCTCATTCCGCTAGACCGTAAGAACGATAAGGAACAAGACGTCTTGATCACCGGGGTGCTCTTCTACGCGTTCGCGGCCGTGCTCGTCGTGGCTGCCCTCGGCGTCATCACGTCGCGCAACCCCGTGCACGCCGCGCTGTTCCTCGTGCTGGCGTTCGTGCAGAGCGCGTTCTTGTGGCTCCTCATCGAAGCCGAGTTCCTCGCGATCGCGCTCGTGCTCGTCTATGTCGGCGCCGTCATGGTGCTGTTCCTGTTCGTCGTCATGATGCTCGACATCAACGTCGAGAAGTTGCGCGCGGGTTTCGCGCGCTACTTGCCGCTCGGGGTCGCAGTGGCGGTGATCATCGTTGTCGAGATCGGCCACGTGATCTGGTTCAAGAGCCAGGGGCTGCAATTCATGACGGCACCGCAGGGGATGCCGGCCGACTACAGCAACACGAAGACGCTTGGCGCCGTGCTGTACACGCAGCACGTCTATGCGTTCGAGATCGCGTCGGTCGTCCTGCTGCTCGCGATCGTCGCGGCCATCACGCTGACGATGCGCAAGCGGCCCGGGCACAAGGTGCAAGACATCGCGAAGCAGGTTGCCGTGCGCCGCGAGGACCGCGTCCGCATCGTCAAAGTCGAGACGAGCAAAGAGTCATGATCATCACGACGGCGCATTACCTCGTGCTCGCGGCCGTGCTGTTCAGCTTGGCCGTGGCCGGCATCTTCATCAACCGCAAGAACGTCATCCTGCTGCTGATGTGCATCGAGCTGATGCTGCTCGCCGTCAACTTCAACTTCATCGCGTTCTCGCGGATGCTCGGCGACCCGACGGGGCAGGTGTTCGTGTTCTTCATTCTGACGGTTGCGGCAGCGGAGGCGGCGATCGGCCTCGCGATCCTGGTCGTGCTATTCCGCAACACGCGC
>Ga0315912_10005960_pt1 | contig 11040 bp, 8 predicted proteins | sample VfabasoilMG_FD_204469 | JGI IMG/M metagenome (GOLD analysis project Ga0315912, IMG submission 204469) | Garden soil microbial communities collected in Santa Monica, California, United States - V. faba soil | ecosystem: Environmental > Terrestrial > Soil > Garden | place: USA: California...
ATCGTCGGCAACACGCCGGAGCAGTTCGGCGCCTTCCAGCAGCGCGAGTTCGCGCGCTGGAAGAAGGTCATCGAAGTCCGCAAGATCACGGCCGACTGAAACCACTCCCGCAGGCCCCGACCATGAGCACCTCATCGACCCCGACGATCACCCGGCTGCAGGCGATCCCCGTCGCCGGCCGCGACAGCATGCTGCTGAACCTGAGCGGCGCGCACGGCCCGTTCTTCACGCGCAACCTGCTGGTCCTGACCGACAGTGCCGGCCGCACCGGCATCGGCGAGGTGCCGGGCGGCGAGAAGATCCGCCAGACCCTCGAGGACGCCGCCGCGCTGGTGGTCGGCCAGCCGGTCGGCGCGCACCTGAAGCTGCTGCAGACCGTGCAGCGCGCCTTCGCCGACCGCGATTCCGGCGGCCGCGGCCAGCAGACCTTCGACCTGCGCACGACGATCCACGCGGTCACCGCGATCGAGTCGGCACTGCTCGACCTGCTCGGCCAGCACCTCGAGGTGCCGGTCGCCGCGCTGCTCGGCGAAGGCCAGCAGCGCGACGCGGTCGAGATGCTCGGCTACCTGTTCTACGTCGGCGACAAGGCGAAGACCGGGCTGCCGTACGCGAGCGAGCCGGACGCGGCCGACGACTGGGCGCGCCTGCGCCACGAGGTCGCGCTGACGCCCGAGGCGGTGGTGCGCCTCGCCGAGGCGGCACGCGCGCGCTACGGCTTCAACGACTTCAAGCTGAAGGGCGGCGTGCTCGCCGGCGATGCCGAGGTCGACGCGGTGACCGCGCTGCACGAGCGCTTCCCCGATGCGCGCGTCACGCTCGACCCGAACGGCGGCTGGCTGCTGAAGGACGCGATCCGCCTCGGCCAGCGCATGCGCGGCGTGGTCGCCTACGCGGAGGATCCGTGCGGCGCCGAGCAGGGTTTCTCGGGCCGCGAGGTGATGGCCGAGTTCCGCCGCGCCACCGGCCTGCCGACCGCGACCAACATGGTCGCGACCGACTGGCGCCAGCTCAGCCACGCGCTTGGGCTGCAGTCGGTCGACATCCCGCTCGCCGACCCGCACTTCTGGACCATGGCCGGCTCGGTGCGGGTCGCGCAGACCTGCCGCGACTGGGGCCTGACCTGGGGCTCGCACTCGAACAACCACTTCGACGTCTCGCTGGCGATGTTCACGCACGTCGGCGCGGCGGCGCCGGGCAAGGTGACCGCGATCGACACGCACTGGATCTGGCAGGACGGCCAGCGCCTGACGAAGGAGCCGCTGCAGATCGTCGGCGGCCACGTGCAGGTGCCGAAGAAGCCGGGCCTCGGCATCGAGCTCGACATGGCCGAGGTCGAGAAGGCGCACCAGCTCTACCGGCAGCACGGCCTCGGCGCGCGCGACGACGCGGTCGCGATGCAGTCCCTGATCCCGGGCTGGACCTTCGACCCGAAGCGGCCCTGCATGGTGCGCTGACGCAGTTTCCCGCCGGCCGCGTGCCGGCTCCCCGCACCGCCCGCATCCCGCGGGCGGACCCGTTTGGCAAGACGACACCCACGGAGACAACAACGATGGCAGACGAGCACAATCCGGCGCGCCGCGAGTTCCTGCAGGGCGCCGCGGGCACCGGCCTGGCGGCGCTGAGCGGCCTGGCCGGCGCGCAGTCCTTCGACTACAAGGCGAACCAGCGCTATCCGGATCCTGCGGTCCAGATCCTCGACCCGGGCTTCGCGCGCTACCGCATCTACAGCAGCACCGTCGAGCAACTCGCCAGCGGCATGCGCTGGGCCGAGGGGCCGGTGTACTTCCCGGAGGGCGGCTACCTGCTCGTCAGCGACATCCCGAACAACCGCATCATGAAGTACAGCGAGAAGGACGGCAGCTTCACCGTCTTCCGCGGCCCGGCCAACTACGCCAACGGCAACACGCGCGACCGCCAGGGCCGCCTCGTGACCTGCGAGCACTCGGTGACGCGCCGCATCACGCGCACCGAGAAGGACGGCAAGATCACCGTGCTGGCCGACAGCTTCGAAGGCAGGAAGCTGAACGCGCCGAACGACATCGTCGTCCGGTCCGACGACAGCATCTGGTTCACCGACCCGCTGTTCGGCATCAACGGCGAATGGGAAGGCTCGCGTGCCAGGCCCGAGCAGGCCACCACCAACGTCTACCGGATCGCGAGCGACGGCAAGATCGCCGCGGTGCTGACCGACCTGGTGAACCCGAACGGCCTCGCGTTCTCGCCCGACGAGAAGAAGCTCTACGTGGTCGAGTGGAAGGGCACGCCGAACCGCAGCATCTGGAGCTACGACGTCGGGGCCGACGGGATGTCGCTGTCGAACAAGAGCAAGCTGATCGACGCCGCCGACCAGGGCGCGCTCGACGGCTTCCGCGTCGACCGCGACGGCAACCTGTGGTGCGGCTGGGGCAGCAACGGCGCGCTCGAGGCCGAGCCGGTCGATGTCAACGGGCGCAAGGTCTACCAGCTCAAGGGCAAGTCCGAGGACCTCGACGGCGTGCGCGTCTTCAGCCCGCAGGGCAAGCCGCTGGCGCACATCCGCCTGCCCGAGCGCTGCGCCAACCTGTGCTTCGGCGGGCCGAAGAACAACCGCCTCTACATGGCGAGCTGCCACTCGCTGTACGCGCTCTACGTCGAGGCGCACGGCGCGACCTGACGCGCAGGGGCCGGCGGCCCGGCCGGGCCGCGGCGGTCAGTTCTTCGGTGGTGCCGCCTGCTGCCTCGCGCTCGCGGCGCTGTCGCGAGCCTGCTCGGTCAGCTTGTAGGCGACGTAGTACTTGAAGATGTTGCGTACGTAGGTCGTGGTTTCGATGCCGATCTTCTCGGCCGTGACGATCTCGACGTTGTTGAACCACTGATCGGGGTCGAGCCCGCGTCGGGCGGTTTCCTTGCGCATCCGCGCGATGTTGCCCGGCCCGGCGTTGTAGCTCGCAAAGGCGAACAGCGTCCGGTTCTGCGCGTCGAAGCCGGCGTCCTTGAAGTACCGGCTCATCAGCTGGTCCATGTACTTCGCGCCGGCGTGGATGTTGGGCTCCACCTGGTGGATGTCGCCGACCCTGAGTTCCGCGCCGGTCGCCGGCATGACCTGCATGACGCCGATCGCGCCGACCTGGCTCTTGGCCGACTGGTTCAGCGTCGACTCCTGGAAGCCCTGTGCGGCAAGCAGCAACGGCTCGAAGCTGTACTGCTTGCCGTACTTCTCGAACAGCCCGATCACGCCGGTGAAGCGCTTGTAGTCCTCGCCGGCGGTCGAGGACTTGAGCACCTTGATCCGACTCATGTACTGGCGCTGCAGGCGCGGGATCCCGCCGGCCTGCTTCGCGTAGTGGGCGTGGAACGCCTCGAGTTCGGCGGCCAGCCCGGGGCTGTCCTTGCGGATCGCCCAGCCGAGGCGGGTGCGCGCGCGCAGCGCGATGTCCTCGCGCACCTTCACCTTCGGCAGCACCTGCGCCCACATCCTGGCCTTCCAGTCGTCGACCACGATGTTCTGCAGCAGGCCGGCGTTCAGCATCTCCAGCAGGTCCTCGTCCTCGAGCGCGCTCGGCACGAATTCCATCCTGGCCTCCGGCTTGCCCTCCTTGCGGAAGCGCTCGTTCAAGGCCCGGACGCTGAGCGTCTGGCTCGAGACTTCGCGCAGGTGCAGCGTCTTGCCCGACAGCTCGTCGATCGTCGCGATCGCCGGCGAGGCCGGGCCGGTCACCAGCACCTCGACGCTGCCGGTGTCCTCGGAGGCGACGAAGTCGACCTTCTCGCGCAGTTCGTCGAGAACCTTGAGGTTGCCGACCGCGACGTCGGCGCGACCTTCGAGCAGGTCCTCCAGCAGCTTGTCGCGGGTGGCCACGACGGCGAACACGGTGAGCGGGCGTTTGCCGAGCCGGGCCGCGTACTTCTTGTTGATCCAGCGTTCGAACTCCCGGATCAGATCGGCCGAGATGCCGCGCTCGCGTCCCCGGTCGATGAAGTAGAGCGAGCGGCTGTACGGCAGGTAGAAGCGGATCGCGCGGCGCTGCAGCATCAGCTCGAAGTCGCCCGTGGCCGCCTTCGTCGTCAGGTCGAGGTCGCGCCGGGCGGCTTCTGCCGGTGCGGGCTGGGCCGGCGCAGCCGCGCCCGCCCAAGCGCCGAGCAGCAGCGCCGCCAGCAGGAGCATGAGTCGACTCATCGCGTGTCACCTTCCCTTCGGGCGGCCAACGGCGCGAGTGTCGCGCGGCCCGCGCGGGGCGCCTTGATCGGGCGCAACGGCGCCGACGCGAGCCGTCGGCCCGGCCCGGCGCTTCGCCGTTACCATGGCGACCGGCGCCGGCGACGAGGGCCCCGGCGGACCCGGGGCATGCGACGGCGCTGGCAGGAGTTCCGTGGCGACACATGTTTCGAGCGCCGGCGCCGGCGCACCCGACGACCTGCTGCTGAAGGTCACGCCGCCGCGCGTGCCGCGGCACCAGGTCGCGCGACCGCGCCTGCAGTCCGACCACGAGGACCTGCGCGACCACCCCGTGATCCTGGTGCAGGCGCCGGCCGGCTTCGGCAAGACCTCGCTGCTGGCGCAATGGCGCCGCGAGCACCTCGCGCACGGTCGCGTCGTCGCCTGGGTCTCGGCGCAGGCGCTCGACGACACCGCGCGTTTCGTGCAGGCGCTCGCGCTGGCGGTGCGCGGCGGCTCCGGGCGCACGACCTTCGGCCACACGCTGCTCGGCGGTGTGGCGCCGGCCGATCTCGAGGGCGTCACGGTCTGGCTCGCCGAGATCGCGCACCTGGCGATGGACCTGGTGCTGTTCGTCGACGAGGTCGATCGCCTGCCCGAGCCGACCCGCGAGGCGCTCGGCTACCTGCTGCGCAACGCGCCGCCGAACCTGCGCACCGTGCTGGCGGCGCGCGCCGACTGCCACCTCGGCATCGACGACCTGGTGACCTACGGCATCTGCAGCGTCGTCGGACCGGCGCAGCTGCGCTTCCACCTCGACGAGACGATCGAGGTGGTGCGGGCGCGCTTCGGCACGCGTGTCGACCGCGACGCCGCGGCGCGCCTGCACGACCTTGCCGAGGGCTGGCCGCTCGGCCTGCAGCTGGCGCTGTCGGTGATGGCCGCGAGCGCCGACCCGCAGGCCGAGATCTCGGTGCTGGCCGCGCAGGGCGGGGCGCTGCGCGACCAGTTCGTCAGCCTGCTGCTGGCCAACCTCGACCCGGCCGACGTCGCGTTCCTGACGCGCATCTCGATCCTCGATCCGCTGCACCCCGAACTGTGCCGCCAGGTCGTGCAGGACGACGCCGCGCCCGAGCGTCTCGAGCGGCTCGCGCGCGACACGCCGGTGCTGACCGGCGGCGAGGCCAGCGAATGGCTGCGCATGCACGCGGTCGCACGCGGCGAGCTGCGGCGCCGCTTCGCGCTGTTGCCGGAAGCGGAGCAGGCGCAGCTGCGCAGCCGCGCGGTGGCCGGGCTCGCCGCGATGGGGCTGCTGGAAGCCGCCGCCGGGCATGCGCTCGCGGCCGGCCAGCGCGAGGTCGCCTACGACCTGGCCGAGCGCAGCCTGTACGAATCGCTGATGGCGCGCGGCCGCCAGGGCGCGGTGCTCGACTGGGTCGCACGCATGCCGGCCGCCGAGGTCGACGGCCGGCCGCGCCTGCTGCTCGCGGCCGCATGGTCGCTCGCGCTCAGCGAGCGTCACGAGGGTGCGACCCGCTTCATCGAGCGCATCCTGGCGCAGCCCGGCGCCGATGCCGCGGTGCGCTGCGAGTGCGCACTGATCCAGAGCGGGGCGGCGGTCTACGCGGACGATCCGGACCGCTTCGCCGAACTGCACGACCCCTGGGCGCAGGATCCGCCGCTGACCGATCCGCTGCTGCTTCAGGTGCATGCCAACCGCTCGGCGTTCCGCACGCTGCTCGAGGGCGAGCCGGCGCTGGCGCGGCTGCGCCAGCAGCGCGCGCCGCGCAGCCAGCACCCGGCGATGGCCTACCCGAGCCGCTGGGGCGACTTCATCATCGGTCTGTCGTACCTGTGGGAAGGCCAGGTGCTGCTGGTCGACAGCCTGCTGCGCCCGACACTCGCGCGCGCCGAGATCGAGCTGGGTCGGCGCAGCCCGTTCGCCTGCATGCTCGCGGCGCTGCTCGCCGCGGCGCTCTGGGAGCGCGACCAGGGCGACGAGGCGGCGGCGCTGCTCGCGAACCGGATCGACGTGCTCGAGCGCAGCGGCCTGCCCGAGACCGTTCTGCTGGCGTTCCGCACGCTGGCGCGCATCGCCGGCGCCGAGGGCGCCGAGCACCGCGCCCAGGAACTGCTCGGCGCGCTCGATGCGATCGGCGTCGCGCGCCAGCTGCCGCGCCTGTGCATCGCGAGCCGGGCGGACCAGGTGCGCCTGCATGCGCGGCGCTTCCGCAGCGAGACCTGCCGCGAGCTGGTGGCGCAGATCGAGGCGCTGCTCGACGCGCCGGAGGCTCCGCAAGGGCGCCTCTGGCGCGCCAACGTGACGCTGCTGCGCGACACGGCCCGCGCCTACGCGGCCATCGCGGCGCAGGACTGGCGGCGTGCCGCCGAACTGCTGGCGCTGGCCGATCAGGGCGCGCAGGGAGCCCGGCTCGGGCGTGTCCACATCGAACTGCTCGGCCTGCGCGCCTGGGCGCTGGACCGCTGCGGCGAGAAGTCGCTGCCGCTGCTGCGCGAGGCCGCCGACCTGGCCGGCGCCTACGGGCTGCTGCGTGTCTTCGAGGACGCGCACCCGGCGCTCGGCGAGTGGGCGCGCGCGGCACTGCCCGGGACCGCCGGCCACGGCGCGGCGACCCCGGGCCGGCCGGCAGCGGCGCTCGGCCAGGGCGCTGCGCCCGCGGGCGCGGCGCATCCCCCCAAGCCGGCGGCCGCGCCGGTGCGCGAGCGCTCGAACCCGAGCATGGCGCTGACGCCGAAGGAGCGCGAGGTCCTCGAGCTGGCGGCCCGCAACCTCTCCAACAAGGAGATCGGGCTGGCGATGCAGGTCGGCGAGGAAACCATCAAGTGGCACATGAAGAACCTGTTCGCCAAGCTGGACGCCGGCACGCGCAAGCAGGTCGTGCAGCGCGCCCGGATCCTCGGCCTGCTCGAGGAAGCCTGACGCCGGGCTGACGCCGGCAGGGCGTCCGGGGGCCGGGAAGCCTGTCCGGGGGCACCCACCCCCCTCTGCGCCGGGGGGGGCTGGAGGGCCCGCATTCCTTAATCTTGCCTGGGTCGGAGGTGGCCGTTCGCCACCTTGGCCCGAAGGAGACAGGAATGAGCACCGCCACCCCCGCCGCCCCCGCCATCGTGCGCACCGCGTCGCTGGGCTCGATCAAGGTCGAGCCGCTGACCTGTGCGATCGGCGCCGAGCTGAGCAACGTCAATCTCGGCGTCGCCTCGCGCGACCCGGCGCTGGTGGCCGAGATCCGCGCGCTGCTGCTCAGGCACCGTGTGCTGTTCTTCCGCGACCAGGACATCAGCCGCGCCGAGCACGTCGCGTTCGCGCGCCACTTCGGCGAGCTCGAGGACCACCCGGTGGCCGGCAGCGATCCCGAGCATCCCGGCCTGGTGCGCATCTACAAGTCGCCCGACAGCCCGAACGACCGCTACGAGAATTCCTGGCACACCGACGCCACCTGGCGCGAGAAGCCGCCGTTCGGCTGCGTGCTGCGCTGCGTCGAGTGCCCGCCGGTCGGCGGCGACACGATGTGGGCCAACATGGTGCTCGCCTACGAACGCCTGCCCGAGCAGGTCAAGACGCAGATCGCCGGGCTGCGCGCGCGCCACAGCATCGAGGCCAGCTTCGGCGCCGCGATGCCGCTCGAGAAGCGCCTGGCGCTGCACGCGCAGTTCCCCGATGCCGAGCATCCGGTCGTGCGCATCCATCCGGAAACCGGCGAGAAGGTGCTGTTCGTCAACGCCTTCACGACCCACTTCACCAACTTCCACACCGCGGCCAACGTGCGCTTCGGCCAGGACTACACGCACGGCGCCTCGGACCTGCTGCGCTACCTGGTTAGCCAGGCGGCGATCCCCGAGTACCAGGTGCGCTTCCGCTGGAAGCCCAACAGCATGGCGATGTGGGACAACCGCTCGACCCAGCACTACGCGGTGATGGACTACCCGCCGTGCCACCGCAAGATGGAGCGCGCCGGAATCATCGGCGAAGCGACCTACTGACCCCCCGATCTCCGATCTCCGATCCCCCGAATCCCGACCCCCTCCCCAAGGACGCGCCATGAACTTCCTCGACGGTTCCCTGTTCATCGAAAACCAGGACAAGCTGGTCATCACCGCCGCCCCGTACGGCCCGGAGTGGATCCCGTCGGACTTCCCGCAGGACATCCCGGTCACGATGGAGGCCCAGGTCCAGAAGGCGGTCGACTGCTACAACGCCGGCGCCAGCGTGCTGCACCTGCACGTGCGCGAACTCGACGGCCGCGGCAGCAAGCAGCTGTCCAAGTTCAACGAGCTGATCGCCGGCGTGCGCAAGGCGGTGCCGGACATGGTCATCCAGGTCGGTGGCTCGATCTCCTTCGCGCCCCCGACGGACGGCGCCGCGGCGAAATGGCTCTCCGACGACACCCGCCACATGCTGGCCGAGCTCGACCCGAAGCCGGACCAGGTGACGGTGACGGTGAACACCTCGCAGATGAACGTGGTCGAGCAGATGGACGCGGCGGACATCGCCGGCACCTCGCTCGCCGAGCCGGCCAACTTCCGCGCCTACTCCGAGATGATCGTGCCGTCGACGCCGAGCTTCTTCGAGGAGCACGTGCGCCGCCTCTCCGCGGCCGGCATCCAGAGCGCGTTCCAGTTCTACAACATCAACAGCTTCGAGACCGTCGAGCGCCTGATGCGCCGCGGCATCTACAAGGGTCCGCTGGTGTGCAACTGGGTCGCGATCGGCGGCGGCATGGACCAGCCGACGATCTACAGCCTGGCCAACTTCCTGCGCGCGATCCCCGACGGCACGATGCTGACGGTGGAGAGCAGCATGCGCAACGTTCTGCCGATCAACATGATGGGCATGGCGATGGGCCTGCACGTGCGCTGCGGCATCGAGGACAACCTCTGGAACCAGTCGCGCACCGAGAAGATGACGACGGTGCAGCAGATCGAGCAGCTGGTGCGCATCTCGCGCGAGTTCGGCCGCGAGGTCGCCAGCGGCAAGGAAGCGCGCGAGATCTGCAAGATCGGCGTGTTCTACGACACCGTCGAGGAAACGCTCGCCGCCAACGGCTTCGCGCCGAACCCGAAGGGCGGCCACCAGGGCTTCCTGCGCAAGGCAGCCTGAGATGGCCGGTCCCGCCGCCCCGACGGTGCTGCTCGTGCCGGGCCTGCGCGACCATGTCGACGCGCACTGGCAGACGCTGCTCGAGCGCGATCTGCAGCAGCGCGGCCGCAGCGTGCGCAGCGTGCCGCCGATGGGGCGTGCGGAGCTCGACTGCAAGGCGCGCAGCAACGCGATCGAGCGCGCGGCGCAGCTGATCGAAGGGCCGATCGTGATCGTCGCGCACAGCGGTGGCTGCATCATGGTCGCGCACTGGGCGCAGACGACGCGCCGCGCGGTGCACGCTGCGCTGCTGGCGACGCCGCCCGACTTCGAGATGCCGATGCCCGAGGGTTATCCGACACTGGCCGCGCTCGACGCCGCCGGCTGGCTGCCGGTGCCGCGGGCCCGGCTGCCGTTCCGCAGCATCGTCACGGCGAGCCGCAACGATCCGCTGGCGAGCGCCGAACGTGTCGCCGCTCTGGCGCGCGACTGGGGCAGCGAGCTCGTCGACCTGGGCGAAGTCGGCCACCTGAACCCGGCCTCCGGCTACGGCCCGTGGCCGCAGGCGCTCGAGTTCGTCGACCGCCTCGCGGCGACGCACTGAACGCCTTTCCAATCGACAAGAGAGAGAGACACACCATGGCACGCGCGATCCGATTCCAGCAGACCGGCGGACCCGAGGTCCTGAAGCTCGAGACCGTCGAGGTCGGCGAGCCCGGCCCCGGCCAGGCGCGCGTGCGCCACACCTACGTCGCGGTCAACTTCATCGACGTCTACTTCCGCACCGGCCGCTATCCGCTCGCGCTGCCGAACGGCATCGGCTCGGATGCGGTCGGGGTCGTCGAGGCGGTCGGCGCGGGCGTCGCCGATGTCAGGCCGGGCGACCGCGTCGGCTACCTGCTCGGCCCGCAGGGCGCCTACAGCGACGTGCGCCTGATGCCGGCCGAGGTGCTGATCCCGCTGCCGGACGGCGTCAGCGACCGCAGCGCGTCGGCGCTGATGATGAAGGGCATGACGGCGCAGTACCTGTTCCGCCAGGTCTATCCGCTGCAGGGCGGCGAGACCATCCTGTACCACGCCGCGGCCGGCGGCGTCGGCCTGGTCGCATGCCAATGGGCGCGTGCGCTCGGCGTGACGATGATCGGCACGGTCAGCACCGAGGCCAAGGCCGAGGTCGCTCGGGCGCACGGCTGCGCGCACACGATCGTCACCGGCGGGATGACGCCGGAGGACATGGCGCGCGAGATCCCGAAGCAGGTGCGCGAGATCACCGGCGGCAAGGGCGTGCCGGTGGTCTACGACTCGGTCGGCAAGGACACGATCATGGCTTCGCTGGACAGCCTGGCGGTGCGCGGCAGCTTCGTCAGCAACGGCACCACCTCGGGACCGGTCGTCGTCGACAGCACGCTGCTGGCGGTGAAGGGCTCGATCTGGATGACGCGCCCGGCGATGATCCACTACGCGACGCCGCGCGCCCACATGCTGGCGATGGCCGACGAACTGTTCGGCCACGTGCTGGCCGGCCGCATCGCCGGCGAACCCAAGCAGAGCTTCGCGCTCGCCGACGCGGCCGATGCGCACCGCGCGCTCGAGTCGCGCCAGACCACCGGCGCGACCGTGCTGGTCCCCTGAGGAATCCGCCATGGACCTGGGCAGCCTGGAGCAGAACCCGCGCGAAGACTCGTACCTGTTCGGGCCGCGCGAGGCCTGGTTCGCGTTCGGCATGACGCTGGCGCTGATGGTGTTCGACTACGTCGACCGCCAGGTGATCGTCTCGCTGTTCCCGTACCTGAAGGCCGAGTGG
>Ga0315912_10005961_pt1 | contig 11039 bp, 11 predicted proteins | sample VfabasoilMG_FD_204469 | JGI IMG/M metagenome (GOLD analysis project Ga0315912, IMG submission 204469) | Garden soil microbial communities collected in Santa Monica, California, United States - V. faba soil | ecosystem: Environmental > Terrestrial > Soil > Garden | place: USA: California...
TGCTGGTCTTCCAGCCCTTCGCGTAGGCGCCGAAGTCCAGGCGCGGCGGCCAGAAGCCGATCTGCGTGAAGATCTCCGCGTTGTTCTTGAATGTCGCGCCGATCAGCCAGACCAGCGGATAGAGCATCAGGATGGAGACGGCCGCCAGCACCGCGTAACGAGGCCACGCTTTCACTTGCGCACCTCTTTCTCGCCGGCATAGAAAACCCAATAGCGCGAGCTCCAGAAGGAGAGGGCCGCGAGCCCCGCGACGATCGCGAACAGCACCCACGAAAGCGCCGAGCCGTATCCGAAGTTGAAGTAGCGGAAGCTCTGGTCGTAGATGTAGAGCGCGAGCACGTACGTGGAGTGGAGCGGCCCGCCTTCGGTGATCATGTACGGCGCGTTGAACTCCTGGAACGCGTGGACCATCTGCATGATCACGTTGAAGAAGATCACCGGCGTGATGAGCGGCACGGTGATCCGCCAGAACTGCTGCGCGCGGCTGGCGCCGTCGATCTCCGCCGCCTCGTACAGCGCCTGCGGGACGTTCTGCAGCGCGGCGAGGAAGATCACCATCGCCGAGCCGAACTGCCACATGAAGAGGAGGACGATCGTCCAGAGCGAGTAGTGCTCGTCGGCGAGCCAGGGCACCGGTTCGATGCCGAAGACGCCGAGCACGCCGTTCACGAGGCCGTTCCTTGCGAAGAGGAAGCGCCACAGCACCGCCACCGCGATGCTTCCGCCCAGGATGGACGGGAGATAGAACGCCGATCGGAAGAATGCGATGCCGCGCATCCTGAAGTTGAGGACGTGCGCGACGAAGAGGGCGAAGCCTACGCGCATCGGCACGGCGAGGAGCGCGAAGGCGAGCGTCACGCCCAGGCTCTTGCGGAAGAGGGGATCCTCGAGCGCGAGCTCGCGGTAGTTCTGGAGGCCGACGTAGGCGGGGGGATCCATCACGTCGTACTGCGTGAAGCTCAACGCGAAGCTCATCACGAACGGGAAGAGCTTGAAGAGCAGCACCCCCAGGACGAAGGGCAGGACGAAAAGGAAACCGAGGCGCTTGTTCTCGTACATCGACGGGCTCTGGGCCGGGCTCGTTATAATGCAAGCATAATCGGGAAAACGTTTTCCTAGAGGGAAATTTTGTGAGAATCGAGCGCATCTCGGTCCGTGTTTTCCAGTACCCGACCCGGATCGTCCGCGACTCGGCGGGGCACGCCCACGCAAGCCGCGACCAGGAAAGCCCCGCGCGGCAAGCGCTCCTCACCATCGAAACCGATGATGGGGCGAAGGGCCATGCCTTCGGCGCGCCCGAGGTGATCCGCCGCCACGTGGTCGAAGGCTTCGCGGCGAAAGCGCTCCTCGGGCAGGATCCCTTCGATCGCGAGCGGCTGTGGCGCGACATGGCCGTGCGCCAGCGCGGCAGCGCGGGGCAGCTCACCGATCGCGCGCTGGCAGTGGTCGAGCACGCGCTCTGGGACCTGGCCGGCCGCAAGCTCGGGCTTCCGGTGCACAAGCTCATCGGCGGCTTCCGCGACAAGGTGCTCGCGTACGGCAGCACGATGTGCGGCGACGACCAGGCGGGCGGCCTCTCGACACCCGAGGACTTCGCGCGCTTCGCCGAGAAGCTCGTCGCGCGCGGCTACAAGGCGATCAAGCTCCACACGTGGATGCCGCCCATCTCCTTCGCGCCGGATCCGAAGATGGACGTGAAGGCGTGCGCCGCGGTGCGCGAGGCCGTGGGGCCCGGCATCGCGCTCATGCTCGACGGCTACCACTGGTACAGCCGCACGGACGCGCTTTACATCGGCCGCGAGCTCGAGAAGCTCGCCTTCACCTGGTTCGAGGAGCCGATGGAGGAGGATTCGATCGAGTCGTACGTCTGGCTCGCCTCCAACCTCTCGATCCCGATCCTCGGTCCCGAGGCGCTCGCGGGCAAGTTCCTGTCGCGCGCGGCGTGGGCGAAGGAGGGCGCCTGCGACATCCTGCGTGCGGGCGCGCCCGGCGTGGGCGGCATCGGCCCGTGCCTCAAGGTGGCGCACCTGGCGGAATCCTTCGGCATGAATTGCGAGGTCCACGGCAACGGCGCGCCCAACCTCAACGTCATCGGCGCGATCCGCAATTGCGACTGGTACGAGCGCGGCCTGCTGCATCCGTTCCTCGACTACGACGACGTTCCGCCTTATCTCGGAAGCCTCGTCGATCCGATGGACCGCGGCGGGTACGTCCCCCTTCCGACCCGGCCCGGCCTTGGCGAGGACATCCGCTTCGACTACATCGAAGCGAACACCGTCGAGAAGTTCTAGTCCCCGGAGCGCGCGGTGGCGATCCGCGGCGTGATGTCGCGGCGAAGGATCTTGCCGTTGCGCGTGCGCGGAAACTCCCGCGCGAGATACACCACTCTCGGCGCCTTGTAAGCCGCGAGGTGCTCGCGCGCGAAGGCGAGCAGCGCCTCCGGCTTCACGTCGCTGCCTTCCCGCGGAATGACGTAGGCCACGACGAGGCGCTTCTCGGGATCCACGTCCTCGCCGACGCACGCGCAGTCGGCGACGTCGGGATGGCCCTTCATCACGCGCTCCACCTCGTAAGGCGACACGCGGTAGCCGAAGCTCTTGATGATGTCGTCCTTGCGGCCGAGGAACCACAGGTAGCCGTCAGGGTCGCGCCTCGCGTAGTCGCCGGTGAGAAACCACCCGCCGCGCCTCAAACGGGCGTCTTCGTCGGGCAGGTTCCAGTACTTGAGGAACAGCCCGGGGTCCGATTCGGGGATGCAGATCATCCCTTCATCGCCCGCGGGAACCTCCTCGAGCGTCTCCGGATCGAGGAGCCGCGCGTCATGTCCCGGCTGCGCGAAGCCGGCGCTTCCGGGACGAATCGGCCGGTCCTTGCGCTGCGAGAGGTAGTAGCTGATCTCGCTCATGCCCACGGCCTCGTAGATATCGAGGCCGAAACGTTCCTTCCAGAGCGCGAACATCTCGTCGGACAGGTGCTCGCCCGCGCTCATGCAGTGGCGCAGCGTCGGCACGTCGTCCTTCCGGTACGTCGTCTTCTGCAGGATCTGGCGGTAGACGGTGGGCACGCCGATGAATATCGTCGCGCGGTGCTTCGCGACGAGCGCGGGCCAGGTGGAGGCGTCGTTGCGGCCCTCGTGCGCGATCACGGTCTTGCCGCGATAGAGCGGGTCCATGAGCGCGGAGCCGAGCACGTAGGTCCAGTTGAACTTGCCCGAATGGACGATGCGGTCTTCACCGCCGGGATCGAAATCGAACCAGTGGGTCGCGGCCGGGGCACGGCCGATGAGGGAGCGATGGCCGTGCAGCACGCCCTTCGGATAGCCCGTCGTGCCGGAGGTGTAGACGAGGTACGCCGCGTCACCCGAGCGTGTCTGCTCCGGGGGCTCCAGCGTCGTGACCTTGTCGAGACGCTCCGCGAGCGAGCTGCCGCCGAGGATCACGTGCTTGAGCCTTCCGGCCCCCTCGATCGCCCCGCGCATCGATTGCCACGACGTGGAGTCGATGACCATCGCGTGGGCGCCCGAGTTCTCGATGAGATAACGGACCTCCTCCGGCGTGAGGAGCGTGGAGGTCGGCACCGCGATGGCCCCGCGCTTGATCGCACCCAGGAAGGCGGTGGGATAGTCGATGGAGTTCGGCAGGCGCACGAGGACGCGGTCGCCCGCCGCGATTCCGAGCCCGCGCAGCAATTGCGCGAAGCGCGACGTGCGATCCGCGAGCTCGCGATACGTGATCGAGCTGGTGCCGAGCGCATCGTCCTCGACGATCATCGCGACGCGGTCGGCGACGGGTGAGCCGAGGTGGCGGTCCGTGCACTCGACGCCGATGTTCAGGAACCCGGGAACATCCCAAGTCCAGCTTATAGGATCACCCCGTACGGCCAGTTCTCCCGGACGACCTGCGCCGGGAGCTTGCGCAGCACCTCGATGGCGAACGCGGTGTCGGCGTCGGAAAGCGCGTGGAGCGCGTGGGCGCGCAGCAGCGTCTGCAGCGCCTTGCCGAACATCGGCGGGTCGAGCATCTCGCCGGCGAACTTGATCGCGCCGCCGAGGAGCGCGTCGGCATCGATGGCGGCCTTGAGGATCGCGATCCGGGTGCGGATCTCGGAGGGCGAGGGCGTGAAGGCCACCTTGCACGGGTGGATATGCGAGGGATGGATCACCTGCTTGCCCGAAAGGCCCATCGAGGTTTCCTCGAGCGCGTGCTTGTAGACCACGCGCGATTCCTCGTCGCCGTGCAGGTCCAGCCAGCGGCGCACGTCATCGGGCTCGACGCAATCCTCGGGCATCGTCGCCTGGCCGATCAGCGTCTCGACCGCGCCGATCACGCCCTTGCCCGCGATGCGCGCCTCGAAGAGGAGGTCATTGAGATAGAACGTGAGCTGCTCGAGCCAGTTGCGCGGCGTGATGTGGATGCCCATCGCCTTGGAGAAGTCGTGGATCCCGAAGACCACGTGCTTCACGGTGGGGTATTGCATGAGCTCCGGCGAGATCTTGAGCGACTTCGGGTGCTCGATGATCGGCTGGATGGTGATGCGGTGGTTGAGGCCGACGAGGACCGCGGAGAGGTCGCGGATCTCGGGCGCGCCGTACGCCTCGCCCGCCTTCGCGAGCATCACGACGTCGAAGTGGTCCGCGAGGTCGCGGACCATCTGGAGGTCCTTCTCGTACTCGTCGGTGCGGAAGGGGTTGATTCGGACCGCGATCTGGACTTCCTTTTTCCGCGGCAGCTGCGGCAGCTCGCGGCGCAGGAGCTCGCGGCTCATCTCCTTCTGCCGGCAGCCGTCCTCCAGGTCGAAGAGGAGCGTGTGGGCCGCGGTGTTCCAGCCGTGCTTGCGGAAGCGCTGCGCCGCCTGCTCCAGGTCCTCGTAGATGCCGAGCGACGGCGCGTACTTCACCGGCGGGTAATAGATCTGGATGCCGGGCCAGTAGTCGCCGAGGACGTCGGCCGCGGCCGCCCCGTGGACGGGGGGCGAGTCGGCCGGAGAGCGCAGGTCGTTCATGGGGCCATTCTAGGGTTTTCCCTTAGACGAGGGGGCGCGGCGCCGGGGGGCGTGTGCTATAAAACCATGGCGAGGTCCCATGGGCCAGAAGATCCTCATCGTCGACGACGAGCCGAACATCGTCGCGTCCCTCGAGTTCCTGCTCGGGCGCGGCGGCTACGATGTACGCGTCGCTCGCAACGGCGAGGAGGCCCTCGCGGAAGCCGACCGCTTCCTCCCGGAGCTCGTCCTCCTGGACGTGATGATGCCGAAGCTCAACGGCTACGAAGTCTGCCAGCGCATCCGCCAGGGACCGCGCGGGCGCGACGTGAAGATCGTGATGCTCACCGCGCGCGGCCGCGACGTGGACGTGCAGAAGGGTCTCGCGCTGGGAGCCGACCTCTTCGTCAGCAAGCCCTTTTCGACGAAGGACCTCCTCGCGCAGGTAAAGGAGTTGCTCGCACCCGCTGCCTGAGGGGCCCCGCGGCGCCTGCCGCGCATTTGACAACCCCGCCGCCCGCATCCTCTACTACGGCATGAAGACGAAGGGTGCGCGGGCCGCCCGTCTGGCATGCCTCTTCCTGCTGGGCGTCCTCCTGTTCAACTATCCCCTGCTCGCGCTCTTCAACGTGCGTGCGAGCCTGTTCGGCGTGCCCGTGCTCTACCTGTACCTCTTCGCGGCGTGGGCGCTGGTGATCTTCCTCGTCGCGCGGCTCATGGAGCGCGGGGACTAGCGATGCTGCAGGGCTGGATCATCATCGGGGCCTCGTTCGCCTACATCGGCGTTCTATTCGCGATCGCCTACTACGCCGATTCGCGCGCGGAGGCGGGGCGCTCGGTGATCGCGAATCCGTGGATCTACAGCCTCTCGCTCGCGGTCTACGCGACGGCGTGGACGTTCTACGGGAGCGTGGGCCGCGCGGCGAGCGACGGCGTCGGGTTCCTGCCGATCTACATCGGTCCCACGTTGATGATCCTGCTGTGGTGGTTCGTGGTGCGGAAGATGATCCGCATCGCGAAGTTGAACCGCATCACGTCGCTCGCGGATTTCACGGCGTCGCGCTACGGGCGCAGCGCGCTGATCGGCGGCCTGGTGACCGTCATTGCGGTGATCGGCATCCTGCCCTACATCTCGCTGCAGCTGAAGGCGGTCTCGACGAGCTTCCAGATCCTGCTCCAGTACCCCGAGATCGTCATGCCGAAGAAGGGCGGGACGGAGATCCTCCAGGACACCGCGTTCTATATCGCGCTCCTCATGGCCTTCTTCGCGATCGCCTTCGGGACGCGCCACCTGGACGTCGCCGAACGCCACGAGGGGATGGTGGCGGCGATCGCCTTCGAATCGATCGTGAAGCTCGTCGCATTCCTCGCGGTGGGCATCTTCGTGACCTTCGTGATGTACGACGGCTTCGGCGACATCTTCACCCGCGCCGCGCAACGAGAGGAGCTCTCCCGCCTGACGGCGCCGCTGGGCACCGCCGCGGGCGGATACGCGACCTGGGTCTGGCTCACGGTCCTTTCGATGCTCGCCATCGTGTTCCTCCCGCGGCAGTTCCAGGTGGCTGTGATCGAGAACGTGGACGAGGAGCACCTCAAGCGAGCCGTCTGGCTTTTCCCGCTCTACATGCTGGCGATCAACCTCTTCGTGCTGCCGATCGCGTTCGGCGGGCTGCTCGCCTTCCCGGCGGGGCAGGTCGACGCCGACACCTATGTGCTCACGCTGCCGATGGCGCGCCAGGCCGAGGGGCTCGCGCTCCTCGTCTTCATCGGCGGACTTTCGGCCGCCACCGGGATGGTCATCGTCGAGACCATCGCGCTCTCCACCATGGTGTGCAATGACCTCGTGATGCCGGTCCTGCTGCGCCTGAAGGCGCTCAGGCTGGCGGAGCGCGGCGATCTCGCGCGGCTCCTCCTCGACATCAGGCGCGCGGCGATCGTGGCGATCCTGCTCGGCGGCTATCTCTACTATCTCATCGCCGGCGAGGCGTACGCGCTCGTTTCGATCGGCCTCATCTCGTTCGCCGCGGTTGCCCAGTTCGCGCCAGTCGTGATCGGGGGCATCTACTGGAAGGGCGGCACCCGGGCGGGCGCGCTCGCGGGCCTCACCTCGGGCTTTGCGCTCTGGATCTACACGCTCCTGCTGCCCGCCTTCGCGAAGTCGGGATGGTTCGGGCTCGATCCCTCCTTCCTCGAGCGGGGTCCGTGGGAAATCGCGCTCCTGCGGCCGACGCAGCTCTTCGGCCTCACCGGCCTCGACCAGATCACGCACGCCATGATCTGGAGCCTCCTCGCGAACTTAGGCCTCTACATCGGCGTCTCCGTGGTCGGCCGGCAGAGCGCGTCCGAGCATGCGCAGGCCACGCTCTTCGTGGACGTGTTCACCCAGACGGGCGAGCGCGGTTCCCGCTGGCGCGGGACGACCTCGGCCTCGGCGCTGCAGACGCTCCTCGGGCGCTTCCTCGGCCCGCAGCGCGCGTTGAACCTCTTCACCGCTTACGCGCTGGAGCGGGGCCTGAAGAGCGCCGACCAGCTGGAGGGCGACGGCGAGCTCGTCCATTTCGCCGAGCTGCAGCTCGCGGGCGCCATCGGCGCGGCCTCCGCGCGGGCGATGGTCGCGACGGTCGCTGAAGAGGAGCCGCTCGGCATCGAGGAAGTGATGACGATCCTCGACGAAGCGTCGCAGGTCATCGCGTACAGCCACCAGCTCGAAGAGAAGCAACAGGAGCTGGAGCAGGCGTCGAGCGAGCTGCGCGCGGCCAACGCGCGACTGCAGGAGCTCGACCGCATGAAGGACGACTTCATCTCGACCGTGACGCACGAGCTGCGGACGCCGCTCACCTCGATCCGCGCGTTCTCGGAGATCCTGCACGACCACGAGGACATCGACCCGGCCGAACGCCATCGCTTCCTCGGGCTCATCATCAAGGAGTCGGAGCGCCTCACGCGGCTCATCAACCAGGTGCTCGACCTTGCCAAGCTCGATTCGGGCCTCGCCGAGTGGCACAACCAGGCGCTCGACCTGGGGAACCTGGTGGCGGACGCGGTGAGCTCCACGAGCCAGCTCTTCAAGGCGCGCGGAGTGGCCGTCGAGACGCATGTCGAGCCGAACCTGCCCGTCGTCCTGGGCGACCACGACCGTCTCACGCAGGTGATGCTGAACCTCCTCTCGAACGCGGTGAAGTTCTGCGCGGAGGAAACGGGGCGCGTGGAGGTGCGCGTGCGCGGCGACGGCCCGTCGGTCCGCGTGGAGGTCCGCGACAACGGCTGCGGCATCGACCGCGAGCACCAGGGCCTCATCTTCGAGAAGTTCCGCCAGGTCGGCGACACGCTCACCGAGAAGCCCTCGGGCACCGGGCTGGGGCTGCCGATCTGCCGGCAGATCATCGGCTACCTCGGCGGACGCCTCTGGGTCGAGAGCGAGCCGGGGCAGGGGTCGGTGTTTGCGTTCACCCTGCCGGCGGCCGTCGCGGCGATGCCGGCGATGCGCGTGGCCACGGGCAATTGAGGAGCGAGGCGAAATGACCGTCGAGGGAACGCCGCTCGTCTACGTGATCGACGACGACGCCTCGACGCGCGAGCTCCTTTCGTGGCTCATGAAGCGCAACGCCATCGCGTGCGAGACGTTCGCCGATCCTCGCGCCTTCCTCAAGTCGTATCGGGCGACGGCGAATGCCTGCCTCATCCTCGACCTCCACATGCCCGGCATGACGGGGCTCGACCTGCAGCGCACGCTGAACGAGCAGGACGTGCACTTCCCGGTGATCTTCCTCTCGGGCCGCGCCGACGTGCCGAAGGCGGTTGAAGCGGTGAAGGGCGGGGCGGTGGACTTCGTCGAAAAGCCGTTCGACTACAAGCGGCTCGTGGACCTCGTGCGTGACTGTCTTGCCCGCGACGGCCAATCGCGCGCGGCGCGCGAGCGTCGCCGGGAGATGTCCGAGCGGATCGCGCAGCTCACGCAGCGGGAGCGCGAAGTGATGGAGCGCGTCGTCGCCGGGAAGATGAATCGCGTGATCGCCGAGGAGCTCGAGATCAGCATCAAGACCGTCGAGGCCCACCGCGCGCACATCATGGAGAAGTTCGGCCTGCGCTCCGTGCAGGAGCTCGTGCAGGCCGTTCTCGACCTGCGGGAAAGAACAGGCCGGTAGCCCCCCTCTTGACATGCCGGCCGTTCGTTCCTATATACTGAGCCATATGGTTCAGTATTCAAGCGCCCATCTCGACGCCTCCTTCGCGGCGCTCTCGGATCCCACGCGACGCGGAGTCCTGGAACACCTCGGGCGCGCAGATGCTTCCATCACGGACCTCGCCCTGAAGTTCGACATGACCCTCACGGGCATGAAGAAGCACGTCGGGGTCCTGGTGAAGGCCGGCCTCGTCACCACGGAAAAGGTCGGGCGCGTGCGTACGTGCAGCATCGGCCCGCGCCGGCTGGAGGAAGAGACGGGCTGGATCGAAAAATACCGCCAGCTCTGGGACGCACGCTTCGTCGAGTTGGACCACGTGGTCGAGGAACTGAAACGCAAGGAGAAGGCCCATGAACGCAAGAAGAGAAAGTGATCCGTCACCCATGAAGCACTCCACGGCCGTGGAAAGGAAGTCCGATCGTGAGGTCGTCGTCCGGCGAGCCTTCAACGCGCCGGCGCGAATCGTGTTCGAGGCGTGGACGACCCCCGAGCTGATGAAGCGGTGGTGGGTGCCCAGGTCGATGGGCATGGTCCTCCTCTCCTGCGAGATGGATGTCCGCACCGGAGGCAGCTACCGCTTCGTGTTTGCCCACGAGGGCTCGGAGGCCGCATTCTTTGGGCGGTACCTCGAAGTGACGCCGCCCTCGCGCCTTGCATGGACCAACGACGAAGCCGGGGAGGGTGGGTCCGTCACCACGGTGACCTTCGAGGAGAAGGACGGCAAGACGCTGCTGGTGATGACCGAGCTCTATCCCTCCAGGGAAGCCCTCGACGCTGCCGGCACCGGAGCCGCCGACGCGACGAAGGAAACGTTCGGGCAGCTGGACGAGCTGCTTATCGACCTGGGTGCGAGCGTGTGGACGGCGGCGAACATGTAGCGCGTGCCGACCTGTTCGCGCGTGAAGGTGCAATTACCCGGGGAATGCGCGACGGGTAGCGTGTAGTGGTCCTGGTTCACGACGAGGAGCGACATGAATCGCTTGCGCAGTCCGGCAGCACGATCGTCACCGGCGTGTGATCGACTTCAGGGTCATGAAAGCCTCACTCCTTGCCGAAAGCCAACGCTGCTGCAGTGGAGGCGGTATTCACGACCAGGTGCAGTGCCGCCGAGGTCCGCCACGAGTGGCGCTGCGCCACGATCCCGACAATGACTCCAAACGACACCAGCGTCAGGAACCGGCCCCACGAGGCGTCGACGAGCACATGCTTGATCGAAAAGAGGATCGCCGTGCTTCCGATGGCCACGACACCAGGCAAGACGCGCAGCAAATGAATTTGAATGAGTCCGCGCCACAAGTACTCTTCGGCAACCGGCACCAGGAAACCGTTCACACCGATTCGAGCCGGAATCTCCAGCACCGAAGCCGCAGAGGCGAACCAGACGTCTTGATTCCGGAACGTGCTGACCCACATCGGAACGCGAAGGTCGGCCCACAGCCACTGATCCAGGGGTGGCAGGACGACAAGGCAAAGCATCAACCCCAGCAACCACGGAATGTACGTCCATCGCATCACGAAGTCGCGCAATGCTTGCCATAACGCGGGCAGTTCCTGGCGCCAGTCGGCATGCTTGAGCCAACCGCAGATGATGGCCAGGAGCGAATAAGCCATCGCCAATGCCACCATGTCGTTGACGAGCAGGCTGCCCAGGGTGGGCATCCAGAACAGGATGTAATGGCGGAAGGCGTATTCGGTGGCGATAACCACGCTCGCGAAGACGGCCGCGATGGCAACATCGCGCACAAGGGCCCCCGGACGCTCGCGCTCCAACGTCTTGTCAGGCATCACCGCTACACGGGCTTCTGCGCGCCCGAATCCTTCACCAGCCGTTCGGCCATGCGGGGGTCGAAGCGGTCGATGTGCGCGATGACTTCC